>Ga0114932_10000123_pt1 | contig 87916 bp, 74 predicted proteins | sample 2SBtaG_2_FD_87286 | JGI IMG/M metagenome (GOLD analysis project Ga0114932, IMG submission 87286) | Deep subsurface microbial communities from Kolumbo volcano to uncover new lineages of life (NeLLi) - 2SBTROV12_ACTIVE470 metaG | ecosystem: Environmental > Aquatic > Marine > Volcanic ...
ACTTCTCTCGAAATTAACGTCGGATATTTGTGTTTTTTGATTGCTTAAAAACCTTACAAGATGTTATTCTTGCTGCTGTTGTTTCCAAATTTTCAAAGACCTTCTGTATACTCAAACCCCGCAGGGCTCTTCGTCGTTTTTAACCGGGGTGCAAAAGTAGCTACTTCCCTCTTATCCTCCAAATCTATCTCAACTCTTTTTTTACTTTTTTCCTCCCCCAAACCTCCAAGAACCAGCCCGCTTTTTTTACAAACGGGTTGCAAAGATATACAGTTTAATTGCACTTCCAAATTTTATTCAAATTTGTTTTCTTTTTTTCTGCAATTCTAACTGATCCTCAATGAACTATACCGTTTTTTATCGAACGGGCGGCGAAGATAGGGAGTGGATCATTACCCACCAATCTTTTCTTGAAAGTTTTCAAAATATTTTTTGAAAAACAGCAATTGGTAATCAACACTATTGCCCCAAAAATCCCTGTTGTGCGCGCCCGGTCTTTCCGTGTAATCATGGTCTATCTTCATCTCCAGCAGCTTCCTGTGCAGATCCCGGTTCACCTGTAAGAAGAAATCTCCTACCCCGCAAGCCATCACTAGCTTCAACTCTCCGTTCTTCAATCCACTTGCTATATTGATTACTGTATTGCGCTCCCAGTTATCCTTGTGCAGCAAAGTATCGCCCAACACCCGCACCATATCCCAATTGCGGGGAAAGGGCCTGATGTCTACCCCACCGGCCATACTGCCCGCAGCGCCAAACAAATCTTTGTGCCGCATACCCAGGTAAAAAGCGCCGTGTCCGCCCATGCTCAGTCCCGCAATGGCGCGGCAATGGCGGTCAGCCACTGTGCGGTAGTTGCCGTCGATATAGGTCATCAATTCACTGGTAACAAAGGTTTCATAACGTACGGTGCTATCAACCGGACTATCGAAATACCAGCTGTTATAGCCGCCATCCGGACAAACCAATATCATATTCAGCTCATCGGCCTTTGCAGGCAACTGCGGGGCGTCTTTGAGCCAGGAAGCATGATTACCGCTGTATCCATGCAATAAATACACCACCGGGAAATGCTTTTGGGTATCCTGGTCATACGCAGCTGGCCTGATGATTACGACTTTAATATCCTTGTGCATGCTGTTACTGTACACTTTTATCGTATCGGTCACGGCTGCCCCGGCAACCAGGGCAAACAATATGCCCATCAAAAAAATGGCTGTTCTTTTCATTGTATATCCGTTGAATTGACGAAATAAAAAACCACCCTTGCTTTACACGCGGGTGGTTTTCTATCCATCGGGTTAAGCATTATTTCTTCTGTGCAGCATGCTGCATCGGGTTCTGTCCCTGTGATTGTCCGCGCATGGCCGCCCTCATCTTAAAGAGCGAGAACTTGCTGGGCGCTTCATTAGCTGGCCAGCTGTTGTTGCTCTCATCAATATCTGCTGTTTCCTTCATGGGATCCAGCTGGATATGAACGGCTTTCTTTTTGGTGAGGAATACTTTGCTCACATTGTTTTCATTCTTGCGCCAGATCTGTGCAGGTATCTTCTCTGTCTCTTTCGTTCCGTCTTCAAAAGTGAACTCCACAATAATGGGCATCACCAGTCCGCCTTTGTTGGAGAAAGATACTTCATACAAATGAATACCCTGGTATTTCGCTTTTTCTGCATCGGCCAACGGTTCGGCCGCTGCGGGCTGTTGTGCCGCTACTTTAAAAGTAGAGTCGTAGGGTTCAATACCACGATCATAACGCCAGTAAAAATCGCGCAGCGTTGTATCTGCATCTGTCAGGAAAATAATATTCTTATTCTCCCTGTTGCGTATCTTGGATATGTCCTCGAATGCATTCACAGCAGGCTTATCAATACCATTGCCGCGCTGCATTCCCATCATCCTGTTGTCATTGCCTGCTACATACGCTCCATTGGGGTCGTACACTGCGTGCTTTACGCTGTCTATGCCAATATCGCAAGGTTCAATGCCATAGAACCATCCTCTCCAAAACCAATCGAGGTCTTCACCGCTCGCATCTTCCATGGTGCGGAACAGATCGGCCGGGGTGGGATGTTTGAAAGCCCAGCGCCTTGCATATTCTTTGAAGGAATAGTCGAACAATTCGCGGCCCATGATGGTTTCGCGGAGGATATTCAGGCCGGTAGCGGGCTTGGTATAGGCATTGGGACCGAACCGCACAATGTTCTCGCTGTTGGTCATGATGGGTTCCAACTGGTCTTTGGGCAGCTTCATATAATCCACAATGGTCCAGGCCGCGCCTTTGCGTGAAGGAAATTTATTGTCGTACAATTCTTCTGTCAGGTATTCTACAAAGCTGTTCAATCCTTCGTCCATCCAGGTCCACTGGCGTTCATCGCTGTTCACGATCATGGGGAAGAAATTATGCCCCACTTCGTGGATGATCACACCCAGCATACCATTCTTGGCAGACTCAGTGTACGTACCGTCTTTATCGGTACGCCCGTAGTTGAAGCAGATCATGGGATATTCCATACCGTTGGCCGCTTCTATACTCTGTGCCACCGGGTAAGGATAAGGAATAGAAAATTTAGAATAAGATTTGATGGTATGTGCTACCGTTTTGGAAGAGAATTTGCGGTACAATCCATATGCTTCCTTGCCGTACGCACTCATACACATCACTTTCTTTCCTTCTACATAAGCCGGAACCGCATCCCAAATAAATTTGCGGCTGGAGCCCCAGGCAAAATCACGCACGTTCTCTGCTTTGAATATCCAGGTTTTCTTTTGGGTACTTTTTTGTTGCTCTGCTTTTTTCGCTTCATCCAGTGTTACCACTTCCACCGGTTCTTTGGCATTCTGTGCCTGGTTCCACCTGTTGAGTTGCGCGGGCGACAATACCTGTGCATAATTCTGGCATTGTCCGGTTGCCATCACCACGTGATCTGCAGGTACGGTCATTTGTACGCTGAAATTACCAAATGTGAGCGCAAATTCTCCGCGGCCGGTAAACTGGTGGTTCTGCCAGCCCTGGAAATCACTGTACACACAAAGGCGGGGATACCATTGGCTCATGGTGAAGAGATAGTTGCCGTCTTCGGGGAAATATTCATAACCGCCCCTTCCACCAACGGTCATGCGGTTGGTTATTTTATAATGCCAGTTGATGTTGAGTACAAACTGCTGTCCCGGTTTGAGCGGCGCAGGCAGGTCAACACGCATCATGGTTTTATTGATGGTATATTTCAATGCCTTACCGTTTGCATCGGTGAGTTTGGTAATCTTATCTCCGTTTCCGTTGTCTGTTTTGTTCTCCAGCAGTTTGTCTACCATTGACAGCGACACCTGCTTGCCCAGCGTGCTGGACTCCTGGTAGTTGGCATTATCAATACTGCTATGCTCATTTTCATCGAGTTGAAACCAGAGATAAGTGAGCACATCAGGTGAATTATTGTAGTAGGTAATGGTCTCTATTCCTTTCAGTGTGAGATTAGCTTCATCCAGTTCGCATTTGATGTTGTAGTCGGCTCGTTGCTGCCAGTACTTGGGACCGGGCGCTCCGCTTGCCGTACGGTATTCATTGGCCGTAGGGAGAATGGTTCCCAACTGCTCGAACTTATTACCGTGATTGGAGCCGGGATTGTTCATGATGTTTTGCGCATGCAGCGTGAGACCGGCACAAGCCAAAATCATCATCGATGTAATCTTTCTCATTACTATAGTTTATTAGTTGTTCAAAAAGGTACTCTTTGTAATGCCATTTGCAGGGCCAGTGCAAAAATGCCTCCCGATACATATAAGAGGTATTCGCGCCTGCTGAAACGAAAAATGGCTACGAAAATAAATGAAATCAATAACACTGCGATCACAATGACCAACTGCCCCACTTCCAGTCCTACATTAAAGGCCAGCAGTTGCAGCACCACGCTGTGGCCCTTTCCCAGCAAGCTTTTCAGGTAATTGCTGAAGCCCAGTCCGTGGATCAGGCCAAAGAACAGCGCGAAAAAGTATATGATGGGAAATCTTGATCTGAAACTAAATTTCTTCACAAACAAATTACTGATAGCTGTAATAACAATGGTGCAGGGGATGAGGAATTCTATCCAGTGAGCCGAATAACGCACCACATCCAGCACGCTCAGGGCCAGGGTAATAGAATGACCAATGGTAAAGGCTGTTACCAGTATCAGTATCTTTGTCCAGTCGGCAAATTGATACCGCAGACAAAGCGCCATGATAAACAGGATGTGATCGAGCCCTTTGAGGTCTGCGATGTGCTGATAACCGATCTTAAAATATAATCCGAACTCGTTCATGTGCAGCAATTAAATTAGTGATGGACTGGGTTTGGATGAAAAAATAATGTTGAATGGCAAATATACTGGTTCAATGGATGGCAACGGGTCTGCTGGCGGCGCTTCATCCCCTTTTCGTATCGATGATCGATATCAACCACAATGCCAAAGCAGCTACGGCAGAGATCAGCGTGCGCATCTTCACCGATGACCTCGAGAAAACGCTGGAACATTTTTCCAAAAGCAAGATCGATCTTACCCACCCGGCAGATAAAGCTTTCGTGGAAAAGCAGCTGGCGGCGTATGTCAATCAAAAATTGAAATTAAAAATTAATAACCAGTCTGTGGTATTGCACTACCTGGGGTATGAAATACAGCGGGAAAGTGTGTGGAGTTATTTTGAAGTGCAAAAAGTAGCGCCTTTTAAAAAAGTGGAAGTCAATTGCAGCCTGCTCTATGATTTCGAATCGGGCCAGATGAATATTTTTCACGTAAGAAGCAACAAAACAGAAAAAAGCTACAAGCTCGATAATCCTGCAACTACCACCAGTTTTGATTTCTGATTCGTTCGTCATCCTGAGCGAACGAAGTGAGTCGAAGGATCTGCAGAAGCTTTATGAGGTCCCTCGGCTGCGCTCGGGATGACGTGGTATCAAATCAGAAATTATCCAGATCCATCTCTCCTTCCACCATCGTCACCAATACTTTATCAATACGGTGGTGATCCATGTCTATGATCTCGAAACGGAATATCTTCCACTCCAATGTATCGCCGGTGACGGGTATTTTTTCGAGTTTATGAATGATGAACCCTGCCAGGGTATCAAATCCCTGGTCTCCTTCCATCATCCATTCTTCTTTGTCGAACCTGGCTAAGAAATCATAGAAAGGTATTTGTGCGTCTACCAGGAAAGAGCCATCGGCGCGTTGTGTGATCTCATAGTTTTCATCCTCCTCCTGCGGTATATCCCCTACAATGGCTTCCAGTATATCATTCAATGTAACCAGGCCTTCTACCGATCCGTATTCATTCACAATAAAACAGTGATGGGTTTTGGTTTGTTTGAATCTTTCCAGCACCTGGTATGCCGTATTGCTTTCGGGCACATACATGGCTTCCTTCATCAGGGCCTTCACTTCTATGTCTGCTGCTGCCGAGAACAATTCCTTGATCGTGATCACCCCTTCTATGCGATCAATATTACCTTCACAAACCGGGTATACCGAATGCAACTTATCTGCAAATTCTTTCCTTACCTCTCCTACTGTTTTTTTTACATCTATCCATACGATATCGCTGCGATGCGTCATGAGTGAAGTGAGGTTGCGGTCGCTGAGATGGAACACCCGTTCTATGATCTCCTGCTCTGCTTCTTCAATGGTTCCCTGTTCGGTTCCTTCATTGATGATAGCTTTGATCTCTTCTTCCGTTACCTGCGAATCATCTTCTTTAATTTTCAACAGGCGTATAATGAGCAATGACGACTTATTCAACAACCAAATGAAGGGGAATGTAAGCCAATACACCAGGCGCATGGGGCCGGCCATCATTTTGGCAATCGTTTCCGGGCTGCTTAGCCCGATCCTTTTGGGAACCAGTTCACCTAACACCAGTGTGAAATAAGTGATAATTACCACAATCAAAATGGTAGCTACTGTATTACTATAAGGATTAATGAAATCAAACTGTTGCAACCAGCTTTCCAGTGGTTTCTTGAAATTATCGCCTGAATAGATACCTGTAAGGACACTGATCACTGTAATGCCTATCTGAACTGTTGAAAGAAACCTGTCGGGGTGGCCCGACATCTCCAGCGCGCGTTTAGCATCTGTATCGCCTTTGGCCGCCTGCGATTCGAGCCTGGCCTTTCGTGCCGACACCAGTGCTATTTCGGCCATGGAGAAAAGCCCGTTCACAATGATCAATCCCAGTATAATGAATATTTCTGTCATGATTCCTGTTTATATATTACCCTCCCAGCTTTACAATGGCATACTTCGTTACTTCTTTGCTTCTTGTTGCCGGGTTGAGAAATGGAAGGCTTAACATGGATACTCCGTAATATTCGCCTTCATACACTGTTTTCATTCCGGGGAAATGCTGTTGCAACAATGGAAGGTTTTCCTGTTTCGTGATCACGATATCATCTTTTGTCAGCGCCCCTTGTTCTTTAAATGGTATGATGTACTGTGCATAAAAACTCAATGCACGACTCAGATCTATATGATACTGTACCAATTTTGATTTATCCAGTTGCTGTTGATCTATAACCGCTGCCGCTGTATTTCCCAACTGGTATTTGAGCAGGTTGGGGTAGAAAAAACTGTTCAGGAAAAAATTTACACCTATTACGGTGAACAATGCCGCCCTGATAAATGGCACTGTGCTGGTAGTTTTTGAAAACAATAGTTGGATGCACCGGAGCAAGCCAAGTATTGCCAGTGGCGCTACATACCAGGACAGGCCAGGGAAAGGAAATTTCATTAATGCAAATACTGCTATCCACAACAATAAAAAGATCACTGCATGAACTATTAATATTGGTTTCTTCCATCGCAACAATTCATCTGTATAAAAAACACGATAGAGAAACTTTGCTGTTATTATGGCTGCCAGCGGGAATACAATGAATATGTAATGTGGCAATTGTGCCTGGCTCCTGGCCAGTACACAATACGTAACAATAAAGCCGCCTGTACTGATCCACTCTTCATTTGATGGCAGCCTGAACTTCTTAATAATGATATCCTTCACTGCAAAGAACAGTCCTGCCAGGAAGCAAAGTATCCATGGCAGGAAACTCCAGAGCATGTTTTCGAGCAGGAAGGTAAAATGTCCCATCTCGTGGTAATAATTTTCGCCCGTATACCGGCCAAAACTTTGTGTCCAGTAGTAAAAGCGCAAACCCGACTGAATGGGTACGCCATTGATCAGCTTGCCAGGATGCAGGTCGTACTGCTGGTACAGGCCAATACTCATAGGTATGAGCAGCAAGGCTGTCAGTAAAAGCCCTACCAGGTATTCCCACCGGAAACACTGCTTCCAATCGCGGCGTAATACGATATGCGGAGCAAACGCAAAAACCGGCACCATCAATGCAATAGGCCCTTTCGTCATCATACCACCTGCGATGGCTGCAAATGCCAGCAATAAGTTTTTCCATGCGGGTTTCTGGTACCATTCGGCCAGTTGCCACAGGCTGAGCGCTACCCAGCCCATCAACATGGTATCGCAACGTACATCGTGCATGATGAGGAACATGGCCTGTGAAGTAGCCAGTACCATTGCAGCGAGGCGGGCGATGGTTTGGTTATAGAACAGCAATACCAGCCGGTAAGTAGCATATACTGCCAGCAGCGCAAATAAAAAAGAAGGTATGCGGTAAGCCCAGTCATGCACGCCGAATATTTTCATGCTCAATGCCGAGAGCCAGAACAACATGGGCGGCTTATCGAGGTAATCTTTGCCCAGGTCGTACACCTGCAGGTAGCTTTTGTTTGCGAGCATTTCCCTGCTGATAGAAGCATATTGTGCGGCATCAATATCCATCAATGGTATACGGAACATACCCAGCAGGTATACCAGCAAGCAGGAAACCAGCACAAAAAATACGGTTCGATTGGTGATCATATTACAGCAGTGGGTTGGTTTTCATCGAAAGAAGGAAGACCGATGCGCTTATTGAAAAAACTGGCTGTGACATAGCCCAGGCCACACCCCAGCAGACCTCCGCACAACACATCAATGGGATAATGTACACCTACATACACTTGTCCATAACTAATGGTAGCCGCCCAAATAAAAAAAACTTTGCCCCATTTTTTCAAAATTGGACGCATGGTCAGATACACAAACATCGCAAATCCGAAATGGTTGGTTGCATGCGAGGAAGTAAAGCTGTATCCGCCGGAGCAGCCGCTCAGTAATAAACGCATTTGCCCCAGTAGAGCGCCTTCCTGGCAGGGCCTGGGTCTCGCTACCCAGTTTTTAAGCAGTGTACTGCTTACCTGGTCGGTCAGCACCACTGTGATCACCGCAAAAAGTATCCAGGGCAATGCTTTTTGTTTGAAGTTCATCAATGCAAACACGATAAGGAAAAGATACAGGGGTATCCAGGTATTGGCATCACGCCACCAGGGGAAAACGCTGTCCAGAAAACCATTGGTCCAGCGGGTATTGATTTGGAGGAACAACTCCGTATCCCATTGATTAAGTTGCTGCCATATCTTTTGAAAAGTACTGAGCAACAATAGGTCGTGCGACATAGTGATGTAAAGTTAGGACTATTTCTTCTTCGCCACGATGATCATCCTTGGCGAAGTGCGTACATCATAATGCCCCAACTGGTAATCGCCGAATACTTCCTGCACCTGCATATTCTGGTAAGAAAGCATATCGGTAAAATCGCCCAGTGAAAACTTAGCTACCCTTTCGGTGTACAGGTGTTTGGGTGTTTTATTGGAATCGTCGGTGATCTGTATCTGCTTGAAAAAATGTTCTTCGTCCTGCCATTTGGTAATATGGAATGCCACATCTTCAATAGTGGTAATGAAAGATTGCTGCAGCCTGTCTTCCACATAATGCACGTTCAGGTAGTCGATTACGAACAATCCCTGGTGTTGCAGGCTCTGTGCAATGGTGCGGATGGCATTATCGTGTTCGCGCCGGGTTCTGAAATAACCAAAGCTGGTAAAGAAATTGAATGCATAATCGAAATAGTTGATCCAGAACGGCAGGCGCATATCGTGCTGGTAAAAATGCAGGTTATCGTCTTCATCTGCTTTGGCTTCTGCGATGGAAGCTTCCGAAAGATCAATGCCCGTAACATCAAACCCCATATCGGCCAATGCTTTGCTGTGCCTGCCTTTTCCACAAGCCACGTCCAGCATCCTGCAACCGCAGGGAGGCTGCAGGTAACTGATCAGGGTCTGGATGAATGCCATGGCTTCTTCCTCATCCCTGTGCTGATACAACAAATGATAATAATGTGAATTGAACCAATCTTTATACCACGACTTATCCGGCATGTCTGTCCTTTATGCCACAAAATTACATCCGCAGGGCAAACAAAAATTTTCAATTATGTTTGCAGTCCATCTAAACCCACCTACATGGCATTGATCAAAAGTATTTCCGGTATCCGCGGAACGATTGGAGGCAAACCCGGCGATACCCTGAGTCCCCTGGATGTTGTTCGTTTCACTGCCGCCTATGGCACCTGGCTGATGCAGCATTCCAAAAACAGGAAAGTGGTGTTGGGGCGCGATGGAAGGATCAGTGGTGAAATGGTGCAACGTCTCGTCATCAGCACTTTGAACGCATTGGGCATTGATGTGGTGGATCTTGGACTGAGCACCACGCCTACCGTTGAGATGGCGGTGGTATTTGAAAAAGCTGCTGGCGGCATTATTCTAACAGCCAGTCATAATCCCAAAGAATGGAATGCGTTGAAATTGCTGAACGAGAAAGGTGAATTCATCAGTGGTGAAGACGGGGCCAAAGTGCTGGACATTGCATCGAAAGATAACTATACGTTTGCACCAGTTGATAAACTGGGCAGTTACACGGTAAACAATACTGCTTTGCAACAGCATATCGATGCTGTTGTGAACTACCCGTTAGTAGATGCAGCAACCATCAAAAAAGCAAAGTTCAAAATAGTGCTGGATGCCATCAACAGCAGCGGCGCTTTTGCCGTTCCGGAACTGCTCAAAGCATTGGGTGTGAAGGATATCACTGTTTTAAATGCGGAAGTGAACGGTAAGTTCGCCCATAACCCGGAGCCGCTGCCCGAACACCTTACAGAGCTTTGTAATGAAGTGAACAAACAAGAAGCAGATTTGGGTATTGCGGTAGACCCGGATGTGGACAGGCTTTGCTTTGTTTGCGAAGACGGCAGTCTTTTTGGCGAAGAATATACCCTGGTAGCCGTGGCCGATTATGTGTTGTCGCAGCGGAAAGGTAATACCGTGAGCAATATGTCTTCTACCCGCGCCCTGAAAGATGTGACGATCAAACATGGCGGCACGTATACGCCCAGCGCAGTAGGTGAAGTGAATGTGGTGAACAAGATGAAAGCCGTTCATGCCGTGATTGGCGGTGAAGGCAATGGCGGCATTATTGTTCCCGACCTGCATTATGGAAGGGATGCACTGATTGGCATTGCGTTGTTTCTCACCCACCTGGCCAAGGAGAAAAAATCGGCCAAGCAGTTGCGCAATACCTATCCCAATTATTTCATGAGCAAGAACAAGATCGAACTGCACGATGGGTTTGACCTGAAAAAGATATTCGATCACATCAAGAAGAAATACAAATCGCATCCCATCAATACGGAAGACGGCCTCAAGATCGAGTTTGAGAGCGACTGGGTGCACCTGCGTTCCAGCAATACAGAGCCCATTATCCGCATCTATGCAGAGAGCAACTTCGAGACTACGGCAGCCAATGTGGCGACCAAGCTGATGAAAGATATCAAAGAAGTCATGTAACCCTCTTAGAACGTCATCCCGAGGTCGTCACCCTGAGCGAGCAAAGCGAGTCGAAGGGCGCAGCCGAGGGATCTGCCCGAATGTTCAGCAGCCCCTTCGACTCGCTTTGCTCGCTCAGGGTGACGATCAAATTGTTTACTTTTGCAGTGCTATGGAAAGAATTTATTTCGACAATGCAGCCACTACTGCATTAGACCCGCAGGTGCTGGAGGCTATGATGCCTTATCTTACTACACATTTCGGCAATCCCTCTTCTATTTACAGCTATGGGCGCGAAAGCCGGCTGGCAGTGGAGAATGCACGGAAATCGGTGGCCAAGACGCTGAATGCACATCCTGCAGAAATATTCTTTACCAGCGGCGGTACCGAGAGCAGCAATACGGCCATTACAGCCGCCGTGCGCGACCTGGGCTGCAAGCATATCATCTCTTCCGTTATTGAACACCATGCCACCACGCATACAGTGGAATATTTGTACCATAATGGCGAAGCAGCGCTGAGCTATGTAAAACTGTTGCCGAACGGACATATAGACATGGAAGACCTGGAGCATATCCTGGCCGAAAGCGAAGAAAAATGCCTGGTTACGCTGATGCATGCGAACAACGAGATTGGCAATATGCTCGACATACACGCCGTAGGAGAATTGTGTAAATTATACGGAGCCATTTTTCACAGCGATACCGTGCAGACCGTTGGGCATTTCCCCTTCGACCTGCGCAATACACCGGTGCATTTCATTACCGGCGCCGGTCATAAGTTCCACGGCCCCAAAGGCGTAGGGCTGCTGTATATTAATGAGAATGTAAAGATCAAACCCTTTGTACATGGCGGCAGCCAGGAAAGGAATATGCGTGCCGGTACTGAAAATTTATACGGCATCGTTGGTTTCGCCAAAGCGCTGGAGCTGGCTACTACTCATTATGAGCAAGACAGCAGTTATATTAAAGGATTGAAAGTGTACCTGATGGAACAGTTGAAAAAACACATCAAGGGTATTTCTTTCAATGGTGATCCTTTGGGTCGCAGTCTTTATACGGTATTGAGTGTAAGTTTTCCCAAGACAGAAAAAAGCGAGATGATCCTGTTCAACCTCGACATCAACAATATATGCGCCAGCGGTGGCAGCGCCTGCACCAGCGGGGCCGATCAAGGCTCACATGTGATCCGCGCCATCAACCACAATCCCAACCAGGTTACTGTTCGCTTCTCCTTCAGCAAAAACAATACAAAGGCCGAGATCGATGCGGTGGTAGAGAAACTGAAGGACATGATCTGACAAGATTTTTCTTTACAGGCAACACACACTTTTAGGCCCGTATCATAGATACAGAAACAAGTACTATGAGAACAAGGCTAAACCTTTTATGGGCATGCTGCTTGCTCATCTTTTATACTACTGCCAGTGCTCAAATCAAACAGTCGGCTCTTCCCGTTGCAGGGCCTGCGTTGAATATCTATGGCGATATTGGCGGTCCCGGAGGAATTATTTCCGTCAATTACGACCGGCGTTTCACCGGTGAAAAAGGTTTCGGTTTCAGAGCAGGGCTGGGCACTATCCTGCTATCTAAACCTGTATCAGATATACTCACAGAAACCAAGCCCCACCTTACTTTTCCGTTAGAGCTGAATTACCTCATGGGTAAAGAAGGCAATTATTTTGAACTGGGCGCCGGCATGACTTTCCTGGGTAACATGTCTTCCAATCCGGCTGTTACAGAGAAAGATGAATCAACGCCTGCAACTGCGCCTGATCGTCCGGATGACATGATCTGGCATGCTACGTTGGGATACAGGTACCAGCCGCTCAAAAGAGGTTTCACTTCGCGTGTATTTTTAAGTCCCGTGAAAACACCCAACTCTTCTGTATTCCTTTACGGCGGTGTATCATTCGGTATCAGGATCTGATCGTGGGCAACTTACTATGACTGGTAATCATCTCCATCCGGTTCATCGGTTTCTTCGCCGAGTTCCAGCTGGTTCAGGTTCATCATGCTGCCCATCAGGTCTTTGAACTCAATTCTTGCGCCGATCATTTTTTTGCTGAGCATGGAATAAGCGGCGAGACCGTGCAGCAGCAATTCCATGAGCAAAGTCGTTTCCTGCTCATTGGCTTGCGGGTAATATTTTTTAACCACCGCGTGTAGTCCGCTTACCTGGTAAAGTTTAGCCACACGCTCTTCGTCTTTCATATCGAGCAGCAGGTCGAGGTGATTGCCTGCATCGAACCAGCGGATGATGGCTCTGTACGGGTTCTCCGGTTCTTTTTCTTCTGTAGAACGTTTGCCGGTATTTCTTTTTTTCTTGAGCTGATCGGGATTGGGAAAATATTGTGAGAAAACAGTACGGATCGATTTGTCGAGCAGGTTCAGGGCCACCTGGTAAGGGCCTTCCTGTTCGCCTTCGTACACCAGTTCTATTTTACCGGTGATGGCGGGGATGATCCCTGTTAAATCGCTGATCCATACCTGCGTGTGTTTTTCGCGGAACAGGATGGTCCTTCTTTCTGCGCTGCTGATCGCATTTTCATAGGCAGCGATGCTGAGGCGGGCGCTCACGCCGCTTTTCTTGTCAACGTATTCATTCACCCTCGCTTCAAATGCTACCTGTTCGATGAGTCTTTTTATCAGCTCACTCACTTGCACAATCTCTTGTTGAGCCTGCGGCACGTCTGCTTCCTGTTCGGTGATCATCAACGCCGTTTCTATGTCTTTCGGATAATGCGTGAGTATCTGGCTTTCTATCCGGTCTTTCAGCGGTGTTACAATGCTTCCCCTGTTGGTATAATCTTCGGGGTTGGCAGTGAACACAAATAAAATATCCAGGGGCATGCGCAGTTTGAAACCGCGTATTTGTATATCTCCTTCCTGCAAAATATTGAACAGCGAAACTTGTATGCGCGCCTGCAGGTCGGGCAATTCGTTGATCACAAAAATGCCGCGGTTGCTGCGGGGGATGATGCCGTAATGGATCACTTTTTCATCTGCAAAACTCAGCTTGAGGTTGGCGGCTTTGATGGGATCGATATCGCCGATCAGGTCGGCCACACTTACATCGGGTGTGGCCAGTTTTTCTCCATAGCGATCGCTCCTGTGCAGCCACTGCACAGGTGTTTCATCGCCATGCTCGGCCACCATATCCCTTCCGAATTTGCTCAAAGGATTCAGCGGGTCATCGTTCACTTCACTTCCTGCGATCACCGGGATGTATTCGTCTAAAAGATCCACCATTTGCCGGGCCATACGGGTTTTGGCCTGTCCCCGGAGACCCAGGAAAAGGATATTGTGCTTGCTCAACAGCGCCCTTTCTGTGTCGGGTATCACAGTGTCTTCATATCCCATAATACCTGTGAAAGGGTTTTCTTTGTTCCTGATCTTTTCTATCAGGTTGCTGCGGACTTCTTCTTTGATCGATCTTGGCTGATACCCGGAATTTTTTAATTCACCGAGTGTTTTAATATGCTGGATGTTCATGGTCTGTTTTTCCTATCGTCATCCTGAGCGAGCGAAGCGAGTCGAAGGATCTGCTGAGTGTTCAGTGAGATCCCTCGGCTGCGCTCGGGATGACGTTTGATATTGATGACGGTTGATGTTAATATACTGTTTTTCTTTTTCCACTTTCAAAATCCCTGAATATAAAGGCCCCCAGGTTATCGAGGGATGCAAAGAATGCTTTGCCGTTGTTCATCTCTGTAAACTCCTGCACAAAATTCTGCAAGTAAGGATCCGACGCGATCATGAAAGTAGTGATGGGTATTTTTAATTTCTTGCACTGGGCCGCCAGGTTGATGCAGCGGTTCACCACTTTCCTGTCGAGACCAAAACTATTTTTATAATAACGCTTTCCTATTTTCAAACAGGTAGGCTTACCATCGGTGATCATGAATATCTGCTTGTTCGGGTTCTTGCGCCTGCGCAGGATATCCATGGCCAGTTCCAAGCCAGCTACGGTATTAGTATGATAAGGCCCCACCTGCAGGTAAGGCAGGTCTTTGATCTCTATGCTCCAGGCATCATTACCGAATACTACAATATCCAACGTGTCTTTCGGGTACTTGGTGGTGATCAACTCGCTCAGCGCCATGGCTACTTTCTTGGCAGGCGTGATACGATCTTCTCCATAGAGGATCATCGAGTGAGAGATATCGATCATCAGCACGGTAGAAGTCTGTGTTTTGAAATCACTTTCCCTGATTACCAGATCATCTTCCTGCATGTTGAAGCTGCTGACGCCATGATTGATCTGTGCGTTGCGGATGCTCTCGGTAAAATCGATCTGTTCCGGCATATCGCCAAACTGGAAGGGGCGGGTATCTGAGTTTGTTTCATCGCCCTGTCCGGGTTTGAAAGTCTGGTGATTGCCCTGTTTGGTTTTCTTCAGCTTACCGAATATCTCTTCCAGGCTCCGTTTGCGGATGGTTTGTTCTGATTTTTTGGTGATGCTGATGGTGCCATCCTGCGGGTTCTCCTGCAGGTAGCCGTTCTCTTTCAGTTCATCGATGAAATCGCCCAAACCATAATCGGGGTTGGTGAGTTGGTATTGCCTGTCGAGCTCGTTCAACCATTGCAGTGCTTCTGTAGCATCACCATTGGTATAGGTGAGCAATTGCATGAAAATGTTCAACAATTGTTCAAACTTATCCAAACTCCTCTCGGCCGGATCAAACTTTATAAAACGATGGCCTTTCATATCTACTGCAATTTACGAAAAATGGAGTTAAGCTGAGTATCTGCAGAAGTGTTGTGCAAACCACTGAGTAGTATATACTTTTTATCAGCATCTATGCCAGTCTTGTATAGTTAGTAAGTCTATTTCGCCTGACAGCAGTTTTATGGAGTACTGTTCACTACTGTGTGTCTCACATGATCATCCAATTATTCCTGCTGTTAGTATATGTGGGGATTATGGTGGGTGTTGCACTTCCCCGTTACTCTCGCCGGTTCTGGGCATTGGTATGGAAACAAGTATCAATACTGCTCGAAAAGTGGCCCGATCGACTGTTTGACCGAATCCGGAGCACTCCCGACGCCATCCGCTACACTACTCGACGGTTTCCAGAGTGCTCCGGAAACCACCATTTGAATATACCAGAACAATTAAAGCATTGAAAATGTATTATTTATGAATTTTAGTGATAATTAGAACCAAATAAGGAAGATTCGACGTGAAATTTATTTAATGTCGAAATAGTTACACAATTTCGACATTAAACAAGAAAGCGTAGCCACTGATTCGACATCAGAATTTATTCATGTCGAATATTTAAACAAAATTCATCATCAATGAGTGTAAGTATCCCTAAATCGCAAGTAGCTTAAAATCAGAGATAAACGTCTAAATTTAACCCGAAAATGAAAAGGCTGTTTGAGTAACGGAACAGAAAAAATAAATGATCTTACAATGAATGTGAAGCTGCAGGAACTATCTGAGCAATTAGAAGGGATGCTATATACCGATACCACCATGCGTACCCTGTATGCAACAGACGCATCGGCCTACCGGGAAATGCCACTGGCGGTTGCTGTTCCCAAATCAAAAGAAGACCTGAAGAAACTGATCGCTTTTGCCAACAGGGAAAAAACTTCACTTATTCCAAGAACGGCTGGCACTTCTTTAGCCGGACAGGTAGTGGGCAACGGTATCATTGTTGACGTGTCGAAATATTTTACCGAAATAATAGCATTGGACACCGCCCAACACTGGGTACGCGTACAACCCGGCGTAGTTCGGGATGAGCTGAACCTGTTCCTGAAACCACATGGTTTATTATTTGGTCCGGAGACCTCAACTGCCAACCGCGCTATGATCGGCGGCATGGTGGGTAATAATTCCTGCGGTTCCAATTCTGTTGTGTACAGGAGTACAAGGGAACATCTATTAGAAGTAAAGGCTTTATTGAGCGATGGTTCAGAAGCCGTATTCAATGCCTTATCTATCGATGCTTTCCACGAAAAATGTGAATTGGATAACCTCGAAGGCGCGATCTATAAAAAAATACGCAGCCTCTTAGGCAACTACGATAACCAGGCAGAGATCAGGAAAGAATTTCCCCGAAAAACAGTGGAAAGAAGGAATACCGGTTATGCCGTTGACCTTTTAGTGGAGACCGCCCCCTTCACGGCAGGCGGGGAAGATTTCAACTTCTGCAAACTGATAGCCGGTTCGGAAGGAACACTGGCATTTATTACGGAAGTAAAATTAAATCTGGTACCACTGCCCCCGAAGGAAACAGGATTGCTCTGTGTTCATTTTAATTCGATAGATGAATCATTGCATGCCAACCTCATTGGACTCAAATACCGGCCAAGCGCCAGTGAATTGATCGATCATTATATATTGGAATGCACCAAAGACAATATTGAACAAAGCAAAAACCGTTTTTTTGTACAGGGCGACCCCGGCGCTATCCTCGTTATTGAATTTACAAGATCTACGCGCGAAGAAATACTGGAAATAACAAAAGCTGTAGAAGCAGAAATGCGGGCAGCAGGACTGGGCTATCATTTCCCTGTATTGTTTGGAGAGGACACAAAGAAAATATGGACACTCCGGAAAGCAGGGCTGGGCCTCCTGGGTAATTTGCCCGGCGATGATAAAGCCGTTCCCGTTATTGAAGACACGGCTGTTGATGTGGATGACCTGCCTGCTTATATCCGCGATTTCAATGAGATATTGAAAAAGCACGGTTTATATTCGGTACATTATGCACATGCCGGCTCGGGTGAAATTCATCTCCGGCCTATTATTAACCTGAAAACAACAGAAGGCAACCAACTGTTCAGGACCATTGCAGAAGAAGTAGCCACGCTGGTAAAAAAATACCAGGGCTCGCTGAGTGGTGAACATGGTGATGGAAGGCTGCGTGGAGAGTTCATCAAACAGATGGTGGGCGAAAAGAATTACCAGCTTTTAAGGGAAATAAAATATACTTGGGATCCGGCTAATATCTTCAACCCGAATAAAATTGTTGACACACCGCCTATGAATACGATGTTGCGGTACACACCGGGGCAATCCACTCCTGCATTCAATACCATCTTCCGTTTCCATCAGCAGGATATTTTGCAACACGCGGAACAATGCAATGGGTCGGGCGATTGCCGCAAATCACATCTATCGGGTGGAACGATGTGTCCTTCTTTCATGGCAACCAGGGATGAAAAAGACACAACCAGGGCAAGGGCCAATATCCTGCGTGAATTCCTTACCAGGTCGGAAAGAACAAACCGTTTTAACCACCAGGAGATCTACGATGTAATGGACTTGTGTTTGAGTTGTAAAGCCTGCAAATCTGAATGCCCTTCCAATGTAGACATGGCCAAATTAAAAGCTGAATTCCTGCAGCAGTATTATGATGCCAATGGGGTACCCTTCCGGTCGAAGTTGATCGCTAATTTTTCCGCTTCTGCAAAATTAGGATCGCTGATGCCGTCGGTGTATAATTTCATCATCGGCAACCCGGTCACAGGTACCCTGATCAAAAAGATCTCGGGGTTTGCCGTTAAACGCAGCATGCCTGCATTATCGGCAAAGACCTTATTAAGCTGGTATAAACAACACCAGGCGACATTGACAGTGAAAGGCAAGAGAAGGGTGTACTTGTTTTGTGACGAATTCACCAATTACAATGATGCGCATATTGGCATCACCACGATATTGTTGCTGGAAAAATTAGGCTATGAAGTGATCATCCCGCAACACGAAGAAAGCGGCCGTACCTGGCTTTCCAAAGGGCTGATCAGGAATGCACAAAAGATCATCAACAGGAATATTGCGGCTTTGAGTCCCCTCATTACCGAATCCACTCCTTTAATAGGAATTGAACCGTCGGCCATCCTTACTTTCAGGGATGAATACCCCGACCTGGCATCTGATGAACAATTGAATGCAGCAAAGAATTTAGCTAAAAACGTTTTCACGATAGATGAATTCATCGCCGGTGAAATAGCCAGCGGGCGCATCAAAAAAGAACAATTCACCAGCGAAAAGAAGCAGATCAAATTGCATGGACATTGCCAGCAAAAAGCCATCTCTTCTACAGCCCCCTCAGTAAAAATATTATCCCTGCCCGAAAACTACCAGGTGGATGTCATACCCTCCGGTTGTTGTGGCATGGCCGGTTCTTTCGGCTATGAGAAAGAACATTATAACCTGTCGATGCAGATAGGGGAACTGGTGTTGTTGCCAACAGTACGCAAACAGCCGGCACACACCATCATTGCCGCGCCCGGCACCAGTTGCCGCCACCAGATCAAGGATGGCACCGGGCGAAAGGCATTGCATCCGGTTGAAGTGTTGTATGATGCACTGGTGAAAAACGAAACAAAGCAACCGAACCAGTAATGAAAGCAGTACAGTCTTTTTTGTGGGGATGCCTATTACTGGTTATTTCTGTTGGTGGCCATGCACAATCAGATACTTCTTTTTGGTTTGCGGCGCCTGCCGTTACACCCGGGCATTCCGATACGCCCATCGTTGTAAGGTTATCCAGCTATGCACAAGCTGCAGATATCATCATCAGCCAACCCGCCAACCCTTCTTTTCAACCCTACCATATTCACCTTAACCCTTATGCCGCTACAACGGTTGACCTTACCGGTCAATTAGAGATCATTGAAAACAAACCCGCTAATACCGTACTTAACTACGGCATCCGAATCAGCGCTACGGCTAAGATATCTGCCTATTATGAAGTAGAGGGGAAAAGAGGAACGACGTACTATAACCCCGAGATCTTTTCTTTGAAAGGAGCGATCAGTAAGGGGCTGCAATTCATGATACCCGGGCAAACGCGTTTTCCCAATGGCTCCTATACGCCGCAACCCAGGAACGGGTTTGTGATTGTGGCAACAGAAGACAATACTTCAGTTGATATTTCATTAACGAATCCAGACATGGCAGGGCACTCGCCGGGCCAGTTGTTTACCATTGTTTTAAACAAGGGTCAAACCTATGCGGTAGTGGCGGCGGGCATTGCAGGTAATCTTCATCTTGCGGGAAGTAGTGTAAAAGCAACCAAACCTGTATGTGTTACTATTTATGATGACTCCATTGGCCCGCTAACAGGATGTCGCGACCTGGTGGGAGACCAGCTCATACCGGAAAACAGTAATGGAAAGGAGTTCATCATTGTACGGGGTATGTTGACAGTTGATGGTACTGTGGGCGATTATTATTATATCCTGGCTACTACAGATGGCACAACGATTACGATCAATGGTACTATTGCTGCAACCATCAATCGCGGACAAATTTACGAGGGGTTGTTAACGGACCCCTCGGCGTATATTGTTACCAGCAACCCGGTTTATTTATACCAGTTAACAGGAACCGGCTGTGAAATGGCTACTGCCAACCTGCCAAGCATCAAATGCACGGGCTCACAATTGGTCACTTTTGTACGGTCAGCCAGTACCCCCTTTTACCTGAACATTCTTTGCAGGAATACAGAGACAGGTAGTTTTTTGTTGAATGGCCAGGCAGGCATCATTACTGCAAGCCTTTTTAATGCAGTGCCCAGCACCAATGGTCAATGGATGGCTGCAAGAATATCCGGGGCCAACCTGGGCAATATCGATAACCTGATTACCCCCGGTGTACCCACCGTGGTTTCCAACACATCCGGCTTATTCCATCTGGGTTTCCTGAATGGTGCTTCGGGCAGTGTGTTCGGTTATTTTTCCAATTATGGTAATATTAATATATCGCCGGTTGTGAACAGTACACAATGCGTGGGCAGCGATATCCAACTGTCATCCACCCTTATATCCAATACCACTTACCAGTGGAAAGGGCCAAATAATTTTACCAGTAATCAATACAACCCGGTGATCAGTAATCCCACTGCTGTGAATTCCGGAACTTATTATGTAACAGCCAGTCAGCAAGCCTGCGGCAATTTTACAGACAGCATAACGGTAACTGTACACCCTGTTCCTACGGTTACATTAAAAGGAAGCGATACGATTTGTTATGGCGCCAGTAAAATGCTAACCCTGCAACTAACGGGCAGCCCGCCCTGGAGCCTTTTGTATTCAGATGGTACCGGCACAGATACGCTTACCCATATTACGGCGTCTCCTTATACTTTCCCGGTTACTCCTGGTGTTACTACCAGGTATGTTATCAAAAACGTTACTGATACCAATGCCTGTATGATGAACAAAGGAGGCAACCCGGCCGATACGGTTGTTACAGTGGCCGTGAGGCCGCAACCCAAAGCCGGTTTTACCGCTACGCCCGATACGGTTTGCCAGGATGGCGCCATCGCATTCAAAGGTCTGGGGAACGGTTCGGGAGGCGCTGCAGTAAAATGGGTGTGGGATCTTGCAAATGGAACAGTTGCTGCCGAGCGTAACCCGTGGAAACAGTTCAAGGATTCCGGCAGGTTTGCGATCAGGTATTATTTTTTCAATGCACAGGGTTGTTCCAGTGATACTGTTTCGAAGGACGTGATGGTATTCCCCAACCCCCACCTGGTACTCGATCCATCGATAAGTGTTCTGGAAGGCGAGACGGTCATGCTCAAACCCAGGTTCTATTATGGGCAATCGCTGCACTTTCAATGGATGCCGGCTACTTATCTAAGCAGTGATACCGTTGTAAGTCCGCAATTGATGCCCACGGGCAACATTACCTATACGCTGAAATTGACGGGATCCGGAGGCTGTTCTGTAAGTGATACGGTTTTTATCAGGTTGCTGAAGCGCCTTGAAGTGCCCAATGCTTTTTCTCCCAATGGAGATGGCATCAATGATACCTGGCAGATCAGGTACCTTGATACCTATCCGGGGGTAATGGTACAGGTATTCAACCGTTACGGGCAGATAGTCTTCAGCTCTACAGGCTATGCGATTCCCTGGGATGGCACGATGAACGGAAAACCCCTGCCGATAGGCACGTATTACTATATCATCAACCCCAAAAGCGGCAGGCAGGTGATCAGCGGATCGGTAACCATCCTTAGATAAAGAATGCAGCAATGTTGTGTGAGTAGAAATCATTAAGTAGCGTCATTGCGGTTTGAAGCCAATCGAATTACGAGGCACCGCGTATTTATTTTCTTTGCGTAATTGATCGATCAGTTCAAACAAAACACCAATTTCTTTGTTATGCTGTTTCAACGTATGGCCTTGCTCATGTAAATATTTGTCTATCTTTTCGAGTCTTAAAAGCATATCCTGATTGGCACGTAATACTTCCCGCATAGCAATGAAGAGTTTTACAATACGCACATTTACTTCAATTGCCCTTTCGCTATTGAGGACACTTGCAAGCATTACCGCCCCATGTTCCGTGAACGCATAGGGTGACCCTGAAGAATACTTCAAAGCCTTCAGGTGGTCGCATTTTGCGACCACCTTCTCCTTTTCTTCCAGTGTTAACTGGAACATAAAATCAACAGGAAATCGTTTGATATTACGCTTTACTTGCTCATTCAATCGTTTGGTAGGCACCCCATACAACTCAGCAAGGTCACGATCTATCATTATTTTTTGTCCCCGAACATCCAGAACCTTAGATAACAAAGCATTATCGTTTACTATTATCTCCTTACTCATTTCTCATCTTCTTTTTTTGTTTCACATTAACCTATCTCATGATTCATCCGAAGCGATCAACTAAAATACTCAAGTCTGAAATGATATTGATCAGATATAAATACCTGTTTTTAACGCTAGATTATACTATAGCAAATACATAACTGATGCATAAAAAAGCAGCCGGACTAAAGTCCGGCTGCTCGTATCTTAATATAAACTGGTCTTATTTTTTACTGCTGTCCGCAGGCGTTAACCCCTTCAGTGTTGAAGCAGGATTGTACATCGCCTGCATCTGCTGCAAAGCCTGCAGGTAATTATCTGCAAACCTTCTTTCATCGGCCAGGTTATCTGCCATGGTGCCGCTGAGTGAATTGTAATAACGGAGCTGTTGTTGCAGGTCTTTTTTCACCGATGCAGATACTTTCTGCGCCAAAGCCAAATCACCAGCGAGATAGCAGGACTCCAGGAACAACAGCGAATTGCGGTTGTGCATATTGCCCCTGCTGGTCATGCCATAATCGAAATTGGCAGGGTCCATCATCTTGTCGGCCAGGTTCAGCACTTTGCGCGCATCTTCCTTGCGTCCTTTGTTGGCCAGATCATTGCCCAGCTCAGCATAAGCCGTACGGATGGTATTCAGGTGTCGGCGATTCTCTTCATCATAATACACGCCTTTGATCTGCGCATTGCCGAAAGCGAATTTATGCAGGGCCTTATCCAACATCCAATCTGTATTCACGCGGCTACCTATCACAGGCACCAGCCTGAAGCTGAGTCCGTCGCGGCGCAGATACTGGTCGAAGCCAAGCTCTACCGATGGCTGTGTGAAATAAATAGGCCTGTTCCATTTATTGGCAGCGATCACATTCAACACGGCCAGGTCGTTCTTCATCAACGCGTTTTTGGGTATTTCAAAGCGCATTTCAGATACTACACTGTCCGTTGCGTTAACGGTTGCATTCTTGAACACATAGTCCCTGTTTACCGCTACCGACATTTTCTTTACAGGATAGGTATTAACGCTTTCTCCACCTCCCCTGTCTTCCATCTTCGCAGGATCATCGTTGCCTACATAATTCTTCATCATATCATACAGATCGTAAAAACGATCTTCGGGAATGCCGGGTTTGGGGCGATAGAGAATATAATTCCGCTTATCTCCTTCTATCTGCTCGGGTGTCCATACCACATCAATAGGATCGCTCTGGTTCACTTTATAACGCAACTGGTTAATGTACCAGTCGATACCCAAGAGGCTGTAGTTAATCACGCGTATATCGGGTCGGATACCTTCTACTTCCTGTGCATACCACAGCGGGTAAGTATCATTATCACCAAACGTGAAGAGAATGGCATTGGGTGCACAACTCTCGAGATAATCTTTGGCCAGGTCGCGCGCCAATTGTTTCTGGCTGCGGTCGTGGTCGTCCCACTCCTGCTGCGCCATCACTACCGGTACTGCCAGCAAACAGATCAGGGTGGCCAGGATCGAAGCGGTAGCTTGTGATGCCGCTTTGCTCAGCCAATCGCGCACTTTCAATACGCCCAATCCTACCCATACTGCAAAAGCATAGAAGCTGCCCACATAAGCATAGTCTCGCTCACGTGGCTGGAAGCCTGCCTGGTTCAAATAAATTACAATGGCAAAGCCGGTGAAGAAGAACATGAGGAAATTGGTCACCGCATCATCGCCACGCTTTTTGAAATGATAGAACAAGCCTATCAATCCGAGTATCAATGGTAATGCGAACAGTTTGTTGTTCGATTTATTATTCTTGAGGCTATCGGGCATCGCGCTCTGATCGCCATAGAATATCCTGTCAACAAATGGAATACCGGTGATCCAGTTGCCATCTCTTACATTGCCGGTGAATAATCCCTGGTTATCATTTTGTTTGCCCGCAAAATTCCACATGAAATAGCGGAAATACATCCAGTACGATTGGTAGCCAACAAAGAACTTCACGTTATCTACCTGGTTCGGCGGCCGCTCATAAGAACCGTCTTTCATTCTGCCGATGCCCAGGAAAGCTGCATAATAATCGGCATGGTTCTGTTCATTACTCGCATCCCATACGCGGGGGAACACCATTTTATCTTCCGGTGCGTAAACGTATTTTTTATCCGGACCTACTTCAATATACTTGTTCCTCGCTTTCTCGTAACGCATGCCGGTATTCTTCACGTCTTTCAGATCGGCAGTGAATTTCTGTCCGTATACCAATGGAAAATCGCCGTACTGATCACGACCCAGGTAACCTACCAGGCTAATGGGATTGTCTACATTGTACATATCAATGGCCGGATCGGCATTACTGCGGATCATGGTGGTTACATAGGTGCTGTATCCCATGAGCATGAAAGAGAGACACCAAAGTCCCAGGCGCAGGTAAGTCCAGCCTTTTTTAGCAGCGAACCGGAATCCATACCAGAGCACCACTGCGAGGAGAATGAAAAAGAAAGCGAAACCGTAGAAGAAAGGCAGTCCCATACCGTTCACGAACCAGCGATCGAATGTGCCGGCCATTTTCACGGAATACTGGATCACCCCTACCTGTACCAGGCCGGTGATCACACATCCCAACACAAAAAAGATATAGATGCCTCCATAGTATTCTTTCTTGTCTTTTTTATACCGCTCTGCCAGCAGCAGGAGTCCGATGGCCGCTCCTACGCCCAGCACAACCAGTCCTGCCATCGTTCCATCCATACCAATACCTCGCTCTTCACTCGCTTCGCCATTGGCAGCGATCAAAGCCAGGATGAAAGCCAGCACACCACCAATCAGGGATAACCTGATGAACCAGGTGCGAATTAATTTATAGTTGAAAGAAGGTCTTCTGCGGAAATAATACACCATTACAATAGCGGGGATCGTAAGCAGGTTCAACAGGTGAACGCCGATAGACAATCCCATCATGTAACAGATAAAAACGATCCAGCGATCGGCGCCGGGCTCGTCGGCATGGTTTTCCCATTTGAGGATGGCCCAGAACACAATAGCAGTAAAAAAAGACGACAAAGCATATACCTCGCCTTCCACCGCACTGTACCAGAATGAATCGGTAAAAGTGTATGCAAAAGCGCCTACTACACCGGCGCCCATGATGGCCCAGGCCTGTGAACCGGTAACTGCGTCGCTTGTCTTCACATTCATGATGCGGCGCGCAAAATGCGTAATAGTCCAGAAAAGGAACAGAATAGTAAAGCCGCTGGCCAATGCGTTCATGATGTTCACCGCTTTGGCAGCGCCCATGGGGTTGTTGCCGAAAAGAACAATGAATATCCGGCCCAATATCACAAACAAAGGCGCTCCGGGCGGGTGCGGGATCTGCACTTTGAAACAACTGCTCACAAATTCACCGCAATCCCAGAAGCTGCCTCCTGCTTCTGCGGTCAAAATATACACGGCGCAGGCGATCACACAGACTACCCATCCCACCATGTTGTTAATTCTCTTAAACTGCATACTGGTTTTCTATTTTAAAAGACGGACAAACATAGCCCAATAATTGTAAATAAAATTGAAAATGTCAATGATGATCACCGGGGCAATCGCAGGGCCATTCCCTGTCCAGGTCGATGCAGGTAACCACGGTCATTTCATCTCCGCAGGGAGCGAATATCACGCGCAAACGCTGGTTGTCGCTGGTGTTACCTTCCACCGCATATTTATGGCGGCAGGGTTCGCCTTCCAGTTCGCTTTTCCGGTAATTGATGGTTCCGTTTTTGAGGATCTGTAAAATCTCTGCTTCATCTATATGCCGGCAACCCATTCTGCAGCGAGCATGCTTGGTATAATGCATGCGCGAAGGGTTCCGGTTCAACCCATCATCCTGACTGGTTGTGCCAGCCGGCGACTCGCTGGGTGAAGGAGCTGTTGCCGCAGACGGACTGGCCGGCGATACATGAGCAGGCTTGTTGCAATGACGGTTCGAAAGCAGGAATCCGACCAGAATAATGACCAATAAAAAAGGGACTGTTCTCCGGGAGTTCATATATACAGGATTAGTGGGGCGAATTAAACACATTTTGGTCATAAAACCGGCCTTCGACCCCCATAATTCCCATATGGCTTATCTTTGCGCCCTCTATGGAAAAGAAGCGTTCGGTAGCCTTTCATACTTTGGGTTGTAAATTGAACTTTTCCGAGACCTCTACCCTTTCCCGTTTGATGGAAAGTGAAGGTTTCGAGAAAAAGGAATTTGACGACCTGGCCGATGTATATGTGATCAATACCTGTTCCGTTACCGATAATGCCGATAAAGAGTGCCGTCAACTGGTGCGTCGCATCCAGCGCAAGTCGCCCGAGAGTTTTGTGGTGATCACCGGCTGCTATGCCCAGCTCAAGCCCAAAGAGATCGCTTCTATTCCCGGGGTAGACCTGGTGTTGGGCGCCGCAGAGAAATTCAACATCGCCCAACACATCAATGAACTGGCCAAAGGCAATGGCGCCAAAGTATGCAGTTGCGACATTGAAGAAGTGAGTGGTTTCAATGCTTCTTTTTCCCAGAACGACAGAACCCGCACATTCCTGAAAGTACAGGATGGGTGTGATTACACCTGTTCCTTTTGTACCATTCCAATGGCAAGGGGCAAGAGCCGGAGCGACAGTATTGCCAACGTGGTAAAACATGCTACCCAACTGGCAGCCGATGGCGTTAAAGAGATCGTACTTACCGGCGTGAACCTCGGCGATTTTGGCAAAGGGCCCGATGGCGGCAGGCATGAAGAAGATTTCTTTAGTCTTGTGCAGGAACTCGATAAAGTGGAAGGCATTGAACGTTACCGTATATCCTCCATCGAACCCAACCTGCTCACCAACGACATCATTGCATTTGTGGCCAACAGCAACAAGTTTATGCCGCATTTTCATATTCCGTTACAAAGCGGCAGCAATGAGATATTGGGATTGATGCGCAGGCGCTATCGCAGGGAACTCTATGCCGAACGCGTTGGCCTCATCAAAACGTTGATGCCGCATTGCGCTATTGGAGTGGATGTAATTGTGGGATTCCCGGGAGAAACGGATAAACATTTCCAGGAAACTTTTGATTTCCTGCACGAACTGGATGTATCGTACCTGCACGTGTTCACCTACTCTGAACGCGATCATACCAAAGCGCTGGAAATTCAGCCGGTGATTCCCATACCCGTTCGCAATGAACGAAATAAAACTTTACGCAACTTATCTTATATGAAGCTGCAATATTTCACACAGCAGCAAAGCGGACAAACCCGCAAAGTATTATTCGAAGGATTTGATAAGCATGGTATGATGGAAGGCTATACCGATAACTATATCCGCGTGAGCACGCCTTATCGCGGAGAATGGGCGAATCAGATCATTGACTGGAAACTCCGGTAAAAATTTATACCACAGACAGGTATTCCGCCGGAAACTCCACCACCATTACCTGTCCCAGGCTTTGCAGTTTCACAAACACTTTTTTCTTTCCGCCCCTGATCACGGTTCCTTCATTGCCCATGAACACACCATAGTTCACTTTGATCTTCATTTCATCCATGAAACCCTGTTCGGATAATACGGAGATGCTGGCGTCTTTTTCTGCGAGGTATTTTTTGATGGTAGCTACTTCTTCATCGCGGATCACGGCAGGTTTGCCGAGGTAATGAACAAAATTCAATACGCCATCCGTCATCAGGACCTTGGTACGTTCGGCATCGTCGATCTGCACAAAAACATAGGATTTGAAAAGTGGTTCTTCAATGACCTTTTTACGGTCGCTCCATTGTCTTTCTACTTTTTGCAGGGGGCACCAACTGGCAATTCCCTTTTTCAACAGGGCACCATCTATCTTTTTTTCCCAGCGTGGCTTCGTATAAAGGGCAAACCACTTTTTTCGCTGCTCTGTCATGGTAGTAAACCTGAATTTGTCCTTACATAGATACTAATCAGGAGCTAAGGTAAAGAAAAACAATATTTCTCCAGCTTCTTGCGATCGTTGATCCTGATCCAGCGCTTATTCAATGAGAGCGCGTCATCTTCCACCAATTCATTCATGATCCTGAATAAGGTCTCATAAGTGGTGCCGGTATAGGAAGAGAGGTCCTGCCTGGAAAGTTCTATATCGATAAAGCCTTCGGGGGTTGTGCCAAATCGCTCGTCCAAAAGAAGCAAAGCATTGGCAATCCTTCCCTTTGTATTCATATGCGCCAGGTTACGCATTTTTCTTTCAGACTCTTTCAGCTCTGCGGCAAAGAACATCATCAGGTCATATAAATAGTCCTGGTTAACCTTTAGGGTGGCAGTGAAGAAATGAATGTCTATAAAACAGACATCCGTTGGCAGAAGTGCTGTTGCTGAGACTGGATAAACAGTGTCGCTGCCCAATCCGCGGTGACCGGCAATGGCCCCGCTTTTAGCAAAGCGCAGGATCAGTTCCTTTTCGTCTCCCCATTTTTTATGCACTTTCACCAGTCCGGTATGAATGAAATACATCCCCTGTACCTCGGCCCCTTCCTCAAAAAGCACTTCCCCTTTCTTATAATGGTACATTTTCCTGTTGGCATCGATAGCAGGAAGCCATTCCTTCTGGCATAGCCGGCACATGGAGCAAACGGTAAGATCGCAGTTTACTTTTTTCAGTTTCATACTGTACAAAAATAAAGTCAAAATACAATCTCAAATATATTATTTAAATAAAAATCTAAACAATATGACAATAAATCTTTGAAATTATCCATTGTGTTATTAATTTTATTGCAGATAGAGTGTATTTTTATTTAAAAAGCTATCTTTTTTGATTCTTTATATTACATATAAAAAATCAAAATTTAAATCTAATTATCCATTTAGCCATTATTCCGCATCGTTAACAGGGTTAACCGGAACACTTTCTCCTCGATTGCTTGTCAAATACCTATTGACCTTACTTTATTGTCGCTACCCGATTGCCTGCCACATGAAACGTAATAAATGAATTTAATACGTGAATGATGGTACTGGTTTCTAGCATATTACATTAAAGACAAATAAAAAACCCCGGCCGATGTGGAAGTCTGAACCGGGGCGATGGAATTTAAATTGAAAACAATCTAAACCTAAAGCAAAGTTATGGCTAAAAAAACGAAACCTACTGCTTATGCATGGCTGTCCGCACTGTGTTTTCTTTTCACCCTAAGTGCGCACGCACAATTTACCTTAACCGGACAACTGCGAACGCGAACAGAAGTCCGGGATGGGTTTGGCAACCTGGTATTGAAAGGCGCAAAAACGGCCGCATTTACCTCTCAGCGTACCAGGTTGATCTTTGGATACAAATGGGACAGGGTTACTTTTGGTGTTACGTTACAGGATGTGCGGGTATGGGGACAAGACGCTTCCTCCATTTCCAATGCCGATGGCAATCGCCTGATGCTCCATGAGGGCTGGGCCGATATTACGCTGGCTAATAAAGCCGATACCACCATCAAATTTAAATTGTTCGACCAGCTTTCCCTTAAGATTGGAAGGCAGGAATTGAGCTATGACGATGTTCGTTTGATCGGTAACCTGGATTGGTTACAACAAGGCCGGCGACATGATATGGCGCTGCTTAAGATGATGCACAATGGATGGCAGGTTGACCTCGGGTATGCCTATAACCAGAACAGCGATGCTTTTGGTATTACCAATACCTCTTATGTGCCGGGCAATATTCCGGCATACGTGAAAAATTCAGGCGGTGTTTTAGTGCCTACCCCTGCCGGGATCGTTCCGCTTGCTGCCGGTGGCAACGCAGCCAACAATAGTTCTAAAACAGGTACGCCGGTGTACAGTAACCCAACCAATACCAATGCCGCCAGCCAGGATTATAAGTCGTTCACCAGCCTGTATATCAGCCGCAAATTCAACCAGACAAAATTCTCTGCGCTCTTTTTCAATGACCGTTTCGGGAAATATAAACTCGATTCTGTAGCCGTTGACAACACCGGATACGTTTATGGAAGGAGATTTATCAGTACAGGAAGCAACGATTCATTTGACTATTCTGGCACAACCAGTCGCTATACATATGGCCTGATGATCAATCATACGATGGGCAATGCATCGGGGTTTGGTAAAATCGCCTTGCAGGTGGCTTACTATAAGCAATCCGGCAAAAACCGGGAAGGCATGTCATTGAATGCGTATCACTATACGGCTTTAGCAACCTACCAAAAAGGCAAATTCAGCTTTACACCCGGCTATGACGTCCTTTCGGGAAATGATGCCGTTTCACCTTCCGGTGAAGACAACCGTTTTGATCCATTATACGGAACGCCGCATAAACACTGGGGCTATATGGATTATTTCTACGTGGGCACCGGTGCCCCTGCGGGTGGTTTGAATAACGGCTACTTCAAAGTGAAATATGCCAGCAACCTGTTCTCCATCGGCGCCGACTTTCACACGTTCAGCCTGAACAAAGACATGAAAAAGGCTGATGGTTCCCTGATCGATAAATACCTTGGCAATGAAGTGGATATCCTGCTGAATTATACACTCAATAAATTCACGGGAATAGAGCTGGGATATGCTGTAATGAATGCCAATAACAGCATGGCATTGGCAAAGGGACAAGCCGGCACCGATGCCGTTGCAGATACTTACAAGAAAACAGGCACATGGTTTTATGCAATGATCAATATTCGCCCTGATTTCTTTTATAGTAAACCCGTTGCCATAAAACAGTAACACACACGATACAACATTCTTCCTTTTAAATTGATCAAAATATGAGAGGCTTAATCAATAAAATATTATTTATAGCAGGACTGGTAGCCGTATTTATGGCGGTTACTTCATTCAGGATGATGGCTAACCCACCCCGGAAAATAAAGCTGGGGTTTATACCACTAACAGACTGCGCTCCGCTCGTAGCAGCAAAAGAGCTAGGGCTTTTTGCGAAATACGGTGTTGATGTGGAATTATCCAAAGAAGCATCATGGGCCAATGTGCGCGATAAAATATTGAACGGCGAACTCGACGGCGCACACTGTCTCTTCTCCATGCCATTCTCTGTTTATACCGGTATAGGTGGAAAAGCCGGCTCTGATATGAAGATTGCCATGATACTGAACAATAACGGGCAGGCCATTACACTCTCTAAAGATTTTTGTGGACTGGTTGGCTTTAAAGAAGTAAACAAAGTAGCGGCCGCAGTTAAAAATGTGCAAAGCCGTAAGGAAGTTACGTTTGCCATAACCTTTCCCGGCGGCACACACGATATCTGGCTCCGTAACTGGATGGCCGCAGCAGGTGTTAACCAGAAGGCAGTCGGCATCATCACCATTCCCCCACCCCAGATGGTAGCGAATATGCGGGTTGATAACATGGAAGGATATTGTGTTGGTGAACCCTGGAATGGAGTGGCTGCAGCGCAAAATATAGGCTTTACACACATTGCAACGCAGGATATTTGGAAAAACCACCCCGAGAAAGCCCTGGTTGTGAATGCACATTTTGCCGCAACCGAAAAGGAGAACCTGAAAAAAGTGATGAAGGCGGTGATCGAAGCCTGCAAGTGGCTGGATAATATGGGCAACCGTAAAAAAGCAGCAGGATGGTTAACCAAACCCAATTATGTAAATGCGCCATTGCAGGTATTAGAAGCCAGGCTGGCCGGCTCTTATGACCTGGGTTGTGAATTGGGTGTACAGAAATACAAGGATGATGGCATGATGTTTTATAACAACGGGATCGTTAATATGCCCCGTAAGTCTTACGCCACCTGGTTCATGGCGCAGTACGTTCGGTTTGGCTATTTGAAATCAGAGCCCGACTACAAAGGCATAGTCGAGAAATTAATCCTTGACGACCTGTATGCAGAAGTAGCCCATGAGATGGGAGTGCCCATGCAGCCCGACATGCAGCCTTTCAAAACAACTTATGATGTACCATTTGATCCGAAGAATGTAGCTGCTTATTTAAAAACATGTAAGAGATAAAACCAACTGCTATGAAAAAGATATTCTCTTTGCAAACGCTCTATTTCCTTATTGGCATTGCTTTACTCGGTGGTCTATGGGAACTTATTTCAACGCTTACCAAGCATGAAATTCCCAGCCCAAGGGCAACCTGGCTTGTTTTCAGGGAAGTTATGCAGCATCCCATGCAGAATGATCCCGACTATAAAGGAATTGGCACCAAATTGCTGAGTTCACTTGAACGGGTGGCTATCGGGTTTGGCCTGGGCAGTATCGTAGCAGTGCCATTGGGTTTATTAGTGGGGTCCAGTAAAGCCATGATGGGCATTATCAATCCCATTGTACAGTTATTAAGACCTGTTTCACCGCTGGCCTGGTTCCCGTTAGGCCTGGCCATTTTCCAGGATTCACATAAGGCAAGCGTGTTTATGATATTCATCTGCTCCTTATGGCCAACATTGATCAATGCTGCGTTCGGAGCATCTCATATTCCGCAGGACCATAAGAATGTGAGTAAGGCTTTCGGTTTTTCCAAATGGAAATACCTCACTAAAATATTACTGCCATTCAGCCTCCCCCATATCATCACCGGGTTGCGTTTATCGGTGGGTATCGCATGGATGGTGATCGTAGCCGGTGAGATGCTCAGTGGTGGTATCGGGCTGGGTTATTTTGTATGGGATGAAGGGTTTAACGGGGGCAGTATTGCTAAAATACTGGTTGCCATCATCATCATTGGTTTAGTAGGGCTCCTGCTGGATAAGCTCTTCCTTTTCCTGCAAAAAAGATTCACTTATGCTTCATAATCATTCATTGTCTAAAGCTTTATTTTATGTCAGCCATTTCTCTGTCACCAGAAAACCATACTGAAACGTTTCACCATCATCATGCAGCTCCTGCAAACGGGTATGCAACAAACAGCATTGAAATCAACGATGTGAGCGTACGCTTTAAAACACCCAAAGGGGTTTTCACTGCTGTAAAAGATATTTCACTCGCTGTTGGTAGAGGTGAGATCGTTTCGCTGATCGGTCATTCCGGTTGCGGTAAATCAACGCTGATGAACACCATCAGTGGTATGGTGAAACCCAGCAGCGGCTCCGTCATTGCCAACGGGAACCTTGTTACCAAGCCTGGCCCCGACAGGGGGATTGTTTTTCAGAACTATTCATTGTTGCCCTGGCTGAGCGTATATCAAAATATTTACCAGGCCATCGATGCTGCCATACACGGTAAGACTGCAACAGAAAAAAAGGCCCTGGTTGAAAACAATCTGAAAATGGTAAAACTCTGGGAACATAAAGATAAATTGCCCGGTCAGCTATCCGGTGGTATGAAACAAAGGGTGGCCATTGCGAGGGCTTTTGCCATCAACCCCAGTATCCTTTTACTGGATGAACCTTTCGGGGCATTGGACGCACTTACCAAAAGCAACCTGCATGTTGAATTGTTGAAACTGTGGAACCTCGATAACAGAGAGAAAACCATTGTGATGGTTACACATGACATAGAAGAAGCCATATTCTTAAGTGATCGCGTAGTAGTGATGAATGATGGTCCGGCAGCTTCTATCAAAGCCATTGTAGACGTGCCTTTACCAAGACCCAGGAATAAGAAGGAAATTGTTCACGACCCTGTTTACATGGGTATCCATGACAAGTTATTGGGGTTTTTGGTTGATAAATTGTCCATCAACGACCTCTGATCATCCTGGCTAAGGCATTGTGCAAACAATACGTAGTGTTGTTTGCCTTATTTATTTGGCTGCCGTATGCACTTGCGGAGCGCTGGCTACTTCCACCATCGTCCGCACAGATTCACTGATGTATAGATCAGATTTGAGCGACTTCAACCAGTCCTGGTAGCGCAGCCCTTTAGCCGTATCGGCATTGTTGTAAAACTTTGCTTTATCATCCTGCAAAGCACTTACCACCATGTCAGCGCTTGGCTTCAACAGGGTATTGTTCTGCGTAACCGTTGTACGTATCTGTTTTTGCAACTGGCGGTATTTTTCCAGGTTGAGGCTGGCCGGTTCATCGGTTACTTTGGAAAGCCAGATCAGGTTGCTGTTCAACAGTGTCAGCGACGCGTTTTGTTTGATACGGTCGTTCTCACGATTAATCACCGATGCATAAGGCAGATCTCCTTTCCATAACTGGTAAGCGGCTTTGGGAATCTCATCCCAGGGCAACGCAGCAGGATTGTCTTTTTCTCTGATCTTCAGGTATTCGTAAGTATCGGGCAGGATCACATCGGGTGTTACTCCTTTCAGTTGAGTGGATCCTCCATTGACACGGTAAAATTTCTGGAAAGTGAGTTTCATAGCACCTAATTCCGTACGGCCGCTGTAAGGGTCGATGCGATTACCGAAAGGAATAGGTTTTTGCACGGTTCCTTTACCATAAGTAGAGGAACTTCCAATGATGATGCCCCGCTTATAATCCTGTATAGCTGCTGCAAATATTTCGCTGGCCGAAGCGCTCAGCTCATTCACCATCACTGCCAGCGGGCCATCATAGATAGCGCCTTGTTCTCTGTCGCTCAATACAGATGAACGTCCGTCTCTTTCACGCACCTGTACTACCGGGCCCTGGTTTACAAACAGCCCCACCATCTGCACCACTTCATAGAGATAACCGCCGCCGTTGCTGCGCACATCTATGATGATGCCCTTTACATTCTCTGCTTTCAGTTTCTTTACTTCGCGTGCTACATCTTCAGAGCAACGCGGGCCATTTTCTTTTTCAAAATCGGCATAGAAATTGGGCAGATAGATATAACCTATTTTATCTTTTCCTTCTCCAATCACGGCACTGCGTACATAGGTTTCATCTAACACGATCTCATCCCTTATCATAGTTACCACTTTAACGGTACCGTCTGTTTTTTTCAGTGTCAGTCTTACTTCCGTCCCCTTGTTTCCGCGGATTAACTTCACAGCATCTGTAGTTTCATAACCGGTTACATCTACCGGCTCTGCACTACCCTGCGCCACTTTGATAATCACATCATTCACCGCTATTTCTCCCGACTTCCACGCAGCGCCACCGGTTTGGATACTCACGATCTTGATACCGTAATCGTCCTGTCCCAGTTGCGCGCCGATGCCATAAAAACGTCCACTCATCTGCTCATCAAAAGAGCGCTTTTCAGTAGGCGGCATATAATCCGTATGCGGATCCATCAGTCCGGTAATAGCATTGATAAACGCTGAAAAACGCTGGTTCTCCGTAAACGTTGCCCGGAGCCTGTCGTAACGTTTATCCATGTACTTGAGAATCTTAGTCCGCGCTTCTTTTTCAAGCTCGGCATCTGATTTTACTACGAAATCTTTTTGTCCTTTGTTCTTTTCACGCAGGTCCAGCAAATCAACGTAGCGCTCCAGCGTATGAAATTTTAGCTGTTTGCGCAGTCTGTCTTTCCGCTCGGCTTCTGAAGCGGCATACTGCAACTTGTCTGCATCCAGCACCACTGTTTCATTGGTGTTGAAATCAAACGGTTTGGAAAGTATGTCTTTATAAAGGGATACCACCTGTTCGATGCGCTTATCATAAATAGCGCTTACCGCGGGTTCAAATTCTATGGGCGCTCCATGTATTTCATCATCGATGCGCAATTCATATTTTTTCAATGAATCGATATCGGCTTTCAGGAACATGGTTTTATCGGGATCCAAATCTTCCAGGTATTTCTGGAACACCTGTTTAGAGAATGCATCATTAATATCCTTCGGACTATAGTGTTGCTTTTCCAATAAATATCCAACCGTTGATAATAATTGCTGGCGTTGCGCGGCCGATACATCGGTTCCGCCCAGCCATTTATTTCTGAATGCAAAAAACAAACCTCCGAATAAGGCCACAGCCAGTATCAACAACCCTTTTCTACTCTTCATAAATCGTATAATTTTTGGCATTTGCTGCAAGATAGGTATCAAAAATAACTGAAAAAGACCGTACCGTATATCCGTACAGCCCAATTAACAAAGGTTTGCAAGGTGTCTGGACAAAAAAAAGCCCGCCACCTGGTATTGACTAAAGCGGTTTTACCTTACTTTTGCAAACCCAATAAACGGAGAGCGTAGCTCAGTTGGTTAGAGCGTCAGTTTGTGGCACTGAAGGCCGTGGGTTCGAGACCCATCGTTCTCCCGCTAAAACCTATAAGGATGATCCTTATAGGTTTTTAAATTTTAGTAAGATGAGTTACACTTTGATCCTGATCCCTTTTATTTCGGCTTTTATCGGATGGTTTACCGTATGGATGGGCGTTCGGCTGCTTTTCCACTCCGGCAAACCGGCAGGCAAGCCCTTGTTTTCGTTCGATGAGATCAGGCAAAAAATCACCCACCCCGATACTGTGCAACAGATCATGCCCATGGTAGAGGCCCATATCGACCATTTTCTGCGCGAGAAACTGTCCGCCGAAATGCCCATGATCAGTATGTTCATCGGTGAAAAGACCATCCAGCAGTTGAAGGGAATCTTTATTGCCGAGATCCAGACCCTTTTCCCCGATATGCTATCGCAGTACCTGGATAAGCTCGAGCGTGAACTGGACTTCAAGAAAATACTGGCGGTACAGCTGCGGAAGCCGCTGCGCAAAGCCAGGATAATAGCAGGGCTATTTGGCTTCGCAGTAGGGTTGTTACAGGCAGGTTTACTGCTCTTGTGGCGCTGATCACCGGCATTCAGCCGTTTTATTCCAGCCTTCACCCGGGACTCACCCATTCAGGATTGCCTAATGACCGTTTATATAATGAAGCTGCCGGCAGGGGTAGCAGCTGCACAATTTTGCAGTGTATTTCACTATAAAAGATCATCATGAGTAAGGTTTTTGTTCTATTATTTGTATTGATTTCAGGGCTTTCGGCCGAGGCCCAGTTCCCGGGAGGCGGAGCACGCCAGGGCGGCATGGGAGGCGGCGCCAATATCGGCCACCTGTACGGAAAAGTAGTGGATAATACCACCAATAAAGGGATCGAATCTGTAACCATCCAGCTCCTGGGCAATAAGTTCGATACTTCCACCCACAAAATGAAAGAAGCGGCCCTTGGCACCATGATTACCAAACCCAACGGCAATTTCAGCTTCGAAAACCTGCCGGTGATGGGGAAATTCAAACTGAAAATTGGGGCCATCGGGTATAAATCATTAGAAAAACCAGTAAGCTTTGACATCAAAATGCCCTCCCCGGGCGGCGGTATGCAGTCCGGTGGAGGCATGCAACAGATGCTGGGTATGATAGACAAAGACCTGGGCAATATCAAGCTTGTACAGGATGCTACCGATCTGGGAAATGTTACGGTAACGGCCACTGTAAAACAGCAGTTCGAGCTGGGTATCGACCGTAAAATATTCAACGTAGATAAGAACCTGGTGAGTTCCGGGCAAACCGCTACAGAGGTAATGAAAAGCATTCCTTCACTGAATGTGGACATTGACGGTAACGTAACCATGCGTAATGCCACTCCCACACTGTTCATCGATGGAAGACCCACTACCCTTACCCTGGACCAGATTCCGGCAGACATCATTGATAAAGTGGAGCTCATTACCAACCCTTCCGCTAAATTCGATGCATCGGGCGGTAATGCAGGTATCCTCAATATTGTGTTGAAGAAAAATAAAAAAACAGGTTATAATGGCGGTGTGCGGGCCGGCATCGACTCAAGGGGAAAGATCAACGGAGGCGGCGATATCAACCTGCGCCAGAACAAATTCAATGTTTCGCTGAATGCCAATTATAACCAACGTAAATCAATCGGCACCGGAACTACCGACCGCGATAACTTCCTTACCATACCAAGTTCCGTACACAACGAGAATGACGGTACCAACCTGGGATCGTTCCGGTTTTTACGGGTCGGGATCGATTATTTTGCCGACAACCGCAATACCATTTCTGTTGGCGCCAATTATGTACATGGTTCATTCGACAACGACAATTTTCAGAAAGTTGACTCTACCATCAAAGGCGCTTTCTCTTCTTACAGCAATATTGCCAGCAACAGCCAGTTCTCGTTTACCAATGTGGGTACGCAGTTGGGTTATAAACACAATTTTGCCAAGAACGGAGAAAACTTCACTACCGATTTCAACTACAACTCCAGTACCAACGACAACCATTCACTCACCAGCACACAGACTTTTAATCCCGATAATTCTGTAAAAGGTCGTGCACTATTGCAGCAAACCTTGGGTGATGGTTATAATCGTTTCTATACGATACAATCTGATTACGAAAATCCCATTTCAGAAGATAGCAAACTGGAAGCGGGCGCCCGCGCGGCCATCCGCGATTTCGGCAACTCCAGCAACCAGTACGTCTTCAATCCCAATACCAACCAGTACATGCTCATCCCTGCGATCAGTAACCACTACAAGTTCAATGACCAGGTGTATGCAGCGTATACTACGTATAGTTTCAAAATAAAAAAATGGAGCTATCAATTGGGGTTGCGCGCAGAAAGTTCCAACTATACCGGAACCCTGCTGAATGCAAGCGGCGCCGATTCATCGCAGTTTAAAGTGAAGTACCCGCTGAGCCTGTTCCCCAGCGCCTTCATCACCTACAAATACGACGACAAGCAGGATTTCCAGCTCAACTATTCACGCAGGGTAAACCGTCCTAACTTCTTCCAGTTGATGCCTTTCCCGGATTATTCCGATCCGCAGAACATCAGCATTGGCAACGCGGGACTGAAACCGGAGTTCACCCATTCTTTTGAGTTGTCTTATAATGATGCTTATAAACGTGGCGCGAATTTCCTCGCTACCGTATTCTTCAAATACTCTACCGACCTCATCACCCGGTATGTGTACAGGGATAAGAACGAGTTGAGTCCGGCTGGTGACAGCGCCTATTTCAGCACATTCATCAATGCCAACAATAGTTATTCTTATGGATTGGAACTGACCAACAAGATGCCGGTGACCAAATGGTGGGATCTTACATTGGCGTTCAACCTGTACGATTCCAAGATCAATGCATCTGTTCCGGGTCAGACATTAGACAATTCGCTCGTGAGCTGGTTTGCCAAAATGAACAGCAATTTCAAATTGTCTAAAACCATTTCGATCCAGTGGAGCGGTGAATACCAGGCCAAGACCGTATTGCCTCCCAGCTCGGGTGGCGGCGGCGGACGAGGCGGCGGTGGACCGATGTTCGGTGGACCGCAGGGTACCGCACAAGGTTATTACCTGCCCCGTTATGGTTTTGACCTGGCCATCCGGAAGGACTGGAACTGGAAGAACGGACAAAGCGGTTCACTTACACTTAGTATGAACGATATATTCCGCACACAGGTATTCAAGTCTTATTCTGTGAGTACACTGTTTGACCAGACTGCTGAAAGGAGAAGAGACCCGCAGGTACTGCGCCTGAACTTCAGTTACCGTTTCGGTAAATTCGATGCTACCTTGTTCAAACGTAAAAACACCAAGGCAGACCAGGGCGGTGGAATGGATATGATGCAGCAATAATCATCAGCCGTTCCTTCCTGTTAACATAGGAACAAAAGAAAATTGGTCGAAGGCTTCTTCTATGAGGGAGCCTTCTGCCGTTTTAGTGATGCGCAGCATGCGTTGCGAATTGCCTTCGTCTACCGGCAATACCATGATGCCGCCGGGTTTCAGTTGTTCTACCAGTTTTGGGGGTACGAAGGGTGCAGCAGCTGTGATGATGATCTTATCGAAAGGACCAAAAGTGGGCAGTCCCTCGAAACCATCGCCATAGAAAAATTTCAGGTTGAGGTATTTGTTGCGGAAATAATATTTCTTGTGCAGTTCGTATAATTTTTTCTGCCGTTCAATCGTAAACACCCAGGCACCCAGTTCTGCCAGGATGGTGGCCTGGTACACACTGCCGGTTCCTATTTCCAGTACTTTATCGGATTTCTTTACCTGCAGGAGTTGCGTTTGGTAAGCAACCGTATAAGGCTGTGAAATGGTTTGTCCTTCTCCTATCGGAAATGCACGGTCTTCATAAGCTATCTTATCGAAGGCGGAATCGAGAAAAAAATGCCGCGGGATGGCGTTGATGGCATCCAGTACTCTCTCATCACTGATGCCTTTTTCTTTCAACAGGTTAACCAACTGGCGCCGCAGTCCCTTGTGCTGATATGTATCTTCGTAACTTCTCATAAACGGCACGAATATACTGTTAACCAGCCAAGCGCCTGGTGCATATAGGTCGTTGTGAAAAGAAAAATCTCACTGTAAAATTACGCACAGTTATTTCAATTTCAGCCCGGCAATGATGCTTTTGATCTTTGCTTCCAATGCTGCAAACTGGCGGTCGAAATCTTCTTTTTTCTCCAGTTGGGTGCACACGCTGAAATAGAACTTGATCTTGGGTTCTGTACCCGATGGCCTGGCCGATATTTTGCTGCCGTCTTCCAGTATGAACTGTAACACGTTGCTTTTAGGAAGCTTAATGGCCCAGCTTTCACCGGTTAATAAGTCCTTACCCGTTTGCAATTCGTAATCAAGTAATTGCTGCACTTTTACACCGTTGATCTCTTTCGGTGGGTTGTTACGATATCCCTCCATCATATCAGCAATTTCCTTCTGTCCGTTCATGCCTTTCTTGGTAATGCTGATGAGGCTCTCATAGTAGAATCCGTATTGGATGTACAGTTCTATCAACTTATCGAACAAGGTTCTGCCCTGGTTCTTTTCATAAGCGGCCATTTCACAGAGCAATGCCACAGCGCTTACGGCATCTTTATCACGTAACTGGTCTCCGATCATCAGGCCAAAGCTTTCTTCTCCGCCAATCACATAATTTTCTTTGCCTTCTTTTTCCTTGATGAGTTCGGCGATCCATTTGAAACCGGTGAGCACATTGTAACAGGCTACTCCGTTTTGTTTTGCCAGCTCGTTGATCATGGCAGTAGTAACGATGGTGGTGATGACCATATCGTTGGGTTGTGCAATGCCTTTCGATTTGCGGGCTTCGATAAGATAGGCAAAAGCCAGTATAGCCGTTTGATTACCGTTCATGAGCACCCATTCTCCTTTGTGGTTCTTTACGCCAACGCCTACCCTGTCGGCATCCGGATCGGTACCCAATAAGATATCTGCATCCATGGCTTTGGCTTTTTTCAATCCAATGCTCTTGGTTTCGCTCTCTTCCGGGTTGGGATAAGCCACCGTGGGAAAATCACCATTGGGTGTGGCTTGTTCTTCCACCACGGTTACATTGGTAAATCCAAAGCGACTTAATACTTCCGGCACCAGCGTGATACCGGTTCCGTGAATAGGCGTATATACAATTTTAAGATCGTGTTGTTCGGCAATCACATCGGGGTAAACGCTCAGGCTTTTTACCATGTCCATATAAGCGTTGTCCATTTCTTTACCCATCAATGAAATATTGGCTTCGCCGCCATTCCATTTCACTTCATTCACACTGGTGATGGCTTCCACTTCTTTGATCACATTTTTATCGTGCGGAGGTACCAGTTGTCCGCCGTCGTTCCAATAGGCTTTGTATCCGTTGTATTCTTTGGGATTGTGTGAAGCGGTACATACCACACCGCCCTGGCAATGCAGTTTGCGTATGGCGAAGCTGAGTTCGGGTGTGGGCCGCAGTGCTTCGAAGAGAAACACTTTGATGCCGTTCGCAGCAAATACATTGGCGGTGGTTTCTGCAAAAAAGCGGCTGTTGTTGCGGCTGTCGTGGCCAATGGCCACGCGTATTTCAGCCGATCCGTAAGTCTTTTTGAGGTAATTGGCAAAGCCTTGTGTAGCCATACCCACCGTGTATTTGTTCATCCGGTTGGTGCCTACTCCCATGATACCACGGAGACCGCCGGTACCAAATTCAAGGCTCCTGTAAAAAGAATCGGCCAGGTCATCGGGGTTGGTGGTTTGCAATGATTGGATAGCCTCTTTTGTAGCCTGGTCATAATTACCTTCGAGCCAGCTGGCCACTCTTTGCTGTATAGCAGTATCCATGGGTTTAGACTTTTAAATGTTGACTTTGATGTTTGTTTTCGTGCTTATACGCAAGTTACTGGATTCATTTTTAATATTTACATAATCTCACTTGTTCGCGGTTGTTCCTGCACTTCTATATTTTAGTCGCATGAATAACCGCCACCTGGCGCCTGTTACTTATGTTATTGCGCTGATCGCTTTTTGTGTTGCGGCCTATGCAAAACTGTCCGGGTCATTGATGCACCCGCTGATCCCCTCCATCTCCTGTTTTGTATCACAGGCAGTCTTCAGCTCTATCTGTATTTATGAAATCAGCAAGTCCATCCGCTTAACTGCTGTCGAAAAAAGAAACTGGCGGCTTTATCTGTTCTTCCTGCCGTTGGTGTTTGGTATCTTTTACCTGGGCATGATCCGCAAAAGGGCTGCTTTGCCGGAAGTTGAAGCCATCTGATTGGTTTTAATAAAAAAGGGGCCGATTCATTAGGCAGTATCAAACAAATTAGTAATTTAGAGATGTATGAAATGGAAAATAGTTCCTATCAGTTATGCGGTATCTGTTCTTTGTGCTCTATTTGCTGCCTACCTTGTTATGATAGGCCGTGGTAATTATGGAGTGGGGGTACTGGCAGCCTCTGTAGTTATCCAGTTTCTGTTTGCTTTTGCAGCAATCGCTGAATTGAATGGCTCACCCAGTCTTACTATTGATCAAAAAAAGTTCTGGCGCCATTACCTGTTGTCTTCTCCTCTCGTGTTTGGGTTCTTTTATTTCAAGAAGCTTCGTAAAAAAATCATTCTTTTTTAAAGGCCCATTCGTCAAACAATATAAGCGCCTTCTACTTCGCCGTTGGACACTTCTACCTGTATGTGATCCTGTAAAGTAGTGGCAATAGATAATCCTACGTAATCGGGTTTTACGGGGAAGAGTTTGTGCATCCTTTCTACGAGTACCATGGTTTGAATACTCTTGGGATGATAAGATAACAAAGGCTTCAAAGCGTATAGCAGGGTTCTGCCGCTATCGGTAACATCATCTATCAACACAACGTGCAGTCCGTTGAAATCTATTGATTCACTCAGCGTTACTTCTTTTGGCAGGGTCTTATCCAGGCTGGCGGCAATGATCCTGATCTCGCTCGCGATGTATTGTTTCAGAAAGCTGCCTATTTTCTCCGCTACCACCATGCCGCTGTTTCGGATACCGATCAATACCACCGGCACACCGTCGCCGTTGAGATTCTCGGCCAGTTCCAATGCCATGCGATGTAATTTCTGTATGGCGGCTTCTTTATTCAGGATATTTTTCTTTCCAGGCATAAAATTATTTCTCTTCAAATATACGTCATCCTGAGCGAGCGAAGCGAGTCGAAGGACCTGCTGAAGATGCGGGCAGATCCCTCGGCTGCGCTCGGGATGACGTTGAAGAGCACTCGGGATGACGTGCATTGACTCGCTTCGCTCGCTCGGGATGACGGTTAGAAATATTCACGCTATCTTAGCGCCTCAACCTTGCGTATGATCCAACAGGTACTTTTTGCCGCGCTCTCCCTTACAGCCATCTGGCTATTTGCCCGGAAGGCCGGTGAGATCAGGCGGAATATTTTTCTGGGTAAGGAGGAAGATTTCAGCGGCAACCGCCCCCAGCGCTGGCGTAACCTGTTGTTGCTGGCTTTCGGTCAGAAAAAAATGTTCCGTAACCCGCTGGTAGCTGTCATGCACTTTGTAATTTATGCCGGCTTCATCATCATTAACCTCGAAGTACTCGAGATCGTGCTCGATGGTTTACTGGGAACGCACCGTTTGTTCCTGGCGCCCCTGGGTTCGCTGTATGACTGGTTGATCAACGCTTTTGAATTTCTGGCGGTTGGTGTGATCACCGTTTGTGTGATCTTTCTTTGCAGAAGGAATATCATCAAACTGCGCCGTTTCATCAGCAAGGACTTAAACGGCTGGCCCCGAAGCGATGCCAACTATATCCTCATCACCGAGATCTGTTTGATGTTCCTGTTCCTCTTTCTCAACGCATCGGACCAGGCATTGCAATTGCGCGGTAACCCGCATTACCATCCTGCCGGACCTTTTTATTTTTCTAACTTTCTCGTTCCGCTTTTTCAAAACACCAGTGAAAGCACATTGATAGGTATTGAACGCAGCTGCTGGTGGTTACATATCGCCGGCATTTTTGCCTTCCTCAATTACCTTCCTTATTCCAAGCACCTGCATATTATACTGGCTTTCCCCAATGCTTATTATGCAAGATTGGACCCAGAGGGTAAGATGAAGAACATGCCCGCTGTACAAAAGGAAGTACTCTATGCCATGCAGCCTGAGTTGGCTCCTGCCGATGCAGCGCCTCCTGCGCATTTCGGCGCCAAAGATGTTTTCGATCTCAGTTGGCGTAACCTGATGGATGCTTACAGTTGCACCGAATGCGGACGATGCACAACCGCATGCCCTGCCAACACAACGGGTAAATTATTAAGTCCGCGCAAGATCATGATGGCTACGCGCGACCGCCTCGAAGAAGTGGGCAGGAATATCAACCAGCATAAAAGTTTTGTAGCCGATAACAAATCGCTCCTGCACGATTATATCAGTGTGGAAGAACTGCGTGCCTGCACTACCTGTAACGCTTGTGTGGAAGAATGTCCTGTGAGCATTTCTCCGCTGGAGATCATTGCCGAGTTGCGCCGTTCACTGGTGATGGAAGAAAGCAATGCGCCGCAGGAATGGAACAGCATGTTCAGCAATACCGAAAATAATTTCGCTCCCTGGAAATTCGCGCCCGATGAACGCGACCACTGGACGCAGGAGATGGCATCATAAACGATAACACGCATAACTGAAGTATATGAAGGTGAATACCATGGCCGACATGATGATGAATGGAGAAACCCCTGAGATCCTTTTCTGGGTTGGTTGCGCAGGCAGCTTTGACCAGCGCGCGCAAAAGATCACCAAAGCCTTTGCCACCATCCTTAATAAAACAGGTATCAAATATGCCATCCTGGGTAAAGAAGAAGCCTGTACAGGCGATCCTGCACGCAGGGCCGGCAATGAATTCCTTTTCCAGATGATGGCCTACCAAAACATACAGGTACTCAACGGGTATGGCATCAAAAAAATTGTAACTACCTGTCCACATTGCTTCAATACACTGAAAAATGAATATCCCGAGCTGGGTGGACATTACGAAGTCATACATCACACCACCCTGCTGCAGCAACTGATCGATGAAGGGCGTATCCGCCTGAAAGAAGGCGGGTCTTTCAAAGGGAAAAAAATAGCTTATCACGACAGCTGCTATCTCGGCCGCGCCAATGATATCTACGAAGCGCCCCGCAAAGTGCTGGAAGCGCTGGATGCCGAATTGGTTGAAATGAAACGCTGCCGTTCCAAGGGTCTTTGCTGCGGCGCCGGTGGCGCGCAGATGTTCAAGGAAGACGAGCCCGGTAACAAACGCATCAATATTGAAAGAACCGAAGACGCCCTGGCTACCGGCGCATCCGTGATCGCGTCGGCCTGCCCCTTTTGCAATACCATGATGACCGACGGTGTCAAGAACAAAGAAAAAGAACAGGAAGTAGCAGTGCTCGATATTGCCGAACTGATCGCTGCCGACCTCGCCTAAGCCCATTTGCCAGGGAATTGGTATTTTTGCAGTATGGATTTCGAATACAGTCAATATGTGCCGGAAGATTTTCATGCTTCCTCGAAGGTCTGGATTTACCAGAGCAACCGTCTGTTTACCATCAGTGAAGCATTACAGATAGAAGACCTGTTGAAGCAGTTCCTTGCCGAATGGAAAACACATGGCGAGCCGGTGAAAGGTTATGCCAACCTGCTATTCGGACAGTTCATCGTTTTCATGGCCGATATCACCACCGGTGGCGGCGTGAGCGGTTGCAGTACAGACAGCTCTGTGAGGGTAGTGAAAGAAGTGGAGAAGCTATTCGGTGTGGATATGTTCAACCGGCAGAACCTGGCTTTCGTTGTAAAAGAAAAAGTACAGGTATTACCCATGGCGCAATTGAATTACGCCATTGAAAACCGTTTCATAGAAGCCCACACGCCTTATTTCAACAACCTGGTGTCTACCAAAGAAGAATGGCTGCATCAATGGCTCAAGCCGGTGAAAGAAAGCTGGCTTTCAACAAAAATACCCGCGTTGCAAACGGCTTGATCTAGGATTTGTGCTGTACTTTTTCCAGCGCTTCTTTTTGTTGTTCTTCGCTCAGTTTCCTTTTGATAATTGTTTTATTCAATTGATAACTCACCGTAATACGGAAGTTGCGTGTATTGCTCCTGCTCTGGCTTTGTATGATGAAGTTGGGTGCATAGGTATACCCGTTGTATTGCAACAAACCAAGCGGATCAATCGCCGCCACGCCAACGATCAGCTTCCTGTTGAAGAACTTGCGTTGCACACCAAAGCTCATACTCATATTGGTTCGCGATCTACCCTGTGGTGAAGCAAAACTACTGTAACGGGTACTGCCTTCGATCATTGTTAGCTTGTCGGGCGTATAACTGAAATTCAACCCCGAATAAAAAGATCCGCCATCATTGTAACGATACAGTTGTTTCATCCTCGCATCGTACTGGTTGTAATTGTATCCCGAACTGATGTTCACACGCAGCGACTGGCTCAGCGTGATACCCGTCCAGATACTGGCAATGTATTCATTCTGATCGGAGATATTCTGGTAGCTGATCTGTGTTTTACCACTATCAACAAGGGTACGGATGCTGTTGAATACATTCTTGATCCTGTTATATCCTAATGAGGCATTGATATTGAATTTGCGCTGGTTGTAACCGATGTTCAGATCGAAATTATCAATGAGCGAAGGTTGCAGATACGGATTACCAAAGCGTATATTGTAGGGATCGCTGTAGTCGATGCTGGGGTTCAGTTCCACCATGCCCGGACGGCGGATGGTTTCCCTGAACACCAATGCCATGTTGAGTTCCCTGGTGATATCTTTCCGTAGCGTAGCGTTGGGTAACAATCTCCAATAACCATTATTGGCATCGGGTGCATTGCCTTTGATGAAATGGAAAGTGGTACCGGAATGTTCAGCCTGCACGCCTGTGATCAGGCGCCAGCGCATGGGCAACGATACAACCAATCCCGCGCGAAGGGTAAAGATGTCCTGGTCGAAATAAAAATTATTACTCAACAAATCGTTGCGGATGTACTGGTTATCGCTCTTGCGCAGAAAATCCGTATTGAGCACATTGTGAAAACTGTTCGATGAATAGGCCGCCCCACTGGTTAAAAAAGTAGTGCCGGTATCATTGAGCGGCTTGTTGTAATTGAGCCTGGCATACCAGGAAGTAGTATAGGTATCAAAAAACTGCGATTGGGTAGAATCGATACCGGTTGGCAGGAAATCGGGCTGCAGGAACTGCTGGTAGAAATCGCGGTTGTTCTCATTCTTACCCAGGTTATATCCTGTATACAATTGCAGCTTTTCTACCGGGTTCTTGCCCTTCCACTGGTAAGAACCATATATACCGTGGCTATAACCGCTTCCGTCGTAATGATTAGACCTTGAGCTGGCTTTGTACACGTGCAGCAGGCTGTCGAGGTTGGTATAAAAAGTAGTGTTACTGTTATCTGAATAGTTCATGTAGCCCTGGTACACAAAACTCAGGCTGTTCTGTTTATCGGGGTCGTAATCTGTCTGGAGCCGCATGTTGGGCATGGTGCTCCTGTTCACGTAAGATGATTGAGAATAAAAATAATTGACCGAGTCTTTATAAATATTCTGGCGATGGCTGTACGAATTGCCCCTTGCTTCCAACCAGCCAACACCGGCATTGGCATTGACATTGAGCTGCGCGCTCCGGTAACTGAAATTCGAAGAAACACTGCTCTCTCCCCTGCTCCCCGCACTGGCACTGAGCCTGCCATAAATACCTACCCTGCCCTTTTTGGTAACGATGTTGATCACGCCACCCGGATAAGTAGCATATTCCGGCGGCGGGTTGACCATGATCTCCACTTTCTCGATCACATTGGCAGGAAGACTTTCCAGCAATTCGGTAAGTTGTTGCGCGTTGAGGTTCGTAGGTTTCTCATCCATCAATATCAAGGGCTCCTTGCCCCGCAACAGGATGGTACCATCGGAATTCACATTGACCAATGGCATGTTCTTCAGCAATTCAGAAGCATTAGATCCATTGCCAAGCGGACTTTCCGACACATTGTACGATATCTTGCCATCTCTGTTTTCAATGAGCGGCTTCTCTGCATACACGATCACTTCATTGAGTAATGAAGAAAGTTCGTGCATCATCATTTCACCGAGGTTGATATCGGTGCGGTCTGCACGTAATACAATGCTATCTATTTGCAGTTTAGAAAAGCCGATAGATTGAACAGTGAGCCGATAATATCCCAATCCTAGTTTTGAAAAAGAAAAGTTGCCGTCTTTGTCGGCGGCCATAGTGTATTGTTTTGCCGAATCGCCCATTCTCCTGAGCTGAACACTGGCCTGTGAAATAGACTTACCCGTTTTAGCTTCCAATACGATACCGCTGACAGTACCCTGCGCTGAAACATTCCTTATCGTTGTCCCAATAAAAAGAAAAAATATTAAAAATCTATACATGTATTCAATTCCAACAAACAAAATAAACTATACGTGGCTATTTATTCAAATAAAATGTCTGATCGGTTAATTTTGTTTATGAAAAATGTAAAAATGTATACTATTTACGGAATTCCGAATTGCGATACGGTAAAGAAAACCTTGAACTGGCTGGAGTCACACCAGGTCAAATATGATTTTCACGACTATAAAAAGCTGGGTATCGATAAAGAAAAATTACAGGCCTGGTGCAAACAGGTTGGATGGGAAACGATCCTGAATAAAAAAAGTGCTACCTGGCGCGAGTTGGGCGCCGATGTGCAGGCCACCATCCAAACTGAGGCAAAAGCGATTCAGGTAATGATGGCAAATACCAGCATCATCAAGCGTCCGGTGATAGAAAAAAACGGGAAACTGCTTGTAGTAGGGTTCAACGAAAAACAGTACGGGGAATTATTTTAATACCTTTCTTAATGTTTCCTGCAAGGCCTCTTCGCGAAGGTCGCGGGCGATGATCTTACCATCCGGATCGATCAGCATATTGGCCGGAATGCCTTGTATATTGTACATCCTGGCCACTTCGTTGTTCCAGTATTGGAGGTCACTCACATGCGTCCAGGTGAGGCCATCGGCCCTGATGGCCTGTATCCAGGATTCCTTGTTCTGGTCGAGCGATACACCCAGTACGGTAAAGTTTTTGTCTTTGAACTCATGGAAGGCTTTCACCACATTGGGGTTCTCATTGCGGCAGGGCCTGCACCAGCTTGCCCAAAAATCTACCAACACATACTTGCCTTTGAAAGAAGTGAGTGAAACAGGTTTATTGGCCGTATCTTTTTGGGTGAAGACGAGCGCTTTGGAACCTACCGCCCCTACCCTGGATAATTCAATATTTTTTTCAATCTGTTGTGCATAAGCAGTGGTTCTGGCACCCGCTTTCAACTGACCATAATTCGCTTCGATCTCGCTGATGCCGCTCATCAACGGGGCAGTGACCAACAACACAAAACCACTTACTGGGGAAGCCGGTTTGTCCTGTATAAAACGTGCCGTTGCCGCCACTACTTCATTTTTATACCGGTTGAAGAGTCCCATCAATGAGTCGCGCCTCGACGGGTCTTTTTCTGCATCGATCTTCATGGCCGCACCATTCAAATGGTCTTTCAACGGATTGAATCGCTGTTTGAATTCTGCGTAGTCATCCTGCACCCATGATCCTTTCACGGTGGCATTATTGATATCACTCGCTTTACCCGAAACAGTTACTTTATCATTCGGGTTCATGAACAGGTCGATGTTATCGCTTTTCCCGGGGAAAGTGATCTGGCAAATACCCGGGGCCGTTAATTTCCCCTTCAGGGTAAACAGACCTTGTTTGGCTGCAACCGATGCAATTTTTTTACCATCGGTGCCATTCATCAGCGCCACTTCACTGCCTTCTTTCAATCCTTCGAGTTTTCCACTGATTTGAAAGCCTTCCGGTTTATTGGCTTGTGCGAGTCCCACCAGGGGGCACAAAATTGCTATCCAGATCTTCTTCATAATTATTTCGAATGTCTTTTTTGTAACACTTCAATTACCCGCTGCAAATTATGCCCTTTGGCGTTAAGCAAAAGCAAATAGTGAAACAGCAGGTCGGCCGCTTCTTCCAAAAACAATTCATCATTTTCGTCTTTCGCTTCAATCACCAATTCCACCGCCTCTTCTCCCACTTTCTGGGCCACTTTATTAATACCCTTTGCAAAAAGCCTTGCCACATAAGATTCGTCCGGCGAAGCCTGCTTGCGAAGGCGGATAATGTCTTCAAGATACAATAAAAAATCATTGCTGTGGTTGCGTTCACTCCAGCAGGTGTCTGCGCCGGTATGGCATACAGGCCCCAGGGGATGTGCTTTGATCAGCAATGTATCGTTGTCGCAGTCCACCGCAATGCTTTTGAGTTCGAGAAAATTGCCGCTCTCTTCGCCCTTGGTCCACAAACGTTGTTTACTGCGACTGTAAAAAGTTACTTTGCCCTGCCGCTCTGTTTCTTTCAACGCCTCTTCATTCATGAAGCCCAGCATCAACACTTTGTTGGTGGAATAATCCTGTACAATGGCGGGAACGAGTCCGTCGGCGTATTTCGAAAAATCTATTTTCATGTTCCTTTGTTTCAGATGCGCACCACAATGTTTTGTTGGTGCAAATATGTTTTCAAATCGGGTATCGCAATTTCTTTAAAATGAAAAATACTGGCTGCCAGGGCCGCATCGGCTTTTCCTTTGTTGAACACCTCCACGAAATGCGGCATGGTGCCGCCTCCTCCTGAGGCAATCACCGGCACCGGCAATTCTGTGGCCAAAGTTCCGGTAATATCCAATGCAAAACCCTGTTTGGTGCCATCGTGGTTCATGGATGTGAGTAATATTTCTCCAGCACCCAAATCCACTGCCTGGCGGGCCCAGTCGAGACAACGGGTACCTGTTTTCACCCTTCCTCCGTTAAGGTACACATACCATTCTCCATCAGCCTCCTGTTTGGTATCGATGGCCAGCACTACGCACTGGCTGCCGAATTCGCGGGCCAGGTCGTGCACCAATGCAGGTTTCTTAAAAGCCGCGGTGTTGACCGATATTTTATCGGCGCCGTTCTGCAACAACACCTGCACATCTTCCACACTACCGATGCCGCCTCCTACTGTAAAGGGTATATTGATATGATGCGAGATACGGTTGACCAGTTCACTCAGGGTCTTTCTTTTTTCGTTGGTGGCTGTGATGTCGAGGAACACCAGTTCATCGGCACCTTGTTGCGCATACAAAGCGCCCAACTCAACGGGATCGCCGGCATCGCGGATGTTTTCAAAATTGATGCCTTTAACGGTTCTTCCGTCTTTGATATCGAGGCAGGGTATGATTCTTTTGGTCAGCATATTTTTTTCAGATCGTTCAGTGATATCCTGTTTTCATAGATCGCTTTCCCTACAATGGCGCCCGAGCAACCGATCTCCTGCAAAGCATACAGATCATCGAGTGAGCTTACGCCGCCGCTGGCAATGAAATGCAGCGAAGGGAATTGTTCAATGATGTGCTTGTACAACACGGTTGAAGGGCCTTCCAGCTTACCGTCCTTACTTACATCGGTGCAGAACAGTTGTGTAATGCCATGCGATTGGTATTTCGATATAAAATCGTAGATACCGATCTCTGTTGTTTCCAGCCAACCGCCCACAGCAATCTTTTCATCTTTCACATCTGCGCCTAACAAGAATTTGTCAGCGCCATATTGTTGCAACCATTGCACAAACAAAGTTTCATTTTTAACGGCGAGGCTTCCGATGGTAGCCAATGCCGCACCCGATTCAAAAATGATCTGCAGGTCTTCTTCTTTTTTGATGCCGCCGCCAAAGTCGATCACCATAGAGGTATTACCGGCAATCGTTTCCAGCACTTTCCAGTTTTTCACAGCGCCGGCTTTGGCTCCGTCCAGGTCAACCAGGTGCAACCGTTGCAGGCCGGCATCTTCAAATTGTTTCGCTACCTCCAGCGGGTTCTCATTGTAAATGGTCTTCTGCCCGTAATCGCCCTGTGTAAGCCGAACGCACTTTCCATCGATGATATCTATTGCGGGAATGATCTGCATGAAAGCTTAGTGAATTAACGTGATGAAATTTTTGAGTATCTGCTCCCCTACTGCGGCACTTTTCTCCGGGTGGAATTGTGTACCATAAAAATTATCCTTGTGTAAAGCAGAACTGTAAGGTTGCACATAATCGGTGGTAGCAATCGTATGCTTGCCTAATGCTGCATAATATCCATGCACGAAATAACAGTAACTGTTCTGCGGCACCTGTGTAAACAAAGGCGTTTGCAGGTCGTAAATATTGTTCCAGCCTATCTGCGGCACTTTTACAGTGGCATCTCCCAGTCCTTTGAACCACTTGACTTCTTCATCAAAAATGCCCAGGCAATCTGTGTTGTTCTCTTCAGAATACTTACACATCAATTGCATACCCAGGCAAATTCCCAACACCGGCTGTTTCAGGTTACGGATCACTGCATCCAGTTTCCGTTCTTTCAGGTACCCCATGGCCGAACTGGCTTCTCCCACGCCGGGAAAGATCACTTTATCGGCCGATTGTATGGCTTCTATATCATCTGTAACCAATGCTTCTGCGCCTATCCTTTCCAAAGCATATCGAACCGACTGTATATTACCTGCGTTGTATTTGATAACGACTAAATTCATGTGTTCCTGCTTTACGATAATACCGTAGATAAAAATTCTTTTGTTGAAACAGCCAGGTCCTTTGTTTTCTCCAATGCTTTGATAAATGCCGTTCCGATGATTGCGCCGTTGGTGTACTTAGACGCTGCCAGGAAAGTTTCCTTGTCTTTTACGCCAAACCCCACCAACACGGGGTTATTCAGTTTCATATTTTGCAAACGCTTCAGGTACACTTCCACGGCGGTAAAGTCTTTATCCTTGCCCGTGGTGGCGGAAGAACTTACTGCATAAATAAATCCGCTGCTCAGCGTATCCAGTTTGCGCACCCTGGCTTCACTTGTTTCGGGTGTTACCAGGAAAATAAAATCGAGGCCATATTTTTTTATGATCGCGCCATATTCTGTTTCGAATTCGTATTCGGGTAAATCGGGCAGGATCAATCCGTCAACGCCCACCGCTTTTGCATCTGCACAAAATCTTTCAAATCCGTATTGCAATACCGGGTTCATATATCCCATCAGTATCACCGGCACCTGTATTTCTTTCCTAAGGTCTTTCAGTTGCTCGAACAGGATGGCCATGGTCATCCCATTCGCCAATGCTACTGTACTGCTGGCCTGTATTACAGAGCCATCGGCCAGCGGATCGCTGTAAGGCATACCCAACTCTACCAGGTCGGCTCCGTTATCCTGCAAGGCTTTTACCACTTGCAGGGTACTATCCAGTTGCGGGTATCCTGCCGTGCAATACACATTCAATACCTGCTTTTGTTTTTTATCAAATAATTCTTTGATCCTGCTCATAATTAAAAGATTGCTTAACGCTTAATGCTCAACGCTGAACGCTAAAAAATAGTCTTATTTGCGTTCTGCGTTCTGCGTTTTGCGTTCTGCGTTCCGCGTTCTGCGTTTTGCGTTCTGCGTTAAGCGTTTGATTTATAATTTCATATTGTTCATATAAGTAGCCAAATCCTTATCTCCTCTTCCACTCAGGCAAAGCACTATCTTATCTGTAGGTTTCAGTTTCAGTTGCTTCAATGCAGCAAATGCATGCGCTGTTTCCAGTGCAGGGATGATACCTTCTGTTTTAGTTACATGGAATGCAGCTTCCAACGCCTCTTCATCGGTAGCACTCAGGAACAATCCTCGTTTGCTATCGAATAAATTGGCGTGCAAGGGGCCGATGCCGGGATAGTCGAGTCCCGCTGAAATGCTGTGTGGCTCTACTACCTGACCGTCTTCCGTTTGCATTACCAGGCTTTTGCTGCCATGCAATACACCCGGCTTACCCAACTGCGTAGTGGCGGCCGACATACCGCTGTTCACCCCATGCCCCGCCGCTTCCACCGCTACCAGTTGCACGGAGGGTTCGTCGAGGAAATGATAGAAAGCCCCGGCTGCATTGCTGCCGCCGCCTACACAGGCAATCACATGTGTGGGCAATTCCGATCCGGTAGCTTCTTTCAGCTGCCACCTGGTTTCTTCACTGATCACACTCTGAAAACGCGCTACCATATCGGGATAAGGATGTGGCCCCACTACACTGCCAATAATATAATGCGTGTCTGTTGGATTATTGATCCAGTCGCGTATGGCTTCGTTGGTGGCGTCTTTCAATGTTTTACTGCCACTGGTAGCTGGGATCACTTCTGCGCCCAGCATTTTCATTCGTGCTACATTGGGCGCCTGCCGTTCGATGTCTTTCTCGCCCATGTACACAATGCATTGCATTCCTTTCAAGGCACATACAGTAGCGGTGGCCACTCCATGCTGACCGGCCCCTGTTTCAGCAATGATCCTGGTTTTACCCAACCTGCGTGCCAGTAATATCTGGCCAACAGTATTATTGATCTTGTGTGCACCGGTATGACAAAGATCTTCGCGCTTGAGATAAAGTGAAGCATTGAGCTCTTTGCTCAAACGCGTAGTCAGGAACAAAGGCGTGGGCCTTCCCACATAATCTTTCAGCAATTGCCTGAACTCCTGCTGAAAAGTTTTTTCTTCCATGATCTCCAGGTACCTTGTCCGCAGTTCTTCTACATTGCGATACAGCATTTCCGGTATATACGCCCCACCGAATTTTCCATAATAGCCCTGTTCATTGGGTTCTTGGTATGTGATTGTTGTACTCATGTTCTTTTAAATCTGTTTAACTGCCGTTACAAATGGTCTGAGCTTATTCATGTCTTTGACACCGGGCGAAATTTCGAACCTGCTGTTCACATCAATGGAAAACAGGTCTTTGGCAACAGGCTCGGCAGCAAATGATTTCAACAGGTCTGTGTCTTCCGGCTGTATGCCCCCACTCAGGAAAAAAGGTTTGCCAATGTTCAGTCCTTTGAGCACACTCCAGTCGAATTTTTTACCGGTTCCTCCATACCCTGCGCCTTCGGTATCGAAAAGGAACATATCGGCCACATCCTGGTAGTCTTTGATCTTCCACAAGATATTATCGTCTTCACGCAGGCGAAATGCTTTGATCACGCCTACATAGTCGGCGACCTTTTCGCAATAACGGGGTGTTTCATCGCCATGCAGTTGCACGAGATAGAGGCCGCAGTCGTCTACCGTTTGCAGCACTTCTTCTAGGGGTGCATTCACAAACACACCCACTTTGTTGATCTGCCCCCTGATCTTTTTGATCTCGGCCCTGGGCATGGAACGGAAAACATAGCGGGGCGATTTTGGATAGAAAATAAATCCGCCAAATTCCACGCCCATTTCATCGAGCTGCAATACCTGTTCGGCACTTGTCATGCCACAAACTTTAATGCGCATGTTGTTTTGCTTTTAGTTGATTAACGAAATCAGTAAAAGCAATCGAAGGGTTGGCCTGTTTCATAAAATTTTCTCCAATCAGGAATCCTTTGAATCCAGCCTGTTGTAAAGTTACGATAGTATCTACATCGCTGATGCCGCTTTCGGCAACAGCCGGTTTGGTATGTGGTATCTGCTCTATCAACTGCAGGGAAGTACGGATATCTACCTCAAAGGTTTTGAGGTTGCGGTTGTTCACACCCACCATATCTACCAGACCGGTAATATGTTCCAGTTCCGCTTCATTGTGTATTTCCAGTAATACTTCCAGCCCCAAACCCTTTGCGCAAGCCGCCAGGTCCCTCACTTCTGCCGGTGTAAGGCAGGCTGCTATCAGCAAGATCACATCGGCACCCATGGCTTTGGCTTCATACACCTGGTATTCGTCGATCATAAAATCTTTCCGCAGGATGGGCACCTGGTTTATGCGGGCAGTTTCCAGGTCGGCCGTGGCGCCGCCGAAAAATTGTGTATCGGTTAAAACCGATAATCCCGATGCCGCCGTTGCGTAAGCGCTGGTGACCGCCAATACATCTGCCTTATCATTGATAATGCCCTTGGAAGGCGATTTTCTTTTGAACTCGGCAATGATACCGGTGCGGGTGTCATCGGACAAAAAATGGCAGAGCGATAAAGTAGGCCGGGCAAAAAAAGGTTGCTTCTCTAACTGCGCGAGTGAAGTAACTGCTTTCCTTTCCGCCACTTCTTTTTGTTTCTGTGCGATGATGGTATCCAGTATATTCATGTTCATTGCAGTTTGATCAGGGTTTGTAAAGATTGATGGGCTTTGCCGCTTTCCAGGCTTTCAACAGCAGCTTCATATGCCTGCTCATAGCTCTTGTATGCACCTGTACAGTGTAACGCCATGGCTGCATTGGCCAGCACCACGGCATTCTGCGCCCAGCTGCCTTCTCCTTTGATGATTTTGGTAAACAGCTTAGCCGCTTCTTCTACCGTATTACCACCGAATATATCTTCGGCCGCTACCATGCGTTTACCCAGTTGCTCGGGTGTCATGATGCGCTCGCCGGTATTGGTGATCACTTTGGTATCATTGGTCAGTGATATCTCATCGTACCCATCGAGACTGTGGATGATGGTGAATGCCTTGCCTGTTTCCTGCAAGAGGTAATTGTAAATGCGCGCCATTTCCAGGTTGTACACGCCTACCAGTTGAAAATCGGGTGTGGCAGGATTTACCATGGGGCCCAGCATGTTGAAGAATGTGCGGATGCCCAGGTTTTTACGAATAGGGCCTACCGCCTTCAATGCCGGGTGAAACATGGGCGCGTGCAGGAAACAAATATTCGCCGCCTCGATTTCTTTTTTCAATTGCGCCGTATCGTTCTTGAACCGGTAACCCAGTTGCTCCATCACATTCGACGCACCGCTGACGCTGGAAGCGCCGTAGTTACCGTGCTTGGCCACTTTCTGACCGGCACCGGCCACGATGAAACAAGCCAGTGTGGAGATATTGAACGTGTTCTTACCATCGCCTCCTGTTCCTACGATATCGATCACTTTATAACCGTCGAGGTTTACTTTCACGCAAAGCTCCAGCAATGCATCGGTAAAGCCCTGCAACTCTTCAATGGTAATGCTGCGCATGAGGAATACCGTAACAAAGGCGGTCACCTCGCTTTCATTGTACTGACCTGAAGATATCTGCAACAGCACTTCCTTTGCCTTGCTGCGTGAAAGCGTTTTATGTTCGAATAAATATTGCAATATTTTTTTCATACACTTGAATAGTTGATTAAATGATGCACCGCCATATTATTGATGCAACCAGTTGTACAATATTTTTTCTCCCTGCGGCGTCAAAACACTTTCCGGGTGGAACTGCACTCCTTGCACATCGTAGGTCTTATGCTGCAAACCCATGATATAATTGTGTTCATCACGCGCGGTGATCTCCAGCTCTGCGGGAAAACCATCATCACTCACCACCCAGCTGTGGTAACGGCCCACTTTGAGGTTTTTATCCAACCCACTGAATATTTTATCGGTATGGTTCAGTTGAATATCGGTGGCTACACCATGGTACACGGTAGACAGGTTTACCAGCTTCGCTCCGAACGCTTCGCCGATGGCTTGGTGCCCGAGACAAACACCCAGGATAGATTTGCTGGATGCGTAGCCTTTGATCAGGGGCAACAACAACCCTGCTTCGGAAGGAATACCCGGGCCGGGAGACAGGATGATCTTATCGTAATCTTTCACTTTTTCCAATGCGATCTCATCGTTCCTGAATACATCTACTTTTTGGTGTAATATTTTTTCTACCAGGTGCACCAGGTTGTAGGTGAATGAATCGTAATTATCGAAGACTAATATTTTCATGTTTCTGTACTTAGATAGTGGCGGCTATTTCAATAGCTGTTTTCAATGCGTTGAGTTTATTATTTACTTCCTGTAATTCGCTTTCCGGGTTGGATGCGGCTACAACACCAGCGCCCGCCTGATAAACCAGGGTATTGTTGCGACTGAGGAAAGTCCTGATCATGATGGCGTGATTACAACTGCCGTCAAAACCCATGAACCCTATGGCGCCGCCGTAATAGCTGCGTGCTGTGGGTTCACAACCGTCTATCAGTTCCATGGCCCTGAACTTGGGTGCGCCGCTCAATGTGCCGGCAGGAAATGTTTTGGCCAATAACACAAAAGGATTCTGTCCCGATGGCACTTTAGCGGTCACTTCACTCACCAGGTGTATCACGTGACTGTAATACTGCACCTGGCGGTATTGGCTAACCGTTACGTTTTCACAAACACGACTGAGGTCATTGCGTGCCAGGTCTACCAGCATCACGTGCTCTGCATTTTCCTTTGCATCGGCCAACAACCGGGCAGCCGCCTGCTGATCCATCTCATCATCACCGGTGCGTTTGAAAGTGCCGGCGATCGGGTGCACGATGGCTTTTCCGTTTTTGATCACCAATTGCGATTCGGGTGAAGAGCCCATCAGTTTATAATCGCCGTAGTCGAAGAAGAACAGGTAGGGTGAAGGGTTAACGCTTCTCAATGCGCGATACACATTGAATTCATCGCCACTGAATTGTTGTTCAAACTTCCTGCTCAATACAATCTGGAATACATCTCCGCGCAAACAACTCTGTATGCCTTTCCGCACCATCTGGCGATAGTCTTCATCGGTCATGTTGGAAGATTCCGCACCTTTCACGCGGAACGGATACACCGGCACATCCTTGCTGCGTATCAGGGATTCTACTGCATTCAGGTCGCTTTCTATACCTGGTATCTTGTTCTCACAGATGAACAATTCATCTTTGAAATGGTTGAAGGCAATCACATACTGGTACAAGCGGTAACGCATCAGCGGAATGGCCGGCTGGTTGGTTTCGCGGTCTTTCAGTTGAATGGTATCGAAGAATTGCACCGAGTCAAAAGCGGCATAACCGAATAATCCTTGTGAGAATTTGGCTTCTTTTTGTTCTGAAGGTTTTACATCGAAGCGTTGCATGAAATCCCACAGTTGAACCGGTACCTGTGAAGCATCGGAGAACGCTATCCTTTCAGGCTTCTGTGCGGGCAATTTGAACTCGATGCTTTGTTTGTTGCTGATCTCCATGCCTGCAATGGCATTGATGCAGATAAACGAGTAACTGTTCTCTGCCGCATGGTGATCGGTGCTCTCCAACAATACCGTATCGCGGAAACGGTCACGCACCCGCAGGTAGATGCCTACCGGTGTGAATACATCGGCCAGCATTTTCTTGCAAGTGGTTTCTAAACTGATCTTTTTCATGTAACGCTGTTGCTTTTGGCGATAAAAAAAGCCCCGACAAATTCTGTCGGGGCTCTGAAAATATATTTCATAAAGTATTGGCTATGCCATTACAATCCCCGAACGGAGTTTGAATGCCACCACCAATGTTTATTTGTTATTTGTTTCATTACGTGTGCAAATATGGGCCAGAATCCTGTTTCCTCCAAATTTTATTTTACCTCCCTGATCAGCAACAACCAGCCTTTTTGTTTTGCAACCGGCAGTTGGCTGTTGGCACGAAATACCTGGTGTTGCTGCAATCCCTTGATCTCGGGGGCTTCAATGACGGCCCTGGCGGGATCGATACCCAGTTTGGTCCAGTTGATCTTCAACCCTGTTTCCGTATCGGCAGTTGCCCAACTGGCCAGGCTTACCAATGCAGTATGCGGTTGCTTATACACGGTAGCCATCACCTGCGGGTTAGTAGCGGATACCGGACAATTCCTGCTCCAATAGCCAATCATCTCCGATCCTTTCATACCAAAATCATCCCATAATTTCCAGAAGGGACGAGGATCGGCGTTATCGCTCCATGGCATCCGGTTGGTCATGCCATAGATCATTCCGCGCCACGGATTACCACCGTCCTGCAACATTTCTCCCATCAATCCAAACGGAATACCGCTTACTTCTGTGAGGAAGAAATCGGGTGAATTCTTTTCATAATCAAAATACTCACCAAACCACAAACGGTTGAGGTAAGGAAAATGCTCCATATACAAGTTGGCGCTGTTATTAAAACCATCGTTCTTGTTGTATTGGTTAGCAGAGTGCAGATCGATGATACCGGGATGTGCATCCTGCGTCAATGCCCTTTTGATGCGTTTCATGGTGATCCTGTCGAATGCCACGTCATCGAGATAAATACCATCGATACCTACATTTTTAGTAAGCCAGTTCATGCCTTCCACATAATAGTTGTGCCAGCGGTTCATACCACTGTTCACAATGGCGGCATCTTTGATCTCCGGTACGAACCAAGCGGCGATATAATCGCTGTCTACATGTTCCTGTAACCAACTGAAACCTCCGCCCTTGCCGGGTGAATACACTTCGTGTCCCAGGCTTCGCAATGCGAAAGTTTCATAAGCGTGGTTCGATAATTCCCTTACCGTATTGTAGATCTTTACTTTCAATCCTTTCCGGTGGGCTTCATCGATATATGCTTTCATCTTCCGGTGCTCAATAAAAGGATAATTGATCCAGGGGTTGATGGGCGTAGCGTGGTGTATATTGACAACCGTGGCATCTGTATTTTTAATGGTATCGAGGTTTTCGTATTTGTGATAAAAGCGTGTACTCCACTGAAAATCTGTATTGATGGGATGGAATGGCGTGATGAGCAGATTGAAATTATAATACAGTGTTTCTCCTTTCTTCAACAGGCGGCTGCCACTGTAATTGTTCACCCATACTGTTTGTTTGTCTTCGGTGATGCGAATGCCCCCCTTGCCTTCATTGCCCCATGATACCGGTAACAGTAAAGGTTTTTGTAAATAGAAGTTTGTATTCAGCGGGCGAACATAATGTTCATCGCGCAAAGAGAACTGCATACCTGCATTCACAGAACCAATCCAGGCGCCGTCCTGGTTTTTGGTGGCTACTTCCCATTTCCAATCAACTGCGGCAGGTCTCTTTTCACCTTTCAATCCCAATCCCATGATGTAGTCCGCAGCGGCATGCTCATAGGGTATCAGCAGTTGTATATCGGCCAGGTTCATATCCTGCAAAGCAGTGAGCGCTACTGTATACGATGCAAAGCCATCGAACTCAAGGCTGCCCTTTACGTCCAGTTGCAGGGCTTTGCCCGAGAAGGACCTGCTTTGCCACTGCACCGTGCCTTCTGTCTTGTGTGTGTATTGCAAGCCCTGTTGTTTCCATCGAATTGTATCATCACCAGTTGTACGCACCAGCAATTGCATGGGGGCGCTTAATATATTTTTAGGCTGATGAGAAAAGCTCGTCATTTCTTCTGTAAAAAAAGTTTGTACGCCTGCGGGGAGTCCATCTTCTTTCAATATCAATTTTCTGCCTAAAAAGTTGATCGTTTTCCCTTCTGCTTTCAGTGGCGTATACGGTGCAATGACTTTATTTTCCTGCGCCAGCGTGGAGTTCAGCCATTTCAGTCTTGTCTGTTTCCAGGGTTCATTTTCTCCGCCATTCACTGCCACTTGATTAGTAACCGTTATGGTGATATTGATTGTTTCGGCTGGAATACCCGCTGCTTTCACTACTGCTTTTCCTTTATAAGTACCAGCTATGGTATTCACAGGCACATCAATCCCACACCAAAGCGCCTGTATGGTTTTTGAAGGCACATCCACTTCTTTGGAGATGGCTTTCGCATCATATCCTGTTCCCTCCGTGTTGATGCAATTCATGGTCTTCGAACTGATCTTATACCCGTCTGCACTTGTAAGATCTGAAAATTCCACTTGCACTTTGTGCAGTGATCGCAACGCATATACACCCAGTTGGTACGCATAGTATTCACCTTTCAGCGCAGTGCCGTTGAATGTGAATCCTACGCCTTTTTGTATCCATCGATAAGGAAGATCGTGCTGCATCCTGGTGGAATATTCTCTGTCTTCCGGAAAGACCAGCAAAGCTTTGCCTGCATGTGCATCTGTCAATTGCTTGGTTTCCGCGGCAGTAGCAATTACTTCCATCGGATAAAAACTATTGAACGCATCGATGGATTGTATTTCTTTTGCTGTTGCATTGGGCTGCAAAGTCGCGGTATTAAAGGAAGCCAGCCATCCGGCCGATGCCGTTGTCTCGGGTTTTAAATAAGTGCCCCGAGGATAATTGCTCCTGCCTTCATTCTTATAAGGCATGTAATAGATGTAATAATTCCCCTTGCCCGATACGGGTTCAAAAACGATCTCGCCCGATTCCCTGTTCAGGCTCAACACGCTTACATTGTTGATCTTTTGTTGTGTTTGTGCATCCTGTACGATGATCCTTTTCAGTTGCGGCTGTTCGTCTCTTCTTCTCCAGTTGATCCTTACGCGGGCTGCTTTACCGGTACCTTCAAAAAACACCAGCACCCGATGGGTGCCCAGCGAATCGGCATTCCAACAGTTATCGCAATTCGTGTACTTCAGCTCTTGCGCCATCAATTTTCCCATGGAGAACAAAGCGCATAAAACCAATATTTTCTTCATAGGCTAAAAATAATACTATTAGCAAGCCTTTTAATACCTTCAGGGGACGCAATCGTTTGTTTATTTTTCGTTATAATTGAAAAATTACAAGCCCTCTATTCAAAAAGCCTACCCTGGATTTCCTTCATTGGATAAAATACTCCAATGATCACAAAAGGGTTTAAAGCTCTTCTTACATGCCATTCTTTTGTTGTTCCAACAAATAAGTGTATATCATTATTTGTAACGAAATCATTGAAATACCTTTCTTTCACCTTTTGCAGGGCTATTGTTTCCTGGTCCGCTTCATCAGATGTCTTCATTTTCTTTGCATCCCGCAAACAATTCCAGTACAGTTGGCCGATCTCCCAATCTTCTATCATCAGCCGGCGCATCTTTCCAGTTACGTCAGTGAATTTATAAAAGAATTTGTAAGGGACTTTAGGTATCATCTTTTGCGGATCAATTTTACCATCATCAAACAAGTCTATTTGTTTCCGTATTTCCACCCATTCGTCTTTCCATTCCCGTTCATCTTCTTCCCATTCAAATCCTGTAATGGCCGCTGGTTTAAAAGTTGCCAAAGACATGTTCTTTGGAGCCCTTGAGTCTTCTATCAGATTTTCGAAACTTGTATATACATTTTTAAGACAATACTCTTTTCGTTTCAGCCAATTGCCATTCGTGTTCAAGCGTGGCTCGTGAATCAGGATATCCCGGAAATCATAGTATTTAGGTGAATGACTTTCCGGCCTGAAGTCATCTATTCTCTTATTCAAATCCAATTCTATCCATGTATATTTCATGGTTTTCATCTTACCCGATTGTTTCAAGTCCATCAGGAAGCTTAGTGGCACCGGGTAAATGCGTATCCAACTACCATCTTCCAGCACGCCTGCTGTGCAAACTAATTCATCATAACTTCTGGATGGTAAAGGATAGGTTGTAACAGTAAGCAGGATTTTCAGTCTCGGCATTTACAGATGGATTAGTTCGTAATTCCATTCTGGCAATCGTGCAATGGCTTCGGCCAGGTGTTTGCGGTGGCACTGGCATATATTAGCTTCAAAACAAGTCAATGCAATACGTTCCTTTTCCATCAAAAGCTTCAATATCTTTTCCTGAACAGGGATAGTTTGAGGCAATGTTTCTTTTCGGTACCTGGTGAATAACCGGTCATAATCTGCCTGGCAGGCTAGTGTTTGCCTTTGCTCAGATACAATGCCCACTTCCGGGAAATGTATATATTGAATACCCACACTGTTACAGGCATTCATCAATTGGCTCTTTGTAAAGCCATATTTCATACTCAAGGGATTGTTCCTTGTGTCTATCAATACCCGCACATCTTTCCCGATCAGCTTATTAAGGTACTGTTCCAACGAAATACCTTCGTATCCGATCGTGTAAAGTACTGTCCGGGAATTTACGGGCTTATAATCAGCAACCCGCTTTAGTTCCTCAGTATTCAGGTATCTATCTGCTATCTCACTGTGGATAGCAAAATAAGGGTAATGGGTGTAGGTATATCGTATCAGGTCTTTATAATCCTTTTTCCCATGTAGCAAATGAAGCTGCGCTAATGCAGCCCGGTCTTTTTCTTTCAACAGGCTTATATAATCAACGGGGCATGCCTTTTCTATCCCCTTATTACTTACTCTCACCTGTCCGTACTTTTGCATTGTTGCAATGTCTGCAGTAGCTTGAAAAGAATAGCAGCCATATTTATAAGGCACAAAGTGATAGTCAGGTTTATCCTGTTTTTGCGCCAAAAGCAGTAAAAGCTTTTGTAGCTGGGTTTTGCCCAAGCTCCCCTCAAAGCTTTGTAAGAGCCCTAATATAATCTTACGCCGGTAAAACATACCGTAAAGATATACAGGAAAGAAAGAATCTGTTAGCGTATTTATACTCTAACAAGGGCATCCTTTTATAATACGCCTTTGGTAGAAGGCAGGTAGTTGGACAAAGGATCGCGCTTCACCGCCATCTTAATGGCTTTGGCAAATGCTTTGAAGATGGCTTCTATCTTGTGGTGTTCGTTATCGCCCTTGCATTCAATGTTCAGGTTGCATTTGGCTGCATCGCTGAATGATTTGAAGAAATGGAAGAACATTTCAGTAGGCATCTCTCCTATTTTCTCTCTTTTGAATTCAGCATTCCAAACGATCCAGTTGCGTCCGCCGAAATCGATCAGCACTTTGGCTTCCGCTTCATCCATTGGTAAAGCAAAACCATAGCGTTCCATACCCCGCTTATCTGTGAGCGCTTTTGCAAATGCTTCGCCCAGGGCAATGCCCGTGTCTTCAATGGTGTGGTGTTCGTCTATGTGCAGGTCGCCTTTTGTTACAATGGTCATGTCCATTTTACCGTGCCTGGCTATCTGGTCGAGCATGTGGTCGAAAAATCCGAGACCTGTATGGATAGCCGCTTTGCCGCTTCCATCGAGGTTCAGCTCTACATGTATTTTCGTTTCGTTGGTGTTGCGATCGTGCACTACTTTTCGCTGACCCAGTTTCAGGAACTCATAAATGGCAGGCCAGTTACTTGTTTCCAGTGCAATGGTTGCCCGCAGATCGGTTTCCTGTTCAGGCGTGAGCTCATGCAAAGGAGAACGCAGGTAAATGGCTTTGCATCCCAGGTTCTTTGCCAGTTGTATATCACTCCAGCGATCGCCAATCACAAATGAATGGGGCAGGTCGTATTGCTCGTTGTTGAAGAAATGTTGCAGCAATCCTGTACCCGGTTTGCGGGTGGGTTGATTCTCACTGGCAAAGGTTTTATCGATATGCATTTCATCAAACACAAATCCCTCTCCTTCCAGCGTACGTACCATGAGGTTATGATAGGGATGAAAATCCGATTCAGGATATGAATCCGTTCCCAATCCGTCCTGGTTGGTGATCATCACTTTATAAAAATCCAGTTCTGCCGCAATGCGCGATAAAGCTGTGATCACACCCGGTAAGAAAGTTGTTTTTTCTATGCTGTCTACCTGAAAATCTGTAGGTGGTTCCTGTAACACTACGCCATCCCTGTCTATGAACAAAACCCTTTTCATATATTGTTGATTACTGATTTATTTTACCTGTATATTATTCTATAAATAGTGCCTTTCAGATCGTCTGTTACATACAACGAACCATCAGGCCCCTGAGCCAATCCGCATGGCCGGTGCTGCGCACCATGCGCGGCATCTACCGTAGCTACTCCTGAAAAACCATCGGCGAATATTTCCCATTTGCCCGTTGGTTTTCCGTTCTCAAAAGGCACAAACACTACAAAATATCCGGCCTGTGGCAAAGGTGCACGGTTCCACGATCCGTGAAACGCAATGAATGCGCCATTCTTATACCGCGCAGGGAACTGGTTTCCTGTATAGAACAGCAATCCATTGGGCGCGAGGTGTCCGGGAAAAGCCACAACAGGATCAATTGCATCTTGTCCGCCTTCTTTTTTACCATCTCCTCCGTATTCCGGCGCCATTATTTTTTTGTGTTGCAACTGATCGTAATAAATATATGGCCATCCCGCATTATCGCCCTTCTTCAACGCGTACATACATTCTGCCGGCAATTCTGCACTGGCTTTATCATCGTATAACTCAGGAAACAAATCGTGTAACTGGTCGCGGCCATGCTGCATTACAAAAAGCTGGTTCAATTGGGTGTTCCAATCGAGTCCCACTACGTTGCGCAGGCCCGTAGCGTATTTCGTGCCTTCAGGATAAGATTGATTGAGTTTATCGGCACTGAACTGCCAGATGCCGCCGGCTTTCTCCAAAATCGGACAGGGCATCATGCCTTTGGATCCCTTGGTCCTGTCCTGCTCCTGGCAGGAGTTGGAATAGGCTCCGATATTCACATAAATATTACCTGCATCATCCAGTGTAATGGATTTGGAGGAATGCTGCCCCTTGCTGATGAGCCCCATGATGGTTTTCTCAGGTTGATCAGGATTCGTCACTTCTCCTTTATCGTTCAACTTGTAACGGAATACTTCTTCGTCTGAAGAAGCATAGAGGTAATTTTTTTTGATTGCAATACCCGTTCCTCCGTAATTGCCAAAGCCGGTGGTTTCTTCTGCTCTGCCATCTCCATTAGTGTCGCGCAAACGCAATATGCCTTTGCCACCCACTGGTGCAGAAAGCTTCACATAGATATCGCCCTGTGGCGTAACCACAATATGGCGCGGACTGCCCGTGTTCTCAGCCACTTTCAGCGCGCTAAAGCCCGGCTGTAACCGGAGGCCTGCATTGCTGGAATCGGGTTTCACTGCGGCAGTCTCTGTTGCTTTGTTCTTGCCTTGTCCGCATGACCACAGCACAACTGCAAGCGCTGCAAAAGCCAGGATAGATGCTAACTTTTTCATACCATTGAATTTGAGCATGAAATTACTCATTTTGTCTGCAATGCAAACCAATCCTGCATGGCATCTACCAATACCGTATTCTCCTGTTCGGTTCCAACGGTAATGCGCAGGCAATCTTCACAGAGTTTCACATTGCTGCGATCGCGCAATACGATGCCTTTGGCGAGCAGGAATTCATACACTTTCCTGGCATCTTTTATTTTCACCAGGATGAAATTGGCATCGGAGGGATATACTTTCTCCACGGTAGGCATGGATTCAAAAACACCTGCCAGGGCGCTGCGCATGTCTACCAGTATTTTGATCATATCGTTCACCTGGCCTACTTCTTCCAGCGCCTGCAATACCAGCTCCTGCGTTGCCTGCCCGATATTATACGGTGGTTTTACTTTGTTCATCAGCTCTATAATAGCTGTTGAAGCAAAAGCCATTCCCAGGCGAAGTCCGGCTAGCCCCCATGCTTTGCTCAGCGTTTGCAGCACCACCAGGTTGGGGTATTCTTCCAGTTCCTGTACGAGCGATTTTTGTTTCGCAAAATTGATATAAGCTTCATCTACTACTACGATACCGTTGAAATTGTTCAGCACTGTTTCTATATCGGCACGGTTCAGGGAATTGCCTGTAGGGTTATTGGGTGAGCAAAGCCAGATCAGCTTGGTGTGTTCGTTTACCAGGTTTTCCAGGTGTACCAGGTCAAGCTGAAAGTCTTCGAGCAAAGTGGCTTTGCGTACTTCCACGTCGTTGATGTTGGCGCTTACTTCATACATACCATAAGTAGGCGGACAAATGATCACATTATCTCTTCCGGGTTCGCAGAAACAGCGGAACAGGAGGTCGATGCATTCGTCGCTGCCGTTGCCCAGGAAAATATGTTCGGAAGCTATGCCTTTGATCGCGCTCAGTTTTTGTTTGATCAGGTGCTGGTGCGGATCGGGATAACGGTTATACCATTTGATCAGCGGCGACCCGAGACTGTTTTCATTGGCGTCTAAAAATACTTTAGCTTCTCCGCTGAATTCATCGCGGGCAGAAGAGTAAGGAGTCAGTTTTTTTATGTTAGTCCTGGTAATCGAGTCGAGATTGAACATGTTTATTGTTTTAATCGTATCGTGACGGCATTTTTGTGTGCGTCGAGTCCCTCTGCCGCCGCCATCAGTTCTACGGTATTGCCGATGACCTGTAATCCTTCTTTAGATAATTTCTGGTAGGTGATCTTCTTCACGAAAGAATCAAGACTCACACCACTGTACGCTTTGGCAAAGCCATTGGTAGGCAGGGTATGATTGGTGCCGCTGGCATAGTCGCCCGCGCTTTCGGGTGAATAATTTCCCAGAAAGACAGAACCTGCATTGGTGATCCTTTCAGCTATCGCTTCTTCCTGATCACAGGCAATGATGAGGTGTTCTGCCGCGTATTCATTCACCAGTGCGATGGCTTCGTTGATGTCTTTCACCACAATGGCTTTGCTGTTGCGCAGTGCCGCGGAGGCCATGGTTTTCCTGGGCAAGTTCTTCAGCTGGCATTCGAGTTCTTTGTTCACTTTTTTTACCAGTGATTCTTCGGTTGTTACCAGCAATACCTGGCTGTCGGCGCCATGCTCTGCCTGGCTCAGCAGGTCGGCGGCCACAAAAGCGGCATTGGCAGTGCCATCGGCCAGCACGCATACTTCGCTGGGGCCTGCGGGCATATCAATGGCCACTCCTTCCTGTTGTACCATTTGCTTGGCGCAGGTAACGTATTGGTTGCCCGGTCCGAATATCTTGTATACCTGCGGCACTGTTTCGGTGCCGTAAGCCATCGCAGCAATTGCCTGCACGCCTCCTATCCTGAATATCCTGGAAACGCCCGTAAGCTGCGCTGCATATAGTATGGCCGGGTTGAGCTTACCATCTTTGCCCGGAGGAGAACAGAGAATGATTTCCTTGCATCCAGCCATTTTCGCCGGTATGGCCAGCATTAAGATGGTAGAGAACAGCGGAGCCGAACCACCGGGTATATAGAGTCCTACTTTTTCAATGCCCACGTTTTTTCTCCAGCATTGGATACCCGGCATGGTTTCTACAATTTCCACCCCATTCAGTTGCTTTTCATGGAAGCACCTGATATTGGAAGCCGCTTGTTCTATAGCGTTCTTGAGGGCATCGGGAATGAGCGCGGCAGCCGCTTCAATTTCTGCGGCGGCCACCTGGAAATCTTCCAGGTTCACTTCATCGAACTGACGGGTGAATTGCCTCACCGCTTTATCACCATCCTGCTTCACTACATCCAGTACGCTTCTAACCTTTTGGTGTAATTCAGCGGTGTCGAAAACGGGTCTTTGTAAAAGCGTGTCCCAGTCTTTCCGGGAGGGTTGGGTAACAATATTCATGATCATACACTATATTAAGTTTCTGTTAAACCACCATCTTCTCAATAGGCACCACCAGTATTCCTTGCGCGCCGGCCGCTTTTAACTGTTCAATGATATCCCAGAACTGGTTTTCATTGAGTACGCTGTGAACGCTGCTCCAGCCTTCTTCGGCGAGGGGCAGTACGGTGGGACTTTTCATTCCCGGTAACAGCGATATAATTTCTTTCAGCTTCTCATTGGGTGCATTGAGCAACACATATTTGTTGTTCTTTGCCTTCTTTACTGCCTGTATCCTAAACAACAATCGGTCCAATAATTGCTGTTTCTCGGGAGCGAGGCCTTGATTTTTAATTAAAACTGCCTGTGATTGCAGGATGGTTTCCACTTCTTTCAATCCGTTCATAAACAGGGTAGATCCGCTGCTTACCAGGTCGCAGATGGCATCGGCCAATCCTATACCGGGGGCGATCTCCACGCTGCCGCTGATCTCGTGTATCTCTGCTTCGATGCCTTTTTCTTTCAGGAAACGGGATACGATCACCGGGTAGCTGGTAGCGATCTTTCTACCTGCCAGGTACTGCGCTCCCGGATAGTCTTCGTTCCGGTGTACGGCAATACTGAGGCGACATTTACCGAAGCCGAGCTCGTGGGCTACCGCTACTTTTTTTGCTTTTTCATACACTACGTTCTCTCCTACAAATCCGATATCTGCTACCGCATCTTCCACGTATTGCGGGATATCATCGTCGCGCAGGAAATACACTTCCAACGGGAAGTTGCTGGCATCAGCTTTCAGTTTGTTTACACCGTTACTGACGTCGATACCGCATTCTTTGAGGAGCCGCATGGAATCATCGTGCAGACGGCCGCTTTTCTGGATCGCTAATTTCAGCTTCATAGTATTGCTTTAATGCTTTAAATGACAAAGGGCCTACCTTCCGGTAAGCCCTTCAATGTTTTATCTGTACACACAAAACACCAACAGCCTACCCTTTGGGTAAGTAATGATGATGGTGGATATGTGCGAATAATTTCATAATCGGGCACGAAGGTAGTGACTGAGTAGCGTATCTCAAAATTTATTTCGTCCCGTCATCCCGAACAACGTCACCCTGAGCGAACGAAGTGAGTCGAAGGGGCAGTCGAGGGATCTCATGAAGTTTTCGGCAGGTCCCTCGACTCACTTCGTTCGCTCGGGATGACGATTATTTTTTATGTATCTTTAATGAAAATCGCTAAAATATGAAAGCAAACATTGGCATTACCGATAAGAATTTGCAGGCGGTAGCATTGATGCTGAACAAGATACTGGCCGATGAATATGTATTGTACACCAAAGTGCGTAATTACCACTGGAACATAGAGGGCAGCAACTTTATGGAAATGCATAAGTTTTATGAAGACATGTACAATGGCATTGATGAGCTCATCGATGAAATTGCAGAAAGGGTTCGCAAACTGGGACATTATTCCGAAGGCAGGCTGAAAGATTTTCTCAAACTGACAAACCTTACTGAAGAAGCGTATTCAAGCGAGCAGAAAAAACAGTTACAGAATTTGCTGAACGATCACGAGACATTGGCCCGCAACCTGCGAAATGACATCAATGCATGCAGTGATAAATACAAAGACCTGGGTACTGCCGATTTTCTTACCGGTCTGTTGAAGCAACACGAGACATGGGCCTGGTTTGTGAGAAGTTATCTCAAATAATTATTCAGCTTAGGGCAAACAATACGCCCCATCCTGTACAGGCATCCCAACCGGGGGTAGCCACATAACCTTTGGCACCCGCGACTGTTTTATTGTCGCCCAGTACAATATCACGGTATTGATAAGCGCTTTTGGCACTATATAATTTAGGATGTATAAAACCCACGGGTTTGCCTTTCTGTTCATTGATCCTTGCGATCAATCCTGCCATCAGGGGAGCTACAGCGCTGGTACCGCCGATCACCAGGTCTTGCCCGTCTACACGCACGCGATAACCGGTTCCCGGATCGGCATTAGCGGCAATATCGGGCACGCCTCTTCCGGCAAAATTATTGTTCAATGATACGGGTACATTAATAGGATCCTGGTAATTGGGCTTGGGGAAAAACTCACTCACGCCACCTCCTGTGGCGCCGCCATCGATATTGTGCCAAACAATTTCTGATTCCACTTTTTTATCTTTTGTTGTGAGTGTGGTGCCTCCGCAGCTCAATACAAAAGGGCTGGAAGCGGGAAAATCTACATGCACTTTCCCATCCTGTTCTCCATCGGCCGAGCCATTATCGCCTGCTGCAGCGCATACCGTTACGCCCAGCATGGCTGCGGCCTGGAAGGCTTCATTAAAGGCTTTAAGCGATTGCTCGGTCCAGTTCTTTTCCGAAGCGCCCCAACTGATCGAAAGAATAGTAGGGTTGTGTGTTGTATCGTGAATAGCCGTTTGTATGGCATTGAAAAAACCCTTGTCTGTATTAGGTGCGAAATAAACCACAATCGCAGCATCCGGTGTAATAGCAGCCGTCACTTCAATATCGAGCATCACTTCAGCATCGGCGCTATCGGCTGTAGTGGGCGCATTCGTTCCGCCATCTACCAATACTTCTATGATCCTGGGAATGGGTAATTTCAATTGTTTGAAATAGGTATTGATGTCTTCGATGCGGTAGCCACCACCTAATTCTATAATGGCGATGCTTTGTCCCGCCCCCGTCCCTTTTTTGGGAAAACCGTAGATGTCTGATAACTGGTTGGGATAAAAACTGCCGGGTAAAGCGCTGTGCACGATGAACTGTCCGTCTTTTTTTGCAATACGGTATTTGGGGGCGGCGGCGGGACGATCATCGAGTCCGAATACCGCTTCTACTACCGGCAACAGTTGTTCGGGTAAATGGATATTACCTATTCTTCCACGGAACACAATACCTTCTGCATTACAACAGGTAGAAAGTTGTACCCGGAAAGCCCTTTCAAATGCATCCACTGTTCCCTGCAAATGAATGAGTCTTTGTTCGGGCAATTCTTCTATTATATTTAATCCGAAATGCCCGGCAAAAGCTTCTACCAGTTGAATATCGGCTTCACTTGCATGGAATTGGGCGGCGAATTGTTCACGGGTTTTGATGGCGGCGCGGACCTTGTAGCTACCGGGATCTTTCTCGTAACGTAAGAGGAGGGTTACGCTGATGGGCATACGCGGATCCAGATCGCCTAAACGGGTGGCGTTATTTGTTTCGCGGTAGCTACCTTCCAATGGAAAGTATGCTGCCTTATTAAAATCGATAGCAGACATTGTATCTTTTTCAATAGCACTGCAATTATTGTGCAAAAAAAGGTTTAAGTCGCGCCAATAAATATTTCACAGTTATCTTTTTTATCGTATTTTTCATATGATTATAGTGATTTGCGCCGTTAAATGATCTATTTGCCAATAAAACCAATCCAATAAACTTCATTTATCAACCCCTTAAAACAAACAATCCTATGATCTGGCATTTAATTTTAGGCGGAGTAGCCGGCTTTTTGGCCGGTAAAGTAATGAGTGGTGGCGGTTACGGCGTTTTAGTTGACATTATTCTTGGCATCGCGGGCGGCTGGCTCGGCGGTTGGCTGGGCGAAAAATTAGGTATCCATTTAGGTGGAAGCATCGGGTACCTGGTTACTGCATTTGTGGGGGCCATCATTTTGGTGTGGGCTGGAAGGATGATTAAAAAAGTTGCCTGAGCAAGCAAAGAAACAAGAGGGGTAATTAATAAAGTTACCCCTCTTGCATTTTTCATCTGAGAGCAGTATGTTTACAGGTCTCCCCCGCTCATTCCAATCCTTGTCCCATGACCAAGAATCCTGCTACTCCGGCCGTTCTCCTGGCCCTTTCCATGTTGTTGATTTCCTTGGGTTGTAGTAACAGCAGCAGCAACATGAAGTACAAAAAAGTCAATGCCAATTACCAAGTCGATTCTACCAGCAGCAGTACAAAATCAATGGATACTGCAGTTGTTGCCAAGCCTGTAACCAAGCCCGGATCTGGTACTCCATCTACCATAGATCACGTAGATGCTACTGCAAAAAAAAGCATCATTCCCGGCCATTGGGAAACAGTGCGATTGCGCAGAAAGAGTTTCAACCGCACAGGGGAGGCCCATACGGACAGCCTTGTATTGCTGGTGCCCGCTGATACTGTTGCGCATCCGCAACCCATAGGCAGCGGCCCTCAACCACCAACAGAAAAAATCGGAAAAAGATCCGGCATACTGGGTTATTCTTTCTTCAGGGAAATGAAACGGTCCGAGACCAAGAACATACACGCGTTCATCAGCATCCGGCATTCTGAAAGCGCGCTGCGCGATACTATCCGCATCATCAACGCGCAGGAAGAACCCAATAAGCGCAACGATACCGTAAGTATTTTTACGCAGAATATTTTGTTGTACCATTATGTAGATGTGCGGCTCCTGGATCCCGATCATTCCTTTACCATCGAACAGGTGCACGACAGCGCCAGGCAGGAAGTAGATGAAACCGATGGTAATCACTGGGAATGGGCGATTACACCCAACATCGATAGAAAAGAAGCGCGGTTGATATTGAAAGTAGTGGCGGAAAAACCAGATAAACCGGCAGAACCATTTGAATCACGCACCATACCCATCACCATCAATGTGAACACCAATATTGTGCGGCCGCTCTGGATCTATTTATACGATCATCCGGAATACGTATTCACAGCGATACTCATTCCGCTGGCTGTTTATGTTGGTAAAAGGATATTCGACCGCAGGAAAAATTCTTAACAACTACCCTTCTGTTTCATCGAGTATTTTCTTCCCCTTGTCTGTGAAGTAACAAACTTTTTCGTTCTCCTGTGAGCGCTTGATCCAGCCTTTCCCGATCAATATCTCGGTGAGCAGACCGCCCAGCTTACCGCCAATTTGCCTATAACGGATCCTTGGGGGCGTTGCTTTCTTGAGGAATGTTTTAACGATTGACATAAATGTCCGTTTTACCCGGAGAATGCGCCTATTAAGTTACACAGGTTCTCCAGCACATTTTATGCCATCAAAGGAAGTTTTTTCCCGCCGTTTATTGGTATTGAATAACCGTAATTAACATAAAAGTAAAGTGAGCCGTACAATACATTGAGCCATTGCGTATTGAACCATTGTTTCATTAAACATATTACCGCAACAAACTTTCTATCGTTGCATTAAATTCTTTCTTCATTTCTTCATAATGCACACCCGTTCCAGGGCCTGTAAACCCGGCTTCCAGCTTGGCCACTTTACCGGTTTTATCGATGAAGATGGTAGAAGGGAAGGATTTAATGGGCGTGAGCTGCGGCAGTGTTTTCTCTGTTTTCTGCTCATCCATAACAGTAACACCGGTAACCAGTATGGGATATTCCACGCCGAAACGTTCTTTGAATTTCAGCAGGCTCTTGCGTGAACGTTCAAAATCGGTGCTGTATTCATACGCGAGGCCAATGATCTCCACGCCACGCTGTTTGTTCTTTCTATAAAAATCACTCAGGAAAGCCGTTTCATCCATGCAATTGGGACACCAGGAGCCCATGATCTGGATCACCACTACTTTGTTTTTAAAGCGGGCATCGTTGATGGACACCATTTTTTTATTCAGATCGGGAAAACGGAAATTCAATTTGCTTTGCCCTGGCTTCAGGTACATCGCCGCATCATTGGGTAACCCGGCATTGGCATTTTTTTCTGCAAGCCAGTTTTCATGGGCAACAGGACCGGAATAAAAATTTCCGCCACTGATGCTATGGTCATTGTTGATCTTGGCCGTGAACAGGAAAGCATGCACCCCATCGAAAGTGGACAGCTTCAGCGTATCACCGCTGACCACTCCGCCCAGGTATCGATAATCTCCTGTTGAAGTCAATATTGAACCGCTCAGCTCGTCTCCTTTTTGCACAAACTCCCCTACCGTAGTATCTGTAGGCGCTTTACCGTTCTGTCCGAAAAAAGTTGCCCAGCGGCCGCTGATATTGTACAATGCAGGTTGCTTTACTTCAAAGCGCGTACCATTGCCCAGTTCAGCAGTAAAAGGCATTTGCATATGTCCCTTGCTCGTACTCCTGATCCACCATCCTGCTATTTTTTTATCAGACAATAACTTAACCCTGAACTGCGATTCAAAAACAGGCATCTGCACCAACAAAGAATCGCCCGCTGCACTGATATTATCTACACGCATTCTTTCACTGGCATTCAATATATACCAGACCGTTTTCCCTCCTTCGTAACGAAGCTCGAAATTGAATACGATATGGTTACCATCTGCGCGATGCAATTGCGCTTTCCATAATCCCTGTTCTTGTGCCTGTACCGTGTTGATCATTCCCGCCAACAGCATAACCACCAATATCTTTCTCATAGTTCTGTACAACTTTGCTTTTCTTCAATAAATAGGCTGCCAGGCAGCAAACTTACCAACAAAACGCCTGCGCATTATCACTTGCCTGTCAAATTATACGAACGGAATGTTTATCTTCCGTTTTCTAAAATAAATGGCATGCGTTCGCTTCTTCTTTTTGTTTGCCTGATATTAAGCCAATGGCTTTTTGCGCAGGATTATTATTTGTTCGTTGGCACTTATACCAGCGGAAAAAGCAAGGGTATCTATGTATATCGCTTCAACAGTCAAACCGGCGAAACACAATGGGTGAGCAATACCGACAGTAGCAATAATCCCGCTTTCCTGGCCGTATCGCCCAATGGTAAATTCCTGTATGCCATCAATGAAGCAGGATCACCCCAATCCGGACGTGTAAGCGCTTACGTCTTTGATGCTGCTAATGGTAACCTGCGGTTGATCAACCAGCAGCCGAGTGGTGGATTTGGCCCCTGCTTTGTAACGATAGATAAGACCGGCAAATGGGTACTTACGGGCAATTATATGAGCGGGAGCCTGGCCGCGTTGCCTGTAAATAAAGATGGCTCGCTGGCACCTTATACGCAAATGATACAACAAGAGGGCAGCAGCGTGAACAAGAGCCGGCAGGAAGGTCCGCACGTTCATTCTACTTTCATCACCCCCGATCAGCATTATGTGCTGACGCCCAACCTGGGAACCGATAAAGTGATGATCTATGCATTTCATAAAAAAGACCAACAGCCCCTGAAGCCCGCAGCCCAACCCTTTGTGCGTTCCATACCAGGCAGTGGTCCCCGGCACCTCGACTTCCATCCCAATCGCAAATATGTTTACCTGATTGAAGAAATGAGCGGCACCGTATCGGTATTCGCTTATCACAAAGGCAGGTTGAAAAAGCGCCAAACCATTGCCACGCACCCGGCCGATTTCAAGGGGCAACCCGGCAGCGCCGATATTCATGTATCGCCCGATGGTAAATTTTTGTATGCTTCCAATCGGGGTGAAGAAAATAACATCGCCATTTTTTCTATCGATCCCGTTTCCGGTTTGCTAACGGCCAAAGGCTACCAGGCCCTGCCCGGCAAATGGCCGCGTAATTTCACGATTGACCCCGAAGGGAATTTCCTGCTGGTGGCCAATCAACAGACCAACAATATTGTCATTTACAAAAGAAATAAAGAAACGGGCATGCTGGAAGCTATGCCACAACAACTGGAAGTACCCAGTCCTGTTTGCCTGAAGCTGTTACGCATTGAGCCGCATCAATGATGATGATGGCGATGGGGGTGGTGTTGGTTCTGACCTGAAGAGTGGTTTTGCGCATTGGCCTTCTTCATTTGATTTTGAAGAAACCCTAAGGCAACCAGGAAAAATCCCATCATCAAAAAGAAATACTGCATGAAAAAATCATTGCCCACCATGAACATCTGGGCAATCACAATCACTACAATAACCAATCCCTGTACCACGATGGCCTTAGGGTACCAATGGACCTTCTTCAAAGTAACGATAATGGTAAAAAGACTCAATACACCGAATCCGATCAGCAATATCCATCCGGGGATGGTATAATCTTTGAACACGGTTCCGTTGAGGAGATAAAAAGGCAGGCCGAGGGAGTTTCCGGTGGGATCCATGATCATACGGGCTCCGGCATAAAGGTTAACGGCACATACCAACACTAATACTGCAATCGATAACTGGCGAACTGTTTTCATAGGCGCGCGGGTTTATATCTGGCAATCGTATCAACAGTTAAGATACGAAAAAATCACTTACCTGCCAGGAAATCCCGGAACCAATAGCCCGAATTCTTGATGGTCCGCAGTTGTGTTTTAAAGTCGGTATAGACCAGTCCAAACCGCGCCGCATAGCCTTCCGACCATTCAAAATTATCTGTAAGCGTCCAGGCAAAATAACCGCTCAGGTTCACGCCTTCTTTTTTGGCCCGCAGCGCGGCGGCCAGGTATTGCTGGAAATAGTTGATTCTCGCCTGGTCGTTCACGGTACCGTTTACCAGTTGGTCTTTGAAAGCCGCCCCACCCTCCGTGATCATGATCTCTTTTACACTTCCGTACAACCAGAACCGTTTGATCATCCAGTAAAGGCTGTCGGCATTGATTTCCCAACCCATACCCGTTACCGGCACTTTGCGCTGGGTGGCTTTTACTTCTGATGCATGGATATAAGGGATCAGTGAATTGTATTTCACCGTAATGGGGAAATAATTCTGTATGCCAATGAAATCGAAATTGAACTGCATGCGCTCCTGGTATTTCCAGGCTTTGTTGTGCAGGTGTATTTTATCGAGCAAAGGGAAGTTCTCCACTTCGGGGTAACCCCTGCCCAATGCCGGCTCAATGAACAGTCGGTTCATCAAAGCATCGACCCTTTTAGCCGCCAGTACATCAGGCTCTTTTTTACTGAAGGGCATTACTTCACTACAGGAGAAAGTAGTGCCAATTTTTGCCTTTGATACCGCATCACGCACCAGCCGGCCTCCCTCGGCCGTGCAGAGTGCTGCATTGTGTATGGCCGGCAGGAAGTTAAGCAGTCCGGTTTTACCAGGTGCATGCTTGCCCATCATATAACCCAGTGTGGTAAAGCCCATAGGCTCATTCATGATGATCCAGTGTTTTACTTTGCTGCCATAAGCTTCAGTGCATACCTGCACAAAACGGGTGAACCATTTGAGCATCTGGTGACTCGTCCATCCGCCATTTTTTTCCAGCTCCAAAGGAAGATCCCAGTGATACAGGGTTACATAAGGTGTAAGTCCCAACGCCAGGCATTCATCAATGACCTTATGATAAAACGCAATCCCTTCTTTGTTTACCCTGCCAATGCCTTCCGGTAAGATGCGGCTCCATGAAATGGAAAAACGGAATGCAGAAAAGCCCAATGCTTTCACTAATACGAGATCATCTTTATAACGATAATAGAAATCGCAGGCTTCAGATGGTTTAGCAGCGCCTTTGATCTTTCCCTGTCGCCGCGCAAAACTGTCCCAGATAGAAAGTCCGCGCCCGTCTACATTGTAGGCGCCTTCGTTTTGTGCGGCGGACATGGCTACACCCCATTGAAAATTGGGACCGAAAGACTTTGCCGATAGGGTTTGATATGGTGTCAACAGTAAAGCTTTGCGCTAAATTGACGAATGATTTTGTTACGATGATATTATGCAATTGTTATCTCTGCCTCCATCCCGGCGTTTTAATAAAAAATTAATGATTCTTTTTTAGGCCTCAATCATCTGATAACCAACTGAATATAAATAATTGCATGTTCCAGGTAAACCCTCATTTAAATCAAACGTTTGTTTAATTCAAACACTTGTTTAATTTTACATCGTCGTCATCCTGAGCGAGCGGAGCGAGTCGAAGGACCTGCTGGAGGTTCTGGCAGATCCCTCGGCTACGCTCGGGATGACGGCAGCAATAAATTTTCTGTATATGCATCCCGACAAAAAACAAACCATCATCGAAGCGGCCATGGAGCTGTTTGCCGACAAAGGATTTGAAGGCACTTCCATCCGCGAGCTCGCTGCCAAGGCCGGTGTAAACATCGCCATGGTGAATTATTATTTCGGCTCGAAAGAAAAATTATTCGAAGCCATGGTGGAAGAGAAATCCACTTATTTCAGAGAGCGGCTCAACAGCATCCTCATCGATGAATCGAAAAATGAACTGCAGAAAATAGATACTATTATTGAAGACTACGTGAACCGCATCACCAGTCAGCATAAATACCACCGGGTGATCCACCAGGAACTGATGCTGCAGCAACGCGAATCGCTTCATGAAAACATCATTGCTGTTTTTGCCAAGAACAAAGAAGTATTGAAAAAGATCATTGACCAGGGGGTGAAGAAAAAAGTATTCCGCAAAGTAGACCCTGAGCTCACCATCGTTACCCTCTTTGGTACCATGCACCAGGCGCTGCTGTCGAAATCCATGTGCAAATTTCTGATAGCCAAGGATGCCAATTTCGATCCGTATACCGATGAAGCTTTTAAGAAAAGACTAATTAATCATATCAAACAGGTCATGCACGCCCATTTATCGCACCAACCATAACCTCATTTATATTATCAACCGTAAACAAGCAATCTAAACACCATTTCGTATGACAAAGCAAAAACCCCCAGCAAAAAAGTCGCCCGTAAGGATCGTGGTACTCAGCGTGGTATTTCTTATCGTCGCTTATGTTGGCTATAACAAAATCCATTTTGCCATTACCCACGAAACCACCGACAATGCACAGGTGGAAACCCAGATCACACCTGTACTGCCCAGGGTGGCCGGTTACGTGAAAACTATTTCTGTAAAAGATTATGATTCTGTTGCAGCCGGTCAGCTCCTGGTAGAGCTCGACGATGCCGAACTGCAAACGCAATTACTGGAAATGGAAGCCGATTACAAACAGGCCGAAGCCGATCTCATCAATGCCAAGGCGGCTCTCAACAATGCCGTGGTATCGCTCCGCATCAACAAAGGCAATATCGACCTGAACGATGTGCGCAAGAAAAAAGCGGAAGACGATTTGAAAAGAGACCAGAACCTGTTCAACGACCAGGCCATTACCCGCAAGCAACTCGATGACAGCAAATACAATGTAGAAACAGCCGCACAGCAGTACCAGAATGCCAAGACCGACCTGAGTTCTGCCGAAAGCCGCATTGCTGTTTTGCAGGCAGGTATAGAAAAAGCTACTGCTGCATTGGCTGTAAAACAAGCCAAGATCGAGCAAACCAAACTCAAGTTGTCTTATACCAGGATCTATGCGCCACAGGCAGGCAAGATCGGTAAGAAAAACATTTCAGAAGGCCAGTATGTTCAGGCAGGCACGCCCCTGTTCTCTATTGTAAACGATGCCACTTACTGGATCGTAGCCAATTTCAAAGAGAACCAGTTGAAAAAATTATATCCCGGTAAAGACGTGGATATAGAAGTGGATGCGTATCCCGACCTTAAAATCAAAGGCGCTATCGAAACTTTGAGTGAAGCCACCGGCGCCAAGTTCTCTTTGTTACCGCCAGATAATGCCAGCGGCAACTTCGTAAAAGTAACACAGCGCGTTCCCGTAAAGATCCGAATCAAAGAGATGGATAAATACAGGAATATGCTGCGTGCAGGCTTAAGCGTTTATATCAGCACTGAAATCAATTAATCATGGCAACGCCTAAAGGATTTGCCAAGGCCATCATCGTACTCACTACCGTTACCGCGGCCATCATGGAGCTCATCGATACCTCCATCGTGAACGTGGCGTTGAGTGATATGAGCGGTAGTCTCGGTGTAAACATAGAAGACATCAGCTGGGTCATCACCGCTTATGCCATCGCAAACGTGATCATCATTCCGCTCACCGGATTTTTAGCGGAATATTTCGGAAGAAAGAATTATTACATCGTTTCGATGATCATCTTTACGATTGCATCGTATATGTGCGGTCAGTCTACCAGCCTCATGGAAATCATCATCTGGCGCTTTGTACAGGGTGTGGGCGGCGGCGCCCTCCTGTCTACTTCTCAGGCCATCCTCTTTGATGCCTTTGAACCGAAAGACAGGCCCATTGCCTCGGGTTTGTTTGGTATGGGACTCGTGTTAGGCCCTACCCTCGGCCCTACGCTGGGTGGGTATATCATTGACCACGCTTCCTGGCCGCTGATCTTCATGATCAACATACCCATTGGTATCATCGCTACTTTTTTATCCTTCACTTTTATTGAAAAGAAAGAAGGCGAAGGAAAAAATAAAAAACACATCACCATCGATTATACCGGTATACTGTTGCTTATGGTAGGTATCGGCAGCCTGCAGTACATGCTGGAAAGAGGTGAATCGGAAGACTGGTTCAGTAGTAATACCATCATCATTACTTCTGTACTCGCCGTTGTTGGTCTGATTGCTTTCATCTGGTATGAACTGAGCATCAAATCGCCCGCGGTGAACCTGAAAGTATTGAACAACCGCAACCTGGCATTCACCACCATCTTCACTTTTGTGGTGGGTGTGGGATTGTTCACCTCGGTGTTTGTATTTCCTGTACTGGCGCAAAGAACATTGGGTTATACCGCTTATGAAACAGGACTCACCTTACTCGCGCCTACCATGATCACCGTTGTGATGATGCCCATCATTGGTAAGCTGATGAGTAAAGGCATTTCACCCATTCCTTTTGTGGTGATCGGGTTCCTGCTCTTTGCCGGCTATGCGTGGCTGAGTGCAGGTGTGAGTCCGGATGTGAACAAGAACGATTTCTTTTTACCCCTGGCCCTTCGCGCCGTAGGCATCAGCATGGTGCAGTTACCGCTGATCAACCAGGCGGTAGCAGGCTTGCAGCCCAAAGATTATGCATCCGGTATTGCACTCAATAACATGATCCGGCAACTGGGTGGCGCTTTTGGTATTGCATTGGCCAATAACTACATCGCAAGGCAATATGCACAACACCGGTATGATCTTGTTTCCAAAGTAACGGGCGAATCGCAGATGTTCATTGAACGAAGCCATACCATCGCACAGAGCATCATATTGAAAACGGGCGATGTGGCCGGCGCCGGCGCCCAAGCCATCGCTACCATCAACCGGGTGGTGGACAGGGAAGCTTATTTTCTCTCTTACCTCGACACCTTCCGGCTCATCACCATCTTTTTTATACTGGTAATACCGCTGGTAGGATTCCTGAAAGTGAAAAAGAAATCAGCTGCCGAAATGGCTGCAACGATGAAAGCGGCGTCGGAAGCGCATTGATGAAATCAACAATCAAAAGAAAAAATTCAAAATAGAAGATGAAAAAGATATTGATCATATCACTGTTTACAGTTACAGCGCTTTCCGTTGGAGCACAGGTGTCTGTGAACAATGAACTGAAGGGACTGATCAACCAATCCTTTGGTTACTTTCCCAAAGTGAAAGAAGTGGAGCATACCATTACCACAGCCGATGAAAAATTAGCGCTCACGCGTTTAAATAAACTGCCCGATGTAACAGCAGATGCCTCTTATGCCTATGTAAGGCCGAAGATCGAGATCCCGCTGGGCGGAGAGAGTTTCCAGTTTGCACCTGTACACAATGTAAGCGGTGCACTCAATGCCACTTATGCGCTTTTCGATTTCGGCAGGCTGCAGGCCAATATCAACCGTGCAAAAGAAGATTTGTTGTATGCCAAACACAATACCGACTATGTGAAAAGTCAGCTCGCCAACCAGGTAGCCGTTGTGTATTACAACATTGTTTTTTTACAAAAAACAATTGGCATCCAGGACAGCGTACTCAATTACCTCAACGAGAATAAAAGGATTGTAGACAGCAAGCTGAAAAACGGCGATGCATTGAAGATCGACCTGCTGAACATACAGGCTTCTATCGACAATGAAGAGAACCGCAATGTAGACCTGAAGAACAACCTGCAAAAACAACTCAACCTGCTCGAGTACACTACCGGTGTGAACCAGAGCCAGGGCAAGGCATTTGATTTCGATATCAACCTCACCGATGCAGGAAGTGCATTGGGATTGGCCCAGACCAATAACCTTGAATTCATCCTGGCAAAAGACAAGATCAAACAGGCCGAGAGCGACCTGGCCATTGTTAAAACAGCAGAAAAACCAACGATTGGACTGAAAGCCGGCGCCGGCATCAAGAATGGTTATGTACCTTATATCGCAGACATGCGTTTTAATTACATGGCAGGTGTCGGTTTTTCAGTGCCCATTTACAATGGTGGCAAGAATAAACAGCAACAGAAATTGCAGGAGAACATCATCAAACAAAATGAGATGGCAGTGGAAAGCCTCAGCAGCAATTACAAAAAAGACATTGCGCAGGCTATGACCGATGTTGCCACCAATCTCGAAAGGATACGAAATACACAGGGTCAGATAGAACAGGCGAAAGCCGCGCAGGTATTGGCTTCCAACCGTTTCAACAATGGCGTGGGCACCAACCTGGAAATTACCAATGCCAGTACCAATGTACAACGTGCAGAATTAACCAAACTGCAATACGAATACCAGTTGTGTTTGGCCAAGGTTGAATTATCAAGATTGATGGGCTACCAGTACTGGTAGTACGCTGAACGCTGAATGCAAAACGCCTAACGCAGAACGCCAGTACAATATCTACTATAAGCGTTTAACGTTAGGCGTTTTGCATTCAGCCTTATTTCGCTTCGAACCAGATGGGTTTTTCATCATCCGGTTCTGCATTGTAGTTGATGAACAGTTCTTCACCTGCGGTGATGGGTTTTACGGTAATGATGCGCATGGTATCTGCATCGTAATCCATTTCGTATACGCAGTTCGCATTATAAGAATGGTTGTACAGAGAAAGATAACCGAGCGCTACGCATGCACCTTTGGAATCATTGCCCCATTCGAAAATATAATCGTACAGAAGAGTTGTTTCTACCTTCTGCCTGTCTTCCGCTCCCAGCACGAGTACCGGGGATATTTCCACTATCGTGCCGGGAGCGATGGGCTCGGAAGCGAAAACGCCCCTTCCCCGGTTATCGGAAAGTGCAATATGAAGAATGGGTAAAATCATGCTATTGCAAACTACAAAGTTCCATCAGAACCCCCAATTCCTTTGCTCTAATTGGTAATTCCCCTTAAATTGCGGCCATGTCACTGGAACTGGAACAACCCGGCATTCAAGAACAGTTTGAACAACTGATTGAAAAAGAAGATAAGCTGGAGATCAGGGAATTCCTTGATCACCAGAACATCAGTGACGTGGCCGAACTCATCAATGCCTACCCGGAATACGAAGCGCAGATCATTGCGAATATGGCCATTCACCGGGCGTCCAGTGTGTTCAAGATCCTGGACATTGCCCAACAGAAAGACATCATAAAAGAACTGCCTTCTTCCAAGACCGCCGAATTGCTCAACGAGCTCCCGGCCGATGACCGTACCGACTTCCTCGAAGAATTACCTAAAGCCGCCATACGCGACCTCATCAAGCTGCTCGATCCCGAAGAAAGAAAGATCACGCTTTCTATGCTGGGATACCCGGAAGACAGTGTGGGCCGTTTGATGACGCCCGATTATGTATACGTATTCGCCGATAACACCGTTACGGAAGTCTTCAGCACCATCCGAAAACATGGTAAGAACAGCGAAACCGTAGACGTAATCTACGTAATCAATGATAAGGGTGAACTGGTAGATGATATCCGTATCCGCGACGTGATCCTTGCATCGCCCGAAAAACGCCTCATTGAAATCATCGACGGAAGAGTGGTATCGCTGAATGTGAATGATGACCAGGAACATGCGAGCCAGGTATTTAAAATGAACAACCGCGTGGCGCTGCCCGTGGTAGACGACAATAACATTTTGCTGGGTATTGTTACCATCGACGATATGTTGTGGGTGGCCAACGAAGAGTACAGTGAAGACATACAGAAAATAGGTGGTACCGAAGCATTCGATGAACCTTACCTGGATATACCCTTATTGAAATTGTTCCGTAAAAGAATTGGTTGGCTGGTGGTGCTTTTCCTTGGCGAAATGCTTACGGCTACCGCCATGGGTTATTTTGAAGACGAGATAACCAAAGCCGTAGTGCTGGCCCTTTTTGTACCCCTGATCATTTCCAGCGGTGGCAACAGCGGATCGCAAGCATCCACGCTGATCATACAGGCCATGGCCGTAGGCGAAATTAGTCTGGCCGACTGGTGGCGCGTATTAAGAAGGGAATTATCGAGCGGCTTATTGTTGGGAGGTGTGTTGGGTATCATCGGATTCGTTAGGGTAGTTGTATGGCATTCCATCGCCCCCACTCTTTACGGTCAGCACTGGATGCTGATTGCTTCCACCGTAGGGTTTTCCCTGGTAGGCGTTGTATTATGGGGCACCCTTTCCGGTTCTATGTTACCCATTGTATTGAAGAAGCTGGGTGCCGACCCCGCCGTATCTTCTGCCCCGTTCGTTGCCACACTGGTAGACGTAACCGGGCTCATCATCTACTTCTCCGTTGCATTCTTCTTCCTGCAGGGGATACTTCTCTAATTCGTTTTGATTGTCATCGGAGCAATTTTTTCTCGTCATCCCGAGCGCAGCCGAGGGATCTGCCCGAGTGTTCATCAGGTCCCTCGACTCGCTTCGCTCGCTCGGGATGACGAGGAAAACAAAGTCAACAATATTATCTTTGCTGCAAAAAGATATGGGTGTTGCAGATCAATTAGCACAAATGAGAGCCGAAAAAGCGGCAGCCAATTTGAAAGCAGGACAAGATTTTCTGGCAGGTAACAAGCAAAAGCCCGGCATAACCGAATTGCCCAGCGGCTTACAATACGAGGTCTTAACAGAAGGCAACGGAGAAAAGCCCAAAGCACACAATGAGGTAACCTGTCATTACCACGGCACGCTCATCAATGGAACGATATTCGATAGCTCAGTACAACGCGGACGCCCCGCTTCTTTCCCGCTGAACATGGTGATCAAAGGATGGACCGAAGGATTACAACTGATGCCCACCGGAAGCAAATGGCGTTTTTATATTCCGTCTCACCTGGCTTATGGTGAGAGGCAGGTAAGCGCAGAGATCGGCCCGAACAGCACATTGATATTCGATGTAGAACTGATCAGCTTCAAATAAATCATTGCAGTTCGCTCAACTCGAGCCAACGCATTTCTTTTTCTTCCAGCAACCGGTTGATCTCAATCATCCGGTTGCTTATTTTTTGCAGTTCTTCAAAAGGCAGTTTGGCGCTGCTCATCTGGTTGGTGAGCGCATGTTTTTCTTCTTCCAATAAAGGCATTTCTTTTTCCAGCAATTCGAATTCCTTTTTTTCTTTGAAGCCCATTTTCTTTTTAGGCGATGTGGAAGCAATCTGGGATTGTGCAGCAGGCGTTGTTGCTTTAGACTCCGCTTCTTTTGCGGCAAGTTCTTCCTGTTCTTTCAGCCAAAGCCGGTATTGTGTATAGTTACCGGGAAAATCGCGCACTTCACCATTACCTTCAAACACAAAGAGATGGTCTACCAGTCTGTCCATAAAATACCGGTCGTGCGAAACGATCATCACACATCCCTGGTATTCGCTCAGAAAACGCTCCAGCACTGCCAGCGTGGGCAGGTCGAGGTCATTAGTAGGTTCATCCAGTACAAGGAAGTTGGGATTGCGGAACAAAACAGTCAACAATTGCAGCCGCTTCCGTTCACCACCACTCAAAGAAGATAAATAAGTGTACTGTTTATCGGGTGAAAAAAGAAAAAGCTCCAAAAACTGTGCGGCGCTCATGCTACCGCCTTTGGCCAGGGGAAAACTTTCGGCAAATGTTTTCACATATTCAATCACCCGAAGGTCTTCTTTGATCACCAACCCCTGCTGTGAAAAATTGCCGAATATTACTGTATCGCCTATGTTGATTTTACCGCTGTCGGCAGATTCGATCTGTTGCAAAATATTCAGGAAAGTAGATTTGCCTACACCGTTCTTACCAATGACACCAATACGTTCTCCTTTGCTGAAGGTATAATCAAACCCTTTCAGGATCGCCAGCTCACCGAATGACTTGTATACTCTCTTCATCTCTATCACCTTCCCTCCCAGTCTGCTCATTTTCACCTGTAATTGCAACTGCGCGTCTTCTATTTTTTGTTTGGCACGGGCTTCTACTTCGTAAAAATTATCCTGCCGGCTTTTGCTTTTGGTAGTACGTGCCTTGGGCTGCTTGCGCATCCATTCCAATTCCTTGCGGTATTCATTCCGGGCTTTATCGATACTGGCCTGCTCGCTTTCCAGGCGGGCCGCTTTCTTCTCCATGTAATTCTCGTAATCGCCTTTGTATACGTACAGGTCCTCACGCTCCAGTTCCCATATTTCATCGCTCACGGCATCGAGAAAGTACCGGTCGTGCGTAACCAGCAGCAACGTAACATTTTCTGCATTCAGGTAATGCTCCAGCCATTCGATCATTTCAACATCGAGGTGGTTGGTAGGTTCATCCATCATGAGCAAGGTGTGCTTATGCTCAAACCCAATATCGATAAGGGTTTTAGCCAATGCTACGCGTTTGCGTTGCCCTCCGCTCAGTTCACTCACCGGATTTTGTAAATGATGGATATTGAGCTTTCCCAGTATCTGCTTCA
>Ga0114932_10000127_pt1 | contig 85690 bp, 62 predicted proteins | sample 2SBtaG_2_FD_87286 | JGI IMG/M metagenome (GOLD analysis project Ga0114932, IMG submission 87286) | Deep subsurface microbial communities from Kolumbo volcano to uncover new lineages of life (NeLLi) - 2SBTROV12_ACTIVE470 metaG | ecosystem: Environmental > Aquatic > Marine > Volcanic ...
AACGGATGGCGCGTTTCGCAGATATGGCGGGCGGCGATGGCGTGTTCACACCCGGCGGCTCCCTGTCGAACATGACGGCGATGATGATGGCCCGCAACGAAGCGATGCCCGACTCGCGCGAAAACGGCGTCGATGGGCGGCGGGCGCGGGTGTATTCGTCCGCTGACGCCCACTACTCGATCCGCAAGTCCGCCTGCATGATCGGCCTTGGCCGCGCCAACATTCGCCCCATCGCGACCGACGAGATCGGCCGAATGCGCCCCGACGCGCTCGAAGCTGCGATCGCGCAAGACATCGAAGCCGGCCTCGTTCCGGTCATGATCAACGCGACGGCCGGAACCACGGTGCAAGGCGCCTTCGACCCGATCGCTGCCATCGCGGACGTCGCCGAGAAGCATGGCGTGTGGTTGCACGTCGACGGCGCGTTCGGCGGCACGATGTTGTTGTCCGAGCGCTGGCGCCATTTGCTCGACGGGATCGGCCGCGCTGACTCGATGACGTGGGACGCCCACAAGATGATGGGTGTGCCGCTGACGTGCTCGGTCATCCTCGTGCGCAAGCCCGGCATGCTGGCCAAGCACCTGAGCGAGAGCGCGACCTACCTCTTCCAGGGCGACGCCGACCGCTACAACCCGGGCACGCGTTCCATCCAGTGCGGCCGACGCAACGACCTGCTGAAGCTCTGGACGGCGTGGCAGCACCACGGGGACGCCGGCTATGAGCGCCGCGTCGACCACATCATGAGCCTCGCGGCGCACGCCATCGCGACCATTGAAGCCGACCCCAACATGACGCTCATCAACCGACCGCAGTCGGTCAACGTGTGCTTCGAGGTCACCGACACAAGCAGCACGGCGATCTGCAACGAGCTTCACACGCACGGTCTGGCGATGGTCGGCACCGGTGACGTCAAGGGCCGTCGAACCATCCGGCTCGTGTGCGTCGACCCGGCGATGACGACCGGCGATATCGACGCCTTCTTCGACGGAGTCCGCGAGGTCTCTGCGGCGCTCCCCGATTCGGACAATGCCGTCTGATATTGCGGTCTGATATTGCGGTCTGGTTTTGCGCGGTCTGATATTGCGCGGTCTGATATCGCGCGGACTGATAACGCCTTCTAGCTGCAGCGCTTTCGGCAATCGTTCGAAACCTTATGAGTCGCTTCCGTCGAGCCGCGGCGCGAACGAGTTGGTCACCCACTGGCTGATGTCGCGCATATGGCGGGTCACGCCGTAGACCGCCGGATACACCAACCGAACTTTGCGCTTCGTGATGCAGCTGTGGATCTTGCTGGCGAGCTCGTCGGCCGTTCCTGTCGGCAGATGGTCGACTGACGCGCTGCCTTCGAACTTGGCGCGCGCGGCTTGTTCCATCGGCGTGGTGACCGGCCCCGGGTACACCGTCAACACGTGCACGCCCTTGCTCTTGAACTCGTCGTTGAGCGTCTCCGAAGCGGCGGCGATCGCGGCCTTGCTTGCCGAGTAGTCGGCCATCCCCGGGGCGAATGTGACGCCGGCGAGGCTGGCGATGTTAACGATATGGCCGCTCCCGCGTTCGATCATGCCCGGGGCGACGCGGCGAATGAGACGCATCGGTGCGAGCACGTTGAGTCGAAACAGGAGTTCAGCCCGCTTGTTGCTGATCTGCAGCGTCGGCTCGACCCATTGGACGCCGGCGTTGTTGATGAGGACATCAACCGGACCCAACGCGTCTTCGGCGGGCTGCACCCAATCGCAGCAAGTTTCGAGGTTGGCGAGGTCGACCTTGTGGCAGGAAGTCTCCGCGTCGAGCTCGGCTGCCAGCGCCTGCATCATTTCGAGCCGGCGGGCGACAAGCGTGATCTTGTTGCCTGCGCCGCCGAACTCCCTGGCAAGGGCGGCCCCGATGCCGCTTGATGCGCCGGTGATTGCGATGTGCATGCGAACTCCAACGGAATAGACGCCTTTTTCCCACGGGAAGTCTTCGAATTCGAAGAGGTGGATTCATTTTATCGCGGCGATCATCGTTGCGTCCATTCGGACTGCGCGATGGTCTCGATTGTTGTTTCGTTGAGGGGCCGGCGCCCGCAGGCCCGATTGGAAGTCGCTGACTGAGCGATTGGCCGGGTCCGGGCCACCCGAACCCGAACCCGAACTCACACCCTCACGGGGTGCCGCTGTGCTTGCGGATGACGCCGGCGACCATGGCCGCGACCTTGTCGGCCGCAGCCAGCAGCGGTTCGGCTTCGGCGACCGGCACCAGACCAAGCGCCTTGCGTCCCTCGGCCTCTCGCCTCGGTCTGTGGACCAAACGATGATCGCCGCCGCATTCACATTCGCACGCAGATTCGTACTGCGAGATTTGCGTAGGCTGTAGGTGATTTCCCTATGGATCAACCTGTGCCTCGCGACACACCACATCCCGGCGGCCTCATCGATGGGGTGCAGGACCACACTGCGAGCCGTCTCGAGTCGATCGGCCGATTCGCCGGCGGCATTGCGCATGACTTCAACAACCTGCTGTCGGTAATCCTCACGTATGGCGAATTCATCCGCGGCGAGGTCCCCGCTGGCAGCACGGCGCATGAAGACGTGCTCGAGATCCTCGACGCGACCCGGCGAGCCACGGCCTTGACGCGTCAACTGCTGGCCTACTCGCGAGGACGCGCGATCGAACCGCGTGTGCTGCGCCTCAAGCCGCTGATCGAAGACATGCATCGGCTGCTGCAGCGCATCATCGGCGAAGACATCGAGCTGGAGATGATGATCGAGCGCGGGTTATGGCGCGTGCGTATGGACGCCAGCCAGTTCGAGCAGCTGGTCCTCAACCTCGCCGCAAACGCCCGCGATGCGATGCCTTCGGGTGGCAAGCTACGCATCGAGGCCGCCAACACGATGTTGACCGCGCAACCGGGCCGCGCACGGTACGGGACAAGCCCTGGCGCCTACGTCCAAATCCGCGTCGAGGACACCGGCATCGGCATGACCGACGAGGTCGTCCGGCGCATCTTCGAACCGTTCTTCACAACCAAAGCAGCCGACCAGGGCACGGGTCTTGGGCTCGCCACCGCGTTCTCGGTCGTCAAGCAGGCCGGCGGGACCATCCACGTCGATTCAGCGCCCGGCTGCGGGACGCGATTTGACATCCTGTTGCCTCGTTGTCGCCGCAAACGCCGCGCATCGCGCGTCCAGACCGGTGAATTCGACCTTGGCGGGCACCAACGCGTGCTCCTCGTCGAAGACGAACGGCCGGTGCGCGAGTCGATCGCCCGCCTGCTGGGACAAAGCGGCTATTCTGTCGCGCAGGCGGAAAACGGGGTCGCGGCGCTGGAGGCGCTCGGTCGGTCGACGTCCGAGCCGTTCGATCTCCTCGTAACCGACGTCGTGATGCCGCAGATGTCCGGCCCGGAGCTGGTGCGAAAGGTCCGCAAGATCTCGCCCGATCTCCCCGTGGTGTTCATGACCGGATACAGCACCGAGGCCTTGCAGCGCCACGGTGTGCACGCAGACGAGATGGTCATGCACAAGCCGATCGCGGCCAAGAAGCTGCTCAAGCAGGTCCGCTCAGCGCTGCTCGCCGCTTAGGGCCTGTCCCTGAATTGCGCACAATCCGTCTGGTTTGTCGCTGAGTTCTATTGCTGGTGCCGTAACAGTTTGAAATAACTACTCTCTCACCGGCTGCCCGGGGAGAGCATCCACCGCCTGCGGCGACCACGGTGAACGAAACTGACGTCGGTATTCGGCAGAAGGAGCCCGCCTGAGGTGGTGCGCGCCGTCAGGCGCTCCATTTCAGTCGTCGCCGACGGCTTCAACCCAGATCCGGGCCTCGACGTCGTCGAGTTTCTCCACAACTTCATGGACGGTGAAGCGGATGGGCCCTGGTGCGACGCCGTGTCGGTTCGACGCCGTGTCAGCGCGAGTCTGTGATGCGTAACCGTCGACCAGCGCCGTCACCCGGGTAGTCGCGCGAATTGGCGCCCGGATAGGCGTAACCGTTGATCAGGGCCCGCCGCGGTCGCCGGCTCGTGTTCGCGGTGCTCTTGTGGACCGTGTACGGGCCGAACATGACGACGTCGCCGGCGTCGAGGGTCAGCGTCACCGTGGTCTCGGGTGGAAACAGCCCGGAGTCGAGACGTTTGCGGCCTTCGCCGTGCATATGACCGGCGTTGCATGACCCCGGCACGACGATCAGCGGGCCATTGGTGGCGTCCATCGCGTCCACCGCGAGCAGAGCCTGGACATAGGAGCCGCGCCCGTTGACGTCCTGCCACAGCGGCGTGCCGTAGCGCCGATGCACCGAGTCCTGGTGCCACGCAAATGAGACCCCGTCGCCGGGAATCTTGAAGTGCGCCTGGTTGATCAGGTGATCCGCTGCATCGCTGCCGAGGATGGAGGTGGCTGGGCCAAGCAGCCGGGGATCGGCGCCGACGTCGAGCAATAGCGGCTCGCACGCACCGCACCAAACAACGCGATGAATCGAAGGCGGCTTGCGCCAACCGTATCGGCGCTCGATCACGAACTGGGCGCCCTTGTGCATCCCGCTGGAAGCGAGACGTTTGGCTTCGTCGGCGAGGCGGTCGAATGCGGCGCGGATCGCGTCGAGCTCAACCGCGTCGAAAACACCGCGCAGGATGACGTAGCCGCGCTCGTCGAACGAACGCACATCTTCGGGGCCGAGCACGGTCGGGCTGGAGGCATTCATAAGGTACCTAACGATTTGCTTCATCAGCGCGCAAGCGAGCGCTCAGCCAAGTGTAGAAGAGGGCGCCGCCGAAGGAGACAAGAAAGCTCGAAAACAGCGCCCCATGAAGGCCGAAGCGCTTGATCAGGGCGAGGTTGCCGGCCAGGTTGGTCGCGATGATGGCGACGCTCACCTTGAGCACGGTCGACTCGGAGTTGGTCTTGAAGAGCGAGTACATCATCGGCACCGCGAGGTACATCTGCAGCACGTAGCCGTACGCGATAGCGAGCAACGGCGCGTCGACCGGCATCTGGTAGCCGTAATGAACGACCAGACCGACGACGGCGACGCCTCCCGCGGAGAGGACGGCTCCGAGCGCTACGAAACGACCCGCGAGTTTGTGGATATCGGCGACGGACATCCCGTACACGTCGCGCACAAACGGCATCAAGATGAGGTTGGCCATCATCTGCAGGTACAACAGCATATTCAGCAGCACCTGGTAGCGGGCGAGTTCGGCGGCATCGAGCAACGCGGCGACCGTGTACAGGTCGACACGCGAGACCAGCATCCCCGTCAATCCGAGCAGGAAGAACGCCGCAGTGGCGCGAAGTAGCCCGCCGTCGGCTGCGATGGTGGACAGGTCGCCGAGGAGCCGTCGGGTCAGTGCGTGCAGGGCCACAGCCTTTGCGACGGTCACTGCGGCGAAGAGCCACAGCAGCTCGACGGCGCTGATCGCGGGCAGGACGGCGATCAGCGTCGCGATGATGGCGCCGGTGCCGGTCAGCTCAACGGCTATCTGGCGTTTGAAGACGCGGTGAAAGAGCACGACGACTTCGTGGGACTGGACGACGCTCTGGGCAACGATCCACAGCAAACACGGCGCGATGACAGCGGCTGACCAGTCCTGGATCCACAAGCCGTAGCCGATGACGCCCGCGCAAACCGGTGGCAGAACCTGGGTGAAGCGCGTGACCAGGCTCGAAAGCCAGGCGGTCCCATGGCCGCTGTCCGTCGTGGAGAATTGGCGCAGCAGGTGTTCTTTGTTGCCCCACGCGATGATGTGCACACCGAGCTGCGCGATGACGATCACATCGACGAGTTCGCCCCACAGCGCCGGCGACGCGATGCGAACCACCAGCATCGAAATGAGGACGTTGAAGACCGGCGGCAGCAGGCTCGAAAACGAGTGTTCGACGACCGTCGCAACCCGCCCGCGCCACTTGCGCAGCGTGCCCGCGACGCCGAGGGGTCCAGCGACGGGGCTATCGGCCATCGCGCGCCTCGACAACCCGGTAGATGAGCTGCTCTTCCCACAACACGTGCTCGCTGTGGACGAGGCCCAACGCGAGCCCCTCATCGGCAGCGCACCGCTGGATCGCGCGAAGGTCGCAGTTGTCCGCGAGGATGATCAGCGTCTCGGTCGACGCGACACGGGGCTTCAGCGCGGCGAACAGGCGTTTGAAGTAGGTCATCCCCGTCCCGGCGAGCCATGCCTGGGCGACGGCGTCGCGCGGATCGCCTTCGAAATACGGTGGGTTGACCACGATCAGGTCGAACTTTCGAGCGTCGATCGCGTCGAACTGGTCGGACACGAGCGCGTGAATCGCCACGCCGTTGCGAGAGGCGTTTTCGCGCGCCGCCTCGACCGCTGCAGGGTTGATGTCGACGGCCGTCACCAGGGCACCTTTGCGCGCGGCGACGAGGGCGAGGATGCCGCTGCCGGTGCCGAGATCGAGCACGTGCAGCCCCGCCAACGTTCGTCGTTGAAGCAACCTGGCCAGCGCCGTGGAGCTGAAGAAGAAGCCTGGATGGAAGACGCCGGGCGGTACGACGAGGTCCAATCCGAGGACCTGGGTGCGCATGGATCCGCGTAAACGGAGCTCGAGCAGGGGGCGCGCCACGCGATCGGCGAGCGGCTTGAGGACCGCGCGGGACAACGCCGCGCGCACGCTATCGGCGACGGGAGAGGCGGCCACGGGCGCTCAGAAGCCGCTGGTCTCGGGGCGGCGGTAGCGGACCAGTTTGTGCAGCGCCTTGAGTTCAAGCGGGAAGGCGTAGACCTGGTTTTCGTAACGCAGGCGCGCCGCAGCACGAAGAATTCGCGCGGGGAGCCCGCGAAGGTGCGGCAGCGTGGACGTCGGATAGTAGGCGTTGAGGACCCGCTCGAAGTCGTGGAGCTTGCGGCGCACCGGATCGCCGAGCCACGGCATCAGGCTGCTGCGACGCTGGGTGAACGCGGCCCAGTCATCGCTGACCCATTCATCGAGCGTCTCGGGGAATGCGAAGCCGTTGGCCTTGGCCTCGTCGAACAGCGTGCCGTCGAGCGGAACCGGCGTGTACATGTACAGGATGACTTCGGTTTGCGGGTTGACCTCTTTGACCTCGCGCACGAACGCGATGTTGCGGTCGACGTCTGCGACGGGGTCGGGCGGGTTGCCGAGCACGAAGCTCATCTCGGGCACGATGCCGAAGCGGCGCATCTTGGCGGCGATCTGCAGCGTGGTGTCCGCCGTCTGTTTGCCCCCCTTGTTCATCCGGGCGAGCGTCTCGTCGTCGCCCGACTCAGCGCCCATGAAGATCATGCGCAAGCCGGTATCGGCCATGAGCTGCCACGTCTCGTCGCTGTACTTGAACAGGGTGTCGACCCGGCCCTCGCCCCACCAGGCGACATTCAGGTCGCGGATCGACTCGCAAAAAGCGCGTACGCGTCGCTCGGACGTGAAGAAGTTGTTGTCGTAGAACTCGACCGCATTGGCCCCGTAGCGGGTGACCAGGGTGCGCACGACATCGCCGACGCGGCGGCCATCATCGGGCAACCACTTGCCGTTGACCATGTTCACGACGGCGCAGAAGTTGCAGTAGAACGGGCAGCCGTAGCTGCTGTGATGGCCGATCGTCCGCGAGCCGAGGAAAGTCGGCCGCATGTACCGTTCCATGTCGACGCGGTGGTACGGAAAGTGCGGCAAGTTCTTGGGTTCGGGGATCGGCGGCAGCCCGTTGCTCACGACCTGTCCGGCAGCCTCTCGGTAAGCGAGCCCCTGGAGGCCCTGGTAGCCGCCCTTGGGCCCATCGGTGAGCACATCGAGCAGCGCCTTGAAGACGAACTCGCCGTGACCGCGGACCACAAAATCCACATACGGCGCGGCCAGGACCGTCTTGTAGTGCTGGCTGGGAAAGTAGCCGCCCCAGATGATGGGGATGTGCGGAAAACACGCCTTGAGGTGCTTGGACACCGGCACAGCATCGGCCAACTGCGGGCCCGGCATCACGGTGATGGCGATGGCGTCGATGTTGTTGTGCCGGACGGCGCTTTCGACGGCCGAGCAGGTGTCGCCGACGAGGTTGCCATCGACGATGCGGTATTCGTGCTCCCCTTCGAGGATCGCGCCGAGCGCCAGCAGCGAACACGGCAGGATCGGCTTGCGATTGGCGGAGGACGGCGGGTTGTAGAGCAGCAGGTTGGACATCAGGCGAGTGGACTTTGGGGCGGGTCGGCGTTGGGAGCGGGGCGGCACGATAGCGGACCTGCGCATAAATGGGGACAGTCGTTTTGGGCGTGAGGTCCCGGTCGCCCGCGAGGCGTAGGGCTGTTTCTAACGGGCGATCGGGCGCAGAGGTATTGATATAGCTTCGACGGGCGATCGCCCGTCCTGGATGCCCTGGCGGCCCGCTGTGGGCATTTTGCCATCTCAAAACACCCCCAAACGGCTCCCGCGGGGAAAGCGAGGCTGGGGCTGGGGCGGGCAAACGTCGCGCCGTTCGCGCAACGCTGTTTCTGGAAATCGGGGCTTTTCTAGAAATACGGGCCCGGATCTTCGCAGTAGGCCTTCAGTTTGCGGCGATACCAGGTCTGGTCCTCCGCTGAGCGCTCGTTCTCAAGCTCCCGCATGTAGGCGTTGGCGGCGTCGCGGGCGCCGCGGATCATCGATGCCCCTTCGCCGTTCTTGAAGGACCGCAGCTCGCCTTCTTCCGCGGTCGAGTCCCGGTCGCCGAAGACCTTGGCGAGCTTCACCTTCTTCTTGAGGTCGGTCAGGCGCCGGTAGTACTTGGCGCAGGCGTTGATGCGTTTTTGGCCCTTTTTCTGCCAGCTCGCGCCGCTCGGACGACGACCAGCAGACGAACGGGCTGAGCCACGTGACCTGCGCCGAGTCTTCTTTCGCGCCGCGGGTCTTGTCGGCGGATCGGGCTGGGCCTTGGCGACCACATTCGCGGCAGAAGGCCCGGCGTCTCGCGTGAACCCAGCATCGACTGCCGCCGCGGCGGCCGCGCCAACGTCAGGCTCGTCCTTGACCGCGATTGCGGCGTCGGTGGCCGGGGAACCACGAGCGTCGGTTGTCGATGCTTCGTCGATGTCGCCTGCTGCCCCGGCATCAACCGCTGTCGCCGATTCCGCTGCCTGCCGGTCCGGCGCCTCGGTTGCCGGGCTCTTCTCTTCGCCAGCTTGCGTCGCCTTGTCGGCCGTGTTCGCGGCGGCAACGGGGGCGTCTGCTGTAACCTGGGCAAGCGCCTTGGGCGCGTCGGATTCGCCGACAATGCTCTTGGCAAGCATCAAACCGCCGGCCACGCCGACGATGATGGCGACCACGATGCCTACCGGCAGCCAGTTGCGGCCGGGCGGCTCCGGTTCGATCACCCCCTGGGTGGGAAACGGCAGCGGCGTGCGCCGCGGGACCGGTGGCGGCTGGTCGGCAGCGACATTCGTGTACGCAGCCGTTGGCGCAGGCGAACCGTGATCGCTCTCCGTCGGGACCGGCGGCGGCACGTCGTCATCGACAGCTTCGCTCGAGCCGGGACCGTGCACGACGATGTCCGCGCCGCACCGACGGCACGAAAAACGCATGCGTGCACCGGGTCGCATCGAGCGCTCTTCGAGGCGGTAGCGGGCCTCGCAGTTGGGGCATTGGGCGTGCACGTGTCCCCCGAATTGGTCGGGCGTCTTTGCCTGAGTCGGTGACTCATGGATAGCGCCCAGTCAGAAACGAGGCAAGAAGTGCGCCAAGACGGCCGCAGATCGCGGGGGCGTGCGGACCGCTCCGGCCGGTCCTTCCAAGTCGCGGTTGGGACCGGTACTTTCACGCGGCTGAGCACCTGCACGGAGGCCCCATGGCGACCCCATCGACCGGCATCGACATCTGCCTGCACGCGGATGCGGCCGACCTGCCCGACAACGGCACGCGCTTGCTCAGCACTGAAGGGGTCGCGGCCACGTTGCAGCTCGGCGATGCGTTGCAGGTCGACCTGGCCATCTCCTCGCCCACCCGCGCCGAGGCCCGCTGGGAGACCTGGCAGGTGTTGCGCCGCCTCAAGTCGCTGCATCCGATCAGCGATTGGCGGCTCTCGGCTTCGGCTGGCGTGGCGGACGAAACGCTCGCGACGATCGGGCTCGACCTGCACAACGCGGCCAACGGCAAGCTGAAGATCGACGGCAACGCGACCGTGGAAGCCGAGGTGGCCCGGATCGGTGCAGCGGAAGATCTCTACCGCGCCTGGGTCAACGAAGATCCGACAAAGCGGACGAGCCTGAAGATCGCCGCGGACGCGGTCGCCTTCGCCGAAGAGAACGAACATGTCACGTGCACGGTCATGGCCGAAGACGAGCTGGAAGCCGAAGGGATGAACCTGCTGCTCGCGGTGGGCGGCGCAAGCCAGATCTCGCCGCCACGGCTGGTGATCGCGCGCTACGATCCGCCCGGCGCGTCCGGCGCCCCGCTGATGCTGCTCGGCAAAGGCATCACGTTCGACACCGGCGGCATCAACGTGAAGCCGTACGAGTCGTTCGTGTCGATGATGAAAAACGACATGGGCGGCGCCGCGCTGGCGTGGGGGCTGTTCACGGCCCTGGTCCGCGCGCGCCATCCATGGTCGATCGTCGTGGTCATGGCGACCTGCGAAAACCCGATCGGCGAAAACGCGATGCGGCCCGGTTCGATCGTGCACAGCTACCGCGGTCACAAAGTCCGCATCGACCACACCGACGCGGAAGGGCGGCTCGTGCTGGCCGACGGGTTGGCGTGGGCAAGCGAGCGACATGACCCGCGCCTCGTCGTTTCGTTCGCCACGCTGACGACCGCCGCGCTCATCGCCTACGGCCCCTATACGACACCCGTCCACTTCGCCGGTCCGGAGCTGCAGTCGTTGCTCGCCAGCGCCAGCAAGCGGACCGGGGAGGACCTGCACTTCATGCCGGTTCGAGCCTGGCACCGCGAGGCCAACCGCGACCAGGAGGCGGACCTCAAGAACACCGGACGCCTGCCGGGCCACGCCGTTCGCGGCGCTGGATCCCGCAACGCCGGTCACTTCCTCCGCTACTTCACCGACGCGCCGCTTTGCCACTGCGATATCTTCGCGACGACGTGGAACTGGGCCGGTGACGCGCCTGGCTGCGGCTACGGAGCCACGGGAGCGCCCCTGCGGACCTGGCTCCACGCGCTCCTGGCAGCGCCGGACAAGGGGGTCGACCTCGAGGCCATCGCCGCGGCACGCACGGAGGCGGCGCGGTGAAGATCTGCCCCAATTGCCAGCGGAAATACGCTGCAAAGTTGATGTATTGCCCGCGTGACGGCGCGCGGCTCGACGAGCTCGTCGCCGGCGATCCCCTCGTCGGTCACATCGTTGACGGGCGCTACCGCATCGACGACCGCATCGACGAAGGCGGCATCGGCATCGTCTACCGCGCCCATCACGAGCAGATGCCGCGCGTGGCCGCGCTCAAAATCCTGCGTCGCGAATACACGACCAACGCCGAGCTCGTCGCTCGTTTTCAGCGCGAAGTGCACACCATCGTCCGCATCGACCACCCCAACATCGTCGAGGTGTACGACTGCGGTCACGATGAGCGCGCCGGCTACTACGTCGCGATGCGCTTTCTGGAAGGCCAATCGCTCGCGGATCGCATCGACAATGGGCCGCAGCTCACCATGTTGCAGGCGCTGTCGGTGTGGGACGCGGTGACCGACGCCGTGATCGCCGCACACGACGAAGGCGTCATCCACCGCGACATCAAGCCGGACAACATCTTCCTTGAAAACGACGTTCGCTCGCCGACGGGTTTTGTGACGCGGCTGCTCGACTTCGGGCTGGCCAAGCTCACCGAAGGGTGGACCGAGACCCATGGCCAGTCGTCACCACGATTGACGGCGGCGTCGCTTGCGATCGGCACGCCCGGCACCATGGCGCCCGAGCAGATTCGCGGCAAAGAAGCCGACGAACGCAGCGACGTCTACTCGCTGGCCTGTGTGCTGCACGAGCTGCTGACCGGCCGGCAGGTGTTTGCGGCGAACACCCGCCCCGAGATGTATCGGCTGCACGTCTTCGAAGCCGCCAAGCCGCCATCATCGCAGCCCGGTTGCAGCTGGATCACACCAGCGACCGACGAGCTGATGCTCAAGATGCTGGCGAAGGAGCGCGACGAACGGCCCCGGACCGTCCGCGAGGTCGTGCGGCTGCTCGAGAAGGAACGCCACGCGCTCGAGGCCGGGTGGACCGCTGCGCACATCGAGTCCGAGCTCGACTTCATGCGTTTCGAGGACATCCCGGCACGACGCACGCACTTGCGGCAGACCGCGATCGGCACGGACACGGTGCTGGTGGTCGACGATGAGACGTCGATTCGCAAGCTAATCGGCCTGCTGCTGACCCGCAACGGATACGAGGTCGCCGAAGCCACCGGCGGTCAAGAGGCCCTGATGTGGCTCGGCCGGAACACCAAACCCGCCGCGATCGTGCTCGACATGATGATGCCGGGGATGGACGGCGCGACGTGTCTTCGCGGGATTCGGTCGCTCGGGTTCACGGGACCGGTCGTGTTGTGCACGTCGATGGACGACAACGCCATCCCCCAGCCGCTGCGCGACGCCCCCAACGTCGGCATCGTCGACAAGGTCGGCGCGCTGCACGAGGTCATCGAGCGCATCAAGGGCCTCACCGACAGCGCGTGACCACCGCCTTCCAGAGCTGCCGTAAATGCCAGGCTTGGGTGCCGCAAGACGCCCGCTGGTGCGCGATGTGCGGCGCCGCGAGCCCGATCGGATGGCGGCCGACCGTGCTCGGTGGCGACGTGATGGCCAAGGACCTGGGCAAGTGGCTGGGCGCAACCGGTGGCGTGTGGCTGGGCGCGACCGTGGGTATGATCTCCGTCGGCGGGGTCGGCGGCGCGCTTGTTGCCATCGGGGGCATTGTCGCGGGCGGCGGCATGGGCTGGTCGGTCGGTTCGATGCTCGGCAGCTGGCTGGACGACCAATACCTCTATCCGCGTCGGGGCCGGTCCGTCGCGGAGGTCAGCTCTCACATTGCGCGGCGCGTGTCGGAGTTGAACGCCGGGCTCGAACACATCGCTGTGTCGCGCAAGCGGGTCTCGGCGTCGGTGCAATCGGCGACCAGGACATCGGCCCTCGATGCGCTCGGACACGCCGAAAAGGCAACCATCCGCCAACTGGCCCGCTACCGGTTGGAAAAACGCCGCGTTGAGCTCGCCTGGTGGAACAACCGCATCGAGCCGCTGGTTGCCGGATGGGACCGCGCCGATCGCGAAACGTGCGAGCGCTGGCTCAACGACCTCATGGCGATCGTCCATGACGGCAAGAAGCTCCTGTCCGCGTGCGAAGAGGACGCCCAGGACGGCACGGCGGCGGCGATGCGGACAGCCGAAGCGGTCAGCCAGGGGTTGCATGCGTGCGAAGCGCTCCGCCAGGCGTTGTTGGTCCGGCAAGCGCAGGTCGTCGCGCAGAGCTCACCGGGCATGGACGAGGCGTTTTCGACAGCGGCGCTCGTTCCGATCGACGAAGCCACCCTCGACCGCCAGCGAACCGCCGACGAAATCGCGGCGATGGTGGGCGACATGCCCGGGCTCGAGGAAGAGTCTCTGCGGCTCGCTGCCGAGCTCGATGCGATCGACGAGGTTGAGCGGATCACCGACACCGGCGAGCATTGAGCCATGACCGTTGCCCACCCCACCGTCAACGCCGCCCAGGCTAAGCAACTTCCGGGGTTGGATAGCCCCGCAAGTTTGACCGAGTCGATGGCGCGCGCCGCCGCGATCCGCGATCGGGCATGGGGGCGCACGCTCACGTGGTCACCCAAGGTGTTCCTTCCCCTCACACGATTATGCCGAAATCGTTGTGATTATTGTTCTTTTAGACGTAAGCGGAGAGACCCTGGCGAGCACACGATGTCGCCCGAAGATCTCGAACGCGAGCTGGTTCGGGCCCGCGATGCCGGCGCCATTGAAGCGCTGCTCTGCCTCGGCGACGAACCCGAGAGCGCCTATCCCGGCTACGCGCGCCAGCTGGCCGGCTGGGGATTCGATTCGACCGTCGCCTACCTCGAGTTCGCGGCGCGACGCGCGCTTCATCACGGGCTCCTGCCGCATACAAACGCTGGCGTCCTCGACGCCGACGCGATGGCCCGACTGCGCCCGGTCAACGTCAGCCTCGGACTGATGCTCGAAAACGCCAGCGAGCGGCTCTGTGAACGGGGAATGCCGCACCACCGCGCGCCCGACAAGCGCCCCGCGCGCCGCATCGAAATGCACGAGAAAGCCGGCGCACTGCGCATACCCTTCACCTCTGGCCTGCTGCTCGGCATCGGCGAGACCTGGCAAGAACGCGTGGACACGGTCGACGTCATCGCCCGACTGCACGCGGCCGGCGGCCATATCCAGGAGGTCATCGTGCAGAACCTTCGTGCTCATCCGGACACCGCCATGGCGGGTGCGATCGATCCTGCGCAAGCCGACGTCGCCGCGACCGTGGCCATGGCGCGCCAAAGACTGCCCGACGACATCTCGGTCCAGGCCCCACCCAACCTCAACGGCGGCGCGATCGAGCTGCTGATCGCGGCGGGGATCAACGATTTCGGCGGCATCTCGGCGGTCACGCCCGACTTCATCAACCCCAACCACCCGTGGCCCCACATCGACAACTTGGCCGAACGGGTTGGCGCCTGCGGCTTCGAGTTGCGGCCGCGATTGCCGATCTACGCCAGCTACCTGGACGACACGTGGCTCGATCCGAGCCTTCACGCTGCCGTGAACGATGTGCTGGACCGATTCCCACAGATCGACCGTCCCCCCCTCACACAGAGAGCGACATGACCGACAAGCTGGCCGACGTGGTCACCCTTCCCCGCCGCCTCGACGCGGCGGTCGCCCGTGCGCTTGAGAAGGCGCTGACGGGAGACGAGATCTCGGTGCCCGACGCCTTGACGCTGAGCGCAACGCGGGGCCGGGAGCTCCGAGCGCTGTGCGCGGTCGCCGATGAGCTTCGCAGGCGCCAGGCGGGCGACGATGTCAGCTACGTGGTGAATCGAAACATCAACTTCACCAATGTATGCGTAAAAGCATGTCACTTCTGCGCTTTTTCGAGGAAGTTGCGCGCTGAAGATGGGTACTTTCTCGACCGCGACGCGATTATCGAGCGAACACGCGTGGCCGTTGAGCATGGCGCGACAGAAGTCTGTCTGCAGGCCGGCCTCGCCCCCGATCTCGGACCCCGGTTCTACATCGACCTCGTGGCGGCGTTGCACGACGCGTTTCCCAGCATCCATCTGCACGCGCTGTCACCCGAAGAGATCAAGTACGGCTGCAAAGACGCCGACATGGACGTTCGCTCCTACCTGGCCGAGCTCAAGGACGCCGGTCTTGGCTCGTTGCCTGGCACCTCGGCCGAGATCCTCGACGACACAATGCGACAAGCCATCAGCCCGGGGCGCATCACGGTGGCGCAATGGCTCGAGGTCATCACGACCGCGCACGAGCTCGGCATCCCGACGACGTCAACGATGATGTTTGGCCACGTCGAAACGGCCGAAGACCAGGTCCGCCACATGGCGCTTCTGCGCGATATTCAGCACCAGACCGGCGGGTTCACGGAGTTCGTACCGCTCTCGTTCGTGCACGCCGAGGCGCCGCTGTTCGCGCAAAGCAAGGTCGACGGTGTGCAGCCAGGACCGACAGGAATCGATGTGATTCGGCTCTACGCGCTGGCCCGACTGATGCTTGGCGCCACGTTCACCAACATCCAGGCGTCATGGGTCAAAGAAGGCCTGCGGATGGCCCAGGCGTTGCTGGATTGCGGCGTCAACGACCTCGGCGGCACGCTGATGAACGAGTCCATTTCGACGACAGCCGGCGCGAGCCACGGCCAGCTGGTCACCCCGGCCAACCTGCGCCACGTGATCCGCGCCGCCGGGCGGGTTCCTGTCCAGCGCAACACCATCTACGGGACGCTGCGACGCTTTGATGACCCGGAAAACGACGGAGACGAGGCGCTTAATGCTGTCACCGATGTCGCCAAGACGTTCGGCAGCTACGACGAGCTCGCTGCGAGCGACGAGCACCGCTACACGTATCGCCGCTGACATCGCGGCTAGACGCCGATCTTGGTCAACTCGTCGATGTGAATCGCCTCGGTTTCGTCCGAGAAATCGCCATCGATACGGTCGCTGCCGCTGGTCACGCGGACATTCGGGTTGACGTCGATAGCGCGCTTGCCGCCCCAGGTCGACTTGATCTCGTCGTCGTGATCGTCGGCGGCCCGCATCACACCCCAGACCGACATGCGCAGCTCGTTTTCATCGAGGTTGGCGCCCATGATGCCGTGCTTGAAGACGATGTCGTTGTTCTCGGCGAGGGCGAACGCGCCGAAATCGTGCTGCATGTTCAAGCGCAGCAGGTGTTCGAGCAGGGCTTCGTCCACGCGGGCCCCGGAGACGACCGTCGCGCGCACCAGGACGAGCGCGTCGTCATGCCACGGCAAGATCATCACCTCGACCTCGGCGCTACCGACCTCGACGGCGAATGTGGACGTGTGCTGGGCGGCGGTGCAGTGATCGCCGAACAGGCCGATCATCAGGCGCGCAACGCGCTTGTAGACCGACTTCTGCTGGTCGGATTGGAACGTGATGACCATGGGCGCCCCTTGCGCGGGTCGGGCGTGACGTTTCGCGATAGGACATCATCGCCGGCAACCGACGCAGACGCAAAACGAGGCGCGCAGAAGCGCCGCCAGGACGACTCAGGCGTCCGCGAGACTCGCGCAGCGGATGCAGGTGGTGGCGTATGGCAGCGCCTTGAGGCGGCCGGGTTTGATGGGGTTGTCACAGCGGACGCAATCGCCATAGACGCCCTCATCGATCCGCCCAAGGGCGTGCCTGATCTGCTGGATCTCGGCCAGGCCGACATCGTCCAGACCTTCGAGGACTTGGTCATTTTCCTGGCGCTGAGCCTGTTCGGGGAGCGTCGCGTGCATCTGGCGGCGCAGGTCGCGCTCGATCGCGTCGATGCGGGTAACAAGGCGCTCAAGGCGGGCTTCGAGCTCAGTGCGAACAGCGGTGAGGTTGGCTGTCATTGGGTTCTCCGTCGGGCGCGGGGGTCGAGGTCAGTAGCGGTGCGCCCCCTCAAAGATAGACGCGTCGCAAGCGCTTCCAATGGCGACGGGGAGTGACGGGCGCCTCACAAGTGTCTGTATTTATTGCGTTGATCAGCAGTTCTTTGCGCTGCGGGCGGAGCGGGTCAGCCAAGCAGGGTCGAACCGACAGCGAGAACGGTGCGGGCGAGTTCGACGCGATCGGACGCCTTTTTCATCACCGTTGCAGCTTCGTGAACCGCGAGGTCCGGCGCGTTGAACGCATCACCGTGTTCGACGACGAACGCATCGAGCAGGCCGTCGTATCGAGCGGCGACAGCGGCGGCGCTGGGGGTAACGCCGTCGACCTCTCCTAACATGGCCGCGAGTGGGCCTTTCACGGCGCGCCCGCCGACGATGGGCGACACCCCGACAACCGGTCTGGCGGCGACCGCTTCGGACGCGCCAGTTAGCGTGGTGATGGGCTCGATGGAGACATAGGGATTGGACGGCGCGAGGACCACCAAATCGGCCAGTTCGATCGCCGCGATGACGCCAGCCGCGGGCTCGGTGGTCCCTTCGTACGCGATCGATTCTACCGCAGGTGCCCGTTGCTGCACGAGCCATCGCTGAAAAGGCAAAACGCCGAGGTCACGGGTGGTGACAAACGTCGCACGGGGGCGGTCGGCCATCGGTAAGACCGTCGCCTCGACCCCGAGAGCCGCGCAGAGCTCGGCCGTGACGCTCGACAGAGGCTCGCCGCGGCGCAAGCGCTCGGTTCGGGCAAGGTGTGTTGCGAGGTCGCGGTCACCCAGGTTGAACCACGATTCGCCGCCGAAGCGGGCCATCATGTCGCGGGCGGCGAAGGTCTCGTCGGCCAGCCCCCAGCCGCGTGCGCGGTCGGACAGCCCCGCGAGCGTGTACATGACGGTGTCGACGTCCGGGCTGATCCACAGGCCCCAGTGTTCGAAGTCGTCGCCGGTGTTGACGATGCATGTGAGCCGGGAGCCGAGCAGGCGATACAGGCCGTCCACGAGCCGCGCGCCACCGACACCACCGGTCAAGACGACCACGCGTCGCAGGTGGTCGAATTCAGTCGGGCCGGCAGCATTCATGCGTACAAATCCAGGTCCGGGTCGCGGATCAGCGCCGCGGCGCCCCCATCGCCCAGGTCGTACTGGGCGCCCCGAATCCGCACGACTGGGGTCCCTTCATCGGCCTGGCCGATCAGCAAATCTGCCGCCGCGGCGAGTGCATCCGCCGTGGCCGTCACCGTGTGTTCGAGCACCCGCCCGAGCAAATCGACATCGCCGCGCCGGTCACGGAGCGCGGCAATACCGGCGCACCCGATCGCGGCACCAACCGTCCCGTTTCGAAATGGACGGCCGAACGAATCACTAATGATAACGGACAGTTCAATTCCGAAATACGCATCGACACTTGACTTGATGTCAGCGGCAGAAGCGTCCGGGTCGACCGGCAACAGGATCCACGTACCGACCTCGGCGACGTTGCTCGAGTCGACCGCTGCGTTTGCGACCACAAAGCCGAGCTCATGGCGCGCGATCAGCACACCGGGCGCCATGCGCGAGATCGATGCGCTCTGATCGAGCACCACCTGCACCTGGCGGGGATCCTTGCCGGTGGCTTCGGCGACTCGGGCGGCTTCTTCGCCGACCACGACGTCTTCGGGGAAGACCGTGCGCCCCTCGCAGCGGGAGATGAGCTTGGACGCGACGACGAGAACATCGCGATCCACCAGCTGCATTTCGGCTCGCTCGAGGGCGTCGAGAATCAGCGCAGCGGGGTCGTCACCGGCGCGCGCGATGGCGACGGCGGGCACAGCGGTCAGGTTGACGTCAGCCATCATGGCGCGGACTGTACGCCACAAATTCGCACCACGGGAGCACCTGACATGAAGATCGGAATCATCGGCGGGACCGGCAAGGAAGGCCGCGGACTGGCGTTGCGATGGGCGACGACCGGCCATGACGTGATCATCGGGTCGCGCCACGCCGAACGTGGCGAAGCCAAGGCCGCTGAGCTCGACGCCGGACGAGGCCGCATCTCGGGGGGCGGCAACGCGCGCGCTGCGGCTGAAGGCGAGATCGTGGTCCTGGCCGTGCCCTACGGCGCTCATGGTCCCACCCTCACCGCGATGCGCGATCACCTGCGCGGTCAACTCCTGATCGATATCACCGTCCCGCTGAGGCCACCGAAGGTTCGCCTCGTGCACCTGCCGGAAGGAAACGCCGCGGCCCTCGAAGCGGCCGCCATCGTCGGCGACAAAGCGATCGTCGCCGCCGCCTTGCATCACGTGAGCAGCGCGCACCTCGCCGATCCGCATCACGAGGTCGATTGCGACGTCCTGGTCTGCTGCGACGACAAGGAAAAAAGGGCGGTGGCGATCGGCGCGATCGAAGCGCTGGGCTTGCGGGGTATCGATGCCGGGCCGCTCCGAAATGCCATCGCGCTCGAGGCCATGACGCCCGTGCTGCTGCACATCGCGCGGCGCTACAAGGCGTCCGGTCCGGGCCTGCGCATCAGCGGCCTCCCTTGATTGTTGCGGTCCTTCCGGTAACTTGTAGGGGTCACGAAAGAAAACGCTGCGCCCAACTGCTGCTGGCCCCCAACCCCCAGCCTGTCGGCGCATGGGAGCGAACATGCGCACCATGACCCTTATACTTGCGACCCTCTTCTGCCTCGGCTTCGCAGGCTGCAGTGAAAAGAAGAAACAGGGTGAAACCTGCAAGCGCCACAGCCAGTGCGAAGCTGGACTTATCTGCAGCTCCGTGGACCAGAAGTGCCACACCAAAGAGTCTGAACGTGCCACGCGAAAGGCGGCCGCAGGAAAAGCGAAGAGTGAGCGCCTGAAAAAAGCGCAGAAATAGCTCGGTTCCCGTCGCGGTTGCGCGGCGCGAGCGTTCCGGATGATCCGGCCTGCTTTCGCGCACCGCCTTGACTCTGCGCGCTCAACCGACGGGCCCCGCGGCCCCCTCGACAATGTCGCCCCCGGTTCCCGGGCCTCTGACAGCTGAATCTCCGCCCGCAGATGTTGCGCGCTGCCGAATCTACGACTGCAGAGTCCTCACGACCGGGTCGCGACAACCGGAGCTTCCATGCGCCTCGGACTCATGCTCGGCTATTCGGGCGCGAGCATCAAACTCGACATTCCTCTCATCCAAGAAGCGGAACGCATCGGCTACGACTCGGTCTGGACCGCCGAAGCGTGGGGCTCAGACGCCGTTTCGCCGCTCGCCTGGATCGGCGCGCAGACATCGAAGATCCGGCTCGGCACCGCGATTATGCAGGTCCCGGGGCGCACCCCCGCGATGACGGCGATGACCGCCATCACGATGGACCAGTTGTCCGGTGGGCGGTTCATTCTCGGCCTCGGAACATCGGGGCCACAGGTCGTCGAAGGCTGGCACGGACAGCCGTTTTCCAAGCCGCTGTCGTGGCTGAAGGAATACATCCACATCGTGCAGGAGATCTTCGCGCGCGAAGGGCCCCTGACGCACGACGGAAAGCGCTACCAGATCCCGTTTCGTGGCGAGGGTGCGACCGGCCAGGGCAAGCCGCTCAAGTCGATCATTCACGGGCGACCGGACATCCCGATCTGGACCGGCTCGATGGCACCGAAGAGCCAGGCGTTTTGCGCTGAACACTGCGACGGCGTCCTGCTCACCTGCTTCAACCCGGAGCGGCCGGAGGTCATCCTCGACCAGCTGCAGGTCGGCTTCGACGCCAGCGGCGGCAAGAAGAGCCTCGACAACTTCGAGCTTGCGCCGACGGTCGCGGTCGCCCTTGCGCCGGAGCCGTTCATCGACCAGGCCCGCATGGCGCTCAAGCAATCGCTCGCGCTCTACATCGGTGGCATGGGGTCGCGCACGACCAACTTCTACAACGCGTACCTGCGCCGCGCCGGGTTCGAAGAGGACTGCATCCGCATCCAGGACCTCTACCTCGACGGCAAGAAGAAGGAAGCGATCGCGGCGGTGCCCGATAAGATGGTCGACACATTGTACCTCGTGGGCGACAAGACGCGCATTCGGGATCGCCTGCAGGTTTGGAAGGAGTCGCCGGCAACCACGCTGCTCGTGGGCGCCAGGCAGCCCGAGGCGATTCGTCTGATCGCTGAACTGAACGCCGAATGAAGACCGGGCTACGGCTGCTCGCTTACGCGGTCGCCCTGGTCCTGACGGTCGTGCTCACCGCCGACGTCGAAACCGTTGCGTTCACCGTGATGGACGGGCGCGTTGTCGTCGAGCTCGTCAGCTGCTGCACACGCCCCTCGACAGGCAAAATCAACCCCGAGTGGGCCCCCGATCCGGCCAATTCGGGGGAGTGGATGCCCGTCGTCGACCCCGACGGAGCGGCGTATCCCGCCGGGCACAAGCACGACGCGTACTTCACCGGCAAAAAGGCGCCCGCCAAGCCCGCCGGACCGTCCAAGCGCTACGTGTACGCCGAAGATGCTCCGCTTTCCGTCAAGCTGGCCGACCGATTCGTCGGGCTGAAATACGTCAGCTTTCCACAGTTCGACGCCGACCCCGACGGCAGCCTGACACCCAAGGGGCTGGACGAGGTGAAAGCGTCGCTCAAGCGCATTTACGGCGACGATGCGTTCATCAAGAAGATCGGCGAAGGTGGCTTCCAGGTCGTGTTCCTGGTGTTTCCCAAGAAGGGTCGCAAGGTCGTCGCCAAGGTCCGCAAGATCCCGCCGACGCTGTCCTTGCCGGTGCGCAAACAGAACATCGACAACGCCATCTGGGATATGCGGCGCGACCTCGCGATGGAGGTCATCGCTGTTGGCGCCGTGCGACGGGCGACATACCGGCTCGCGGACGGAACACCGGCGCCTTTCCTCGTCGACGGCAAACCGGCGCGCCTTACCAACGGGCCGCCGGTCGCGCTTGCCCGAGTGGCGTCCATCACCAACACCGCCCTGCTCGCCCGCGGCATCGTGCAACAGGAGCTCGTCAGCTTCCGCGCTTCCAAGCCATTCAAGGCGTACATGAAAGAGGACCCGGAGAAGCCCGACGGATGGCGACAGCGCGCGGTGAAGCTCGCCGAACAGGCCACCGACGCAAACGCAGACGACGTCGCGACGTTCCTCGACAAGTTCTACAAGCCGTCCAAGTTCGGGCCCGATGTCATCAAGATCCACGCGTGGCTGCAGGGATGTCGCAAATACCGGCGGTTTCCGACGATCGCGACGATGTGCAGACTCGCGCGCGTTTCGTACAACATTCCAGACGATTTCGACGACCGCCTACGGGCGCTCGAGCAGCTCTACCGAGACACCGCCGGCGAAGTGATTCGCTTTCATCGGCACAATTTCTACGACGGCAGCGGCAACGATGCGGCGGACGGGAAGGTGCGCGAGGTCGGGATCGACTACAACCATGGCCGCAACGCCGGCTGGGATGCGCCCGCCGGGCAGTTTGCGCTTTGGGACTGGTAATCGCCGGACATTCGGCGAGGGGAGGCCGCGATGGCCAGGTTGAGCATCGTCGTGCTTGCGCTGGGCGTGATCGTCGGCTGCAGCGATCCGGAGCCCGAGGGCAAGGACAATGGCGACAAGGACGCGGCATCGGTGGCCGATTCGACCTCGGACGCCACCACTTCTGGCGGCGGCGATAAGGCAGCAATGAAGCTGGTCGAGGCGGTCAAAGAGACCGAGTCCTGGCAAATCGCCGGCCTCAAGGCCCCTGTGCACGTGGTGCGAACCAAGGGCAACGTTGCGCACATCTACGCCGCTGATCGCGCGGATCTGTCGCGGGTGCATGGATTCGTCGCCGCCCGTGACCGGTTCTTCGTCATGGACATGATGCGGCGCCTCGGACAGGGCCGAGTCAGCGAGGTTTTCGGCGACGTCGCGCTCGGGGCCGATATCCAGTCGCGCGGGACCGGGATGACGATGGTGGCCGACCGGGTCTGCAACGCGCTGAGCGACGAGATGAAGACCATCGTCGACGCGTACGCCGCGGGCGTGAACGCGTACATCGCCGCTGTCAAAGCCGACAAGCTGCCGCCACCGTCCGAGCTGAAGTTGGCCTCGGGCTTGCTGGGGTACAAGCAGCCGTCCGACGCGATGCACGCGTTCGAGCGGCGCGATGTGTGCGCTGCGGTCGCTGTCGTCCTCTTCCAGCAGGGGTATGAGAGCGACGACATCAAGCGGGCGGCGCGTCGTGCGTCTGTGGAGTCCGCAACGCAGAGCAAGAACCTCGCCGGATGGCGCAGAAAGGGGCTGCTGACCGACGTCATCGGTCGCCAGGCGCCGTTGTACAAGGTGACGACGACACCAGGATATGGACTGGACGGAACCGCAAGCCCGCCTCCACCGCAGGGTGGCGCCGCCAACTCTGCGTCCGCTTCCAAGGTGCCGGCAACCGGGACGAAGACGGTACACAACCTCGCCCACCTCCGACGGCCGCCTCATTTTCCGTCCTACGCGCAGCTGAACGCGTTGAGCGGACGGCTTGATGCGTTCGGGGATCGCCTCGGCAAATCCGAGCGTGGCAGCTTCGGCAGCAATATCTGGGCGGTCGCGGGCACACACACGAAGTCGGGCGGCGCCCTGCTGGCCTCAGACGGCCACCTGTCGCTGTCGGTGCCGGCGCTGTTTTGGCAAATCGGGCTCGACACCGCGGTCTTCGGCGGCGGCAAGACACACCAGACCGGTTTGACGTTCGCCGGCTTGCCTGTGATGGCGGCCGGCACCAACGGTGACCTCGCGTGGAGCAACACGTACCTCTACGGCGATATCACCGACTACTACGCCGAACAACTCACGTTGGACGCCGCCGGCGCGCCGGTTTCGATCGTGCACGGCGGCGAGACCAAGAAGCTCATCAAGGTCGTGGAGAAGTACGACACGGCCAAGGTCAGTCTGTTGGGCAGTCCCGGCGGCAACAAGAAGATCGCGCGCTACGAAACGTGGGACGGCCGCCGGCTCGTCGACATCGAAGGCCGGGTGCCGACCGAGGAAGAGATCGCCGACCCGTCCAAGCTCAGCAAGGGCGAGACCATGGTCAACCTCCTGGGCGAATGGGTGATCCCCGGCGACAAGAACAAGGACGGCAACATCACCGCCATCACCATGGACCTGACCACGTTCGATGTCGGGGACACGCCGACGTTCGTCGACCGGATCGGCCACGCGAAAACGGTCACCGAGGCGCGCAATGCTCAAAAAGGGCTGGTCGGTTGGGCGCAGAACACGATGTACGCCGACCGCCACGGCAACATCGCCTACTCGGGCTACAACCCCACTCCCTGCCGTTCCTACCTCGAGAGGGTCAACGGCACGTTCGCGGCCGACTCCAACCCACAGGAGCTGCTCGACGGCGCGAAGTATCGCGGCTTTGTGGTGTCGCTCAAGAGCAACGGCGAAGCTGACGAAGAGGCCGATAGTAAGGATCCTTATAAATGCCTCATACCGTTTGGACAGTGGCCGCAGGCACAGAATCCTTCGAAGGGTTACATCGTCAACGCGAACAACGACTTCTCGGGCACCAGCGTCGACGGCGTGTTCGGCAACGACAAGTGGTATGTCGGCGGCCCCTGGGTGCTCGGCCTGCGCGCCAAACAGCTCGACGATGCGGTCGCCGCAGCCGCTTCCAGCAAGAAGGCCGATATCCCCTCGATGCAGGCTGCCCAGGCGCTGCACAAGTCGCTGTTAGGTTGCACGGTGGCGCCGATTTTCAAGTCGGCCGTGGCCCGCGCGAAGGCGCTGGCTGCCAAGGATAAGACCAACCTCAACGCCGACGAGAAGGACGCCGTCGCAGCGCACGCCAAGGTCAGCAAGGCCGCCGATGACGCCATCGCGCGCATGGACGCATGGGTCAAGCGCGGCTGTCCGGCCGAATCCGGGGTCGAGACGTTCTACCACCAGCCCACGGCGGACCAGAAAACCGACGCCGTCGCGACGATGATCTTCAACGCTGCGTTCGCCGAGCTGCTCGGCGCGATCTGGGCCGATGAGGGCGTGCACCTCGACGCCGTCGACGTCCTGCGTGCGACCATCACGATTCTACAGGGCCGCGGTAAGGACAACCCCGCCAAGCTGGCGTCATGGCGCATCCCGACCGAAGAGAGCGTGTTCTTCGACAACGCCGTAACCACGCACGAGGAGACGAGCGATACAATCCTCATGCAGGCGCTCGCCAACGCGTTGACCAAGCTCGCCAGCAAGGAAAAGTTCGGCACCGACGACGCGAGCAAGTGGCTGTGGGGGCTGGAGCACGTGGTCGAGTTCAAGTGGCTGCTGGCGTCATTCCTGGACGGCCAACCGGCGCTCGCCAGCATCGGGGAGCTGTTCTCGATCACACCTGCCAAGGTTCCGCTGGCCGACAAGTTCGACAAGGGCGACCCGCGCAAGAACCTCGAAGGATTCCCGCGTCCCGGCGACTACGGCGGACCGGACGCAGCGGCTCCCAACGCGATTCGTGGCTACAACGGCGGCGCCGCGTCGTGGAACTTCCGCTACAGCCACGGACCGGTCATGCGGATGGTCATCGAGCTTGGGCCGGGCGACGCCAAGAAGGGCGAAAACATCATCCCCGGCGGCCAAAGCGCGCTGACGGACAGCGACAACTTCGATGACCAGGTGCGGGTCTGGCTCGGCAACAAGACGTGGACGATGCCGTTGACCGTCGAAGCCGTGACGAAGGCCGCGATCGGCCGCGAAGTGTACCGGGCGAAGTAGCTGGGGGCCGCAACGATGCCGTACGGCATGAAACAGCGACGATCCGGCGTGAAACCGCCGTCTGTCGGGCTGCCCATCGCGGTCGCCTCGTTTGCGGTTGCGTTGTCGATCGCCTTGCTGGTCGGCTGGACGATCATCATCCTTCAGTATAGCGAATTGTCGCAGCGCTTTGCTGAACATTCATGGCTACTTCCGACAGGTATTGTCGCGTTTTCGATCATCTTGCTGACGCTCGTTCTCGGGAGCATTTACCTGGTTCGGCAGATGCTCGAAGCCCGCCGCCAGGTGAAGTTCATCGACTCGGTGACCCACGAACTGAAGAGCCCGTTGGCCTCGATTCGACTCGGCCTGGAGACGCTAGCTCGCAGCGGCATCGCAGACTCGCAGCGCGAACAACTGCGGCAGATGATGTTGGAGGACGTCGAGCGGCTTAATGCGTTCATCGAACGTGTGCTGCAGGCGAGTCGCTTGCCGGTGGACCGGGTCGGCCAGGAGGTCGATGACATTCCGATGCGCGCGATGGTCAACGACTGCGTGGAGCGGGTGCGGCGCCGGTACAACACCGACCGGTCTTGTTTTCACATGCAGGTGCCCGACGACATCGTGCTGCGCAGCGATCGCACGGCGCTCGAGGCCGTGCTGACCAATCTGTTGGACAATGCGGTGAAATACAGCGACGCGCCGCCCAACATTGAAGTTCACGCGCGACGCAGTAACGGCGACGTGGTGATCGACGTGCGCGACAAGGGAATCGGCATCCCGCGCGCGCAGCTGGGCCGGATCTTTGACCGTTTCCACAGGGTCCCGACGACCGAGGTGAGCAAACGCAAGGGCACGGGACTGGGCCTGTACGTCGTCAAGGGGCTGGTCGATCAGCTCGACGGCCACGTGCAGGTTGATTCGGAAGGGACCGGCAAAGGCACAACAATGACCGTCGTCTTGCGCAGCGCGACATGAACGAGACAAGATTGGGCGAGATGAGCGAGATGAGCGACGACCCAATCCGCATCCTCCTGGTTGACGACGAGGACCATCTCGCGGCGGGCTTGAAGCTCAACTTTGAGCTCGAAGGGTATGCGGTCGATATCGCCGCGACGACGCGCGAGGCTGCCCGCTTGTTGGTGCGGCCCGATGCGTTCGCCGCGATCGTGTTGGACGTGATGCTGCCCGATCTGGACGGGTTCACGCTGTGTCAAAGGCTGCGCGATTCGGGCAACTACACGCCCGTCATCATGCTCACGGCGCGCGCCGACCCCGAAGATCGCGTGCGCGGACTCGAGGCGGGTGCCGACGATTACCTGGTCAAGCCATTCCTGCTCGATGAGCTGCTCGCGCGGGTTCGTAGCCTGATTCGGAGGGCGCGCTGGGACCAGGCGCGCGCCGGTGGGGCCGCCGTGGCCGATACGCTGCAGTTTGGCGAAGCGTCGGTCGATTTCGCGACGTGTGAGGCGACGATTCGCGGCCAGCCGCTGCACCTGACGCGCCTTGAGCTCGATCTGCTGAAGTACTTCGCCGAGCACCCCGGGCGGGTTCTGTCGCGGCAAGAGCTGCTTGAAAACGTCTGGCACCTGCGCAACTACCCAAACACGAGGACGGTCGACAACTTCGTGGCACGGCTGCGCAAACACTTCGAACCCCAGCCGCGACGACCGGTGCACATCCTCAGCGTCCGCGGTGCTGGGTACCGCTTTGTGGCCAATCCCTGAAAGCGCCCACCGCCTTTAACTCGCGGCGATTTAACAAGCCGCCGGGCACGGGCTAACGTGGGACCACTGCAAACACCGGGACCGCGAGGAATCGATGGCCACGATCGTCGTCAAGCTGCGTGGACGCGAGATGAAGCGTCACGCAATTGTCAGCAAAATCACCCGCATCGGCCGCGACACGACGAATGACGTGTCCATCGACAACCCGGGCATTTCGCGCGTCCACGCATCGGTGCGCTACCAGGGCGGCCGCTTTCACGTGGTCGATGAGGGCAGCGTCAACGGCATCTTCGTCAACGGCGACGAGATCGATGATCTCATCCTGGCGGACGGCGACGAGATCCAAATCGGTAAGTTCACGGCCGTCTTCCTGGACGCGGGTGGCGCGCATCCGCAGGACCTGCTGAGCGGTCCCGTCGGGCACACGACCCCGGTCAATCCGGTCGAAACAACGGCGATCTCCCTCAACGATCTGCACAAGATGATCGACTCGCGGCGCGAGGAAGCGGGCAAACACGACACGGCTAACGTTCGCAAACCGAAGCCCCCATCAAACCCGCCGCATCGCCGCTTTGACACGTTCGTTGGCGCGCCCGAAGACACCGCCGGAGAGGACAAGACGCAGCAGCTGCTTGTTGTCGCGATAGGCATGATGGGCGTAATCGTGCTTGCGCTCGCCGGCATCGTTGTTTACTTGGTCACCAAGTCCTGAGCGTCGCGCCTCTGCCGCCGCTCCTTGCCAGTCCCCGTTTCGGGTCGGCGTGAAGGTGGACGAAAGGGGGCCGCCATGCCGCTGCGTGTACGACTCGACCAACTGACGAGCGGCCCGCTACGCGAAGACCGCAAGCTCGCCATGGACTGGTGCGGCGAACGGCTGGGAAACCACTTTCAGGCCAAGGAGTCGGCGTTCCAGGTCGCGATCGAGGTCCGGCGGGCGGCGCAAGTCGTCGAAGCCAAGTGCCACATCGTCGGTGCCTTCGACCTTGGCTGTAGCCGTTGTGGCGACACCGTCACGTTGCGCGTCGATACGGTGTTCACGCACCGCTTCGTTCCCTCGGGCGGTCTCGATGCAGGCGACAGCGATGAATCGGAGTCCTTGTTCACGGCCGATCCGGACGTCAGCGAACACGACGGGCGCGAGGTCGACTTGGCCCCCCTCTGCGTCGAATACACCATCTTGGCGATCCCCTACGCGCCGTCATGCGTCGATGCGCCCGCTGGACCCTGTGAGAAATGGTCAGATGAGCCCGCGGTGTTCGGCGACGTGCCGCCGGAAGAGGACGAAGAAGATCTGTCGCCGTGGGCCGCACTCAAGGGGCTCAAGCTCCCGAGCAAGAACGAGCAGTCCTAGAAGATCCGTCCAGGCAGCTGCTCATCGCTATCCGGCGGGTTCGCTCACCGCGGTGAACTCAGACTCGTCTCGGAACCCATCAAAGGGCGGGCCTGGCCACGAATTCCCCGCGGGCAGGCGCTGGCAACCGGACGCTTCGGCCAACTCGCGGACCAACTTCTGCCATGCCGTCCGACGATCGGCGCCGGGAGCCAGGCGATCGAACGCGAACGCTTCCACGGGAATGCGGATGTGGCGCGACGATGTGTCCCCGCTCCGCACACGCAGGTCTGTGAGCAAAGCCGAGCGCGCTCGGGTTCCCGGTGGTCGATACAGCTGCACCATCCCGGTCGTGATCGAAACGACGTCGGCGACAAGAACGTCAAACTCGGTGCCGTCGGCGGTTTCAAGCATCCACTTGCTCTTGTCGCGGCCGACAACACGGCAATGCAGAACGGCCCGGGTGACCTCGGGCAAGGGGCTCGCGACCTGCGGCTCGGCGGTCGATGCCGCGGCCGGTGAACCTTCCGTAGACCGGGTCGGGGGAGATGGGGCGGCCGATGCCGGGGGCGCTGCGGTTCCCGGGTCGGTCTGTCTAAGCTGTTTGCGCGCCGCTCGTGGATCGATGGCGGCGCGTGGACCGGCCTCGCCCCCCAGCAACTTGACCGGTGGCTGCTCGAGCATCTGCGTCGGTTCTTCGTCGAGCGGATCGGCAACGCCGTCCGCTTCGGGCTGCGTTTCCCCAACCGTTGGGTCGCGGTCTTGGCGCTGCCGGCCACGGGGCGTCGGTGCCGACTCCGCGATGGATTTTACAGCGGCGGCTGCGTTCGCGTAATGCTGGGTTCGTTCGCCGTCGGTCGGTGACCCCGGCGCCGCGGCGGGCGGGCTCACAGGAGTTGGGGCGGGCTCGGCATGCGGTGGCTGCAGCGTCGGCGCGGGCGCCTGCGGCTGGGTTGCCGTGGCAACTGGCGTCTCCGAAACCTGCGCCAACACCGGGATCTTCGCCGCAGCCGTCTCGCGAATGGGTGACCCCTGCAGCACCGTAGTCGGCGTCGCGGACTCGCCGTCAACAACAGGGGTCTGCCACTCGCGATCGGTCTGGCGCAACGGCCGCTGTGGACGTTCTTCCGCCGTCACGGGGCGCACAGGAGCGATATCTGTGGCCCGCACTGCGGAGCGGACGGGAGAGGGCCGCGACGATCCGGGCATCGCCAACTCGGGCGCCTCGAGGTCCTCCGCCGGCGCGCCGCGAATCGACTCGGCCGCGAACGCCTCTGCTTCGGAGGGCAGCAGATCGGCGATCATCGCTTCGACCGAAAGGTCCATCTCGGTCCCCTTGCCTGCCACGTCGCCAAGCAAGCCCCCCATGTCGATGTCATCTTCGGTCGAGCGGTCTTCGATACCCGGCTCGTTGGCCCGCGTCTTGCGCAGGTCCTCGTTGGACTGCCAGTGCATCGGCCGGTCATCGACGACTGGCTCGTCGCCCTTGGTGCGCCGGCGGGGTTTTTCCCAGTTCCAGATCGTGCCGCGGTTGTCCGTTGGCTCTGCGAAACCCAGCGGCGTATGCAGCGTCATCGAACCAACACCGGCGGTTTGCAGGTCTCCCGCGAAACTTCCGCCGACAGCGGCCACCGGTTCGGGTGGATCGGCGCCCGGGAGTCTGGCTTCGAGCCCGCTCGATTTCAGCCACAAGGCAACGGCCGCGCCGAATCCAAGACAGAAAAGATCGACGAACATGCGCTGGTCGGTGTCGGTGAAGAACGCGCCAAACGCCTCTTTCGCAGCGAAATAGCCGATATAACTCCACGCAGGGGCGTCGAAACGGCTCTTCGTGCCGCCGAAATGGGTCTCGAACACCACGCGCCTCTGCCAAAAACGCGCCACGAACGCGCCGATGACGAACGCGACAAGGGGCGACGCGCCGTGCATCAGCTCGCCCGTCGTCCCAAACAACGAGTACAGCAACGCTGCCCACAGCATCGCGGCGACGAGCAACCCCGCGAACGCGGCGTGTCCCCAGGTCTGCTCGAGCAACGGCGCGCCCATCAGGAAGAACAGAGCCGCGTGCAAGATCAGCATCAACCATGAGTCGTGTATGAAGACGTGGGTCAGCCAGTTGGCCCCTGCGTTGCCGCCACCGATCACCGCATAGCGCCGCCATCCGCGTTGCCCATGCGCTTGATTGGCTTGTGCGCAAAGCGCCTCCAACGCGTCTTGGCTACCCTTGGCGTTCGCTTCCCCAGGGAGTTTCCCCGCCAGCTCGGCACGCGCATGTTCAGCGTAGTCCTCGAGCAAATCGACATCGTCGGCCAGCCAGTCGCAATCGGGCGGGAACGAGAGCTCAGGATGCCGCGCCCAATAGCGATGAAATGCGTCCTGCGACATCGAGCTGACGTCATCGATCACGTTCGAGCTCGGCGCCATCACATACGCAACGAGCATCAGGCCCAGCACCACGACAGAGATGACCGGCGTGCCGGTAAGCTCGCTGTCTTCGAATCCGCGCGGCAGAATCATGGGTGCGCCGAGGCTCCCGGTCCGGCCAGCGCAAAGAAGCTGCGCACGGCCGCGGATGCGCGGTCGATTTCTTCGAAGATCAGTGCGTGGCCACTGTGGTCGAAATACTCCAGGTGGGCGTGCGGGATCGCTTCGGCCATCCAGCGACCAGCGCGCGGATAGATCGACCGGCCGCCGTACAAAAGCAGCACCGGTTGGGTGATCGCGCGTACCGTGGCGCGCCAGTCCTGGTTGAGCATATCGTCGGCGAGGCGCAGGGTATCTTCGGGCACACCGCGCAACCCCATCGCCATTCCGGGCGACAACAACGCCTTGATCGCTGTGTGTTCTTCGCTGCGCCACATGCCTCGGAGCCAAGCGCGCCCGAGGCGGCGGGGACGCGCGCGTAGATCCGCGCGGACTTGGGCTACATCCTCGGGATCGAGCGCCCCGAAGAGGCCGTGACTCCACGTGTCGTCCGACAGGATCTTGGGACTCTGATCGATGAAGACAAGCCGCTGCAGCCGCGCATCAGGGCGCTTGCTGAGCAGTTCGAAGATCGTCTGAGCGCCCATGCTGAGCCCGATCGCCCCGGCGCCGGTTGGCGCATAGTGATCGAGGATCTCAGCCAGATCCCGCCCCAGCTGGGCCATGGTCGGCCGGCCGCTGAAACCGTCGGACGATCCGTGGCCGCGTGCGTCGTACAGGATCACCTGGCGGTCGCGCATGAGACGGCGCGCGACGGCCCGCATTTGAGCCGAATCCCCGCAGTAGCCGTGCAACAGCAGCACCGGAGCGCCGCGCTGAGGGCCGGCTATATAGACCGCGAGTCGGCTGCCGTCGGACGTTTCGAAGGTCTCGCGCCGCCAACGACCGGCGGTCGCAAGCGTGTGCCAGACAAAGCGCGTGGCGCCGATGACTGTGGGTGGACGTCGGGTTCGTGACGGCATCGTTGCGGATGTCTCGTTGCGGTTGAATCTGCGCCCATGGTCACCCGATGAACGGCACGTAGCAACGTTGGAACGTGGGCGGCGGTCATCTTCTGGTCACGGACCGAGGCGCAGCCGCGAGGGACGCAAGGCGCATATGCGCCGCACGCTGTGGGAAGGTGTCGAAAAATGACACTTTTTCGGCATCAGGGGCCAGGCGCCGGCCCCTCAACGAAACAACAACCGAGGTCATCGCGGCGTCCGAATGGACGCAACGATGATCGAGGCCGCGAAGAAAGTTGTCCGGTCCCGGTCCGAAGGCCCGTCTTGACACCGCGGACGGCGCACCCAAGCATCCCGAACCGCACGATTGAATCACTTACGCACGGCGTCTAACGCTGGCATTTACGCCCGCGCAACCGCGCTGGAGGACAACATGGGTAACGCAACTGGTCGCTTTGTCTGGTACGACCTCAACACCGAAGATCTCGACAACGCCAAGGCGTTCTACAAATCCGTCGCCGGCTGGACGACCGTGCCATTCGAGGGCGGCCCGATGCCATACGACATGTGGGCTGTCGGCGAAAACACCATTGGCGGCAGCATGCCGCTCGCCGAAGAGGCCAAGAAGATGGGCGCCCCGCCGCACTGGCTCGCGTACGTCGCCGTCGAAGATATCGACGCCACCACCGCTCGCGTCGGCGAGCTGGGCGGCACCGTGTTCGTGCCCCCCACCGAGATCCCCAACGTCGGCAAGTTCAGCGTCATCGCCGATCCGCAGGGCGCCGTCATCGCGCCGTTCCAGCCGGCTGGTGAAATGAACCCACCGCAGGGCGAGATCCCGGTCGGCTTCTTCTCCTGGCACGAGCTCGCAACGTCCGACTGGAAAGCGGCGCGCGCCTTCTATGCGGAGGTGTTCGGCTGGGTCGACAGCGACGCGATGGATATGGGCGACGGCAATATGTACCAGATGTACAAGGCCGACGGCATGGAGTTCGCGCTCGGCGGCATGTTCAACAAACCCGCTGAGATGCCGGTCAGCGCGTGGCTCTACTACATCAAGGTGGCCGACCTCGACGCCGCCGTCGCCACGACGAAGGAGCTCGGCGGCAAGGTCGTCAACGGCCCCATGGAAGTGCCCGGCGGCAGCCGCGTGTGTCAGTGCATCGACCCGCAGGGCGCGATGTTCGCGCTGCACGGTGGGTAAACAGTCGGCAACGATCCACGCGACTTCACATGGCCGCGGGTTCAGGGCGCTACCAGCCTCGAATTCGCGGCCATGTGTCGTTAACAACACCGTCGTCATGCATGTAGTAGCGGTCGTACATCGCGGACGTGATGCAGCTGTGTGCAGGTAGCACACGCACCATGGATCCGATCGGAAGACGATCGTACAGCACGCTGCTGGCGGAAAAGGGGGGCTGCCGCGCACGCTATCGGGCGTTCACGCGGCGGGCGCACCACGAAGGTGCACCTGGTCGTTGATGCTTTGGGCCTGCCCGTCGACTTCGCGATCACCGTGGGGCAGCGGCATGACAGCCAGCCAGCGCCGGAACTGATCGCGCGTGTCGTGCCGCGGTGCTTGCTGGCAGACAAGGCCTACGATAGCACCGCGATCCGCGGGCAGCTTGCCTCGATGGACTGCGAAGCGGTGATCCCGAGCAAGTCGGTCGGGCCGACGACCGATGACGGTGGCCAGTCGGAAACGGCGATGTCGTCGACGGTGCAGGAACCGATGAGCGACTGGGCCAGGTCGAAGAAGACACAGTTGCCGGGAGAGGTCGCGCAACCGGTCTCCTCGCGCGGTTCAGGACACGCCGCGGGCGATTTCCTTGGCGAGCTCGGACGAAACGGCGCGCGTGCCGCCGTGGTGCAGAAAGCGCAGGTACAGGCCTGGATAACGCAGAAGAAACGCGGCGAAACCGGACATGTCGAGGCGAAACGCCACGACGTCAGTGACAGCTTCGACCGTTGTTGGTTGCGGCTGATAGTCCGCGATCGAGTCCACGTGTCCGACCAGCTCAGCCGTCATGTGCTCCATGGACACGCCATTGGCGCCCCATTCACGGAGCACGCCGCTTTCGACCAGGAATGCGCTGGCTTCCTCTTCGCCCATCACGCACAACCGCTCGCCGGCGTTCCACGCCTCGCGGATCATCAGGGACTGCAGCTGTGTACGTTGGGCCGTGTTGGTGATGGCGAGCACGGGGTGGGCGTCCATCAGCTCCCACGTGGCCATTTCGCGGTTCGAATAGAGGCGAATCATGCGCTCTTCGATGGGGGTGCCGGCGATAAGTCCGAGGAAGTTGTTCTTCTCCAGCGACAGCAACGTGGCTTCGGAAACAGCGACGACATCGGCCGTGCGCGGGGCCTCGAGCAGCAGCGACGCTTCGCCGAACCACTCGTACATGCCGATGACCTTGAGGATTGTGTCCTCGCGCAGGATCGCGCACTTGCCCGACAGGATGATGTAGAAGTGCCCGCCGGTGTCACCTTCCCAAATCACGGTCTCCCCGGCTGAGAACCGGCGCACTTCGACGTTCTCGAGGAACTCGATCACACGATCCATGGGCAGATCGCGGAAATGCTCGACCGCTCGGAGCGCGCGCAACACGTCGATGCCCGATCGCTGCGGGTGATCGTCCGCTTCAAGGACGATGGTTCCGTCGAGCCCGAGCGGCGCGAGTCGGAGTCCGGAGGCATCGGGCACCGCACCGGACGTCGTGTGCACGAGGTAAAGACGGCCTTTCACGTCATCCGGTAGCGCGCGAAGCGTGTCGGTAGACGTGTGGATAGGCGGCACACCAGCTTCGTGGATAACCACGTCGTGATGCCACGGGAAGTTGATCAACTGGGCGGCCCGGCCCTCGCTCATCACACCTTGTTCACGCACGGCGGCGAGCACTTCGGGGTCGAAAAACGTGTCGCCCGAGTAGGCGAGACTCTTGCCGCCCAGCCAGACCTGGAAGCCGACGGTCGGGATTGAGTGGAACGTGTAGTGGAACTGGAATCGCGCGCCGTTGATGGCCACGTGTTCGCCGATCTTGACGGGGATGAACTCGACGATGGCGGCGAAGCGGGCGGCCGGCAGTCCGGTGAACGCCTCGGCTTTGCGCAGGAAGCTCTCGTAGATGGTCCGCGTCGAGTAGACGCGCACGCGGTCGGCGAGCAGCGCGCGTTGCAGCAAGCCACCGTCGTGGTCGGCGTGGCAGTGGGTCAGGATAACCGCATCGACGGAGCGCGGCGGCACGTCATGTTCCTGCAGCCACCACGTCGCATCGACCGGCGGATCGACCAGGATGCCGCGGCCGTTCGTCCAAAGAATGAACCCCGTCGTGCGGCCGTTCGGGTCGAAACCGTGGCCCGAGCCGAGGATCGTGGCCCCGAGGACAGGCGCGACGAAAGGCGTCGAACGGGTGACTGTGTTGTCTTCTTTGTCGGGGATGCGCAGATCCGGGGGAATCGTCGCGCGGAGCTTCGTCGCGGCGTCGAGTACCTCGTAGCTGCCGTCGTCCTTTGCGGTCACAAGCACGCCGTCGAACGCCGCCTGACCGGACTCCCCGTCGAACAGCACGAAGTCGACCAGGTCAGCGAGCCGCAGCGCCTCGCCGGAAAACGGGTTGCGCCGGAAATATGCGAGCTCGGCGCGCAGATCCGGCATCCAATCGAAGGCATCGGCACCTGCGGGCAGCTCGGGCCGAATGTCGACGTGCACCGGGCCGAACAACGACTCCTGCATCACGGCGCAAACGCGGTCGCGTTGTTCGGGCGTGCACACCAGGCGGGCACGGCGCCGCTGGCAAAAGAAGTTCCAGTAGATCGGGAATTCGACCTCGGCGAACGCCATCCCACGCTCGTAATCGAAGAACTTGCGCGTCAAAACGAAGGTATGCGCGACACCGGTTGGCGACCCGATGGAGTCCTTGATCGTCTCGGGTGGGGCGCCGAACTGGATCGGCCCGTCCGTCGTCAGACACAACATTCCACCACGCGGCAACAAGGCCGGCTTCATGAGCGCCAGGGGGCTGGAATTGTCGGTCACCGGACGAGTCTAATACGGTGACTCCGATAGGCGCTACTTTCTGGCCTGAACGCTTGCGTGTGAGCCTGTGACCGGTAACGGCGACCGCATTGTTGCAACAGCGTCGAAGCCCGCGGGTTACCCGGTCTTGTTGTCAAAGGGCGGGTTAGTGCTCAGCGTGACCGTCGGGGCCGTGGGTGTGGCCGTGTTCGATCTCTTCGGGCGTGGCGTCGCGCACCCCGGCGATTGAAACCTCAAAGACAAGGGTCTCGCCAGCGAGTGGATGGTTGCCCGTGACGAGCACGTGCTCGCCCTCGAGCGCGACGACGGTGTAGACGATCTCGATGTCGGGCTCGTCGGGATGTTCGCCGCCAAACAACAGCCCAGGCGCGAGCTGGTCCTGCATATCATCGGGAAAATGCGTACGGGCGATCTTCAGGTCCAGCTCAGGATCGTGTTGCCCGTACGCTTCGTCCGGCGAGAGCGTGGCGGTGAGGCCATCGCCCGCCCGCTGGCCTGCGAGCGCCGATTCGAGGCCGGGCACGATGTTGTCATGTCCGTGCAGGTACCACAGCGGCTCGTTGGGCTGCGATGCGTCGCGCAGCTCCCCGCCCTCGGTGGTCACGCGATAGTGGATGGCGACGGCTTTGTTGTCAGCGATCTTCATGGTGTTCCCGGCGAGCGTTTATTCGCACTTGTTGGCAACGATAAGGTCGGTGCCTGTTTCGACCGTTACAACGACAATGGTGTCCGCTTGGGTCGCCACGGGCAATGCCTTCCAAGCTGCCTGCAGCAGCGCGATCCAATCGGACCGCAGCGTCCACACATGCAGGACCTGGCGCGACCATTTGTCTGCGGCGCTGACATTGCCGGTGCTCTCGACAATGCCGTTGAGCTTCTTGGTCAGCAGCTTGGTGGCGTCGGCCAACGTGTAGGTTTGGCCCATCGGCCCCTTGTAGGCGCGGGTGACCGACACGCCGAGCTTCGTGCCCTTGTAGTCGAGCATGTAGTCGGTGATCGAGCCCTGCTTGTCGTACTTGATCTCGGTCTCGGTCTTGTGAACCGTGGCTTTTTCGCAGTCGAAGAACAGCTGCATGCTCATCACTTCGCTGCACTTGCTGCTACCGCCTGCGTTGGCGCCGTCAAACCGCTTCTTGGCGCCCTTGCTCAGCTTGCTGTCGTCGAACGCGGCGGACTTGTCGAACGCATACGTGTTCGTGAGGAACGCGGGTTTGGTGGAGTTGAGCGCGGTGAACAGCGTCCCGCATGTCCCGACGATGAAACCGTATGCCGTGGAAACTCCGGCCTGGCTGGTGTCTGCGCCGGTCGACGACGTGTCCGCATGACCCTGCCAATCGGACGCCGTGTCCCCGCCGCCCGCGTCGAATGCGGCCGAGTCAGCACCAGTGGCGGTATCTTCGAGGCCGGCAGCGTCGGTCGTCCCCGCGGCGCCGTCGCTGCTGTCTGACGCCGCCGCCACATCGCCGGCTGCGCTGTCAGAAGAACCGTTTTCGCTGCAGCCAAGGGCGATAACCGCGGCGGCTGCCAGCGCGATGCGAGCGATCGCTGCCATGCGTGGTCGAGCAAACATGCGGTCACCGTCTCACCGCCCGTCCGGACGCGCAAGCTTGCGACAAAAGTGCTGCATCCGCCACCGGAGGGGGACCGGTCGCGGAAGCAGGCTTTCGAACATCCGGCGGGCCACCTTGGTCACCGCCGCCGTCGATCGGCTCGTTTCATCGAGTCGTTGTGACTCGCGAAACGGGCCCGGGGCATTGTGGGGTCGCTCAATCGGCGTCGACCTGCGGGATGGTGACCGGCAACTCGAAGGTCGCACCCGCGATCTTGGCGCGCAGACCGATGAGCTGTCCGGCAGGTGCCTCGATGAAGGCGAACTCGGAGGTTTGGTCGGGCTTGGGGCCAAGCACAACGGCGGCCGCATCGATGGCCTGCCATCCGGCTCTGACACCGACGATGGGCACGCTGTCGGACGTCCGAGCGCGCAGCCAGGCGATCGCGAACCGGTTGCCCTTGGAGTTGGTGCCGCCAAAGGCTTTCAACGCAACGTCGACAGTCGCGAGGGCGCTCGTGTTGACGCAGCGCAGCGGTCGTTTTCCCGCGATGGACGGGAAGTCCTTTACGCCCAGTTCGAGCGCGCCATCGGCGATGCCATGCGCGTTGATCGTGAGAATGTCGTCGATGAGCGTCACCTTGGCGACATCCAGGTTCGTCGATGGCGTTACCACGCGGCTATGCTGCAGAACGCGATCGCCAGCGAGCAGCTTGACCTTCACGCGCGCCGAGGCACCGCTCAGAACGACAAGGCCACCGTCTGGCGCATCGATGTCTTCGCCCGTATCGAGCGTGGGCGCGAGCTGCAGTTTCTCCGGCGCGACGATCGTAAGCTTGACGCTGTCGATCGCGTCGCCGGACTCGTTGACCGCGAAGACCTGTACCTCGCCGTCGCCAACGGCTTCCCAACGACCGTTGGAGAGCTTGACGAGCTTGTTGGTGTCGTCGCTGTGCAGCTCGACCGAATTCGACGTGCTCGCGAGCTTGAAGACCGAACCGAGCGCGACCGGCTTCTTGACCGACCAGCCGGCGCCGTCGAGGCCGTTCATACGGAACGACACCACGCCACTCAAGCCGCGTTCGTCGCAACCTGACGCGACAATGCACGTCATCGCCAGCGCAATAGTAAGGCTGCTTAGGATTGTCGATTTTGTGTGTGTGCTGAACATGATTTGCTCCAGTTGACCGGTTGGGCCGAACGGGAACAGTTGAAAGCAAGGTCGATGCCAACCCCAGCAAACAGCGCCAAGCCAGTGCGCGGGAGGCGATCCAACCCAATGTTAACAAACGATTTATTTCAGCCGACCAGAATGCCCCGAAAAGAGCGAACGGCGTCGAGTTGGCATACCGAGCGGCGCAGCGCTACTCCACCGCTGCGGAGTAGTCGTGCGCCGCGTTCGAGACGGGCGACCTCTGGACGAAGCGGAGAGAACGCTCCGCGATGGCTACTGGCAGTTGCCCGTGAGCGAGTCGCAGCCATTGCCACACTGCTTCGTGGTGCCCTTGCACTGTCCGCCAGAGCAGCTGTCCTTGATGGTGCACGGCTGCCCGTCGCTGCAGGCGGCCCCGGCGCTCTTGGCCGACCAGCCGGTCTTGCTGGCGGCGGCGTTGCAGGCTTCGCACGGCGCTGACGGATTGACGACGCCACCGGCCCAGCACTTGCTGCCGATGAAACAGCGCCCCACAGACTGGCGAACCAGGCGCAGGCGGTGGTTCTGATGGTCGACGACAACCACATCGCCGAACGCATTGACGTGCACGCCGATCGGCGCGCTGAACCGTGCGCTTGAGCCAGCCCCATTGACGTGCCCCTGGCTGCCGCTGCCGGCGAATGTAGCGACCACGCCCTTGTCGGTGATGGTCCGTACGCGATGGTTGTTCATGTCGGCGACGTACAGCAGCGAGTCCGGTCCCACCGCGATCCCGTGCGGGTTGGAGAACTTGGCCGCCGAGCCCTTGCCGTCCGCGAATCCGTAGGAGCCGCCGGCCAGCAGGGTCACGCTTCGGTCGGTGTGGACCTTGCGAATCATGCGCGAGTTCACGTCGACGACGTACATGTTGCCGTGGCTGTCGATGTCAAAGTCGACGGGATCGCGGAACCGCGCGACGGTCCACGGGCCGTTTGTGTCGCCGTAGCCGTTGCAGCCCGTGTACTTGGCCACCTTTCCGTTGTGGACCTTGCGCAAGCCGCGGTTGCCGCGGTCGAGGACGATCATCACCTCGCCCTTGAGGACGCGAATCTTGTACGGCCGGTTGAAGCGGGCGGTCGACAGGGTGCCGTCGGCATACCCGGCTGCTGAGCCCGCGTAGGTCGACACATAGTCGTTCTTGTCGATCTTGCGCAGCCGGTGGTTGTTGTAGTCGGTGACGATGTACTCACCGCCCTTGAGCAACCCGATGTCCGAGCAATGGTTGAAGCGCGCCTTGTTGGTGTAGCCGTTGGTGTCCCCCGCGGAGCCGGTGCCGGCGAACGTCTTGATCGACAGGTCGGGCTTGAGCTCGCGCACCTTGTTGGAGCTGTCGAACAGCCATTGCTTGCCGTCCGAGGTCAGCTTCAGGTTCATCGGGTAGTAAGCGCGCCAGGAAAATCTCGGCCCGTCAGCGGGCTGGGACGAGTAGCCGGCGCCGGCGTAGGCAGTAACCCACTTGTCGAGCTCAGGCTTGCATTTGCCGTTGACGCAGGACTCGCCGAGCGTGCACGGATCGCCGTCGTCACACGTGTTGGTGAGCGTATGGGTGCAGATTCCTCCCGCGTGGCAAGCGTCCTTGGTGCACGGGTTGTTGTCGTCGCAGGACACCGGGGTCGTCGCGCATTTCTGCGCCTTGTCGCAGGCCGAAACCGTGCAGGCCTTGTCGTCGTCGCACGTCGCCCCGACTTGCCGGTTGGACAACGCCTTGGCGTCAACCGTTGGCTGACACGCCTTGCACGGCGTCTTGACCGGGCCAAAACCGCTCTTCCAGCATTGCTTGCCGATCAAACAGTTGTCCTTGCTGTCCCACACCGTGCGCAGGCGGTGGTTCTGATGGTCGGCGACGACGATGCGTCCTGTCGGCTCAAGGAAAAGGTCGGTGGGATGACGGAACCGTGCGGTCTGCCCCGTGCCGTTGGTGTACCCGCCCGAAGAACCGGCGAGGGTGGTGACCTTGCCGTTGTGCAGGCGTCGAATCCGGTCGTTGCCCGAATCTGCGAAGTAGAGCTCGCCGCTTGGTCCCACGGCGAGACCGAACGGGTTGTTGATCTTGGCCTGGCTCGCGGGCCCGTCAGCGAAGCCGTAGCCGCCCTGCCCCAGCACCGTTGTCACCACCCCATTGGCGCCGATCCGCCGGACGCGGTGGTTGCGCGATTGCGAGATGTAGATGTTGCCCTTCGCGTCCACGGTGATGCCGCGGAAACCGCCGAAAGTTGCCGTGGCGACAGGGCCGTCGGTCGAGCCGTAGCCCCCGCTGCCAGCAAGCCATGAAGCCGTACCGTTAGGCGCCACGTAGCGGACGCGGCGGTTGCCTTCGTCGAGCACGATGGCGCCGCCGTCGGGGAAGACGTGCAGGCCTGCCGGGCTGTTGAAGCGCGCCAGGTTTGGGGGACCGTTGACGTAGCCCGCCTGTCCGGTGCCGCTGAAGGTAGACACGAGGCCCGTCTTGGTGACCTTGCGGATAACGTGGTTGCCGCGGTCGCCGACGATGATGTTGCCAGCGCTGTCGAGGCCGATACCCGACGGGTTGCGGAAGCGCGCCACACTGCCGATACCGTTGACGAGCCCTGTTGCGCCGCTGCCCGCGATCGTCTGCATGATGCCGTCCTTGATGCGGCGAATGCGATGCCAGGACATATCGGACAGGTAGACCAAGCCATCGTCGGAGCGGATCATGTACATCGGGTAGATGAAGCGAGCTTGGTTGCACGCGCCGTCGGCGAATTTGCCGCTGTAGCCGGCCCCGCAGAACCAGCCTGCGACGACGGAATGTAGCGCAACGCAGCTACCGAATGAGCACGTATCGCCGGCGCTGCAGGCCTGCCCAGACTTACAAGGCTTGTTGTTGAACGTCTTGACGCATTTACCGTTCTGGCACGCGTCGTTGGTGCACACGTTGTTGTCTTCGCAGTGCGTCGCGGACGTGCAGAAGCAGTCGTGGCTCAGCTTCTTTTTGAACAGGCACTGGCCGGTCGCCGCTTCGCACGAATCGACGGTGCACTTGTTGTTGTCGTCGCAGAACGCAGGCTTGCCCTGGCATACACCCTTGGCATCGCACGTTTCCATGGCCACGCACGGCTTGCCGTCGTTGCACCCCCCGCCGGTCGCGGTTTTGCTCCATTGCGAGGACGAAATGAGTCCCCGACAGCGCTGGCACGGGTCGGCCGGGTTGGCGATGCCGTTGGCGTAACACGCGCCGCCGATGGAACACGCCTTGTCGCCGTCGAAGATCTTGCGCACGGCATAGTTGTCCCAGTCGGCCACGTAGACCGAGCCGTCGGCGGTGATGTCCAGTCCATACGGCGAGCGGAATCGGGCGTTCGTGCCCGACCCGTTAACGAAGCCGTAGGAGCCGCTGCCAGCGACCGTGATAACCGTTCCGCCGGGCAGGAAACGACGGATTCGATGGTTTCGCGTGTCGGCGACCCACACGCGCCCCGCTCCGTCGACTGCGATGTCGTACGGGTTGTAGAACTTCGCGGCGGCGACCGGCCCGTCGAAGATGCCCTGCCCGCCTCCTGCAAGCGTGGTCACGGTCCCGTCCGGGGCGATGCGCCGCAGCCGGTTGTTGTGGGTGTCCGCGACGTACACGACGCCGTTGAGATCAGCATCGACGCCGTACGGGTTGCGGAACCGAGCGGCCGTGCCCTTGCCGTCCTTGTAGCCGTAGGACGTGCTGCCCGCGACGATGGTCGCGTTGCCGGCCGCGTCGACCTTGCGAATCATGTGGTTCTGCATGTCGGCGACGAAGACGACACCACCGAGCGTGGCGGCGACGTCGGCGGGCCGATAGAACCGAGCGTTGGACGCGCTTCCCGCGGCGTAACCGCTGGCACCGCTGCCCGACAGCGTCGACACGTTCTGCGACTTGTCGATCTTGCGGATCCGGTTGTTGTAGTAGTCGGCCACGTAGACCGTGCCGTCGTTGGACACGTCGACGCCGAACGGCCGATTGAACCGCGCCTGGGTGCCCTTGCCATCGATGTAGCCGCTCGAGCTGCCCGCATACGTCGTCACCAACGCTTTCTTCTGGTCGATCTTGCGGATGCGATGGTTGTAGTAGTCGGCGACAAAGATCGTCCCGTCAGTGGCCACGCCGATGCGTCCGGGGCGATTGAACCGCGCCTGGTTGATGCTGCCGTCGTTGCTGCCGAGCTTGCCGCCGGCGATGGTCGAAACACCGACCGCGGCGTCGGCAACGCACTTGCCCTGGGCGCACGTCTCGCCGACTGAGCACGGGTTGCCGCTCTTGCACGGTTTCGCGTTGAACTTGTATTGGCATTGGTTGGCAACACACGCGTCGTCCGTGCACGCGTTGCCGTCGTTGCAGTGCCCCTGCGAGGTGCAGTAGCCGCACTTGCCCACGACCTTGGCGTGTTTGCAGGCCCCGGTGGCCGGTTCGCAGCTGTCTTTGGTGCACGGGTTGCTGTCGTCGCAGTTTTTCGTCTTGCCGCTGCACGCGCCCTGGACATTACACTTCTCTTCGATGGTGCAGTAGCTGCCGTCCTGACAGAGCGTGCCCTCGGCCAGCTTGCTCCAGGCGGTCTTGGACTTGTTTGGCGCGCAGACCAGGCACGGCGAACCGGGCTTGCGCAGCCCCGACGAGTAGCACTTGCCGCCGATGTTGCAGTTGCCGGTGCTGTCTTGGACGAGCCGCACGCGCTGGTTGCCGTAGTCGCCGATGTACAGCGTTCCGAACGCGTCCACGGTGATACCGACCGGGTCTTTGAACTTGGCTGCGCCGGGTCCGCCGTCCTTGAAGCCGGCGCCGGCGAAGCCGATCAGCGTCGAGACAAAGAGGCTGGAGCTGATCTTGCGCACGCGGTGGTTGCTCGTGTCCGCCACGAAGATGTTGCCTCCGGTGTCGACCGCGATGCCCTGCGGGTTATGGAACTTGGCGACCTTTGCGGGTCCGTCAAAGACACCGTCACCGCTGCCAGCGATGGTCGTGACGACGCCGTCCTGGGTGACACGCCGCACGCGACTGGAGGGCGAGCTTTCCAGGAAGTAGAGGTCACCGTTGGACGCGATGGTGATGGCGTTAGGCCGGTTGATGGCCGCCTTTGTGCCTTTGCCGTCTGAGCTCGTTGCGACCCCGCTTCCGGCGAGGGTCGACACCGTTCCGTCGGGCGAAACCTTGCGAATTCGATGCGTATTCGTGTCGGCGACGAACGCTGCACCGAGAGGAGTTACGGCGATGCCGCGCGGGGTGTAGAACCGCGCCGTGCTCGAACCGCCATTGAGGAAGCCGGCCTGGCCGCTGCCGGCGAAGGTCAGGACAGCGCCTTGCGGCGTGATGCGTCGAATGCGGTGGTTGCCGGTATCCGCCACGTAGATGTTGCCTGCCTGGTCGACCGCGACGCCCTCGGGCCGGTTGAACGCCGTCAGCTTGCCAAACCCGTCCTGGTAGCCCGGCTTGCCGTTGCCCGCGAGGGTCGACACGAGCCCGCCCGCGCCGATCTTGCGAATCACGCTGTTGGCCCGGTCCGCCACCAGCACCGAGCCGCCGTACACGACGAGCCCGCGGGGGCCATTGAACATCGCGATCTTGGGGTTGTCGTCCTTGTAGCCCTTGACGCCGGAACCGGCGAGCGTGCTGACCTCGACTCCATCGCCGCCGGTGCATTTGCCGCCGTTGCAGAGGTCGCCGGTCGTGCAGCTGTCGCCATCGTTGCAGGACTTCTTGTTATTGACATATGTACACTTGCCGTTTGTACACTTGCCGTTTGTGCAGATGTTGGCGTCGTTGCAGTGACTGGAATCGGCGCAGTTGCCGCCGCAGCCAAAGATCGCTTTGCTGCCGCATTTACCGGTCTTCGGGTCGCAGGCGTCGGTCGTGCACTTGTCGCCGTCGTCGCAGAGCTTGCCCTTGCCGGGCTTGCAGGTTCCGTTGGCGCATTGGTCGCCGCTGGTGCACTTGTCGCCGTCTTCACAGGCGAGCGTGTGGCCATTGTTGATGCAGCCGACGCCGGGCTTGCACGAGTCGGTTGTGCACTCGTTGCTGTCGTTGCAGTCGAGCTTGGACCCGCCGCACTTGCCGTCTTTGCAGGCGTCGTTGCCGGTGCACTTGTTGCTGTCGTCGCAGGCTTTGCTGTTGTTGGAGATCAGGCACTTGCCCTGCACGCAGATGTCGGACGTGCAGACCTTGTTGTCGTCGCAGTCCTTGCTCGTAGCGCAGAAACCGCCGCAGCCGGGAATGCCGGTGAAGACGCACTTGCCGGTCTTGGGGTCGCAGCTGTCGGTCGTGCACGCGACCTTGTCGTCGCAGACGGTCTTCTTGCCGCTCAGGCAGACCTTGTTGGAGCACCCGTCGCCGACCGTGCACTCATTGCCGTCGCTGCACTTGCCCGTGTTGGCCTTGTGCAGGCAGCCGGTCTTTTTGTCGCACGAATCATCGGTGCACGCGTTGTTGTCGTCGCACGATTTCTGCGACCCCGCGAGGCAGTTTCCGGCCTTACACTTGTCGCCCACGCTGCACACGTCGCCATCGGCGTCGCACGGTTTGCCGTCGGCCTTGGGAATGAACTGACAGGCGCCCTTGGTCTTGTCGCACTTGTTGGCCAGGCACGCGGTGTCCTTGCCGCTGCTGCACGACACCACGGTATGTTTGTCGACGACACATTTGAACGGAGACGCGGTCTTGTCGCACTTGAGCGTGCCGTTGCAGAGATCGCCGTCTTCGAACGCGTTGCAGTCTTTGTCGGCCTCGCACTGGCAGGTGTTCTTGCCGCCCTTGCAGGTGCCGTCTTTGCAGGTGTCGTCGGTCGTGCATGGGTTTGCGTCGCTGCAGTTGCCCTTCTGGTCGTCGTAGGTGCAGCCGGTTTTGACGTTGCAGCCGTCCTTGGTGCACGGGTTGCCATCGTTGCAGTCGTCCTTGATGACCTTGGCCGTGCCCGCGCATTTGCCGCCCTTGCAGCCGTCGGCATCGGTGCACGCGTTGCCGTCGTTGCACGGGTTGGTGTTGGGCGAGTGCTTGCAGCCGGTCTTCGAGTCGCATGAGTCGTCGGTGCACTTGCTGCCATCGTCGCAGTCGACGACCTTGCCCAGACAGGTCCCGCCGAGACAAGAATCGGCCTTGGTGCAGGCGGTTCCGTCGTTGCAGGGCACCCCGTCTGGGATCGGCTTGAACTTGCATTTGCCGGTGCTGATATCGCAGGCCGCGAGCACACACGGGTCACCGGACTTGCACTTCTTGGCGATGCCTGGCTCGCACCCGCCTTGCTTGCACAGATCGGATTGCGTACACGGGTTGTCGTCGTCGCAAGGCGCGCCGTCGTCGTCGGTCTGCGTGCACCCGGATGCCGGCAAACAGACGTCCTTGGTGCAGGGGTTCTTGTCGTCGCAGTCCTTGGCCTTGCCGGGCGTGCACACGCCGTTTTTGCATTGGTCGTTGGACGTGCACTGGTTGCCGTCGGCGTCGCACGGCGCCTGGGTCGGGTTGTGGATGCAGCCGTCTTTGCCCTCGAGCGTCTTCTTGGCGTCGCACAGGTCTTGCGTGCACGGGTTCTTGTCGTCGCACGTCGCTTCGTCGGTGCTGCCGTCGCAGTCGTTGTCCTCGCCGTCGCACTTCTCCGCTTCCGCCGGTGGGGCGAGGCACTTGGACAGACCTTTTTCGTCACATTTTCGGAGGCCTGGGCACTTACCCGTAACCGTACCCTTGTCATCTTTCGCTTCGATGTAGCACGTGGTGGACAGCTTCTTGGCCACCGCCGCCTTGCTGCACGAACACGTTCCGAACGCCGCGCCGGCATCGGGTGTGGGCACGCAGCGGTTGGCCTTGACGCCGGCCACGGAGAACGTCGCCTTGCACGCATAGCCGGATGGGCACTCGCCCGCCGCGCATGGAATGCCGCAGAACGAGCCCTCGCTGCCCATCTCCACGCACGCAGAGTCCTTGATGCCGAGCGAATCGCACTCCTTGTCTTCGCTGCACGGGTTGCAGAGCTTGCCCCACTTGGCGACACAGATGTTGACGGTGTCTCCCCCGGGCGAATTGACGAGTCGGCACACGTAGCCATTGGGACATTCGTCGATGCAGTTCTTGGCGCAGACGTTGCCGTCGGGCGTGCTGATGCACAGACCGAAGTCGCATTCTTTGTGCTCTTTGCAGGGACAGAAAGGGCCGCCGGGACAGTCGTCGGGATCGGGCCCCGCGGTATCGAGCGCTTCGCCCACGTCATCCGCGCCGCCGGCTGTGTCCTCGAGTGCGCCGGTGTCATTTGCGATCGTGCCGGTGTCCGTCACGGTGTCGTTTGCCGTGTTGGTCGATTCGGTGTCGTCTCCTTCGCCCCCTGCACAGGCCGCCATCAACGCGGCGAGCAGGATCGAAACGAGCGACAACGCGCGACGCGGGGTCGCGCGGCGGGAAGGCGTCAGCGAGACACACGCAGACCGTGGGACAGCGTAAGACATGGGCACCTCGGGCGGGCGAGAGCTGATGAAGCGGGGTAGGTCGTCAGCGTACCAGATTCGTACCGCCAGTGGCACCGACAGACGCGGCCGAAACACGCCGCGCACGAACTGGCAGTTGCGGAGGAGTCGGCGGATGGCGCAGGCGGAGGAGGCCGCTACAGGCTGGGCTGATCGCGCTCGAGGGCGGTCGCCATCAGGCGATCGATAATGCCCTCGAGCGGTGTTTCCTTACGAACACGGCGTCTCTTCCTGGCGGGCGCGTCATCGGCGGATTCGAGCGCCACGACCGGCACATGCATCCCGCTGGCGCCGCGCTTCTTGCTCGCGCCGGAGACCGCGGTCAGGCCCTCGCTTCCGGGGACACCACGGTCCACGAGCACGAGGTCGTAGGCGCCGCTGGCCACCTTCTCGGCGGCGCCTTCACCGCTTGGCGCGAGCGTGACCTGGCAGCCGAGTTGTTCCAGCGCGCGACCCGTGACTGTCCGCGCGATGTCGCTGGAATCGATGACGAGCACGCGAGGCGGCTTGGCAAGGGAGACAGCGGCCCGACGCGGCGGTGGCGCGATGGGGGCGACGCGGCGACTCTTGTGGCGGGAAACGAGGTCGCTGAGCACGGAAATCAACTGCCGGCGTCGGACCGGCTGTCGCATGCAAGCGTCGTAGCCGATCCGCTTGAGGCGCGCGACGTCCACGTCGAGCTGCGCATGGCCGATCTTGATGACCGATGTGGACATGAACGCCCCGTCCGCGCGAAGCACGCGAGCGAGCGCATCGCCGGGTGCGTCTTGCAGTCGATCACCGACGAGCACGAGGTCAAACGCAACGTCGAAAGCGCGCGCCTGGAGCACCGAACCGAGCGCGTCTTTGGCCGTGGCACACACGGAAACGGCGCAGCCGACTTCGGCCAGCGTTCGGGCCAGCGTGTCGCGCATCGGTTCGGATCGGGCCACGACTAGCACGCGCCGACTCGCCAGGTTGTGACGGGGCATCGGTCGAGGGGGGCTCGCAGCGGCACTCATCGGCACCGTGAACGTGAAGATCGACCCGCGACCAACCGTGCTGAGTCCCTCGGAGCGGCCGCCCATGAGCTCGACGAGCCCGCGGCTGATCCTCAGCCCCATGCCCGTGCCTTCGCGGATACCACCGGACGGCTGCCGCTGCACAAGTGTCGAAAACAGGGTGTCGATCTCGCCGTTGGGCATCCCGCAGCCGGTGTCCTCTACGGTAAGTGTCAGATCCACGGCAGCGCCATCCGAGCGCGTGGTGGCGCCGATTCGGACGTGACCTGACGCGGTGAATCGAACGGCGTTGCTGACGAGGTTGCCGAGCACCTGTCGGACGCGATCGCCATCGCCGTGCACGATGGGTGGCTGCAGCCCGCCGACGTCACAGACGATGTCCACGCTGGAGTCGGCGGCGAGAGCGTGTTCCGCGGCCACCTCTTCTACCAGCGCTTCGACGTCGAAGTCGGACTCGATCAGCTCCATCGTGCCGGACTTGATACGGCCGAGATCCACGATGTCGTCAACGAGCGCGAGCATCGAATCGCCGGATTGGCGCAGAGTCTCCACGAAGCGACGCTCGTCATGGTCGAGCTCGGTCTGCAGCAAGAGCGTCGACATGCCGACCATGGCATGGACGGGCGAGCGGATCGCGTCGGCGTCGGGCGCGTCGTCTCCGTCGTCGGTCGCGGTGATCCGGCCGAGATCGCTGGCGGCACGCACGACGTTTTCAACCTCGTCGATGATGCAGAATGCGCCGCCGGGATTGGACTCCTGCTCCACGGCGACGGCCAGCAAGCGCACATGGGCGACAGAATCGTCAGCGCGCAGCACGCGGTGGGTCAGTCTTGCGGCGGTACGGAGGCCGTCGGCGAATTCCTCGAGGACCGCGCTGAGCAGTGGGATGTCGTCGCGATGCACGAAATCGAGCAACGGGGTGCCCGAGAGGCTTTGGCAGCGACCGCATACGAGGGATTGGAGCGCGTCGTTTGATGCTCGAATGAAGCCCTGCGCGTCGACCATGCACATCCCGATCGGCGCGAGCGAAAAGATTCGCTCAACGGCGTTTTCGGGGAGCTCGAATCGGCGGTCGTGGCGACCCATTCGGATGCCTCCGACGGGGATTCACCGCTTCTGCGAGTTCAAACGGAAATGTCAGAACAATAAATGGTGCGGCGGTGCGGAGCGACCTCAATATGCACGACGTGCCGCGAGCGCGCTAGACTTTTTTGTAGGCCTAACACCGTATGAACGGTTGGAACGACGACGTTTTTCGCGCTTGTAAATAACCTGATGAAGCCCACCGGGGCGATACCCGCAGCGGTCGGGGTGGTTGGCAGGTGGGCGCAGATTGGGCGCGACCCTCGCCGCCGACTCACGGCATCGACGGGGGCGAAAAACGGGAATCCTGGCGCCAGGCCGTGCTCAGAAAATCGAGAAAGCTGCGGACCTTGGCGGCGACGAGACGACGGCTTGGATACACGGCGTAGATACGCCCGCCCCCACACTGCCAGGCCGGCAGGACGGCTTTCAGGCGCCCCTCGCGGCAGTGCGCGTTGCTATGAAAGTCGGGCACGACCGCCAATCCGAGACCGGCGATGGCGGACTCGGTCAGCGGGCTGAAGTTGTTGCACTTGAACCGGCGCCGGGGCCGGAAGCTGAACGTCTTGTCACCATGCCGGAGCGTCAACGTGCCTCCAAACGGCGAGCGATCGAACATGAGGAACGTATGCGACGACAGGTCCGAGGGTTCGGTGATCGGGGGACTGGCCGCGAGATACGCGGGCGAGGCGACAATACGGATCGCTGTTCGTCCGAGTTGACGCACGACGAGGCTGGAATCGGGCATCGATCCAGCACGGATCGCGACGTCGTAGCCCTCGTCCACCACGTCGACGATGCGTTCGGTGAGCACGAGATCGACGTCGATGTCCGGGTACTTGGCCAGGAAAGAGGCGATGACGGGGCTGACGTACATCATGCCGATGTCGACTGGCGCCGTGACGCGGAGGTGGCCGCGCGGATCGCTCTGCGAATCGGTAACGTCGCGGGCGGCTTCGTTGAGGTCGGTCAGCGTGCGCGACACGCGTTCGTAGAAGGTCGCGCCGGCTTCGGTCAGCCGCAGCTGCCGTGTTGTGCGATGCAGCAGACGGACGCCGAGTCTCTCTTCGAGCGACGAAACCTTGCGGCTGATGGTGGACTTGCGGACGTCGATCGCTCGCGCGGCTGCGGTAAATGTGCCGGCTTCGACTACGCGACAGAAGACCTGGACTTCGTTGAGGTCGATCATCACCGCCATCGTTGCATGTCGGCAACAATATGTCCATGTTGGGCGACATTGTCAGGTTCTACGCAACAATCCCGCATTCGCTCGCGGCGAGAGCGCGGAACGCGGCGAGCAGGCGCCGGCCGTTGGGATCCCAGCCGGGCAGCGCCTCGCCGTCGAGTTCGGTGACCGGGGCGAGCTCCTTGAGGGTCGAGCTGACATACATGTGCTGGATTGCCGCGGCGCGCGCGATGGGCCCGACATGAACGTCGAGGCCATCGAGGGCCGCAGCTTCGAGGAGAGCGGCTCGGGTGACGCCCGCGAGCTGACCGCCGTCCAGGGCAGGCGTGCATAACCTGCCCCCGATCACGACAAAGACGTTACTGCGGTTGCATTCCAGCAGCGTGCCGGAGCGATCGGTTATCAGGACCTCGTCGACGCCATAGTGCCGGCAAGCGAGGATCCACGATGCACGGCTGCCGTGTTTGACCGTCCCCGGCAGCCAAGCAGCGGGCTGCATCTCAACTGTCGCAAGTCGGAGGGGCGCGGCGATTCGGGATTCGTCGATGGCTTCGACGGTGAGGACGCGGTTGCCCCCGGCGGTGAGCGCGATACGAATGCACGCGTTGGGCATCAGCTGCGAGGCTTCGAGGACCTCCTGGCGGAGCGCATCGATCGGCGGCATGACGATTCCGAGCGCGGTACATGAGCCGACAAGACGCTCGAGATGGTGCCGCAATCGGAAGGGCTGCTTGCCATAGGTCCGCAGAGACTCGAACACATTGAGCCCGCGCGTGAACCCGGGGTCGTTGCCCGGGAGACCGCCGTCCCGCTCACCATTGACGAACACTGCTTGCATGCCGGACCTCCACTGCTTGAGTGCCGGCGCTGCTTGCATGCCGGACCTGACGCAAGCGCGCGCAAGGTAGGTCGGAACCGCGCGCGCTGTGAAGGGAAGGTAGGCAGCCCCGAGCAAAGTTTGTGCCGGTCCGAGCCAAGTTTGTGCGGGGCCGGCAACGGTTGACCACGCGCAGGCATCGTGCGAGCGTCCGCCGCCTTTTTGACTACCCTGCTCGCTCCAGGTCGCCGATGCGTAAGAACTTCGTTCTCGATACCAATGTCCTCCTCCACGACAGCACGTGTCTGACAGCCTTTGCGGACAACATCGTCAACGTCCCGATCTTCGTTATCGAAGAGCTCGACTCGTTCAAGCGGGACCAATCCGAGCTGGGTCGCAACGCCCGCCGGGTAGCGCGTGAAATCGACGGCTATCGGCGCAAGGGCAGCCTCGAGGACGGCGTTGAATTGCCCAATGGGGGCCTGATTCGTGTGCCGATGACGCAGCGCCGCCTGCCGTCGGAGTTTTCGATCAGCCACCAGATGGACAACGCCATCATGGCCTGTGCCCTCGACCTGAGCGAACGCGAACCGCGTCACCCGTGCATCTTCGTGACCAAGGACACGAACCTGCGGATTCGGGCCGACGCACTCGGGCTGCGGGCGGTCGATTACGACATCCAGGGCAAGGACGTCAGCGAGGTCTACTCGGGCACCTTCGAGCGCGAGGTGGAGCCAGCGTGGCTGGATAAACTCTGCGAATCCGGATCCATGCCGCTGGCCGATATCGACGCCAGCGACATGCACGAAAACGCCTACATGACGCTGCGCGTGGCGGGCGGACGTCGCACCGTGCTCGCGCGGATGACGGACGAACGCGTCGAGCCTCTGCCGCGCATGAGCAAGCCTGTTTGGGGAGTGCGTGCGCGCAATCGTGAACAGCACTTCGCGCTGGACATGTTGCTGCGAGACGACATTCACCTGTGCACGCTCATCGGCATGGCGGGCACCGGCAAGACGCTGCTTGCTCTCGCGGCGGGCCTGCAGAAGGTGTGCCACGAAGAGTCGTATCGTCGGCTTCTCGTCAGCCGCCCAATCTTCCCGATGGGACGTGACCTTGGCTACCTGCCCGGCGATCTTGCCGACAAGCTGGCGCCGTGGATGCAGCCGATCCGCGACAACTTCGACTTCCTGACGACCCAGAACAGCAACAACGGGGTCGTCAGCTACGAGGAATTGATCCGCCAGGACCTGCTCGAGCTTGAGGCGCTCACGTACATCCGCGGTCGCTCGCTGCCTCAGCAGTTCATGATCGTCGACGAGGCACAGAACCTGACTCCGCACGAGATCAAGACGGTGCTCACGCGCGCGGGCACGGGTACCAAGATCGTCTTCACCGGCGACCCGCACCAGATCGACCAGCCGTACCTCGACAGCGTCAACAACGGACTGACGTACGTGGTCGAGAAGTTCAAGACGGCGAAAGTCGCGGCCCACGTGACGCTCGTGAAGGGTGAGCGATCCGAGCTGGCCGAGCTGGCTGCAAACCTGCTGTAAGAACGCGTCGAGATCGGCTCTGTGCGGCGCTGCGCGGCGATCGTTAGGATCCTTACAAGAACCGTTCGACGCCTGTGACCTCGGTCTTGGCGCCTTCGACGGGCAGGTGTGCCGGGTCGAGCAGTTCAGCGATCTTGGCCATCACCGCGTCTGTAAACGCCTGGTAGGTGTCGGCGTGATTCGCGCTCGCATCCCGCGTGAAAGGAAGCACCGCGGGATCGACGGCGTGCGGCGCCAGGTCGGGGCCGTCGATCGGCAGCGGCGCGCCGATTCGGTAGACGATCGAGCCGCCCTTGCTGAACGGCGAATCGCCCGGATAACACACGTTTGAGCCGTTGCAGCCGACGGGCACGATCGGCACGCCGAGATGACAAGCGACCTGGGCCAATCCTGTGCGTCCCTTGCCCAGGCGCACGCTGCGGGTGCCTTCGGGGAAGATGAGCAGGTGGTTGCCGATCTCGATCGCTCGCCGAGACAGCCGCACGACTTCGCGGATCATCGCGGCGAACTCGGCCTCGAACGGCGGCAAGAAGTCGGCTGCGGTCGGGCCGCCGATGAACGCGCGAATGTCGGCGGTCGCGGTCGCGGGCAGGGGCTCATGCGCTGGGATCTTGCCGTCGACGATGTCGCGCAGCATTCGGTATTCGTCGCCCGTGGGTGGCCGCCGAGTTTGCTGCTTGAAGCGCGACGAAATGACGTACCCGCGCGAGGGCAGCGGGATGTTGTTCATCACGTCCATGAACCGCGCGATCCACTCGTTTTCGTAGTATTTGCCCTTGACCCACGTCGCCGTGAAGCCCCGTCCTTCGCGATACAGCTGCCACTGAAACGGCCAGTAGTTGAAGCGGTCGGTATGGTTCATCGCGAAGATGTACCGAGCGTTGGGATCGAGGCGCTCGATGCCCTCGAGCTTGATGCGTGTGCGGCGCGGGATGCGGTAGTCGGCGGCCAGGAAGGTATTGGCCATCACGAGCTGCCCCGGCGGTGTGCGGAACAGGTGGATGCGGCGGAGCCGGTCGAGATCGAGCATGCGCGATTGCCCCTGCCCATCGGGTTGATCGCGCGGACAGTAGCGCTGTGCGTGCAGGGGCTCAACCCTTCAGAATCGGCGGCCAAAAACGGGCCGGACCCTGAGACGTCGCGAGACACACAGCCACGACCCGCAGATTCAGCGTAGGAGCTGCGCGGTCTGGCGGCCGCCGTCGACCACCAACCAGTTCGTTGCCGTGTTTGTGTCGCGGAACAGGTGCAGCGTCACATTGATCGGGGCCAGCCGGTAGGTGAACGTGTAGAAATAGCGCACGTCCAGGTCGCCGGTGCGCACGCCCTCGACGAACCGGCCGTAGACCAACGAGTTGTTCGTGCACGGGGCGACTTCGCCAAAGAAGTGCCGGCCGACCGCGTCCTTGGGCGACAGGCCCGAGAAGTGCGCCTCGGTCGCGTTGTACAGCAGCACCTTGCCGGTGTCGTGGAGCTGCACGACGCCCACGTCCAGTTCATCGATGGCGTCGGGACCGAGCGTCGGGAGCAGTTGTTGCAGGGTCGGCTGCCCGTCGAGGAGCATCGTCGCCACGTCTTCTTCGCGGTACCGGCGGTGTCCGCCTGCGGTGCGCACACAGGCGAGCACGCCTTCATCGGACCAGCGCTTGATCGTGGTTGTGCCGACGCCGAGTCGTGCGGCGGCCTCGCGGGTGGTGATCAACTTCATGGGTCTCCCCATAGGTGCTTGCCACGACTTGGCGCGGCTTGTCGAGCGGCCCCGCAAAGGCCGACGGAACGGCGGCGGTTGACATTGCGGCGGGCCCACCGTGCACTCCGTCACATGGACAAGCCGCCTGCCGCTTCGAAAGACACCGCGCCGCCGAAGGGCAACGTCGACGAACCGTCCGACGGCGGATTGCTGACTCAGCTCGAGGCCCTCTACGCCGAGCGAGAGCGGCTGCACTCCGCGCTCGGCACAGCGGACAGCGGGGCGATCCTGGCGATGGTGCAGAGCCTGCGGTCCCAGCTGGAGTCCGTGTACGAAGATCGATTCAATCGCTTCTGCGCCGGCCAGGACAACGAATCCGAATCCGCCTGAGCGCGATGTGGCGCGGTCGAGGCTCACTGGAACTCACCGCGGTTGCCGAAGTTCGGGATGATGGGGGGCGACCGGTGGCGTCGTTGGCCGGTGCCGCCTATGCTCCCGATGTGGAGCGCTTTAAGCTGGCATGGAAGCGGGTTCGGCCCGCCGCGTTTGGTTGGGCCCTGACGTATTTTGTCTTCGCCGCGGCGATGACGTTCAGCTATGGGCTGGCGCTCGTGGTGCTGCCCAACTTGATCCGCGCGACGCGGGCCGGGGTCGAAGCAGGTACTGGCCCCGACGTCGGCATGGTTTTCGAATTCGATTCGATCGCCGAAGACGCCGTCGCGATGTTGATTCTGCTGCTGCTGTGCACCATCGCCGCGATTCCGAACCCGGCGCTCGCGATCGTGCCGATCGTGGCGCTGTCATGGACGCCGATCCTGATGTCTGAGCGGACGATGAACGGTACCGACGCGATCAAGACCTCCGCCATCCACGTGCGTGACCACTTCCTCGAGGTCGCCAGCTTCCTTGGGTGGGCCGCCTTGTTGAACCTGCTCGGCGCCGCAACATGCGTCGGCTGGGTGTTCACGCTGCCCGCGACCATCGTCGCCGCGCTGACATTCCACGAAGAGCGTCGAGACGAGCTCGTGGCCGCTGCGCAGGCCGCGAATGCACAGCAGGGGACGTCGTGAATAGTCGCCTCGCTCGTTTCACCGCTGTTTTCACATCGATCGTGCTCGTCGCGGTCGCATGCGGGGATGATTTCGAGCGCCTCGAGACGTCCGATTCAGGCGCGGACGCCGAGGACACCGCTGCGCCACAAGATGCGGTTTCCGATACGGGCGCCGGGCAAGACGCCGCGTCACCCAAAGATGTCGCCATCGCACCGATTGTCTGCAAGACGGACGCGGACTGCGCCGCGCTCCCGGTGACTTCGTGTCAGGTCCGCCGATGCCTGGCTGCCTCGTCCGGCAGCTGGTGCGCTGCGGTCGCGCTGGCGGACGCGACGACGTGCGACGACGGAGATCCGTGCACGCTCCAGTCGCAGTGCAAGGCCGGAAAATGCGCCGCTACCGGCAAGAACGCGTGCGGCTGCAAAACCGACGCCGACTGCACACAACACGACAACGGCAACGCGTGCGACGGAATCCTCGTCTGCGACACATCCGGTTCCCAATCACGATGCGTGGTCAAGGCGGACTCAGCGGTCGCTTGCGAGCCCGGCAAGGACACGTGCAAGCCCGCTCAATGCGATCCCAAAGACGGTGCGTGCAAGCCACAGCCGGCGGCCGATGGCGTGCTCTGTGATGATGGCGACGATTGCACGACCGACGACGTGTGCTCGGCAGGCACGTGCGCCGGCGCCACGACGATTTGCCCGTGCCAGGAGGACGCGGACTGTGCCAAGTCCGAAGACGGCAACATGTGCAACGGCACGCTGTTCTGCGACAAGACGGACTTTCCGCCCAAGTGCGTCGTGAAGCCGGGGACGCTGGTCACATGCTCGACCCTGGACGACACGGACTGCACCGAGAACACGTGCGACGTGAAGACGGGCAAATGCAGCCCAAAGGCGGCCAAGGACAAGACGGCCTGCGATGACGGCGATTCCTGCACCGCGTCGGATATCTGCGTGGACGGAGCGTGCGTTTCGGGTGCGAACACGTGCCCGTGCTCTGGTGCAGCCGATTGCGCCAAGTACGAAGACGGGGACGCGTGCAACGGGACACTCTATTGCGACATCGCGGCCAGCAAGCCGACGTGCACGATCAACCCGTCGACCGTCAGCACGTGCCCACAAAGCGATGACGCCTGCCTGACTAGCGGCTGTGACAAAAACACCGGCGCCTGTTCGGTAAAAGCCAAGCCGAACCAGACGAAGTGCGACGATGGCGATGCCTGCACCGGCGGCGACCACTGCGAAAAGGGCACATGCAAGCCGTCAGCCGAGATCTGCCCGTGCAAATCCGATAAGGACTGCGCGTCAGCTAGCGAGAACAAATGTCTCGGGGCGCGTTTCTGCGATAAGTCCGCAGCGCCCTTCCAATGCCGCCACAATCCGGCCCTGAAAGTGGTCTGTCCAATTACAAATGACACCGAATGCAAGACGAATTTCTGCAGTCCAAAGACCGGCAAATGCGCGTTTCAGTCCGCCGTTGAAGGCAAAGCGTGCAACGCAGACGGCAACCCCTGCACGAAAGGTGACGTATGCAAGTCGGGCGCGTGCGTCGCTGGAACGAACGTATGTCCCTGCGAAAAGGACCCCGACTGCGGCAAGTTCGAGGACAACGACGTGTGCAATGGGACGCTGTATTGCGACACCGCGAAGCTTCCTCTTCGTTGCCAGGTCAACCCCAAGACCGTCGTCGTGTGCAAGACCGTCGACGACACGGCCTGTGCCCGCAACACGTGCGACCCGAAAACCGGCGCGTGTGCGATGGCGTCATTCAACGAAAACGGCCCGTGCAACGCGGATGACTCCGACTGCACCAAGGGTGACTTCTGCTCCTCGGGGTCGTGCATGGCCGGAAAGAACCAATGTGGCTGCACCAAAGACAGCGAGTGCGCCGCCTACGATGACAAAAACGCGTGCAATGGCAGCTATTTCTGCGACAAGGGCCAGAAGCCGTTCACGTGCGCGCTCAATCCCAAGACCGTCGTGAAATGCACCGCGTCGTCGAACCCGTGTTTGCTCGCGTCGTGCGATCCTGCGACCGGCAAATGTGCCGACAAGGCCCGGCCCGACGGAACAGGGTGCAGCGACGGCGAGCAGTGCACGGTCGCGGACACCTGCATGGCAGGCAAATGCAACGGCAAACAGATCTGCGCGTGTCTGACCGACGCAGATTGCGCGGGGACCAACTTGAAGGACCTGTGCCTTGGGATTCCCCGGTGTGCGACCGAGACATTCCCAGCCACCTGCCAGCCCGACCCCAACACCGCTATCACGTGCCCCAACTTGGACTCGCCGTGCGCCGAGCTTGCTTGCCAGCCGACGACCGGAGCCTGTGCGCTGCATGCCAAGCCGGATACAGCTGGCAAGACGTGCGACGACGACAACCCGTGCACCCTCAAGACCACATGCTCGAAGCTTCAATGTGGCGGGGGCGCCACCCGACTGTGCGATGACGCCAACAAGTGCACGGCAGACGGTTGCGACGTCTCCAAGTCGACGGATCCAAAGACAGGATGCTTCTTCTTCAAACTCAGCAACCAGACGTGCAACGACGGCGACAAGTGCACGGAAGGTGACGTCTGCACGAACGGGAGCTGTGAGGCCGGGCCGAAGAAGGACTGCGACGACAACAAGCCATGCACCCAGGACTCGTGCGGGGCCGCGGTCGGATGCGAGCACAAGCCTGCCAGCGGAACGTCGTGCTCAGACGGTGACAACTGCACCGAGAAGGACATCTGCGTCAGCGGCAAATGCGAGGGAACCAAGAAAGACTGCGACGACGGATTCCAGTGCACCGAAGACGAGTGCCGGCCCAATGGCATGTGCGACCACAAGCCGCCACCGCCGCCGGGCATGGGCGACGCCAGCTGCGACGCTGGAAAGGGCGGACAAAAGGGCACCTGCAAGGTGGGCCAGAAACTCGGCGAGTTCCTCTGCTGCGACACCGGTGGGTGCGTCAAATGACCTTGTTTCAACGCGACGCGACTTCGTACGGCGCTGGCGACGAGCTCGGTGGGCGCTACCGCCTGACGGGCGTGCTCGGTCGCGGCGGATTCGGTGCCGTGTACGCCGGCGAACACAAGGGGACCGGTCAGCGCATCGCCGTGAAGATGCTGTCGGCCGGGGGCGGCAGTGACGAAGCCAGCGAGCGCTTTTACCGCGAGGCCCGTATCACGGCGAACCTGAGTCATCCAAACACCGTTAGGGTATTTGATGTGGGCGAGGCCGAAAACGGCCCGCTGTACTTGGTCATGGAGTTGCTGCGAGGGCCAACGCTTGAGCAAGTCCTGGCCAGCCTCGACAAGAAATGCGTCGGCATGAGCGAGACGCAGGCCGCTGCGCTGATGATCCCGGTGCTGAGCAGCCTGGCCGAAGCGCACGCCGCCGGGCTTGTGCATCGGGACCTCAAGCCCGCCAACCTCATGCTGCACGACGTCGCTGGCTCAGAGCCCGTCGTCAAGGTGCTCGATTTTGGCTGTTCCCACACGACCGACTCCAACCTGACGCAGCAGGGATCGGTGCTGGGAACGCCCGGATACATGAGCCCCGAACAGTGCCGGGGCGAAGAGGTGACGGCTTCCAGCGACGTCTACAGCCTCGCCGTCATCCTGTATCGCTGTGTCGTCGGCAAGCTGCCGTTCGACACGAACCAGGCGCTTCAGCTCATCTACAAGCACGCGCACGAAGACGTGCCCGATCCTCGAGACCGCGCCGAAGACCGCCACGTCAGTGACGCGATGGCCCGCATTCTCAATCGAGCGCTCGCGAGGGAATCCTGCAACCGCTACGAGAGCGCGCGAGAGATGCGACACGCGCTTGAGTCTGCGCGCACGACGCTCCACAACGCGCCCGTGAATCTCAGTGGCGACGGGCGGACGCACATCGCGGGCAGCCCAACGGACACCGGTCGCCAACTTGTGAGCTTGATGTTGCTGGCCGTGGACGGCTATCGAGCGCCTGCGAGTGCACGAACCAGCGCGGAGGTAGACATCGTCGCTGCGCCGGCCGATGGCGGGATGAAAACCGTCGGTTACAGCAACGCAGCCAGGCCCGAGCCTGGCGCCCCAGCACCGATCCCAGGCCCATCGCCGTCCGCGCCGCCCGTCAGCGGCGGCCAGGAGACCGTCGTTCGGGCGCCCGCCGAATCGTGGCATGAAGCGGAACCGAGCACGGATGCCATGCCGGCAGTCCCGGCTCCCGAGGGCAAGGGCGGGCTCAACCCCCTCGTCGTCGCAGGCGTCGTCGCGGCGGCCGCCGTTTTGATTGGTCTGGTGGTCGGACGAGGAGTGGGCGACAAGAAACCAGCCGAATCCCAACCGGCGACGCAACCGGCAGCCAATCCGCCCGCAGCGGCGAAGACGACCGAAAAGATCGACGACCCCGTCGCCGCGCGGGCCGCTCGCTACGTCCAGCTTGCTGCCGCCGCCACTTCGGTCGATGAACGGCTGCGCATGTTGCGTATCGCCGCGAGCCTCGCTCCAAACAACGCATCCATCGCGCGCAAGCTCGGCGCCGCCGAAGCCGCAGACGCCGCCGCTGAAACCAGGCGACCCGCTGGACCTGCCGTGAGTCCCCGCCCGGCCGCACGCAAACGCGCAGCGAAACGGAAGCGCGCCAAGCCCACGCCGCGACCCGCTCCCGCCGTGAAGCCAAGCCCCAAAGCCAAGTCGCGCATCCCAGCCGCGATTCTCGAGGAGTAATCCATGGCCGCTCACCCTGATCGCTGGCTAGCAGCCGTCGCCCTCACCGTTGCATTCGTTGCGTCGGTTCCGCATGCCTACGCCCAGGTGAAGCTGAGCAAAGCCGAAGAAGCTGCAGCGCTGTCACAGGCTGCCCGCGGCAAGTACAAGGAAAAGCGATTCAAAGTCTGTGCGGCCATGTACCGCGAGGCGTTCAACACCGATCGTTCGCAGGTCGGTTATCTCTACAGCGCGGCGCTTTGCGACCAAAAAGGCGGTAACTTCACCGCAGCGGAACGGGACTATCGCAAGGTTCTCGGCCTTGTGACCCCAGAGCACCCCTTGGCTGCCAAGGCTCAGAAACACGCGGCGGAATGCCAAGCGTCGCTTGTTGCCAAACAGCGTTCGGATGCGGCTCGTCGGCGCGCGGAATGGCAACGAAAGCAGGCGGCAGCCAAGCGTGCGCGACAAGCACGTGCTCGGGCGGCGCTCGCCGCGCAGAAGCGCAAGAACAAGGCCGCCCAGCTCCGCAAGCTGGAGATGGCCAAGAAACCCGAGTGGCAACGACCGGTCGGCTGGGGCGCTATCGCGGCCGGCATGATCACAGCAGGCGTCGGAGGATGGCTCATCATCGATGGCATGGCGGACATCGAGAGCCTGCAGAGCAAGCTCGATCGAACCGACGACGCCGGTCAGATCAATGGCATCCACCGCGACGATGCCGTCACGGCCCAGGACGACGCCAACACCAAGCAACTCGGGGGCGGCGCGGCCATCGCGGTCGGAGTCGCCATCGCAAGTGTAGGCGCGTGGATGCTGGCGCCGGATCCCGTCAAGAAGGGCACCAAGACCTCGCTCGCGCCTTCCGCAAACGGACGCGGCCTCGTGATGACCGTCCAGTTCTAGTGGTCCGTTTCAGCGGTCCATCGCGTGCCCGATGAGATTGAAGGTGTCTTCGACGCGCCCAGCTCCCCACAAAGGCGCCGAGTCCAGTGCAATTACCAGCGCCTTGTGTCCGAAGTCACCAGTCACCCTGGCGACCTCCACCGTCCGCTCCAGCAGCCGGCGATCCATGTCGTGCTCAATGAGACGCGAGCGGAAGTCGACCAGAACGCCCTGAGAGAACACCGGCCCACCAGCGTCCAAGCAGTCGAGGACCATCTGCCAGCGGCTGTCGAGAAGCGCGTTCTCCACCGCCACCGCGTCCGAGGCCTTCGTGTACGCCTGCAGCACCGTCACCATCACCAACCGGCTCAACCCCGGTGAAACGCGGCAGCGCTTCCAAGGGCGTCTATTCTTCGAGGATCGCCGGCTTGACCCGGCGCGGCGGAGGTTTGTCGCCCGACGGTTTGGCCCCGCCGGACGACGCAGCCGGTTTGCCCACATGGCGCGTCGCACGCTTGGTGCGCTTGCCCGCTGGCGGAGCAGGGGCCGGCTTGGCTTGTCCTGTCGGCGGCGAATCGACGGCCGGCGCCGGCTCAGGGGCGTTCTTGGCCTTCGCGGTCCCGGCGGCCTCGACCGCCTTGAGCGCTTCGTCGAGTAGGGCTTTGTAGGTTGCGTTGCCCGGATCGAGCTCAACAGCGTGTCTTGCGTGCTTGAGCTTTTTGGCGGGATCGGTCTCCTGTCGCGCCATTTCGGCAGCCACCTGCGCCTTCAGGTTCACCTTGTCCTTGGCCGCCTTCGCCCCGGCCTCGGCTTTCTCGGTCGCCGCTCTCTTCGTGGCTTCAACTGCTGCTTGCGCCGCGTCGTCCGAGCCACCGCCGATCAACACGCCAGCGGCGATCCCACCGACCACGATCGCCAACAGCAGGACCCATACCATCGGTGAAGAACCGCTGGGTTGTTGGCTCGTCTTGGCGGCCCCCGTCTCTCCGGTCGTCGTCACGGACGAGGTCGCAGCAATTGCCGCCGGATCGGGCGTAACGGACACGGACGCAGACGGGGGCGTCGTCTCCGCGGCCGGTGTGGGCTTGGCAGTTGCAGGGCTTGATGTTCGTGCGGCTGCAGTGGCGGCACGTGTTTCGCCGAAAACGTCCATCTCGCCCGAGACGTTGCTGGTGTGCGCCGTCAGGGTCGCCGGTCGGGGCGCAGCGGCCGCGACGTCCATGCCGCTCGGCGCGCCTTCGGGATGGGTCAGATCAGCGTTGGACGTGGACGTCGACTTGGTCTCCGGCGACGAAATCCGGGCGTTTTCTGCCGTGTAGTGCGGGCGGGCTCCACGGGTCGCAGCGGCCACCCGGTCCTCTTCCCCGGTATCGTCGTCAAAATCGATATCAATGGTGCTGGGGTCGATGGCCGGCCGAGGAATAGAAGCGCTTTCCTTCGTCGGTTCGTCCAGCAAATCGATGGTCGAAATCCCCTCCTGCTCGCCGCTGACGTCAACAGGTGGTATGATCATCATACCACTGTCGCCAAATCGGCCACGGCGAAGGGCCTCGAGGGCGTCGCGCATCACCGCTGCTGTCTCAGGACGGTCGGTCGGCTGCTTGGCGAGTGTCCGCAGGATGACGGTGGCCAGCTCATCGCTGACGATGACGCCGTCGTAGCTGCGCGGATCGGGCGGCGGATCGAACGAGTGCATCCGCATCAACTTGAGCATGTTGCGGTCGGAAAACGGCAAACGCCCGCACACCGAGAGGAACATCAACACGGCGAGCGAATACAGATCGCTGCGGCCGTCGAGGTCCTCCCCGCGGCACTGTTCGGGGCTCATGAATGGCGGCGTGCCTGGCATGTTGCCGCCGATGGTGAGCGAAGAGTCGGCTGTTCGGGCGATGCCGAAGTCGAGGACCTTCACGATCGTCGGCCCGGTCTCACTTTCGGCGAGGTAGATATTGCCGGGCTTCAAGTCGCGATGGACCAGTCCTTTTTCGTGCGCTTCGTTGAGGCTCGCCAAGGTCTGGATGGCGATGTCCAGCGTCTCCTTCTCAGACAGCTGGCGGCCTTCCGAGAAGCGTCGCTTCATGAGGTCTTCGAGCGACTCGCCGCGCAACACCTCCATCGCGATGAAGAGCGGACCCTGCTCGTCTTGGCCGACGTCGAATACCCGAACAGTATTCGGATGTTTTAGCGCTGCGGTTGTTCGGGCTTCTCGAAAGAACCGTCGAACCGCGATTTCGCCGTTTGCTCCGGCCATGTCGAAGGCCATGAGTTTGACCGCGACTTCCTGCGCGGTGCCCATGTGCTCTGCGGAGTAGACCGCGGCAAACCCACCTGCGCCCAGGGCGCCGGTGATTTGATACCGACCTGCGACGATGTCACCCACCTCATACGAGCGTGGATGCTTGGCGAACCCCTGCGAAACAACCGTTGGTGTGCGGTCGTTCGGGCAGAATTGCGCGTTCGTCTCGTCGCCGCAGACAGGACAGAATCGGCGGCCGGTGGGTTCGGACATGCACATCGCTCAGGGTTAGCCGGCGGAATCTTGGCATCGCGGGCCACTGCCCGCAACGGGCGTTTGATTGACGCTGTGACACGCATATCATGCACGGGTCCCGCGACCGACGGCTCGCGGCGTAACTGGAGTAGCTCCATGCATTGGCAGAGGCGACCGCGCAGGACGCAGAGGCATCGCATCGCGGCCATGCGTGCCGTTGCGGCGCTCGCTCTTGCGGCCGCGGCCGCGGGTTGCCAGACACAAACCCGCTGGATCGACCCGCCGGTGCAATGGACCGCGACGGGCAACGACTGTCTCGGTGATGGCAGCGAAGAGTTTACGCTCGGCATGTATCGCGAGCAGCTGTTCACGCCCTTTGGCGACGAGCCGGAAGCGGCGATTCGGACGGGTTTCCAAGGCGGCGTGTGGTGCATGCCAGCGGTTCGGGTCCTGGGAACCGAACCGGCCGTGAAGGTCATCGGCGAGATCGAGGTGGACGGCAAGCTCGTGGCGCGAAGCGTCTACGCGCACTACGAGCTCAAGCTGGCGCCGGATGGCAAATGCGAGGAGCAGCAGCTGCCGATTCAGATCCTCGACGCGTTCGCCAAGGAGGGCGCCCTGACCGGCCTGTTCGGCAAGAAGGCGACGTTGCGCGTGATCCTGCAAAACAAGCTCGACGGCAAGCAGGTGAAGGCGTCCGCGTCGATCATTCTCGTGGAGGGGTGACGTGGCCCGCTCGATCCCAGTCGCCCGGCCCTCGGGCGCGCTCCCTGTTATCCGATGTCTTGCTATCGCGCTGTTGAGCGTGATCCTGGTGGGCATGCCAACCGCATGCACAACGGTCCAGGAGAAGGTGTTGGATCGCAGCGGTTGCGAGACGTGCCACCAGCCTCTCAACGACCAAGGCCACGCTGAGGGACTCGAACAAGCCCACCCGTGGCAGAAGCTCACGTGCATTCATTGCCATGGCGGTGATCCGAAGACCCTGGATCAGGCCAAAGCGCACGTGGCGGCGCCGAAGAACGACGGTTCCGTCCTGCCGGTTCAAAAGCAGCTCAAGGCGGGCCAACCGATCCGCTACATCCGCAACCTCAAGGCGGGCGACCTCGACAAGCTGCACGCCAAGCGGCCGGACTATTTGCAGTTCGTCAATCCCGGCGACCTGCGCGTCGCGGACAAGACGTGTGGCGGCAAGGACTGCCACGGCGTGACGGTCGACCACGTCAAACGGTCGATGATGGCGCATACGTCGGGGGAAGTTACGGTTGCCCGCTATCGCGCCAACGCCCAGAAGAGTCCCTATGGCGCGTACGGCGCGATGCCGCTCGTCGACCCGGACTTCAACCCGTCGTTGCCAACGACGGTGACATCCATCGGCCGCTTCGACCCGCCCCCGCTCGGCGCAAATCCCACCTACGGCGATTACCAAGACCACTACATGATCAAGGCCTGTTTTCGCTGCCACACATCCGACTTTGGCGAAAACAAGTTCGACGGCGACTACCGTTCGAGCGGGTGCACGTCCTGTCACATGGTTTACGCCGATGACGGTCGGTCGCGGAGCGCGGACCCGACGATCAGCAAACTGTCGCGTCCGCACCCGCGCAAGCATCGACTGACCAACGCGATTCCGACCGAGCAGTGTACGCATTGTCACTACCGCGGGGCTCGCATCGGACCGAGCTACCAAGGGTATCGCGAGTCGGCGGCCGCCGGGCACAACCCCGAGGACAAAGAGGTGCTCGGGATCGGGCTCCATGGCAACGGCCCGAGCTACTACATCACGCACGAGCGCGACAAAGACAAATACGCCGACGACACGCCCGCGGACATCCACTTCGAGCGCGGCATGCACTGCATCGACTGCCACACACGGCACGATTCCCATGGCGACGGGCACATCTACAGCGACACGCTCAACCAAATCGAGATCCGTTGCGAGGACTGCCACGGGTCGCTCGACAAGGACTCGACGATCACAACCGCTGGCGGGCGCCCGCTCAACCACATGTGGCGCGACGCGAACGGGGATGTGTGGCTGCGCGGCAAGATCGACGGCAAGAAACGGCTCGTGAAGCAGATCCGCCAGGTCATCGACAAGAAGTCGCCGTACTACAACGCCCTCGCCGACAAGCACATGGGGCGGGACGCCAATGGCCACTCCCACCTCGATACTGTCGAGTGCTACACGTGCCACAGCGATTGGATGCCCAACTGCTACGGCTGCCACGTCACGCTCGATATCGGCAAGGTTGCACCGGCATTGACCACCGGCAAGCTGACCCCAGGCCGTCCTTCCGGTCGTCGCAAATGGGTCGAAGTACACGACTTGATCTTGATGCAGGGTGTTCGCGGCAAAATCGCGCCGGCCATGCCCGCCGAACGCTTCTTCCTGACCGTGAAGAAGACGACGACGGACGCCGCCGGCAAGAAGAAGGTCGATTACGTCTTCAAGGATCGCCCGCGCATGCGTGTGCCCGGAAAAGTCGGCGCTGGTGGCGTGCCTGGCATGGGTGCGCGTCCTGTCAACCCGCACACGACGCGGCGTTTCGGGCGCTTCTCCAACTGCGACTACTGCCACCTCAAGGCCGATAAGAGCAACGAAGAACAGGTTCGGCGCGCCTGGGGCTACGGCAGCGACAAGTACGTGTTCGTCGACGGGGATGGAACGAAGTGGCGGCTCGACCAGATGATCACCGACGACCACAAGTCCGTGGTTCTATCCGGACACGATGACCCGCATCCAGCGGTCCCGCTCAGCAAGGCGACCATCGACAAGATGAAGAAAGTCGTAGCCCCTTGAATCGCAACAAACTGTACCGATCGTTCGATACATTACGATTGGATGACTCGATAGTACGATTGGATGATTCGCGTTGAGTCGGGGCTACTTGGCGGTTTCCGCGACCGCGAATCGAAGCGCATTTCGGGCCCGCAACAGCTGATAACGCGCCGTCTGGTGCGCGATCGATGACCGAAACGCCATCGTACGGGCCATTGTCCACGCGTGAATGTTGCTCAGCCCCGCCTTCCAGCGTTTTCGGGCCGTGGCTTCGACTTTCGCGGCGCGATCCGCCTCGGACGTCGTCCGCTGCAGCTGGTCCCACGCGACCTTCCAGGCGTTCACGGCAGCACGCACCTGTGCGGTGATCTTGCGTTCCAGGTCGGTCGTTCGGGCGCGTTGCGCGTCGCGGCGTGCCTGGTTTTCCCGCATCTTCGCGTGGACCTTACCGCCCTCGAAGATCGGCACCTGCACGCCGACGCCGACGGCGTAAAAGGCGTGGTTCAAGTCCGTCTCGAGGATGAGTTTGGCCGCTTGGCGGTCGAGCAGCGCCCAGCCGAGGCTGCCGACAGCGCGGATTCGCGGCAGGTGATCGAGGCCGGCGGCGGTCGCCCGGCTGTCCCAGGCGTCGGCCTTTTCGCGCATGGCCTTGAGATCAGGACGCCGGGTGCGAGCGCGGTCGACGAGCTTGGATTCGCCGACTGGAGGCCGCCCGGCTTTGTCCTTCACGTCCACGAGATCGAGGTCGTATTTGGTCCCGATGTACCCGCCCAACATGACGGTGCACGCGTGTTCAGCTTGTTCGGCGGCGCGCATCTCGCGGTGAGCCTGGAGCACCTGCAAAGTCGCGACGTCAGCATCGGCTGTGGCGATGAGCTGCGCCTTGCTGTGGGCCTCGGCGATCCGAGCCCCCTCTTCGGCCGTTTCGTGGTGTTTGCGCGCCAGTTCGCTGGCCTTTCGATACGCCAGGCAACGCAAGTACAGGTCGGCCGCGCGGAAGCGGACAACACGCTCCATATCGGCGGCTTGATAGCGCGCGGCGCCGATCTCGTGACCCTGCGCGACGGAATCGGCGATGGTGCGGCCAAAATCGAACACCTCCCAAACACCGTCGAGTGAGCCACCGATGAGCCTCTTGTACGGCGACATGGACAGACCGACGAGCCCGAGCCCCTGGAAACTGCCAGCGAGCCCGACGTTGGCGCTGGCGTTGCCGGTGATGACCGGCATGAAGCGTGCAACGACCTGGTTGTTTTGCTGCTGGGCGACCTCGACGGCGAGCTTGGCGGCCTTGAGGTCACCACGTCGTTCAACCGCCCACTTCACCGCATCCGCGAGTGTGACCTTGCGCCGTTCCGCAGCGCTGGCCATGGGCTGCAAGGCGCCCGCGACAACCGCCAGCGCTACGATGAAGCAAACCCGGCGCATCACTTCGCTTTCCCGCCTTTCTTGCCGCCCGCCTGCTTGGGATCGAGCCGGCACCCGCCGCCTTCGACGAGCGCTTCTTTGCCGGTCAGCACCACGGGCGCGCCCTCGTCGACGCCGCCAAGCACTTCGACAACAGCGCCGTCATCGAGCCCGACGTCGATCTTGACGCGCGAAGCTTTCCCCGCCGTGCACAACCACACGAAGCTGCCGCTCTTGCTGGCGACGAGCGCCTTGGCGGGGATGGCAAGCGCGCCTTCTTTGCGGAACAGATCGACGACGACCCGTGTGTAGAGCCCGGGAATCCAACGCGTGCCGTCGAGCTTGACGTCCGCTTCGAAGGTCACGGTGCGCGTTGAGATATCCACCTCGCCGGTGCTGCGGCTGACCTTGACCTCGCGAGTTCCCAGGGCCGCGGCGGCGGGAATGCTGACCATGACCGTGGTCTCGCCGGGTGTCGCCTGGAGCGCGGCGCCCTCGGGCAGTGCGAATCGGAGTCGCCCCTTGCCGGTGCTCGCGACGGTGAACAGCGGCTTGGCGTCGCGGGTGCCCACAAGGTCTCCTACTTCGGCGTTGCGGGCGGTGATCATGCCGTCGAAAGGGGCGCGAATGGATTGGTAGTCGCGCAGAGCCTCGGCGCGTCGCAGCTCGGCCATCCGGGCCAGCTGCATCGCTTCGGCTGTCATCTGCTCAGATCGGAAGCGCACAGCATGGGTTTGGGCGGCGTCGACGCGATCGGCCGCGACCGCATCGGGGTCTCCTTTGAACAGCTTGCTGAGCCGCGCATACCGCTTGCGCGAGACCCGTCCGATGTCACCTGCTCCGGTTGCGCGAGCTCGTTCGACAGCGGCGCGCGCCTTCGCAGCGGCCAGCTCGGCGTCGAGCTCCGGCACCGCGACGAACGCCAGCACGTCACCCTTCTTGACGCGGGTTCCGATGTCGACTTTGACGTCTGCCACGTAGCCGCTGATGCGCGACCGAACACCCGCGCGCTGCCACGCATGAAGCGATCCGGCGACCGTGATTTGGCGCGACAGGGTTTGTTTGGACGGCGCCGTGAGGCCCACTTTCGGGGCCAACGAGCCCGTGCGCGCTTCACCCGCTTCAACCCGGGCGCAGCCGGCCGCCAAAAAGAGCGTCACCCCCCAAAGGGCCGCCGTTCGCAACGACATGGTTAGCCTCCTTACAATGTCGGTTCGTCGCATCATGCAGTCACCTCGCGCTTCACGATCGCGTAGACACAGGGAACAACGAGCAGCGTGAGGACCATCGCGCCGAGAACACCGCCGATGATCGCGCGGGCCAGCGGCACGTTCGCCTCGCCGCCGCCAAAGCCCAACGCCATCGGCACGAGCGCAAGCAACGTGGTCAGCGAGGTCATGAGGATCGGCCGCAAACGGATCCGCGCAGCGTCCACGACCGCGTCGATCGGGGACAGCCCGTCTGCGAGGCGATGGTTGGCGAAGTCGACGAGCACGATGCTGTACTCGACGACGATGCCGACGACCATGATGATGCCCATACCGCTCTGGATCGACAGCCACGTGCCTGTCGCAAAAAGCAGCAGGATGACCCCTACAAAGCCCAACGGCACCGCGACAAGCACGATGAGCGGGTCCACGAAGCTGCGGAACTGCGCGACCATCACCAGGAACACGAGGATGACCGCCAGCCCCAAGCCGCTGCTGAACTGCGAGAAGGCGTCGCGCATCGACTTGACCTCGCCCATCACCCGTACCGAATAACCTCGCCCCTTGTAGCCGGGGCCATTCACTTCGAACTCGTCCGCTCCTTCGCGAGGGACAAGCATCAGCGCGGACGCCTCTTGCAGCCGCTCTTCGATCGCGGCCATCACCGAGCCGATGTCGCGGCTGGGCCGCACGTTGGCGTAGACGTCGACGACGCGGGTGATGTTGTGGTGGTTGATAACGGCGGGGCCGACGCCGCGCTTGATGGTCGCGATGTTGCGGACGCGAACGGGCTTCTTGGTGCGAGGACTCACCACCCCGACGTCGAGCAGTGTATCGATGTTGACCATATTCTTCTCGGCGTACTGCGCACCGATGAAGTAGTGGTTTCCGTTCTTCGGGCTCAGCCAGAACGCCGGTTTGAAGTTAATGGACGAGTTGGTCGCGGTGACCAGCGCCTTGACGATGCCATCGGCCGTGAGCCCCAGCTGGGCGGCTTTGACGCGGTCGATCTCGACCTGCAGCGTCGGGTAGTCGATGCGTTGCTTGATAACGACGTCGTTGGTGCCATCGACCTTGGCGATTTCGCGCTGCACTTTCTTGGCAAGCTCGTGGCTCTTTTCGAGCTTGGAGCCGACGATCTGGACGTGAATGGGCGCAGGTTCGCCAAAGTTGAGCGCCGCGCTCAGCATCCCGCCGGTGTCAAACGAGAATTCGACGTCCGGGAAGCGTGCATGCAGCCGGTCGCGGAGGATCTCCACGTGTTCGAAGGTCGAAGGAGAGCCGTCTTTACCTTTGAGTTGGACGAGCATGAACGCGTCCATCGGCCCGTTGTTGGTCGTGTACGCGGCGGGCCAATCCATCAGCACGCCGAGGTTGCTGATCAGCAGGCGCAGATCGCTGTTGGGGTGCTTCTCAACCTTTGGATACTCGGGATCGGCCGTGCCGAGATAGTCGAGAATCATCGCCTCGACGTCCTTCACCACCCTTTCGGTTTGTTCGATGCGGGTGCCGGATTGCAGCCGTAGCTGAATGCGAAACTGGCTGGCGTCGACTCGGGGGAAGAGCTCCTGGCCGATTGTCAGCGCGACAAATCCGGCGGCGACAAAGGCGGCGATGGAGCCGAGGACAACAAGCCAGCGGCCTGCGATGAGTTTGCGAAGGGTGCGGGTGTAGGTGCTCTCGGGCGCCAGCCGCGCGATTTGAGACTCTTCTCGGGTCGTCATCGCGCCGACCATCGGCGCATCGGAAGCAAGCATCTCGCGCGTTGGCCGGCGTTCGAGGGGGCCCGGCACGCCAGCGGGCATCGGCTTGCGGCCCTTGGCATGGTCCGGCGCGTCGTAGTCGACTGTGTCCTTGCGTTTGCGGGCCTTCGTCGTCGGCAGCTGCTTGAGAAAGCGCGCGCAGTAGGCCGGCAACAGCGTGATGGCGACGAGGTAGGACGCCACGATGGCGAATGTCGCGGACAGGGCCAAGGGCGTGAACAGGAACTTCGCCGTGCCGGAGAGAAAGACGACCGGATAGAACACGACGATGAACGTGATGGTCGATACGAGCACCGGCATCGCGACTTCAGAAGCGCCATCGACAGCGGCCTGCTCCGGTGTCTTGCCCATGCCGAGGTGGCGAACGATGTTCTCGATCACCACGATCGACTGATCGACAAGGATGCCGATAGCAAGCGCCAACCCTCCCAGCGTCATCGCGTTGAGGCTCTGTCCCGTGTAGTAGAGGCCGACAATCGCGGCGAAGACGGCGATCGGTATCGCGATCACGACGATGAACGTGGTCCGCAATGAGCGCAGGAAGAAGGCGACGACGAGACCGGCCAGGAGCGCGCCGAGCAGGCCAGCGAATTTCAGCCCGTCAACCGAATTGCGGACATAGACGCTTTGGTCGAGGACGACTTCCAGCGCCAGGTCGCCCGCGCGTTCGTCCATGTCGCGAAGGCGCTGCAGGATGTTGGTCAGCTTGCCCTGGATGGATTCGACGATCTTGATCGTGTTGGCGCCAGGCTGGCGGTAGATGGGGATGTAGACCTGCCGACGACCGTTGATTCGGACGATATTGGATTGGATCTGTGAGCTGTCTTTGACCCGCCCCACGTCGCGCATATAGACGACCTTGTCGCCCTCGACCTTGACCGGGAAGTCATTGATTTCACCGATCTTCTCGGGCATGGAGTTGGTGAAGATCTGGTAGTCGAAGTTGCCGATCTTGATGTCGCCGGCGGGGATGAAGACGTTCTGCGTGTGCAGCATCTTGACGACGTCGAGCGGCGCCAGGCCGTGGGCGTCCAGCTTCTTCGGGTCGATGTACGCGAGGATTCGCCGCAGCTTGCCGCCATAAACTGCGGGCGCGATCACGCCGCTGATCGACTGCAGACGGTTGCGCAGCTCGTAATAGGCGACGTCGTACAGCTCTTTTTCGGACATTGTCGGGCTGCTGACCGAGACGAGGCAGAGGGGAAGCGCCGCCGTCGGATCGAACGGCATGATCATAGGCGGGATGGTTCCCGGCGGCAGATAGAACATGTCGCTGACGGCGTACGACGTGACCTGCGCCATCGCCGTGTCGAGCGAGATGTCCTCCCGAAAGAAGTCCTTCACGACGCTCACACCGAGCATCGCCTTGGCTTGCTGGTGCTCGATGCCAACCGATTGCCCCGTCCAGCGCTCCAGGCGGCTCATGATGTCGCGCTCCATCACCTCCGGCGACATGCCGGGATAGAACGTGACGATCTGCACCGCGGGTGTATCGAAGATCGGCAGCAGATCCGCGGGTAAGCGCGAGTAGGACGCGAGGCCGAGGACGATTGCGATGAGCGCACACACGAGCACGAGATGCGGGTTGCGCAGGGAGAGACGAATCATGCTTGTGGGTCGGTGGGACAGGTACCGCGTCCCACGGGTTGTCCCAGCATTGACGACCGACCGTCAACTCACCGGGGCAACTTCCGCGGTTGAGCCGGGGAAAAACACCTTGTTGAAATCGATGGGGGCGCGCCTTGCCTGCTCGATGAAGGAGGCCCAAATGTTTCGCAACATCATGCTGCTGAGCGATCTCACCGACATCACCCGCTTGGCATTCCCAGTTCTCGACCGCTTGGCAGACCGCGACACCCGCGTCGTGCTGTATCACGCCCACGCAGGCGCCAGTGAACGGTTCTATCTCGCCGACTCGATCCGCGCGGTCATCAATGACGCCACGCGCAAACGCGTCCTCGCTGGTCTTGCCCTGTTCCGGGAAGAGCTGGAGAGCCGCGGCCTGCAAGTGGATATGATCGCCGGAATCGGCAGCGCGTACGATCTGCTGCCGGAGACCATCGAGCGCCTCGGCATCGACCTCGTCGTCATCCCCACGCGCAGCCAACACTCGCTGATTCGACCGATCAGCAACTCGGTCACGGCCCGCGCTATCCGCAGCCACCAGGTCCCGGTGGTCACGGTCAGCGACAACGCGTCGGCGCTCGCCAGCGGATGGAGCGGCCTCGGCAAGATCCTGCATCCGGTCACGTTCGGTGCGAACCACCGCCACGGCATCGCGGCGGCCGAATCGCTGGCGTCTCTGCTCGGAAGCGAGCTCCATCTCGTGCACTGCGTTCGCAGCCTTGAGTTGGACGACTTCTACGCCGAGTTCCCCGACGAGCTCGGTATGTCCTTTCAGCAAGACGACATCCTCGAAAGCGCGCGCAAGCGGCTCGAAGATCGGCTGACCGAGGTGACTTCGGTAACCGGCCACGCCGATGTGATCGAGGCCGAAAACGTCGGCCGCGGCCTCTGCCAGTACGCCAGCGAAGGCGGCTTCGGCGCGATCGTGCTGCCCGCTGTTGGTGCCGACCGCATTCGTTCGCAGCTGCTCGGCTCCGTCGCCGAACACGTCATTCGAAACGCAACCTGTCCGGTCTTCGTGCTGGACAGGCCACTAGGTCCCACCGCTGACGCAACGGATTCGTCCGGGGCCTCGGCGGCAACAGTTGAGGGCGCCATTCCATCGTAGTTCTTCGGGTCAGGTATCCGATGGGATGTCTTTGAGCGTCGGCCTGCTCGCGCGGTGAAGAGCAGGTCGACGCGCGCCCCTCATCACCGCAAATCGTGGGCGTCCGCATCGATGGGCTGGGCGCACATCGTAAGGAAGCTAACAATATGAAAGCCGCGGGCCTCTACCATATGGTGCGCAACCGGCTGGATCGTCGTCGAATCTACTCGAAATCGGACTACTGGGATGCGAAAGCCCGAGAGTACGACGGACTGTCGGTAAGCCTCTGGACCAACGACCACCTCAACCAGATCTATCACGGCGAACACACCGCGCTGTTTGACGACCACACCGGATCTGTCGCCGGCAAGAAGGTGTTGGACATCGGCTGCGGCATCGGCCGGATGTCCAAGCACTTCGCCGAGCGCGGCGCCACTGTCCAGGCGTGGGATTTCTCGGCCGACACGATCGAGAAAGCCAAGCGCTTCTCGGGCCACGCCAACATCGACTTCCGGTGCGGCTCCGTCTTCGATCTTGACACCGATGAGCTGTTCAACGTGGCTGTTGTTTGTGGTGTCTTGACCGTCGCCTGTTCAGGCAACGACGAGCTTGCCCAGGCCCTGCAGCGCATCCGCGCGGCCCTGAAGGACGACGGTGAGCTGTTGCTGATCGAACCGGCCCACGCCGGGTTCCTGTCACGGGTCTTGGACCTCGACTTCCGCGCGTTCAAGCAGGCCGTGCGCGACGCGGGATTCAGCATCGAGGACACGCGCGAGCTGCATTTCTGGCCCACCCGGCTCGTTCTGTCCTATCTGCCGATGCCCAAGCGCTTCACAGTGCCCGTGTACCGCTCCGGAAGCGTCGCCATGCGCGTGCTCGGTGAACATGGGTGGGGCGACTACAAGTTCATCCATGCTCGTTGTCTCGCCGCCTCTTGAGAGCAGCGGGCAGCCCGCTCTAAGCGCCGCCACCGGGCCGCAAGCCGGCAAGATCGGCGTCGTGATTCCGTGCTATCGGTCCGAAAAGAGCATCCCTGAAGTTGTCGAGCGCCTTGCCGCGACGCTCTCGGCCCTGAACCGCGCGTGGGAAATCGTCCTGATCGACGACCACTCACCCGACGGAACGTGGCGGGCAGTGACAGCGCTCAAGGCGGCATATCCCGACAACCTGAAGGCCGCGCGCACGTTCAAGAACGTCGGGCAGCACAACGCGATCGTGTGCGGCTTCTCCTTGGTCGAAGCAGACATTGTCGTAACGATGGATGATGACTTGCAGAACCGGCCCGAAGACGTGCCGCGGCTCGTAGCGGCGGTCGATGAGGGCGTGGATGTCGCGATCGCGTCGTATGGCAACAAGCGCCATGCTGCGTGGCGAAACGTCAGCGGACGCACGATCGACAGTATCTTGCGGTGGCTGTTCCAGCTTCCGCACGAATTCGAACTGACCAGCTTCCGCGCCATCGATGGCGGGGTCATCAAGCGCATCGAAGCCGGACCCGTGCCATACCCCTACGTTACCGCCATGGTGCTCGCCAATGGGACCACGGCGATCAACGTCCCGGTGCAACATCAACAGCGGAGATATGGGAGCAGCAACTACAACCTCAAGCGCAGCATGTCGTTGGCGCTGAACCTGCTGCTCAACTATTCGCCCCTGCCGGTCTACACGGTGATGATCATGTCCATCTTGGCGTTGCTCAGCTCGGTTGGGCTCGGAGCTTGGGTGGTGGTCAAGGCGATGACCGCGAATACGCCGCCCGGCTGGGCATCGGCGATGGCGGCGACAGTGTTCGTGGGCAGCCAGGTCATGGTCGTGTTGCTCGTTGTCCTGGTCTACCTGTCGCGGATCAACCAGGTCCTGTGCGGTCCGCCTGCGAGTCACGCGATCGGCGAGCGGCTCGACTGATCGGCCTCGACCCCGGGCAGTCGTAACGTTCTGTACGCCGAGCCGTCCTTTCCGGGCAAACGGGCTTGCAATGCGGGGCGACCAATGACCAGGACGGCAGATCGGCGCGAGTTCCTGCGAAACGCGGTGTTTGTCGGGGCCGGGTTGCTGCTTGGATGCGGCGGCGAGGGCGACTCGGGTACCGGCGCTGGCGGCGCATCCGGTGACGGATTCGGCGGCGGCGATGGCCATGCGGGCCCCGATACTGGAAACGACACTTCGAGTGCCCCAGACGGCGGAACGACCGCGGATTCGAACACGCCTGTCGATGCGGGGTTCGCCCAAGACTCAGGCCCGTCGCCGACCGACGCGGTCCATGGGGACACAGGCGGCTTCGCAGACATCGCCAGCGGCGACGCCGGAACGACCGGATGCCCCAACCCCTTGGCCGGCGGGCAGCTGCTGGGGCTCGTCCCCTTCATCCAGGAAGGCGGCAAGCTCATGGCCACGAAGTACGGCGTTGGGTGGGACGGCCGCTATTACTGCGACCTGACCAAGCTCAACCTCGACACGATGATCAACCCCATCAGCGAGCACTTCATTCGCACGCGCTATCCCGACCAAATCGACACGACAAAACCTTGGAAGCTAACAATCGGTGGGCTCGTCGACGCGCCAAAGACACTCGCGATGGCCGATATCAGCCCGTTGACCAAAGACATGGGCGTGCACTTGATGGAGTGCAGCGGAAACGGAAAAGGCGGCAAGTTCGGGCTGATTTCGGCCGCGAAGTGGAAGGGCGTACCGGTCCCGAAGCTGCTCGCTATGGTCAAGCCGAAAGCCGCCGGAAAACGCGTGCTGATCAAGGGCTTCGACGGCCACAGCACGCCGAGCGAGAACAACCATTCCAAGCCAGGAGCGAGCTGGATTTTCACGCCAGAGCAGCTTGAAAACGCGTTTCTCGCCACGGAGATGAACAGCAAACCGCTACCGGAAGACCACGGCAAGCCCGTGAGGTTGCTGGTGCCGGGCTGGTATGGGTGCTGCAATATCAAGTGGGTGACCGATATCCAGTGGGTCCAAGACGACGCCAAGTCGACGTCGCAGATGAAGGAGTTCGCCTCGAGGACGCACCAGACCGCCGCGCATGCGCTGGCCAAGAGCTTCAAGCCCGCGACCATGGACCAGGTGGCGATGCCGATTCGTGTTGAGCGGTGGAAGCTCGCCGACGGGACGCAAGCCCACATGATTCTTGGCGTGATGTGGGGTGGTTACGAGCTGACCGAGAAGCTGGCCATCGAATTCAGCGCGCCGACCAAGGGGCCTCTTCATCCCGTCGAGGTCTGCCCGAAACAGGCCACCAACCAGACGTGGACGCTCTGGCGGTATCTGTGGAATCCAAAGGGCCCGATGACGGCACAGATCCGGATGCGCATCGACGATCCGAAGATTCCGACCCGCCGGCTCGACATGGGCTGGTACAAACGCACCGTCAAGGTGTGATCGCGCTGCTTGCGGACAAACCCGGGCTTGGGCAGGTTGCGGCCATGTCGACCAACCCTCTTGGCGGATTCATGCGGCTTGATGTCGCTCGATCCCGCGGTGCCACCGCTCGCGCGTTGTTCGCAATTGTGCTCATCGGCGCGATGATGGCGTGTGCAGAGCTGTCCGGGTCAGCAGCGACCGGCCTCGTCGAGGACACGACAGACAGCGGAATCATCGACACCGGGCCGGAGGCGATCGACGGGCCAGACGGATGGCACGCATCGGCCGTCGAATGCGCGCCGGGTGTGACGTGGGTGACGGTGACATGGGTCGCGGACGGCGACACGCTGTTCCTCGACGGGGGCGCAAAGGTGCGGCTTCTCGGTATCGATACGCCCGAGACATCGTCCAAGGACTGCATGGCCGCGGAAGCGACCCAATTCACATCCAAATTCGCAGGCAAGGGAACCAAGGTCTGCGTGACGTCCGACAAGAAGGCCGGAGACAAGGACCACTACGGCCGATTGCTGCGGTATGTCTGGATCAAGCAAGACGGCGTGCCCGTAATGATCAATGCGCGGCTGGTCCGACTCGGGCTCGCTCGCGTGTACTACCCCTTCGCGAAGGGTCTTCGCCACGAGGTCACGCTGGTCAGGGCGCAAAAGGAAGCCGAGGCCGAGGGTGTCGGCGGCTGGGCGAGCTGCGGCTGGTGAGCTACCAGGTGACAGCTGATTTGGTCACTAAACTCTGATTTGGTCGCTAACCGAAGCGGCGCCGACGCGCGACCAGCAACCCGGCAACCAGCATAAGAACAACGACTCCGGGCAAGTTATCGGAGTTGCAAGAGGCTGAGCAGCCGTCGTCGCTGGCCGGGGGCTCGGCGACAACGCCACCCGACGACGCCTCGCCGCTCGATCCGCCGCCAGAGCTGCTCGTCGACGAACCGCCGCTGCCCGACGCGGAAGCATCGCTGCCACCGCTGGATGAGCTCGCGGCGTCCACGCGCGGCGGCGGCTTCGCGTCGCAGGTCCCGGCAACGGCGCGCGCATCAAGAAGTGCGAGTTTCCACAGGTTTTCGCAGACGGGTTGGGATGGGCCGCACGTCACGGCGCCAGGCAATTTCCCCAAGCACATCATTGATTTCCACGTCAGCCCAGCATCGTCACTGCGCGAGAGCAGACCCTTGTCGAGCAGGTTGTCGGAGCAAGCAATCACGCCACCTGCAACGACTCGGAGACACGGTGCGTGAGGCGCGTCCTTGATGTGCGCGAAGCTGGCCCCGCCGTCCACGGAGCGAAGGATGCGGGCCTCGTGTCCGGCGACAAGCAGCACCTCCGTGCCGGCATTTGGTAGCCATACAGCGGCGCGCAGCGGATCGCCGGGAGCCAGGTTGACATGCTTCTTCCACGCGCCATTGCCGGCTGCCGTCCAGAGGCGTTCGCCATCGTCGCCGCTGCCGCGCAAGACCACGACGTCGGTCTTGGGGTGCCAGCCGAGCGGTTCAAGTCCGTGGTCGTTGGGCGCCGCGCGATCTTGCCACGACTTGCCGCCATCGGACGTTCCCGCGAGCCGAGTCTTGCCGCCTGAAACGGCGATCGCGATCGCATGCTGGGTCGATCCGTGCGCTGCCGCGACATGCCGCCAGCCGCCGCTGCCGCTCGGGGTCACGTCGACGAACTTGCCGCCGGATTCAGCGCGATGGATCCGCGTCTTGCCGCCGTCGCTGCGAACCACCCACAGCGCGCCGGCTCTTTCGCTACCAGCGACGACTCCGCCATCGAAAACGGTCTTCCAACTGCAGCCGTCGGCCGTCGACATGAGCTTGGCTTGATCGACCATCGCAAAGCCGCTGCCGTGGGGGAACACGCGACGTTGCAGCCCGAGCTTGCCGCCACTTCCGAACGCGACGGTGCACTGCCATCGAAAGGTCTTGCCGCCGTCGTCGGATCGCAGCAGGCCGGAGGGCAGCGCCACGGACCAGCGCTTGCCGTCGGGCGTGACCGCGAGTTCACGCGCCGCCTGGACCTGGCTATGTGCATGCCCACGGACGGGCGCGAGGCACATTGCCGCCGCGACCAAAAACGCCAATAACCGGAAACGGGAAGTCATGGCGCGACGGTAGCAGAAGCGTGCGGCTGCGGGCGAGAGGCCTATCATGAGCGGGCCACCGTTTGGAGGGAGTGTGAGCGAAGCCTGACGTCCGCGGCCCTTTTCGTGCCCCATTGGGCCGGCGACCTCGCGTTGGTCACGATCGCCGTGGCTGTCACGGTCCACCTGGTACGGCTGCCGACCGCCGCGGAGTAGCTTCTCGGACCGCTAGTCGCGTCATTTACGTTCGAAGACCGCGGTGAAGTTGTGGGCCGGCATCGGCACAAAAGCCTGCAGCTCGAGCCGATTGACGCGCGCAATCCGCGCGACGCGGGCGATATCTCGGATGCCAAAGCTGGGATCGCGCGCCTTGAGCCAGCCGTCGAACCGCTCGTTGCTCGGCGACGTGAACGCATCGTCGACGTTGTAAGGGCCGTAGGTGACGAGCAGACCGCCTATCGCCAGCGTCTCTCTGACGCCGCGCATGAGATCGATGGTCGCGTGCCAGGGTGCGATGTGGATCATGTTGATGCAGACGACCACATCGGCGGACGCGACCGGCCACGGCCGATCCGACACGTCGAGATGCTGAGCTCGTTGCACGTTGCCGGAGCCCTCAGCGGCGCGCCACGCGTCGATGCTACGACGACTGGCCGTGTCGGGATCGGTGGGAAACCAGGTGAGCCCGGGGAAATGGCGGCCGAAGAAAACGGCGTGTTGCCCCGTGCCGGCGGCGATCTCGAGCACGCGGCCGTGGTTGGGCATGTAATCGCGGAGCACATCGAGCAGGGGTTGCCGGTTGCGGCGTGTTGCCGGTGCGTCGGCCCGATGATCCGCGGGTGAGCGAGGTGGGTTGTCGCGTTCGTCCATGACACGGAGTCTACCCAAAGCTGCGCGACCAGACGATGGTCTGCAGCGATCGGCTTGGGCGACTTGCGCTGCAAATCGAAGACCTGCGCGAGCGCGACGATTTGGTGCTTCGCGCATGTCGTCAGCACGGGTGGCCAGTGGTGGTGACCATGGCTGGCGGCTATCCGCGGCGCCTCGAAGATACCGTCGCGATCCACGTCGCAACCGTCCAGGTGGCCGCTCCATTGCACACGGGCACGGTCGATCCGGCAGACGACACGCCTGAATTCTGCTGCGTCCGACCGTCGATTGTGCTATCGCGCCGCGCGAACGGGCATGCACTGGCCCTGCGGCGGCCCCCCGGGTCAAGAGACTGGAACGAATATGCAGAACTTCTTGAAGTTGTCGGTTGTTTTCTCCGCGAGCCTGGCGCTGACCGCTTGTGTCGGTGGCGCTGGCGCCGGCGGTGCCGGATTTACGGGCGGTGGCGGAGGCAGCGACGGCGCTGTCCAGAATGACGCAGGTGCTAGCAGCGGTGGCGGCGCGACGGACGCCGGAAGCACGAGCGCGGACTCCGCGAGCTCTGGTGGGCATTCATCTAGTGATAGTGGTTCATCTAGTGGCGGTTCGTCTAGTGGCGGCTCGTCTGGCGGCGCGTCGTCCACGAGCGGCGCATCTTCAAGCGGCGCATCCTCAAGCGGCGCATCCTCAAGCGGCGCATCCTCAAGCGGCGCATCCTCAAGCGGCGCATCTTCAAGCGGCGCATCGTCCAGCGGTGGCTCATCGAGCGGCGCGTCTTCAAGCGGCGCATCTTCCAGTGGCGCATCGTCCAGCGGCACGTCTTCGAGCGGGTCTTCATCCGGCTCAAGCAGCTCGGGCGCGGACGCGAGTTCTTCAAGCGGCTCGTCGAGCGGTAGCGGTTCGTCCGGCGCAGACGCGAGTTCGTCCAGTGGCGGCGGCGTCAAAGGCTCGTGTGTCGGCAAGTGCGGCAAATACGACAAGTCGTCGTCGTGTCAATGCGACAGTGGTTGCGCCCAGTACAAAGACTGTTGCCCGGACAAAGACAAGGTATGCAAGACACCCGACGCTGGTAGTAGCTCTGGCAGCAGCTCGGGAAGTAGCTCGGGCAGCAGCAGTGGATCGGATGCTGGTAGCAGCTCCGGTTCCAGCAGTGGCAGCAGCAGCAGCGGCGGCGGAGCGACGAACTCGTGCGCGGGCAAGTGCGGAAAGTACGCGTCCGGCGCGAAGTGTCAGTGCGATGCCCCGTGCAAGAGCCAGGGCGACTGCTGCGGCGATTTCGATAAACTGTGCCCCAATGTGGGCAAGCCCAAGTGCGGCGACAGCAAGATCGAGGCGCCCGAGCAGTGTGACGGCACCAAGCTGAACAACATGACATGCAAGGGCCTTGGCTTCTCGGGTGGAACGCTCAAGTGCAGCAGCAAGTGCGCGTACGACACCAGCGGATGCACGGGCACGAGCAACTGCGCGTCCAAGATCCCCAAGTGGCAATGCACCGCGGGCGACAGCAAATGCAGCAAGATCGAGCTGTTTTCGCCCACGAATGGATACGGCTACGTCGTCACGCACGGCTCGAAGTTCAGTTGGCTGCGACACGACACCACGCGGCTCGTCAAATACGCCTCGGCCGCCGTCGCCTGCCTGATGCCGGGCACCTCGCCGCTGGGAATGGGCGACATGAGCATGTCTGACGGCAGCACACCCAAGACGTCGTCGGGGCAGCTTCGTCATCCCAAGAGCACGCACGACGGCGGCCGGGACATCGACATCGCCTACTACCAAAAAGGCACAGCAAACAATCACTTGCGCGCTGTGTGCCCGTATGTGTCCAACGGCAACAACCAGTATCACTGCGTCGGCGCCCCCGATAAACTCGACGTGCCACGCTCCACGCTGTTCATCGGCAAGCTGTTTGATAGCAACCGCGTCCGCGTCATCGGTGTGGACGGCAAGATCGGGCAGCTGATGCAGGCCGAAGCGAAGAAGCTCTACAGCAACGGCATGATCACAGCGAGCAGCCTCAAGAAGTTCGACACGCATCTGGCTTTCGAGGTCACCAACACCGGCAAAGGCTGGTATCTGCATCACCACCACCACCTGCACCTGTCTACCCACACGTGGAAGTACAGCAACGCAGCGCCGCCGCCGCCACAGCCGGGACCCGGAGGAAAGTGGGAGATGCCGCCCAAACAGTGGCCCCTTCCGTAGCTCGCTCATCCGCAGCGCAGCAACCCGGACACTGGGTCGATCGTGCATTCTCGCGCGCCCTCCGTGGCGTCGGTCTTTTCGCCGGCGGATGGGGCGATGCGGATCGATTTGCCGAGAGCGGAATGGTGCGGCACGACCTCGGTTACGTCCCCCAGATCCATGTCGAACTGTCGCCGACGAGGGTGATTCGAGGCCGGCTTCGGCTCGTGCAGGGGAGCTTCGCGAGTCCGCATGCCGGCGAACTCCCGAGCGCATCTCGCACCGCCCATTTCTGGTGGCTTCGGCCTCCGACCGGCCACCACGAGGCGGTCTGGGTGCATCTGGCGGGCACAGGGGAAGGCGGCAATCGACGGCGGCTCTACCTGGCGCGCCCATTGGCGGCCAACGGGATTTCCAGCGTGATCCTGGAGAATCCGTACTACGGCGTCCGGGCACCGTCGGGGCAGCGCGGAAACGACTTGAACGTGGTCGCCGATTTGCTGCGCATGTGCCGCGCCGCTGTCGGGGAGGCTCGATGTTTGCTGCGATGGCTTGGTCAGCACGGACATCGGGCGCGGGGCGTCTCCGGATACAGCATGGGCGGCCACATGGCATCGCTCGCGGCGGCGACGTTCCCTGAGCCAATCGCCTGTGCAGCCATGGCGTCCGGACGCAGCGCCGTGCCCATTTTCACGGCGGACGCGCTCAGCACATCGATCCGCTGGGACATACTCGGTGAGGCTGACAACCAAGCCCGGGACCGCCTGGCGGCGCTGATCGAGCTGGCGGACCTCGACCGTTTTCCCGTACCGATCCGCTCGGATGCGACCATTCTGCTCGGTGCCAGGCGCGATGCGTACGTGCGATGTGAGCAAATCGAGGCGCTCCATCAGCACTGGCCGAACAGCCAGCTGCGCTGGGTGGGTGGTGGACACGTAACGACGTATGTTCGCCGAAAGCCCCTCGTGGAGTCGCTGACCGCGGCCATGAGCACGCTGGTCGCGTGAAGCCGCGCCCGAAGTTGCCAGACGTGGAGCTTGTGGTGGGCGAATCGTGTGGTCGCTGCTTTCATGGTCGCCTCCTCGGCGCCGGATGAGCGGCGCCCCTCTCGGGGTCAGGCCCGATTGGAAGTCACTGACTAAGCGATGGCCCGAGTCCGAGCGACCCGAACCCGAACCCGAACTCACACCCTCACGGGGCGCCGCTGTGCTTGCGAATCAGGCCCGTGAGCATGGCCGCGACCTTGTCGGCTACGGCCAGCAGCGGTTCGGCTTCGGCGGCCGGCACCAGACCAGGCGCCGCGGCCAGCTCCGCCGCCACCGCCGCCTCGAGTTGCCTGCGTGCTACCATGCACACGGTAGATCCTGAGGCGATCCACCTGTCCAGAAGATCGATTCAGGGACACGCCCTTGGTGGTCCGACGTCCGGCCGGCGACTCATCAAAACTCCTGAAACGGACCACTAGAACAACGGCGAGGCACAGCCATGCAAGACCTTCAAACACGACGAATCGGCCTGCTGACCGGGGGCGGTGACTGCCCAGGGCTGAACGCCGTCATTTGGGCCGCCGTCCGAACCGCGACGCGCGCCGGAATCGAAGTGGTGGGGATCGAGGACGGTTTCGAAGGCCTGATCGCCGGTGGGTCCGCACGCACGCTGAAGATCGAGGACGTGCGCGGCATTCTGCGCGAAGGCGGCACGATCCTGGGGACCACCAACCGCGGCAACCCGTTCCGCTACCGCACAGTGGTCGACGGCGTGGAGAAGGAGATCGATTGCAGCGACGAGGTGGTGCGTGGCGTGCGCCGCATGAAGCTCGACGCGCTCGTTGTGATCGGCGGCGACGGGACCCTCGCGATCGGCCACGAACTCAGCAAGAAAGGCGTGCCTGTGGTCGGTGTGCCCAAGACCATCGACAACGACCTTGGAGCGACGGACACGACCTTCGGCTTCTACTCAGCGGTCACGACGGCGATGGAGGCGCTCGACAAGCTGAAAACCACCGGCGAAAGCCACGACCGCGTCATGATCCTCGAAGTGATGGGCCGACACGCGGGCTGGATCGCCTTGCACAGCGGACTTGCCGCGGGCGCCCACGCCATTCTCGTGCCCGAGATTCCCTATCGCCTCGACGCTGTCCTTGATCGGATTCGCGCGAGGTATGACGAGGAGGGCCGCAACTATACGCTGATTGTGGTCGCTGAGGGCGCACATCCGGCCGGCCAGGAGACGAGCTACATCGCCGAACAGACAGCGGGCACGGTCGCACGGGTCGGCGGCGCCGGTTTGGGCCTCGAGCGCGCTTTGACGGCCGCATTCGAGGCGGATTGGAACCCAACACGAGGCGTTCCAGAGGTGCGAACCACCGTCCTGGGCCACCTGCAACGCGGCGGTTCGCCGGGCGCCTTCGATCGCATTGTGTCGCTTCGATTTGGCTGCAAGGCCGTCGAATTGTGCATCGCCCGACGGTGGAACCGGATGGTCGCCTTGCGCGGAACCGAGATCCGCTCGTGTGAGCTGTCAGAGGCCGTCGCTGAACCGCACTTTGTCGATCCGGCGAGCCAATTGGTCACGCAAGCCCGCGGGTTGGGGGTGTGCCTTGGCGAGTAAACCCCGACTCCGCGCCTCATCGGGTCACCCGGCGCGAAACACGAAAGCTTGGCCGGTTCCGGTCGCCCTCGCGTGCCTGGCGGCCATCTCGTGCACTTCCGATCCCGGGGCCGGGGGCGGCATCGGTGGTCCTCAAGCGGACACGGGCTCCGCAACCGATGTTGCTGGCGTGGACCATGTTGCCGGCGTGGACCAGGTAGCTGAAGCCGACACCCCGCTCACGAACGAAGTCGGCGCCGTCGATACGTTGTCAGGTCTTGTGGACGCGACGGGGGCCGACCCGGACGACGTTTCCGTGGAAGATTCCGCGAACATCGCCGATGCGAGCCTCATGGGCGACACGGCCGGCGGCGATGATGCGCCGGGAGGCGGTGCCAGCGATGGCGGCGCGTACGACGGCGGGGCAAGCCCAGATGCGGGAGGCAGCCCGGATGCTGGCGGCCAGACGTGTCCGGCGGGCCAGGTATGTGTGAGCTCGTTCCCGTTCACGCACAAGGCGGACACGAGCAAGCTCGGGGCTTCCAAGATCGACGTCTACGACTGCAAGAAAACCGCGAATCAGAGCGGGCCCGAGCAGGTGTATCGCGTCGAGGTCCCCGCTGACGGGTTCCTGAGCGCCGCGGTCTACGATGGCGCCGGGGTCGACGTGGACGTGCACATCCTCACCAAGCCCACAGGAAGCGCTTGCGTTGCGCGCGGCCATCACCACGCCAGCGCCGATGTGACGAAGGGGACATGGTTCGTGGTCGTGGACACGTTTTCGCCCAACAACAAGCCGCTTTCGGGCCCCTACCGCGTCGACATCGGGTTTGTCGTGCCGTCCAAGGGCCCGTGCGGGCTGCAATCTGGCGTCATGAAGCGGGT
>Ga0114932_10000130_pt1 | contig 84285 bp, 129 predicted proteins | sample 2SBtaG_2_FD_87286 | JGI IMG/M metagenome (GOLD analysis project Ga0114932, IMG submission 87286) | Deep subsurface microbial communities from Kolumbo volcano to uncover new lineages of life (NeLLi) - 2SBTROV12_ACTIVE470 metaG | ecosystem: Environmental > Aquatic > Marine > Volcanic ...
AATTATGAGAAGGGTGTAAAAGAGTGTAGTAAAATAGATGGCAATGTTCATTACTTTATGTTCATTAGCGAATATGAATATATGTATCAAGAAGAGTTAGGTAAAATGCCAAAAAAATATAAATTTTTTACTTGACATCTTATTTCTTTTATGGTAAAATAATAGTAATAATGAAAAAAGCATCCACAAGCAGAGAAAATAATTCCTTTTATTTAATACAAGATATAATAGATCGTGAAGTAAGAGATGCGTTTAGGATTCGTTTGTCTAAAGATGAAGAAATCGCAGTAGCGTTAAATAAAAGAAAAAGTATTAAGTACTAAATTCCGCGGCGTAATATGAGTGATATTAGTTTATGTTTTACGGGAGAAAACTATGGAGTTGGTAAATCCTTTATAGAAAAGGGTGGTGTCAGTCTTAGTTCGAAAGATGGATTTGATATTAGAACTTCTGCGGGTAGAAATAATATTGTTTCTGAAAGTCATAACTATGATATCTTTATTAATCACATATATGGTGAGCAAGGAGAACAATTAGAATTATTAGCATTAGTATCTGATTCATGGAAAATGTTTGGAAAAGGTGGTCATATATTTAATACGGGAAGTATGGTAACACATGTTCCAGATTACTTTAATCTAACTCCTTCTAGATATAATTCTAATAAACATGCAACGGATGAATACTGTAAAGGTTTGTATATAAAATGGAAACAAGGAATCGTTAAATATAAGACAACAAATATTAAGATGGGAGATTTTAAAGGTTCCAAACATATTATGGAACCAGGATCTATGGTTACAGAATGCAAAGAATATTATGATTTAATAATGTGGTTATATAATACTCCTGAAAATACTTTGATCGGAGAAATAGTCATGGAGATAATGTGGAACGGACTTCCTCAACATCAAAAGATGTAGAAATAATAAAAGAAGTAGATGTAGATAGAATCCGATCTGAAATAGAATCAGAAGGAATAATCGATAGAATAAAAGAAGTTGCAAAAGACGAACACGTACACAAGTACAATGATCATTTTAGTTTACAGGGTTACGGGTTTGGAGAGAAGCCCGAGTATTCAGGATATTCATCACCTCTGCTTGCTTCAATAGGACTTACTGATGATAAAGTTATTAATCCAGTATTTCCTAAATGCACATACATAAATGATTTGATGAGTTCCTTAAATATGTTTCGAACCCGTGTGATGGTAATGAGAACACAAAGTTGTCTTCCACGGCATTGTGATAATCATCCTAGAATACATATTCCTGTATGGACCTTTGAGGAACAATGTTTCGTAATTGTTCAAAATACAATCTATCATCTAAGAGCAGGTCAAGCATATTTTGTAGATACTACTAAATTACATAGTGCAATGAATGGACATACTCAACATGATAGAGTACATATAGTAGGGAGTGTATATGGGAGAGATTGATAAGTTGGATCTATCAAAAAATTTATTTGATAGAAATCATCTAAAACAAATACATGCAGGATATTGGGAACACTTTGCTTTAGGTATGCAATGTAATATGTTAGCCCTTGTTTCTTTTATTACGGGAATGGTTCATACTATATTTCCTTTTTTACTTCCATTTTTTCCTATTATATTGACACATAAAATTGTAAAATTATCTGAAGGTGCTTATCGTAAAGTAAATGTAAGACATCATAGGAGATAATAATATGAAAGTTATTCTATCCTTAGAAAAGAAAGAACATTTTCTTATTGCAGAGAAGATTCAAGATTACGTAGATGGATGGAAGATAGGTCATATTGGTTATGAACATATAAGTTATTGTCGTGACGACCAATGGTCTAAACTTAATCATTATAAACTAGCACAGACTAAAGAAGTATTCTTTGACTTTAAACTTTGGGATACACCAAACACAGTTAAAACAGTAATTGAGAACTGTATTAAAGCTGGTGCTACTATGGCTACTGTATCCACTTTTAATAATGATGCAGTCTACAAAGAACTAGAACAATATAATAAAGATATTAAACTCCTTGCAGTAACTTATCTCACATCATGGGATTCAGAAGAACAATATCAAATATGCAGAGAGATGCCTGACTTCATGTGGCGCAGACATTTGAATAGAGTTATGGAACATGGATTCTATGGTGTTGTTTGTTCTGCCAGTGATATCGGGATACTAAGTGGTGCAGACCCTAGACATACATTACAAAGAGTTTGTCCTGGTGTATCATTCGGTGTTAATCTGGGAGGTCAAGTCAGAGGAACTACTCCAAAACAATCATTAGACTATGGTGCTGATTATATTGTCGTAGGAAGATTAGTTACAGAGTCATCAGATCCAATAGCAACTATAAAGAAAATTAATAATGTTATACGGTGAATCGGGAATTGTAGGAATAAAGACTACTGAAGTAAAACATTATATTTCTTCCTGTGTTCACGAACTACAAGATTTCTCAAAAGAAATAGATACATTATTGGATCATCATGTAAGAGCAGAAATTGAAGACACGAAAACTCTTGCTTTACTTAGAAGATTAAAAAAATCATTAGACAAGAAAATAATGATTATCGAAGAGATATAATGTTTGTAGACGAAAAATTATATGAACTATTAGAATACTGTAATGATATTAATGAACAGTATAGCAAGGGACATAGAACATTAAATTCATGTCAAGGGTGTGGTGGTACTACTGGTTCTCAGCTTGCAATAATAGATATTATTAGACAGATAGAAAATCTACTTGAGATTAAAGATGATCCCGTGGAACGTAGAGAAATGGGACTTCCAGAAACAATTCCAGACACTATGAAGTGGTATATATGAAATGAAGTTTGAATGTCATTGGGAATGGAAAGACGGTGCTGGTAAAACATATGAACAAGATTCTTTAGAATATGTTATAGAACATTTTAAAGATAGAGATAATCTTGTAATGCTTGATGTGGGAGCCCATATTGGTTATTGGAGTGTTCAGATGTCGCCTTACTTTAATACTATACATGCATTTGAATGCAATCATGATTTGTTTCCCGTACTAGCATACAATACTCTTAAATATAAAAACATTAACTTACATCCCTATGGAATCGATTGTTCTACAGAAATGTTAGAGTTTGCTTATCTTCCTAATCATGCAGAAGGATGTATTGGTTCTTATGTGATAGATAAAAATGAATTTCATAAACTAGGAGAATTTCATCAAACTACAGATTACTATAAAGAATTAACAGTTACAGTATCGCCCCCTAGAGTAGAAGGTCCAGTTGACTTTATTAAGATAGATGTTGAAGGTGCAGAATACAATGTTCTTAAAGCGTGTGAAAAATATAAGAAATATAATCCTTTGATTCATATTGAAGTTCATACTGAATATGCTAAAAAGAAGTTTGAAGAATATATAAAAATAATTAAACAGATTACTCAATGTAATTATATTGCAAAATATATTAATTAATAGTATAATATAACAATGAATATATTTTTTCTCGATACTGATCCTAAGACAAGTGCTTCTTATCATTGTGATAAGCATGTTGTTAAAATGATTATAGAGTCCGCTCAATTACTATCTACTGCACATCGAGAATTAGATCCCGATGCTGTTGATGAATTGTATAGGGCAACACATAAGAATCATCCTACTGCAAAATGGGTACGAAGTTCTAAAGAGCATTATGAATGGACATATAAATTATTTGCTCATTTAAGTATGGAGTATACGAAACGGTATGGTAAAACACATAAGTCATGGAAAAATCTTAAACGACATTTATATAAATTACCTCAAAACATTCCAACAAATGGTTGGATCGATCCTCCACAATGTATGCCTGATCATTGTAAAAAAACGAATACAGTAGATGCATATCGTAATTATTACATGTTAGAAAAAAGCAATATAGCAAAGTGGAATTACAGTCAAACACCCAAATGGTACATATGACAATTAATCAATTTTTAAAGAAGTATAGAAAAGTTAAACAACTTATTCCAGGCATGACTAGCTCTTATACTCCTCATGTAATATGTAATGATGGCTTCACAATGTCGGTTCAAGCGGGACAATCCTTATACAGTACACCAAAGGATGATGCTAAACGATATAAAGAAGTAGAAGTTGGTTATCCATCTGAACCAGAATTATTGATTAAGAAGTTTGCAGAAGATGATGAAAATCTTTGTGATACTGTTTACGGGTTTGTACCTACTAAAATTGTGGATACAATTATTAAGAAGCATGGCGGGATAGATGAAAATGCTATTGAGAATAACTATTTAACAGAAGGTAAAACTAAAATTGTTTCAGAAATAGGAAAATTGAGAGAAGGTAAATCATGATGATGCGAGATTATCCTAGTCAAGAAGTAATTAATAGACTACAAGAACTTATTGATGTACCCGTAATCTTGTATCAAGAATGTATTGAAGAGGGTATGACAGAAGAAGAAGCAATTAAAGAAACGTATAATAGGTTTTTCGAATGAGGAGATTTTATGACATGGTGGGAAAAGAAACATTTAAATCATACAGGATTAAATTATTTTGAACATTTATTTCTTGGAATACATTTAAGTTTTTTAGCGTTAAGCGTTTTCATAATTGGACTAATACATAGTTTCGTTCCGAATTTTTTACCATTTTTACCAATAGAAATTATAGATAAAATAAAAGCAGAATTTAATTATAACTATCAATCTAAACCTGACAATGAGTGAAGAAGAAAAAGGTGCTGAAGAGCAATTAACTGCAAGAGGATTTAAAACATTTATGGGAGATGTTTCTCAGGATTCAATGAAACCTATAATAGATTGGATCATTGCAGAAAATTTAAATAAAGACACAGGAATAACGAAACATAAAGAATTAACTCTTGCTATTTGTAGTAGGGGTGGTGATCTCAATTCTTGCTTTGCATTAGTAGATGTTATGAAGGGATCTCAGATTCCTATTCGTACAATAGGTATGGGAATGATTGCATCTTGTGGATTGTTGATGTTTATTTCTGGAGAAAAGGGAAGAAGATTTCTTACTCCTAATACTTCTATTCTTTCTCATCAGTATTCATGGGGTAACTATGGAAAAGAACATGAACTATTTGCAGTAGTAAAAGAATATGACTTGACTACAGAAAGAATGATTAATCATTATAAAAAATGTACAGGATTGACAGAACAGGAAATTAGAGAACATCTTTTACCTCCACAAGATGTTTGGCTTTCTGCTAAAGAAGCAAAGAAGTTAGGACTGTGTGATGAAATTAAGGAAGTATACTGATGTATAAATATAATTTTGAGAATGCTACAGAAAAAAGAAAAGCAGATAAAGATTTAGGACATGTACTCATGCCCCCTAATGATGGACAAGAGAAACATCCAGAACACTTAAATGAGCATGAGTTGTTACAAGTAATACAACGAGAATCTTTAAATCAAAATTGGCAAGAAGTTAAAAGATTGATACAAGATTTTCCAGAAGGAAAAAGAAAAGACCTTATAGCAATGTTGAAGAGTGCTAATGAAGATCCATTGATAGGGAAATCTTTTCCAGATGATATAGAATGGTAGGAATAGAAGATAATTTCCTTGAAGAAGATGAATGTGAAAATTTAATTAGAATATTTGATGATTGGTCTATTAGATCAACAAAGCATAGAGATATTCATTTTTTACATTTATATAATATTGAAATGGATTTATCTGATGAACGATTTTGTAATAAAATATGTGAAAGAATAAACAAAAGAATTAATCAAATAACAAATAAAAAATATTTTATGGAAGCGGTAAATTTATCATTTTGGCCAGAAAATTCTAAACAAAATTTTCATATTGATAAAGCAAGAATGCAAACCGACTATACATCAATAACATATTTAAATCAAAATTTCCAAGGAGGAAAAACTTTAGTTTTTGAAGATGCAAATCACATGATGACTTGTACTCCAAAGACTGGTAGAACATTATGTTTTGATGGTAAAAAACATTATCATGGGGTTACACCAATAGAAAGTCAGAACAGATATACTTTAAATATTTGGTATTCTCTGGATAGTTACTTTCAAGAAAATAAAATATGGAACAAAAAGTTAAAGTAGTAGAACTTACATTAGAAGATGGTTCTAAAAGGATATGTCGTGGAGGCGAAGAAGCAGTACTTAGACAATGGGAGATTTATCCCGTAGTTTCTGCCCGATGGACGGGAGAAGAAGATGTGATATTATATGCTGAAGGTATGACAGAGGAATTATATGAAGATTGATCTGTTTCAAAAGGTAGACTTTAAATCTCATTCTGGATTAGACTTGACATGGAAGATTGAAATGGATGCTCTTACACCTAAAGAATGGGATTGTATATCAACTATGATAATAGAACTTTCTGTACCTTTTAAAGAAGCAATTGGAATTCCTAGAGGAGGAAATGTATTAGGTAAATTATTGAATAGACATGGCACGGGAAAAAGAGAAGATCCTATTTGTATTGTTGATGATGTTCTTACTACAGGAGGATCGATGAATGATTTTAAAGCAAAAAGACAATGGAGAAATCCTAGTGATTATATTGGATGGGTTGTATTCGCAAGAACAAAATGTCCAGATTGGGTTACTGCATTATTTCAAATGCCTTATTAAACCATATAATAAAAAATTGATTATGATTAGTGATAAAGAAATTTGGTGGAATCCAGAACATCCAACTTATACTGCCCATGAAGGACGCCCTAGCTGTACAATTTGTGGTAAACCTGCTGACATGAATAATAAGTATTCTTCTGGACAAATAAAATGGCGGGACATGTGTTATGATTGTCATGATCATAGAACAGATAAAGATTATCTTGCAACCAAGTATGTTGGAACAACATTATACTGATGTTAAAATTAACGTATCAAATATATGGATATCCACAGCATTATTTTACAGCATATTTTAAACGTATGGTGGAATTGATTGATTATATTGAGATTCGAAAAAGAGTTGAAAATTATAAAGTGGAGTATGTAGATGGACAGTAACGTAGAAAAAGTATGTAAGGCATTAAAAAAGAGAGAAGAAAAAGGTATGAAAACCTATGGTGTAAGCACCGATAGAACAGACCTTAGTACACAGGAATGGTTGCAACATCTTCAAGAAGAACTGATGGATGCCTGTGTATACATAGAAAAATTAAAAAACGATACTTTATTTAGTGGTACTGATGAAGGAAATTATGAATATATGCCACGTATTCCTACCAAGCAAAGAACAGTTTCAATAGAAGATTTTCAAAATGAATTACATGGTCCAGGACCAGACGAGGAAAAATGACAGGCGTTACGCCAGCAGAATTCCTTGCAATAATTCCTAAGAAAGATGAAGAAGATCATGAATGGGATAAGAAAGAAATGCAAAAAGCATTTAGTAAATTAAAAGAAATTGATCTTAATCCTAAAGTGGATTTAGAACAAGCTATCAAAAATGTTGACAAATTAAAGAAAAAGAGTTATAATGGATAAAGCAGTAAAGACATATATTACAGTACTCAAAGCTGAAGTACAGCATTTGAAATCTAAACTTGAACCTCACGATATGGGACATATCCATACCACAATTACTACTTTACAGCATCGTATAAAAGAATTAGAATCACAAAATGAATCCCGATAAAGGACATTATGAAGACAGAGACTAAATTAGGCAAAGCATTTCTTAAAGTTAAACCTGTCACAAAGATTTATAAAAGGACAGACCTAAATAAAGAAGATAGACGTAAGTTTATAAAAAAAGTTTATCTTTCATGGAAAGCTAAACGTGAACAAGATTTAATGAAGAATAAAGTTGACCTCACTATATAAAACCCAAAATGGCTGATTTTACTTTTGCACATAGAGAAGAAGGATTTGATGAACATATCAATAGATCCGTTAGAGGATATACGGATTTACTAACAGATGTTGTTTCTCTTTCTAGATATTTTGTTGAAGATGAAACAACTGTATTAGATATTGGATGTTCTACAGGAAAAGTAACAGAAGCAATGTTAAGACACAATTCAGATCATTGTAAAAATGCAAAATGGGTTGGTGTCGAATTTGCGGATGGATTTAAAAAAGATTTAGTTAAGAGAGAATCATCATTAAAAAAAGAAGGACATAATGTAGAATTTCAACATTTAGATATTAAGAAATTTAGAGGTTGGGAAAATATAAGTCTTATTACATCGATTTTTACTTTACAGTTTATGTCGAAAAAAGATAGAATGGAAGTATTAAGAAACATATATAGTGGATTAAACGAAGGTGGAGCTTTTATATTTGCAGAAAAAACAATATGTCAATCTGCATTAGTACAAGACATGATTACTTTTAATTATTATGATTATAAAAGAACTGTGGGTAAGTTTGCTACAGAAGATATTATGGACAAAGAACGTACATTGAGACATATGATGAAACCTCTTACATGGGAACAAGTTGAACATCAGGTATCGTATGCGGGATTTAGTACAGTACAACCTTTTTGGAGAAATCATGCATTTGTGGGAGCAATTGCAATTAAAGAATATGGAAGAACATAAAGAATCTTTTGGAGAATATTTTGATGCTCAATATGATAGATTGAGAAAACTGTTGGACAATAAGGATGCTCAACAATATGTCCAATGGATGGAAGATTATGAAAGGAGAAAAGATAAAAAAAATTCCAAGGTAGTTGGGTAAATGACTCTAAAGCCAGGTGGAAGCTGAGGGACGTACTCAGACCTGAATGTGAGTAAGAGACCTAGCTAGATGAATAGTAAGATGGTCTATCAAAGAAAGCCGCCACGTACGGATGATGATAGAATAGTCTAGCCCCTGCCCAACTACTTTTTTCAAATTAAAAAGAAAGGTAAAATGCCAAAAATTAAACAAGGTGGAGAAACACTTGAAGCCCGAAGTAAAACTTTTGAAGAATTTTGTGAATTTTTTAATCATTCAATTACTGAAAAAGATTTAGATAAGTGGGGAGAAGTTGCTTTTAAAATAAGAAGGGGAAAAGAAATGGATATTGCTCCTTTACCTGGAGTCTTGGAAGTTGAAATGATATATGGTAACAATATTATGAGAACTAGAATGCAAAGATAATGTTTAATCCGACCAATCCTAATCATAAGGAAGTTATAAAAGAAATTTTATATAAAAACATGTCTTATGACAATAGTATTGAAAAGATTTTAGAATTTGAACTGGCTCATAGATTTGGATCTAAACTCCCTCCTGATTCGCAAAAATGTATAAATGTAACACCAGATTCTAAATTAACAACTGATTGCAAATATCAATATTCAGGTCCTTTTTTAGACTTTGATTCAATAAATTGGAAAAACATTATAGTACTAGATATAAAATCTAGAGCATTTAACTTTCCATTCTTGGCACAAAAAGTATTAGATAAGGTTATACATAATTCAAACAAAAGAATTTTTATTCATTTATGTCTTGGTGAAAAGACACCAATTCAAAAAATATTTGATTATTTTAATCAAATAAAGCCACCAAATTTAAAATCAATTTATCTTGAATATCTTATTGTAGATGGAAAAATAGAATATAAAGAATCTTTATTAAATGGAGATATGAAAACTGATATTTTTTCTGATGTTGAAATTTGGACAGAATCTTTGGATGAAACAAAGTGTATACATGAAAAATTAATATGACGATAGAAAAATTAAAACACTATGTTGATATTGATAGAATATATACTGAAATCGATCTCTTTGTTCTTAGTGATGATAAGTTTAAAGATCAATTAAATGATACATATCTTTCTCTTCAAATATGTTTACAAGGTACCGATGAAGACATGGATCCTTATTTTGGAAGTAGACGAATGCATCCAAATTTTTCAGAAGAAGATTTTAATGTATTTCTCTTTCCTGAATTGGATTATACGAATGCTATAATATATGATTTGAAAATGGTTAGGACTCGTATCATGATAATGAAACCTAAAACTTGTTTATCAGTACACGAGGATCCAGCAAAACGTATTCATATACCAATAGAGACAAATGAAAATTGTTTTCTTATGATAAATCAGTATGCACATCATTTGTTTGCTGATGGATCTGCATATCTTTGTGATACTACTCAACCTCATACTGCAATTAATGCGGGACTTGATATCAATCGTATGCATTTAGTTGGTATAAATCCAGAAATGTCTTGACACTTCTTTTCAAATTAGAGATAATGGATGTAGAAAAGGAGAAAATATGACTTTGAGTGAACTAAAAAAATATGATGCAGTTTTAAGAATGTCCCGTTACTCTACTAAGAGGAAGGGGAATGAAAGGAAACGCATATCTAAAATGGCATGTCGTGGAAAGATTCGTATATGATTTGTACTAATTGTGGAATTGTTATAAACAAAGGAATTGATATAAGTCATCTTTGGAATAATCCTGAAGATTCTGTATATGCATGTTCTGAAAGATGTGCCGAAGAGGCTCCTAAAAATTGGTTGTCAGATAATCCGACAACTCTTTATAAAAATAAATTCAAACAAAAAGGAAACTACAAAAGCCCTAATTTTGAGAAAGGATAAAATGGGAACAGAAAAAAAGAAATTTAATGATCATATGATTAAAGAAACTGAGAAAATTCCTCAACATGTCTTAGATGATATTCGTGGAGATGAGATTAGAATGTATAGAAAAGAACAGGCTCAAAGAGACATGTATAACGATCCCGATTTAAATTGGAGTGGTTTGAGATAATGGATCAATATTTAGGACCTCTCAAACATCGTGGAAGGTTCTTTTTGAAACTTAAAAAACGATTAAATTTTCCTGCATTCACGATTCATGTATTAGTGAATAGACACGGAAATGAAGCTACTTTTTATAACATAAAGAATGAAAATAACGTTGTTATTGATGAAGGCGATTGTATTGCAGTAACCGCAACGGTTGCTAAACATAAAAAATACAAAGGAGAGCCTCAAACCTACCTTAATAGAGTTGTTTTGCTTGAAAATAAAGGAAAACTCTCTGCAGAATGATATTGCGAGTGTCGTATAATGGCAATACCTGAGATTTCCAATCTTATAATGCGGGTTCGATTCCTGTCACTCGCTCCAATTTCCCTCCAAAATAACCAATTTTTATCTTGACACTCCATCTCGTTTTTGAGATAATATACATGAAGGTCGGGAAGTCCTCCTGACTATAACCCCCCATAGAGAATTAAAATGTTTAAATTGACTGTGTTCTATGAAGGATTTGATGGAACTTTGTCATCTTCGGAATTTATCTTTCCTTATGATGGTGAAGACGAAGTTAAAGATATCATTAGACATTATAAAACTGGTGGTAGAATTGTAATAACTGAACCTGTATCTGAATTACTGGGAGTTTAATTATGAGTGAAATAATAAAAGAAGCAATGACCGATAAGATGGATGATCTGCTTGATCATATGAGAGAAAATTATGTCAAATGGTCAAGATCAGGACCAGATGGATCAACTGATATAAAAACTGAAATGGAAGAAGAGTATGCTGATGGTCTTGTTTACGAATATGGTTCTAAATACATAAAAGTAATAAGCGGAAAGAGAAATCAAAATTCTGTTTGTCTTTTTGTTGTGAATACTGATCGTGATAAAAAATTTCGTTTTGGAGACATTTTGAAGCCTGCTGGTTGGGCCGCTCCTGCTAGAAATTTTGCTAGAGGAAATGTTTTCGAAGAAGATGGTTTTAACAGAGTACAATGGACAGGAGCCTACTAAATGAAAGTTAATCTTCATTGCAGAAATTTTGATCAAGGTGTTAAGGATGCAATTTATGGTATGGTTGGTTACGGCCTAGCTAAATTGCTTCCTGATCGTGAGAGACTTTTAAATAATGTTGAAATAGATGTACATATGAGGCGCCATGATGATGGTGGCGAAGCAAGAATTAAACCTGGTACTAATACCTATAGACCAAGAAAGTTTCAAATCATTCTCGACCATCGTAAAATGAATGAAGATGAATATGGTCGTAGAAGAGGAGATGATGAATGGGTTCATCAGATACTTGAAACTTTGGCTCATGAATTAGTACATATTAAACAATATCTTCTTGGAGAATTAACCTGGAAACACGGTAAATTACTTTGGAAAAATCAACATTATATTACAGATGATTTAACAGAATATTTCGAACTACCATATGAAATAGAAGCACATGGTAGACAACGTGGTTTGTTTTTAGCATTCATTTCAGTTTGGGATGATTTTGTTAAAGACTTAGAAAAAATAGCTAAAGGGGAGACTGAGCAAGTGGCGAGCCCAACTGACTGTAAATCAGCCGTCTAAGACTGTGATGGTTCGACTCCATCTCTCCCCACCAATATATAATAAATAAATATTATGAATCCATTTAAACCAAATAGTAGTAGAGTAGATAAATTAGAAAATCAGATATTAAATCTTAAAGAACGAATTGCTAAATTGGAAAGAGATTTAACGTATCACATTAAAAACGAAAAATGTTCGGATTAGAAGTATTAATTCCATTTATACCATGGCTTACTTATTCTTGGTTATGGAAAAATTCAATATGGATTGCATTGATTAGTTCAACAATATATCATTGGGACAAGCCGCACGGATTTTGTTCAGTTGCATCAGGCTGTCCTTTCTAAAGATTAGCTAACCACTTCCCGAGAGAGTAGGGTGCAACCGTAGTACACTCCTACTATAGAGTGAAGTGCTATGAGGGATAAGGTGATCATGGAGAATAACCTGCAGGCCATGTATAGACTTATCCCTTGCTATTTACGGTCCCATCGTCTAGGCGGCCTAGGACACCGGCCTGTCACGCCGGCAACATGGGTTCGAATCCCATTGGGACCGCCACTCCACACTTGAACTATAAATTTATTATGAAAAATGTATTTTATTTTATTACAGCATTAATTTTAATCGCAGGATGTGCGAACATCGAAGAAGAACATGATGTAGATTCGACTTCAACTTCAACTAATTCAGTTGTAGCTACAAGTGGAACAAAATTTTCTAGTCCACGAACTGCATCTATAGATACAAAAGAAATATGGAGAACAGGATGCTATTCTAATCAAAATGCAGAGGAGTTAGAAGGAAATGAAATAAGAGATAATTCAACCAATTATTTTTCATTTTCATTTGAAGATAATACAATATCTGCTAAAGTGGAAAAATATTCTGATGACAATTGTTCTGTGAAATATTATTCACATAATGAATTTTTTACTTATTCTATGATAGATTCTTCAAGATTTACAGCAACAAGTGGATCTTTTGTAGAATTGACTCCACAATCTAATGAAGCAGTAGACTTTTTTAATAAAAATACTACATGTAAATATGACGAATGGGAGTTAAATGTTACAAAAAAATGTGATAATGAGATTTTAGGACTTGAGTCGCAAACTGTTTATTGTTCTTATTATTATGAAGAAAATGCGTTATATTCAACGTGTGATCCTGATGATTATCCCACAGAAGATTATACTGAATTTACTAGAATTTATTAAAAAAACCATTTTTTAGCTTGACAGTCCCACCGGTTTTTGAGATAATATAAGTGAAGGTTAGGAATTCTCCTGACTATTAACCCCCAAAAGAGATTTTTTATTATGACAAAATCAAAGTTCGTTGCGAAATTGATGAAGAAAGGAGAATTTCTCTCTTCAGGAACGTTTGAATCTTTGGAAGAAGCAAGATTGTGGGCGATGAAAGAAGCCAAATTGCTGATTTCTGATTTGGAAATGTTGAGAAGCACCAATATTGGTGACATAGTTGTTGAAATTGATAAGCATTTTACTGAATATGAGATTTCAACTGATGAACTTTTTAAGAATAGTGTGAGGGCAATATGAGAAAAACCGTTGCAAATGAAATTTTTAAACAGTTAGGTGGACAAAAATTTGTTACCATGACAGGAGCCAATAGTTTCATTGATCTTGAGAATGGTATTCGAATGAAGATTGGTCGAAACAAGACCAATGCAAACTTATTAGAAGTTGTTCTAAACAGTATGGACACTTACGATGTAACTTTTGCTAAGTTGACTCGTTTGGGTGAGTGGAAGTCGGTTAGAGAATATAAGAATGTTTATAATGATTCTCTGGTAGAACTTTTTGAAAGACATACTGGAATGTATACGAAATTATTTTAGGAGAAATTATGAAAATGTTTCTTGAAGAAATTGCAACCCTAGTATTGTTATTTGGTATAGCATATTTGGCAATACTTTTTATGTTTATTCTTATATAGGAGATTTTATGATAAAATATATTGCAGTTGCTACAGTAGCTTATATGATATATGCTGGAGTATTTAGTGTTAGCTTTTCTAGTGATGAAGTTGGGGTTGGATTTAATCCCAGTAAAGTTGCTACTAGATTTGTATCTGATGTTTCAACTATATTTGAAAGTGTAAAATGAGTATGATAATGTGTAAATATGGGTGTCTAAGTGATACCGATTACTTTCCAGAATTTGGATATGATGTAGTAACTGGTGAATACACTTGTGAACCTTGCTATGAAAATGAAGAATTTGTAGTTTCAGAAGAAGACGAACTCATTTTTTAATCCAAAAAAACCAATTTTTATCTTGACACTATGGTGTGGTTTTGAGATAATATAAGTGAAGGTTAGGAATTCTTCCTGACTATTAACCCCCAAAAAGAAATTATTATGAATGCTAGTTTGAATCATGCACTTGAAAAAGAAGTGACCCACGCAAGAAAATTTAAACTGAGAAAACTCAAAATGGTTTGTAATGAACTTGAAGCCGCAGAACGAAAAGTTGATGAACTTAGAGGCGTTAAGTGGGGTTTGGTTACTGATCTCAAAAATTTAGGTCACGATTTTACAGCCACTACTGAGGGCATGGATATAGTTTTGTCTTCTTCACCTTCTTTTAATTGGAGTTAATTATGAGTACAAATAGTTTAGTAGCGTATTTAAGTAATGATGGAACAGTTACTACATCCTATGTGCATTGGGATGGAAATACAACAAGTGTTGGATGGACTTTGTTAGAACATTACAATACTGCAGAAAAAGCAAAGGAATTAGCTACAACTTTGGGTTATGCATCTTCCTTGTATGAAACAATTGAAAAGTCTCATGCAGATCGTGCAAATACAGATGAAGCAATAGTTTACGAAAATTATCTTGATTTTGAGGAGTACATTCGTGAAAGTTCTTTTCTTGAGTATGTTTATATTTGGGTAGAACATAGAAATGAGTGGCAAGTTGCTACTTGGGAACACACAAAACTAGATACTATATCAGACGAAGGATTAGAATTCCGATATGATTGGAATGGGTTTGGACTGCTGACTGATGTATTTACAAATGAAGCTGTTGAAGCTATAAAACGATTTAGAGACATTGCAGACAAAGGAAATTCTGATTATATAGGTTATGCAGAAGAACTGGAAGCAGGAATTTTAAAATATGCAATTGAAGAAACGACTTATGCTTAGAATAAATATTGTTCGTGAAATTTTTATTTTGCTTATTGCTCTTTTAATAATAAGTTATATTGCAAGCAGAATAAGTATTGAATATTACAATTTCATAAAGTATCATTTTATTTTGGGATGTAGATATATGGAACTCCCACATGAAGTTTGGGCGTTCATGGATAAATATCTTTTCGAAGGACAATTATGATCCCTCGTAGTTCAGTGGTAGAACGGTAGACTGTTAATCTGCTTGTCGTTGGTTCGAATCCAGCCGAGGGAGCCACTAGAATAAATACTTAATAGGAATTAATTATGTTTGTAAAGATGGGTTCTCCTGCTAGAAAAAACAGAGCCTTTCATGTAAATATTGATAATCATGATGTTTGGAATTTAGATTCCACTCTTGCTCATATTATTCATCCTGCTCTTGTTCGTTTAAGGGAACGTGTACCACATTTTGGTTATCCAACCCCTTATGATGAAACAGAAGCATATCCAGAGCATTATTCTCAAGGATCATTTGAAGAAATTTTGGATCGTGATGCAGAGAGCAAGTATTATGAAGAACTATGGATGGACAAACTTCAGAAAATGATTGATGCATTTGCAATGATTATTGATAAAGATGAAGACTATGATGTTATTGCTCACCACGTAGATTATAAAGATGCAAGAAAAGCATGGTGGGATAAGATTGACGAAGGTCTGAATCTTTTCGCAGAGCATTATCAAGGTCTTTGGGATTAAAAATAAATTAAAATCCGAAAGGGGAGTATGTTTGTACTTAAATATTGTGGTTCTTGAAATTATAGACCACAAGCAGAAAGTCTTTCCGCTAATATTAATAAATCTTTACTAGATACATGCGAAATTGAACAAGGAACAAAGGGCCAATTTGATTTATATCGAAACGGTGAATTGTTTTTAAGTAAAGATGAATTACAGAAATTTTTTACTTTTGAGGATGTACAATTCAAGTTGAAAGAGAAAGGACTTGGATTTTGGATGGAAAATTTGCGATAATGGTTGCTTTTTTTCTGATTTATTGCTATAATAATCTAATATAAGATTAACATGCCAAAAAAATATAAAAAGAAATTTAAAATATCAAGAGATGATCTGAATGTCAAAATTAATGAATATTTGGAAAAGGGTGGGAAGATCACAAAACTGGAATGTATTATACCAGAACGACCTAGGACTGTACGGCAAGAAAGTCAAATGAAGAGTTTTAACACTCCTGTAGTAGATCAAGATTTTTATGCTAGAGGAGCAGAAAAAGAAGCTGGATGAAAATATTTATTTATCGTATTCCGATGTTATTAATGGGTTTTATAACATCGGTTTTAGTAATTTTAAAATTGACAGATAAAATAAGTTGGAGTTGGAATGATGTGTTTCTTCCACTTCAGCTTTTTGTTATTTTGGGTGTATTTTTTGCACTTATACTTGTCTACTTAGACATAAAAAAGAAAAATTCTAAGAATTTTAACTTTTATTCCTTTAAGAGAAAAAAGAATAAATAATAGAACAAGTTTTCAAAAATGGCGCAGGGAGGTCTGAATGGACTAATGGATCTGCACCCCCACCATTCAGGCCGCGCCCCACTACATAATCATTATATTATCAGGAGTTAATAATGTTGGGTTTTCCGACAACAAGAATAGAACTATTCTTTAGACCAGATCAAGATTGCTTGTTGGCACTTGAACCTGATGGTACATTTCATGAATTTGATGTTAGAATGTTGCGAGAAGCAAAAGAATTATTTTCACGTTATCATGAAGCACATTTTCATGAAGAAGATAATTTAGACGAATTTCATGAGTTTTGTGGAAGAATGCAGGAGGAAAGTCCTGAAATGGAAGGAGTTATGTCTCCATATCTAAATTAAAAGGAGATCGATGATAAAATTTATAGAAACATTTCAAAATAAATTTATTAAAAAAGAAGAGTATGATGTAGAAATAGAACGGAATAAAAAATACGAAGTTAGATGGGTTTGGTATCATACAATTTTAGCAATAGAATTGTTAATAACTAATGTTTTATTAATATGGATATTATTTAAAATATATGACTTACATACTTAGTATCCAGAAGGATCTAAATGATTGAAAAATTGGCTCATAATCATGAATATGTTTTTGAGATATTATATCATTTTAATTGTGGCAATGAAAAGTGTGGTAAGTGGTGGAGTTATGCAAAGACTCCTGATAATAAAGAAGAATTACATAAACAGAAGGTAGATGCTATGTATTGTCCACATTGTGGAATAAAAGGACATCTAAAAATAAAGGATAAATTTTTTAAAAATATTTAAGGATTAAATGCAAAAAAAGCTATTATTAGTTTTTGTAATGATGGCGACATGGATGGTTGTAAGTTGTACAACAACATCTCAAACGGGATGTTATGGATTTTGGGAAGATAATAAATGGGGATTAAAAAGGGGAACTATAGTTGGAAAAAATGCTAATTATAAGAAACCTTATCGACAATGTGTAGATGAGGATAATCATATATTAAATAAAGAAAAAAGACCTTATGGGTGATTATGTTTAATAGAAACGAAATAATGTTTTGGATTTTTACACTTATTGTAGGTATCATGTTAGCATGGTCTTGTAGGTTAGAGGCAGTAGTATGAATATTTGGGTAGAATATTTTAAAGTTCCTGAAAACAGTAAAAATAATCATGCTCAAATGAGAGAAAATCTTAAATGGGATCCTCCAGAACCTGAACATATAATGAAAAGATTTTGTCAATCAAGAGAAGATGCAACTACATTTGCTAATGCGATGTTACAGAAAGGGTACTATGCTACTATAAAAACGGACGGTGGGTGGAGAATTTAGAAAAAGAATCACTTATAGGTTTAAAATCGCATTATTCTGTTTATGGAGGACAAGATTTTTATATTGAAACTGTATTACGATATAAAACTCCTGATGGATACAGGGGTAGCATAGTAAAAATTAGATCAAAAAAGGAGAAATGAAAAAAAATAAACGTGTAAGACAAGAAAAGTCTATTAAAAGGCTTGAAAACACCCTTAAAATGCATGAAGCTAATGCAGAACTAACAGTTGCTATTATGCAAGATAAAGTACTTTCTACCGGCTCTAAAGACAAAGTAGAGTCTGTTAGAAAGAAAAAGATAGAACGAATAAAGAAAACAATCGAAAACACAAAGAAAAGAATGTTATAAATATAGAACATACGGTTGATTTGTTATTCATGGAATCGTTAACAACCCGGAGAATTACATGTTAAAAAAGGTTTATGCTTTTTTGATGGTAATTGTCGCAACAATACTGATACCAGGAGTTGTAGGAGTACCACTTGGAAAATCAAGCACAAAAATTCTTATTCCACAACTGCCATCAGTCTCATTAGTCAAGACACAATCAATTAAAAATCCTAACTTAGATATAATCGTGCAAAATCAGGAGCAAATTACGTGTTTGGCAAAAAATATTTACTTTGAAGCGGCAACCCAATCAACTGCAGGAAAATTAGCAGTTGCATTTGTAACAAAAAATAGAGTAGATTCAACTCATTTTCCCAGTACTTTTTGTGATGTAATATATGAAGGCCCTCATTATGCCTCAGGACATCCAAAAAGAGATCGATGCCAGTTTTCATGGTATTGTGATGGAATGGGAGATGATCCAAGAGAAGGATATGGTTGGAGAAATTCACAATCAGTAGCTAAATGGTTTTATGATCATAAAGACAGACTTATGGATATAACAGATGGTGCAACGCATTATCATGCTAATTGGATGCAAAAATTTCCTAAGTGGTCGAGAAAATATAAAAAAAATGTAACAATTGATGATCATATATTTTATAAACGGAGTTATAATTTTTAGAAAGTAAATTATGATTGATAATGCAGATGTGAAAATTCCTCAGCATGAAAAAGGAAATCTTGCGGAGAATTCTTTAGGAGGAACAGAACTTCTTTCAATGGAATTATTCCGCAGATTACCTGAGGAATATAAAGATAAATTTCAATTCGTGATTTCAAGAGTCCATAATATAGAAGAAGATAAACGTAGACTTTTTTGGATTCATGATCTTGCACAAGATCCTTCATACAATATTCTTAAAACTCAACTTGATCTTTTTAATAAATTAATTTTTGTTAGTCATTGGCAACAACAACAATTTAATACTATATTAAAAATTCCATATGATAATGGAGTAGTAATTAAGAATGCGATAGATCCTATTCCGAAACATGAAGAAACAGAAACAAAGGATCTTCAATTAATATATGCTTCAACACCTCAGCGGGGTCTTGATGTTCTTGTGAATTCTTTAAATTTAATAGATAGAAGTGATTTTCATTTACATGTTTTTTCTAGCTATAAATTATATGGTTGGGAAAAAAATGATGAGCCATATAAGCCTTTATTTGAAATGTGTGAAAAAGATCCAAGAGTAACTTATTATGGTGCAGTTCCTTATGATGAATTAAGGGAACATTGGAAAAATATGCATATATTAGCATATCCATCTACTTGGCTAGAAACTTCATGTAGAGTAGCTATGGAAGCAATGACGGCCCGTTGTGCAATTGTTACTTCTAATTATGGTGCTTTACCTGAAACATGTGGTGAATATGCTTACATGTACAATTATACAGAAGATAAAAATAAGCATGTTGAAAGATTTGCTGATGCACTTGAAGATGTTATGGATTCATATTGGACAAAAGATGTTCAAAAAAATCTTGACAATGCATTAGAATACGCATATACTCATTATAGTTGGGATAAACGTATCAATCAATGGATTGATTTTCTTGATAACTTAACATATGAACTAGATTATGCCGAAGAAGAAGTTAAAAAAGAAATCACTATTAACAAAAAAAATTAATAGAGTTATTGGTTCGGGAAGAACCTTTGATGAACAGAAGATGGGAACAGAACCAGTCTTTGATGAAAATTCTACTCCATCAGATATCATGCATGGATTGAATTGGTATAGCCATTTTCATGAAGCAGATCAATCTAAAAAATGGATGCTGGAATACATGAAACATTCTGGATATAGTAAAGAAGATATTCAGAAAGTAAGATCCTTTCCATGGGGAAAAGGTGGACTTCTTGTTGATGGACCAAACGTTATTCATTTGAAGGGTGGAGGTTTTCTTGCTAGAATGATTATGAGAGGATATGAACATTTTCCCAAAGAGTATGTAGAAAAAATTAGTAATCTTATTGACTATAGTAGGAAAAAAGGCGAACTTGTTTCAAAAGAAAAATCTGCTGAAAAAGAAATTAACGGAAATGATAAACCGTCAATTCAAGATCATATAAAAGAACAAGTTTCTTTATATGCTTCTGAACTAGAACAATCCATAGATGATTTTATAGACAACAATTATGAATCGACTATGAATGTATATGATTGGTTGGTTAGTAATAATGTAAAAGGATTGATTGCTAAAAAGATAGCAAAAAAGTTTGAACCTTATCTAGATGAAATAAGATTAATTCCTACAGATGAAGATATGGCTGAAGCATTTGCTCATATGAAGAAGAAACAACTTGTTAGTTATGAGAATTATATTCAATCAATTATTGATGACTGTGAACGATATTCTGAAAATGCTAATAAGCAAAGAAAGCCACGAAAGAAAAAGCCCGTTTCAGTTTCGAAACAAATTGCTAAATTAAATTACAAAAAACAAGATGACGAATATAAAATAGCATCTATCAATCCTTCTGAGATTGTTGGTGCTGATCGATTGTATGTATTCAATTCAAAGTATCGTAAACTTGGTGTGTATCAAGCAGAAGGTCATGCAGGACTATCTGTAAAAGGAAGTACTCTCCGAGGATTTGATACATCACTTTCTAAATGTAAAAAAGTAAGAAAGCCAGAAGAAGTATTATCAAAAATGCTCTCTGGAGGTAAACTTGCTATTAAAAGACAGTACGAATCTATTAATTCTAAAGAAAAAGACTTAACGGGTCGTATTAACAATGAAACTATACTGCTTAAAGTTGTAAAATGATATTACTTGATTATTCACAAATCGTTATTGCGAATGTGATGATGAATAAGAAATCAATGTCTGAAGATTTTGTTAGACATGCGGTTTTAAATACTATAAGAATGTATCATCATAAATTTACTGAAGAATATGGTGATCTGGTTGTTTGTTGTGATGCAACAAATAATTGGCGAAAAGAAGCATTTAAATATTATAAAGCACAAAGAAAAACAACAAGAGATAAATCTGATTTTGATTGGTCTGAATTATTCAGATTATTACACATGGTGCGAGAAGAAATAGCTGAAAATTTCCCTTATAAGGTCGTATATATAGATAAAGCAGAGGCAGATGATATTATTGCCACTCTTATACTAAATAAAGATAAAGAAGAACCTGTTTTAATATTGTCAAGTGATAAAGATTTTATTCAGTTACAAAAATACAAAAATGTTAATCAATATTCTCCTCTAAAGAAAAACTTTCTTGATACTGATAATCCAGAAAATTTTTTAAGAGAACATATTCTTAGGGGTGATGTAAGTGATGGTGTTCCTAATTTTTTGTCTAGTGATGATACATTTGTTACTGATAAAAGACAAACGCCATTATCAAAGAAAAAAGTTTCAGTTTGGTCCGAACTTGAGCCCGATGTATTTTGTCAGGGTGAACAATTACGTAATTATCGCAGAAATGAAATGTTAATTGATTTAACAAAGATTCCTGAATGGTTGCAAACTAATATTGTGGTTGAATATGATAAACAACCAGAGATTGGTAGAACTAAACTTTTTAATTATTTCGTAAAACATAAACTTAAAAATTTAATGGAGCATATAAATGAATTTTAGGAGACATTATGCCAGCTAAAATGACAAGTGATATATTATCAGTTGCAAATATGATGAAAACTGATGAAGAACGTAGTAATTATTTGCGACAAAATCCATCTAAAGCAGTAAAGGAATTACTGCGGCATAATTTTGATAAAGATATAAAGTTTTTGCTTCCCGAGGGAAGACCTGATTTAAAAGAAGATGAGTTTAATCCACGAAGAGGATTTATTGAAGGAGTTGATGATGGAGCTACTTTGAATTATGAAGTAAGAAAATTATATTTATTTATTGAGGGGGGACACCCAAATTTAACCAGCGTAAAGCGTGAAACTCTGTGGATCGAATTGGTTAACTCGTTACACCCCTCTGAGGCTGATGATCTTTGGCATATGAAGGATAAAAAACTTCAAGAAAAATATGATAAGATTACTCACCTCGTGGCTTATAACTCTTTTCCGGAGTATCTTCGACAACCCGAACCTGAACCTACTAGGGATAGTCAGGGCCGTTTTACAAGCACCAAAAAAACTAAGAAAAAGAAAGCAAAAAAATGAAAGTATTGATGACCTGTGCTGGCATGAATACAGAGTTAAGGCCCTTTACGGATATGATGCCAAAGTGTTTATTGCCAGTGAAGGCGAAACCGATTCTATTTCACAATCTTGAATGGCTACAAAAATTTAATATTGATGAAGTAATTCTTACAACAAGTTATTATCATAATCAAATTGAATTAGCATTAAAAAAATTTGGAAGTTTTATAGTTAATACTCATAAACAAAAGGGCGGTGTTGGATCAGCACAGTCTTTGAGAAATTTAAGTTATAAATTTGAAAATGATGATTTTTTATTTTTACGTGGTGACAATTTATATAATTTTGATATAGATAAACATTATAAATCACATAAAGATAATAAAAAAATGATTTCTGTTTTATCTCATATGACTATGGGAGATAGTAAATATAAAACTTTCATTAAATATAAAAATGATTCTGATAAAATAGAAAAGATTTCAGTTAGACCTGATTATAAAATGACTAAAGAACTTTTAGCAACATCAGGAGCATGTTTTTTAAGTCCAACGATTTTTGATAAAATTGGAAAGAGGGACAGACATTTAATCGATGATATTTTTCCTAAACAATTGGAAGATATTAATGTAATAGTAGATAATGCTTCCGTTCAATTTTTTAATACTGCAAAAGAATATTTGTCAATTGCTAATTCAAAAGGCATGACTGGTATTAGTAGAATGTAAAAGGATTATTATGCCAACATATGATTATAAATGTACAAAATGTGGAAATGTCTTTGAAAAAGAATTAAAAATAGCTGACAGAAAGATTCCAACTGAATCTCCTTGTGCAGAAGATGTTCCTCAGACAAAACATATGAATTTTAAGTGTAATGGTGAAATAATACAACTGCTTTCTGCTCCAGGATTTGCTTATGATAATATCGGCCCAAAGAAACCAGATGCTTCTTTTAATGATAAACTAAAAGAAATAAAGAAGGCTCATAAGTATAGTACTTTACCTATAATTGAATAATGTTTATACATGAAAATGTTCTTGGTGATTTAGAACTAAAAACTACAAATGAAAATGGAAAAAGATGTTATGTAACTCCTGATGGTGAAAAATATCCTTCCGTTACTACTGTACTTTCTGATTATAAAAAAGAAGGTATAATCAAATGGAGAAAACGTGTTGGTGAAAAACAGGCCAATAAGATTTCCACTCAAGCATCCCGCCGCGGTACAAAAGTTCATAAACTGTGTGAAGATTATTTGAATAACGAATTATCATTTGACGATTATACTCCTGATAATGTTGTTATGTTTAAAAGTATTCAATCTATTTTGGATGAAATAGAGTTGGTTTATGGCCAGGAACGTACACTATTTTCAAATCATTTAAGAGTAGGAGGAAGAGTCGATTGTGTTGGTAAATTTCGTGGAAAAAAACACATAATTGATTTTAAGACTTCAAGCAAACCCAAAAAAGAAGAATGGATTGATAATTATTTTATGCAAGGGTCAGCATATTCTGTTATGTGGGAAGAAATGACTGGCATATCTATACCTTATATCGCAATAATTATTGCTGTAGCAGATGAAATGCCACAGATTTTTATTGAACACAGAGATAATTGGATCGATAAGTTTATAGAGATTAGAAATAATTATGATAACACTTAATCTTGATGAGATCAAAAGAAAACCACAATTATTATCAATATTAGAAGAATTGAAACATGAAAAAGATTCAATTTTACTATTTGATATGCCCGAAGGATCAAGATTATGGCCATTAGACGAAGAAGAAGACTTTTCTTATATTTTATTTTCAAAAGCACATGAAATTTTACAATATCACAAATTTGATGTTTGGTATTTGTGTTCTGATGTAAATATTAAGACCAGATATACAAAATGGTGTAAAAAAGTAGGTGTTGAAAAAAAGTTTAATGTATTATATTTTCCATTTACTGTTAGATTAGATGTTATTGATTATATCAAACAAGAACACGTTGATTCTCTCGCCAATATTCCTAAGAAAAAAAATTTTATACAATTAATTTGTAATCCTGATGTTTCTAGAATAGCAACTGTTAATCGTTATTATAAACATCTAAATTATGAATATTCTTTAGTTCCTCAGTTTCATAATGATCATGAAAATAATTTTGATATAAAAAATAGAATACTTACAGAAATTGAATTGTCTGATATATGGATTAATGATGTTGATGGAGGTAAAGAGTTAAAAGATTGGGAAACAATTACTGTAAATAATAAAAAACTTAATAAATATATTTTTAATGCATTTCTTCCTAAAGAAAGTTTTGAATCTTGTTGTGATGTAGTATTAGAAACTTATTTAGATGGTCCACTTTATTTTACTGAAAAAACATGGAAACAATTTTTGTTTCAAAAGCCTTTTATTATGATAGGCACAAAAGGTATTAATCATTATTTACAAGATTTAGGATTTGAATTATATGATGAAATTTTTGATTATGATTATGACTTAGAAGATAATAATATAAGAAGATTAGAGGGGTTTTGGACTCAAATAGAACGATATTTAGACCTTGATGTTCCTGATTTTGAGAAGAAACTTATTATATTGAAAAAAAAGCTAATACATAATAGAAATACCTACATTAAATGGATATCAAATATAGATAACGTATTAAATGATCATCGACCAGAATATGATGAGTTGGCTCATTATTTCTATCTTTATTCTACTTTTTACGAAAAAGAATATTTACCAGATAAGGGGTTTAACATAATTAAAAAAATTTGTTTGGGGTGTTAATGGATTATGATTTTACAATAAGTAGTCATTGTAACGCCGCATGTCCTTCTTGTAAGAGATATGAAAGTCACAATAATCCGATTAATTTATATAATGAACCTTTGCATCCAGGATTAAATCAAATTCATATGGATTTTGATGAATTTAAATATATTATTGAAAGAGATATTAATTTATTTAAAAACAAACTTGTAACATTTGAAGGTGAACTTGGGGATCCTATGGTTCATCCACATATAAAATCTTTTATAAATTTTAGTACAGGTGTTTTTAAAAAATTAAAAATAGTTACTAATGGTGGAATTAGAAATGCAAAATTTTTTAATGATTTGGGAAATACATATAATAATTTAGAAATTATGTTTTCTATAGATGGTCTAGAAGATGATTTAAATGGGTTGTATAGAGTAAAAGTAAATACTAAAAAAGCAATTGGTAATATGGTTGCATTTGCTAAAAGTAAGTATGGAAAATCATGGGGAGTGAGTTGGCAATATCTTATTTTTGAACACAACTGGTTTGAAATACCAGAAGTTTTAGATTTTGCAAAATTATACAATATACCTATTGTATTAAAAATAAATACTCGACCTAAATTTAGAATAGAAGATAGATTAATACCTAGTGTTGTTAAACAATATGAAAAAAATAAATTTAAATTAAGCAATCTTGTTTTAGCGAATTAATGTTACCTGCAGAAACTTTTATATACAATTTTGAAATTACATCGTATTGTAATGCTGATTGTCCTAGTTGTTTTAGAACAATGAATAAAAGTAAATTGCCACTTAGACATTTAAAAGTTGAAGATTTCGAATTTTTAATATTAAACAATATAAATTTTATAAAAAATAATCGATACGAAATACAAATTGCAAAATTTTGTGGAGAAGTTGGAGATCCTCTGTTACATCCTAAGATTGATCAATTAATTGGTATAGCTGAAAGTGTGTTTAATAGAGTTGAAATTTATACAAATGGTGGACTTAGAAATACAACTTGGATAAAAAATCTATTTAGACGATATGGAAAAACTCGTTTTGTGTTTGGTATTGATGGATTGTCTGATGAAACAAATCAAATGTATAGAGTTAATGTGAGAACTGATATTGCATTAAAAAATATGATTGAATCTGCAAAATATAGACCTACTAGATGGGAATATACGATATTTAGTCACAATTATTTAGAATTATTTGATGTGATAATGTTTGCAAAAAAACACGACTTAAAGTTATTATGTAGATTTAATGGCCGAACTTTTAATAAACTTGATGATGAAAATATAGTTAAGTGTGAAACATTACTTAAAAAACATAATACAGACTATTACATATGCAAAGAAGATGTGAGAATGAAGAAGAAATTAAAATAAAATGTGATTTTTATAATTATGAATCTGCTAGTTGGAGTCAATATGAAATAGATTTAGATTTAAATGTATTTCCTTGTTGTCATTATTATATGGACCACACTTTAACTAAAAAACCTAATAAGCATATTAGTCATATAGATAATAGTCTTAAAACCAATTCTTTAAATAATATTTTTAAAGAATATGATAAAGTATTAAATGAAAAACTTTGGAAAAATAAAAAAACATGTCCTCCTCTTTGTATGAAAATTTGCCGAAAAAAATAAATAATAATCAACATAATTTACCTGAAGAATTTGAAGATTTGGTTTATTGTATAGGATGGCATGAACATAAAAAATGGGCAGAAGTTGAAATAGCATCTGATTTTTCTGTATATCCTTGTTGTGCTTTACATGCAGAGCATCAATTAAATAAAAGATTCTTAGATAAAAAATTAGATAGTTTTGATAAGGAATGGAATAATTTAAAGAAACATAAATTGAAAGATATCTTAAAAATATGGAGAGAACATATTAAACCAGAATTTTGGAAAAAAGAAAAAACATTACCCGAATGCTGTAAAACATTATGCAAGATAAAATAATAATATTTGGAGATAGTTTTGCAGATCCTGCAGACAGAAAATACGAAAATAAAAATGTAACAACGTGGTATGAATTTTTGAAATCAGATTATAAAATAACAAATCATGCTTTATCTGGTACAGGTCCTCACTATTCATTTAAAGAATATTATAATTTTATTTCTAGTGATAATAATAAAGAAGAGTATATTTGTATTTTTTTATTAAGTGGAGAAGATAGAATTCATTTCTATAATGCTGATCCCCAAACTATTACACATATTAATTGGAACTTTGATAAAAAAGAAAGTTGGTGGGCAGAAGATTCAAATTTAACGAAACAAAAAATATATTATGATACATTTAAATCTGAAATTGATTTTTTCTTTTTAACAATGCATGATGAATTAAAATGGTCTAATTTTAAAAATTTAGGATTCCTTTATATGAATTCTTTATTATTAAATATGAAAACATTTGTATTTTGTACTTATGGTATTAAAATATTAAGTGGAATGGGTAATTTTTTAAATCTTACGCAACTTAATAATTCAAATTTTTATTTATATCCAACTGAATTGGGATATATTGCTCATCAAGAATTTGTTGATTTAGAAACTGCTGGTGGTTATGATTTTGTAGATTATAGAAGAAATCATTTATCACAAGAAAATCATAAAGTTTTATATGAAAATATAAAAAAAATGATTAAAAATGATTATGAATATATTCCGTTTGTTAAAAATATAAATCATTCTCAAAATCTTGGACAATTTCGTAATTCAAAAACAGGAAAATTTATTTATGAATAGATTATTTGTTTTTGGAGATAGTTTTAGTCATCCAAATAGAGTTGATATTGATAAATTGCCTTTATGTGAGTTTATTGATGATAAATTTTTTACATTTTATCGTATAGTAGCAGAAAAGTTAAAAGCTGAATGTTATAATTTTTCATTAAGTGGTTCTGGCCCACAATATACAATGCTTAAATTTCATCAGGCTTTGTATCATTATAAATTTAAAAAAAATGATTATATAGTTTTATTATTGTCAGATCCTAGTAGAGATTATAACCCTATAGAAAATGATATAGAAGAAGTAAAATATGTTGAATTAGGGGACAGACCTCATTATGGATTTGAAAATATAAGAAATCTTATATATCTTCAATATATGTCAAAATATTTTTTTCCAGAAGTCAAGTTTTTTTGTAATGTTATATGGAAAGAAAGTTCATTTTTTGAAGGTGAATATTATTCAAGTAGAGAAGGTGAATTTGGAATACACCAAAATGATTTTCCATCTAAAGATTTTAAATTTGAAAAGTTATATAATTTAAATGATAGTAATAATTGGTTTTATTTGTGCGATTGTGAATTAGGTATTATTCATATGAAAGAATTTAAAAAAAAATACAAGATTTATATGTCTCATGAACGATTGCATTTTATACACAATGAAGATTCACAATTTAAAGTAAAAGCAGAAGTCAATGATAGTAGAGTAAATCATATGAGTCAAAGAACTCATAATACTTTTGCTAATATTATTTTGGATTTTTTTATTAATAATAAAAGACCTATAAATACTGATAATTTTTTCGAAACTGGTTTTTTAGATTATGATGATCCACATTTAATTCCACAGGAATTTATATATGAATGATTTTCATATTTTTGGAGATAGTTTTGGGGAAAATCCATTACATAGTGATTCTCCTGAATTTTGCTGGTTCAATAATTTAAAATTAAAAGTTGATGGAACAGTTTTTAATTATTGCTTAGGATGTACTGGTCCAATAGAAAATTTAAAACTGCTTCTAGAAAAAAAATTAAAAGATACTAATATAATATTTTTGTTATCTATAAAATACAGAATACCATTTCCTTTTTCGAAAGAACGTGGTCATAGTGAAGATTTTAAAGAAATTCATGATTCTCGCACTTCTCCTAGAAAAGAAGTTAATTATGCACTAGAATGGTTATATGAAATTGATATGGTTTATAACATGTTTGGAGATGAAATAGAAATGTCTCCTTTCTTATGTATATTATATTTACATTTTTATGCTTTAAAAAATAATTGTAAAATATTGATTTTTTTATGTGATCCAAATGATGTTGCAAATGAAAATTATTTTTATTTTAATAATGAACATTTTAAAGTACATAGAAAAAATATTTGGCATATGAGTCAAGAAGAATTTCGAAACAGAATAATTGATCCTATTGAAGAAGAAAAAAGAGTTTCGCATATAAGTGAATGTAATCATACAATCATGTTTAATATTATTTTAAATTTTTTTATGAATACTTCTTATAATGAATCATTTTATCAAAATTTATATGACGGATCAAAAGAAAAAATAAAAAATAGATTTATTTATGATTGAAAAAATAGAATACGATACTAAAAAATATAATTTTGTTAAAGTTTTTCAAGAATATTTTGAAGAAGATTTAACAAAATTACATAAAAAACTTCAATTTGAACGTGAATTTTCGGAAATGGCAGGAGGAACAGAAGAGTTTGAAGTAGTATCACAAACTTATACAGATGTTATTAAAACTTTAGCTTTTAATGATTTATGGATTGAATTTGTTGAAAATGTTATTAAATCATATTTTGATAATAAATCTATTTACATTCAAAAACTTCCTTCTTTTAGAATATTTCCTGCAGGACATTCTGTAAAATATGTTGAAAATACAACTGATGGATATAATAAACATTTAGATGCAGAGCCTCCTTATTATCATCCTAAATTTGAGAGCAGTTTTTGGATACCATTGACAGAATGTAATTATTTAAATGATTTTTATTATCAAGATGAATATGGATCATATCGAAGAGCAGATATACGTATAAATGAATTGCTAATTTTTAGTAGTGATGTGATACATGGAAATAGTGTACATAATAAATCTTCTCAAACTAGATGTTCTTTGGATTTTAAAGGTTTAGCAGTAGATGATTATGATGAAACTATGTTGAGTGATCAAATGATTTTAAAAAGAGGCTCACCATTTAAACAAAAAGATTGGTATAGTACAAAACATTATTATATGGAAATGTGATGGACGTTAATTCTCATAATGATTGGGATTCTCTTGAAGAAATAATTGTAGGTCGTGCAGATTTTGCACATATTCCTCCAGTGGATTCTTCAATGAAAAATTTCATGTTTGCAAATCTGTCAAATGAAGAAATAAAAAAACATGTTGGATCATATAATCAGGATCTTCTTAAAGAAGCAAATGAGGATCTTGATATTTTATCTGAAGTATTGGAAGATTGTGGAGTTGTAGTTCATAGACCAGAAAGAACACAACATCATCAGCGAATTCAGACTCCAAAATGGAGAACTACTGGTTGGCATAATTATTGTCCCAGAGATATTTTTTTAATTTTGGGAAATAATATTATCGAAGTTCCTAGTGTTATGAGAAGTCGGGTGTTTGAAACTTGGTCTTATAATACAATTTTACACAAAGCATTTGAAGATGGTGCAAGATGGTTTTCTGCACCAAAGCAAATTATTAAAGATGAAAGTTTTGATTTTTCAGATTTATCAAAACCAACATTAATGAACAATGAGATTCTTTTTGATGCCCCTAATGTAATAAGAATTAATAAAGATTTAATTTTTCAAATAAGTAATAGTGGGAATGAAAAAGGAGCCGAATGGTTAGAAAGAATGTTTCCTGAATATAAAATTCATATTGAACATGATGCATATTCAGGCGCCCATTTTGATAGTACAATAATTCCTTTAAGAGAAGGACTTGTATTATTAAATGGACTAAGATGTAATCAAGATAATTATCCTAAATTTTTTGATGATTGGGAAAGAATATTTTTTACTGATATTATTTCAACTAATTCTGAAGACTCTGGAATATCAAGCGATTCAATTGGATTAAATTTATTAAACATTAATCCCAATTTAGTCATTGTTGATGAAAATCAAAAACCATTAATAAAAATTTTAGAACAATATAAAATAGATAGTATACCTTTATCTATGAAACATGCAAGAACATTAGGCGGTGGTTTCCACTGTGTAACATTGGATTTAAAGAGAAAATGAAACAAGTAGGATTTCTTGAACTTTCTCATATTTTCACAAATCAAGTAAAATTACCATATTCTACTGGATGTATTTGGAGCTATTGTAAAACAGATGAAGAAATTTCAAATAATTATTCTTTTGATATTCATGATTGGTACTATGTACTTGATGGGTCTTTTGATGTTTCATCCACAGCTAGGAAACTCGCTGAATGTGATATTATAGGAGTATCATATTTTGTATGGAATACTCATACAAGCGATAGAGTTAGTGCAGAAATAAAAAGACTTAATCCCGCTTGTAGAATAATATATGGAGGATTGGGTACCCCTAAGTATGGTAGATGTCAAGAATTTTTGAATGATCGACCATATATTGATGCTATTGTACACAATGAAGGAGAATTAGTTTTTGCAAACCTCTTAAAGAATGATGACTGGTCTAAAGTTAACGGAATTACAACTCATTCTTTTCAAACTCCCCTTGCAAATAGAATAAAAAATATTTCTGAAATGCCTAGTCCATATCTTGATGGGCTCTTTGATAATTTAGTTGCTACTAAAGATCATGATTATGAATGGGAAAGTTTAATTGAACTTGAACGAGGATGTCCATATACTTGTACTTTTTGTGAAGTTGGAGATAGACATTGGACTAAAGTTATTAAACAAGATTATGATAAGATGGTTAAAGAAATAAATTGGATTTCAGATCATAAGATTGATTATCTACATTTAATCGATAATAATTTTGGAATGTATAAAGAACATAAAATTATATCAGATTTATTGATTGATAAATTAGAAACAAAAGGTTATCCAAATGCATTAAATATTACTTGGGCAAAACATAAAAAACCTTATCTTTTTGATATTGCCGAAGATTTGTGGAAAGTGGGTCTGAATAAAAGTGTAACTCTTGCCTTACAGTCCACTAATTCTTCTACTCTTAAAGCAGTTGAACGAGCAAATGAAAATACAAATTTGGAACAGGTTATAGCTTATTTAAAAAAGAAAGGAATGCCTGCGTATATTGAGACTATTTTAGGATTACCAGAAGAGACTTTAAGTAGTTTTAAAGAAGGATTATATAGATTGATTGATGATATAGGATATCATAATTATATTGGAATTTATACTATGGTAGCGTTACCAAATACACCATTTGGTGATCCCGAATATTTAAAAAAATATGGAGTAAAGATAGTTAAAACTGCTCCTTGTTTTTTTCATCATGAACATCCTTCAGAAAAACTTATGGAAGATACAAATGATGTTGTTATTGGTTCTAGTGTTATGTCTTATGATGATTATTTAAAAGCATGTGGTTGGAAATGGTATATGATATCTGTTCATTTTCTTGGTTGGTTAAGAGTTCTTGCAATAGATTTAAAAAAGAAACATAATATTACTCATAGACAATTTTATGATGATTTATTTAATTGGTCTATACAAAATTCGTCTACTTTATTATATAAAGAATATTATGTGACAATGAGATTATTAAATAAAGTATTTAAAAAAGAAATTCCTTGGGGAAGAAAAGTAAAAGGAGCTTCTGACATTTATTGGGAATATGAAGAAGCAACAGGTATTTATATCGCAAAAAACAAAAAAAGATTTTACAATGAAATCGGTGATTTTTTGGAGAATACATATAATAGTAGATATCCCGTATTAGTAAAAAAACAATCAGACAAAATGCTTGATCCATTTCTTGTATATGAGGGAGATTTAGAAAAATATGCAAGAGAATGTTTGTGGTGGGGCAGACGAGCAGAAAGATTTTTTGTATGAAATATTATGAAGACTTTTTAAAATATTTTTTAGATGTAGATTTGTTGAATGAATTAAAGTCTATTTCAGAATGGGAAAATTTTGATCGTAATACAAGTCATATGAAAGAATATTATGGCGAAGGTCAGTTAATTAATAAAACACGACAATATTTGCATTCTAAAAAATGTATAGAGTGGGTTGAAAAAGAATCAGGTGTAGATGGATTGGTTGTTGATGTTTATGGTACAGGTGAAGGAGTATCATTAATGGAATCAGGAGATCAGTTAGATCCTCATATAGATTTTAATTGGAATAATCGAATAAAAATGAATCGTGCAGTAAATTTAACGGTTTATTTTGGTACTGTTACTGGTGGCGAATTTACAGTATGGGATGAAGATATGAAAACAGTAACTTTTTCTAAATCACCCAAACATAATTCTGCAATTTTATTTCAACATAGTGAAACAAATGCTCATGGAGTTAAACCCGTAACTTCAGGTCAACGATATGCGATTAGACAATTTTATTATAAAAGCGAATCAACTTGTGATAATCCGCATCAGTCCCTTTATTGGTATAATCCAGAAAAAAATATGCCTACAAATACATAATGGAAATATTTCTTCACGGACCTGGGGGATGTATGACAACTTGGCCCCTAACAAGATTTGCTTATAATTGGTGGAAAGATAAACCAAAAAAAATGATATTTGAATATTCTTGGAATCTTGAAGAAAATTGGAAAAATAACGAAGATTATTCATATTTACCTAGACAAAAACTTCTTAAAAAATTCGAAGTGCCTAGGGCCGCAGACTTTTTGTATGACAAATATTGGGCTGAAAATGATACGGCTTTATATATGTGTGATTATGATAATTGCATAATTTTTGTTGAATATGATAATCGAGTATCTATGCATTATCCTGATGAATTATCATGTGTGAATTATGATATAGAATATCAATTTTCAACCGAAATGTTTTATTCGGGAGTTTCTTCAGAAATAGGTAATTGGCAACATAAAAAATATAATACATTTATTCCGTTAAAAGATTTTAGATTACATGTTAAAAAGATTAATGGTCGAAAATGGATTTTTGATCTTGATGTAGAAAAAACTAAAGCAATGTATAATCTCTATGTTGAAACACCACATGTAGTAGATTGGTATTATAGATTACATGTTAGAAATAAAACTGTTATTGATAATTTTAGTGAATATACAGGTATAGATTTATCTTATGATATGAATTCAGGAGATAATTTGCGAGGAGATCCTGATACTTTAGATGTTTCTGATTTTAAATTTCATATTAATCGTTAGAAGTATATGTGGAAACATGTAGATTTATTTGAAAGAGAGGTTGCAAGAATAATAGGAGCGCCTTATGGAATTGCTACAGATTGTTGTACTCATGCAATTTTTATTTCTTTATTATGGGAAAAAGAACATGGATTAACTGAAATAGGATTACCTAAAAGAACATATATAAGTGTTCCTCAAGCATGTAGACATCTTAATTTAAAAATTCATTATCATAATACGCCTTGGAAAGGTTCTTATGATATTATTGGAAGCAACGTTGTGGATTCTGCTTGTCATTTTTCAGAGAACACATATAATGAAGGGTTTAGTCATTGTTTAAGTTTTCATCATCGCAAAACTTTATCTACAATACGTGGTGGTATGATTTTGACAGATAATAAAGAGTTTGCAGATTGGGCTAGACTTATGATTTATGATGGTCGTGATAGAAATAAAATGATGAAAGACGACAATCCAACATTATGTGGATATCATTATTATATGTCCCCCGAAACAGCAATATTGGGAATGCAAAATTTAATGAAATTGGATACCTATATTCAAAAATCTATTGCAACATATAAAGACTACAAAGATATAAGTCATATATGATTTTTTGTGATATTCCTAAAATAGAAGATATTATTCCTCATTGTTGGACAGATCCAGTTGAGGGTTCTTTTCATTTACAAAAATATCTTAAAGAAAACATTCCTATAGATTCTGATGTTTGTATTATTGATAGGTCTGAAGTTGAACGATTGTGGCCTTTAGATTTATCAGAAAGCAAAATTGTTCATAATATACATGAAGCATTGTCAAACCATACAGGAAAAATATTTTATCTTAGCGGAGATTTGAATATTTTTAAACGTTATAATAAATGGGTATTGACAACAAAACCTGATCGAAAAGTAACACCTATTGTTTTTCCTTTTTGTTTTTTTCCAAAACCGGGTTTAGTAGAAGATTTTTGTGTTGAAAGTTTAGAATTAACTTATTCTGATGAAGAACGAGAATTATATAAACAAATACGTTTAAAAGATAAAACTAAAAATTTTATAAATTTAACTTGTAGTCCAAAATTATTAAGACTATTATTATTAAAAAGATATTATCATTATCAAAATTTTGATTATTCATTTTTTCCATGGCATCATGGAGAAAATTTTCCAGAAGTATCTATTGATTATCCTCTTGTATGGGATAAATCTGGTCAAAAAGTGAAAGGATCTGATGGTTTTTATCAATTGAGAGATACATGGTTTTTGTCTGAACCTATTCCTATAAGAGAATTGACAGAATTTTCTGGTGAATGGAAATCGGGAAGTAAAGATAAAATATTTTTTGATGATTCAATGCCTCAGGAAGTTTTTACAAGTTGTTGTGATATAGTAACAGAATCGTATTATTGTAATGATTCTGTGTTTTTTACTGAAAAAACTTTTAAAGAAATTATATTTAGAAGACCTTTTCTTATGTTGGGCGCTAAAAATCAATATAAATTTTTTAAAAAATTGGGATTTGTATTATATGATGAAATTTTTAATTATGATTTTGATGATGCTGACAATCTTAAAGAAAGATATGAAGGATTTTGTGATCAAATAGATCGATATATACATTTATCACCAATCAAATTTAATAAAAAGTTAAAAATTTTAACTGAAAAAATAGAATATAATTTTCAATTATTAAATCAAAAAATATTAGAAAGTGTAAACATCTATGAGATGATTTCTAGATGTCATGATGATGAAAATATATTTGTTGAAAATTCAAAAATGGATAAAATGTTTGAAGATGTTTTACCACAATTAGAAGATTATACAACAGAGGTATTATGACAATTTATCTTTTTGGTGATAGTTATGTAGAAAACGAGCCTGCTCACTTTCTTAATGTAAGAGATCATGAAAGATGGTATGATATTCTTTCGAAAAGAATGAATGAAGAAAATGTTAATTATGGTCAAGCTGGTGAAGGTCCTATAGAAACCATGGAAAAATTTCAAACAGGTTTAGAGTCTGGTTATTATAATGAAAATGATAAATTTGTTATTGCATTATCTTCACCATTTCGTATACCTTGGAAATGGAGAAGGAAGGGTAGAAAAGAAGATAAAGCTAATCAATTAAGAGCCGATGATATTTTGAATTCTTCTGATTTTCTTTTTCGTTCTTTTAAACAAGAATTGGGTGTTGGGTTGGGGGGTGGTGTATCATCGGCTGTCATGGAAGATTCTTATTTTTCAGGAATTGATGATGCAGATGTAAAATTTAATGAAATGCAAATATTTACTCTAAAATCTTTTTATGATTGTATGCATGATGAATTATCATATACAAATGCAAAAAACATATGCTTATTGAAACACATTTCGATACAAAATAATTTACCTATAATTGTTTTTACAGTTTTTGATTGGAATAATACTCCTATGGAAAAAAAATCGAATAATATGTCTGTATATAATTTAGAAAATATTAATGATGATTTATTTTATTATTATCCTACGCCCTTATTTGAACATTCAATGCGTGAATGGAAAAATAAAGAAAAGATGAATGAAGGAATGTTAAATCATTTTTCTGAACGTAATCATGAAATAGTTGCAAATATTATTTGTAATCATTTTACTGATTCTGATTATTCTGTAAAATTTCATGAGGGGTTTATTATAGGAGATAAAAATTCTGATAATCGAGGAAATATAGATTCAACAAAATATGTAGATTTTATTTATGATTAAATGGGGAACAACATTTGGTTCTCATGATGGAGCATTAGCAGTTTTTGAAAATGATAAACTTGTATTTGCTTCTGATGCAGAACGATGGTCAAGAAAAAAAAATGATCCTATCATTCCAGGTAGATTGGTAGAATTTGCAGAGAATAAATGGGGGGTTCCTGAAACAGTATATTTTTATGAAGATTGGAATCTTAAAAATGAACGAAGAAAATTTGCAGGACAAACATCTCTTGATGAAGTTTATTTTAAATATCCCATCAGATATTGTAATCATCATTTGTCTCATGCTCGTTATGGCTATTGGACTTCTCCTTTTGTAGATTGTACAGTTTTAGTGTTAGATGCAATTGGTGAATGGAATACTATGACTCAATGGAAAGTGAAAGATGGTAATTTTTCATTAAGTAGAGAATGGAATTATCCTAAATCTCTTGGTTTGTTTTATTCTGCAATGACTCAGGCGGCAGGTTGGAAACCAAATGAAGAAGAATATATTTTGATGGGAGCATCAGCAGTCACACAAAACTACAATATACATGATTATCAATATATTAAATCAATGTGGGACGATAATAAAAGTTTTCATCAAGGAATAGATATAGAAGGATTGACTGATGAGTTTGAGATAGCCGCTATAGCACAAGACATTTATGAAGAAGAATTTCAAAAAATTATAGGTGAAATTGATGATGAAAATCTTGTTTTTGTTGGAGGATGTGCTTTAAACGTATCAGCAAATCGTTTTCTTACAAAATTTAATACATTTATTCCCTGCAACCCAGGTGATGGTGGATCTGCTATTGGGTGTGCTTTAGATCATAAAATAGAAGCAAATCCATATCTTGGTTACGAAATTGCAGGAGAATATCCCGTCACAGAAATTATCAAAGAACTTAAAGAAAATCATATGGTAGGTGTGGCGAAGGGTCGAGCAGAATTTGGACCAAGAGCATTGGGTAATAGATCATTTCTTGCTGATCCATCTCTTCCTGATATGAAAGATAGAGTGAATAAAGTTAAAGGACGAGAAGAATTTAGACCATTTGCACCAATGATATTAAAAGAAGATGTAGACAGATATTTTGAAAAAGGTATTTCATCACCTTTTATGAATACAATTCGTAAGGCAAAGAAAGAAACATTGGATAAATATATGTGTATAGTACATTTAGATGGAACATCAAGAATACAAGAAGTGTCTGAGGAACCACACAGAACCCTACTTGAAGAATGGAAAAAAGAAACAGGATGTCCAATGCTATTGAATACTTCTTTGAATATTAAGGGAGAACCAATAGTAAATACTGAACAAGATGCTAAAAAGTTTAAATTAAAAACAGGCATAGAAGTTTTATAGGAGACATATGCACATGCATGGATCATTTAATAAGATGTTGAGAGAGACTATTCATGAATCTCAAAAATGTCAAAGAAACTGGGATTTAAGTAAGCAAATTTCAGAAGAAGATAAAAATTTAATAGTTGAAGCGGCTACAAATTCTCCTTCAAAACAAAATTTAAATTATTTTAAATTACATGTGATTGAAGATAGAGATATGATCGAAGACATACATGAAAATACTAGAGGATTTGGTCCAATTTATAAAAATTTTGATGCTGATAAAACTCCAAAAAAATTATCAGAAGAAGGAAAAGCTCATTATGAAGAAGGGGATGGTGATGGGAATTGGTACACTAATTCTCAAGTTTTAGGACAACTGTTGTTAGCATTTACTAAAAATGAACCAACACAAATACGAGAAGAAGATGATTCTTATGAAGAAGATCGAGCCATGGCTATTGGAATAGCGGCGGGTTATGTAAATGTGATTGCTACTCAATTGGGATATTCTACTGGATGTTGTAAATGTATGGATTCTGATACAATACAGAATATTTTAGGAGGAGAAGCCCCTATTTTGTTGATGGGAGTTGGTGTAGCAGATAAAACAAGAGATCGTAGAGAACATCATACAGAAACCAATTTTACATTTCCCTCATTAAAATCTCTGAAAAATATTGAGACTGTTACATATCCAGCATAACAAAATAATATAGGATATTATGAAAATATGCATAGTGGGAGGTAGTACCGCAGGTTGGTGGGCGGCAGGTTATCTGGAAAAAAATATGCCAGAGTGTGAAATTGTATTATATGATTCTCCTGATATACCAAATTTAGGTGTAGGGGAATCTACCTTACCTCAAATAAAAACTTGGTTTGATGATATAGGAATAAAAGAAGAAAATTGGTTTGATAAGTGTAATGCCGTTAAGAAATATGGTAATTATAAGCAAGGTTGGAATACTCCCCCAATAGATGATTCAATGACATTGAGATTTTGGTATGATAGGGGATTATTTGAAGATTTATTTAATGAACCTCAAAATTGGAATAAAGATCAAACTCCAAAGAAACAAAATTTTTATGATGTTTTTGAAACAAATTATGATTATGCTTATCATATTTGTGCAGAGTCATCTGGAAAAATGTTGAAGAATTTTTGTGAACGTACTGAAACACGATATGAGACACTTGATAAATTACCCCCTGGTTTTGATTTATATCTTGATTGTACAGGTTTTAGTAGAAAGTTTGTTAATGATTTTACTGAGATGTCTATCAGTAAATATCATATTCTAGATAATGCATGGGTTATAAATCTACAAAGAGAAAATGATGTTCCCATTTGTGATTTTACAAAATCTATTGCAAAAAAATATGGATGGCAATTTCAAATAGATTTACAAAACAGAACAGGTATAGGTTATGTTTTTAGTAGTCAACATATTGATGTTGAATCTGCTCTTTTAGAGTTTAGAACGTTTTATAAGAATCGTACTCCGGTGGAAAGTGGTCATTTATGTGAACCCAAATTATATCAATGGAAACCACTTGTACTTCAAAATCCTTGGTCAAATAATATTGTAGCACTTGGTACTTCAGCGGGTTTTGTAGAACCTTTAGAAGCTACCACACTTTTTAATTTGCAAGCAGGTATAACTACTTTAGTAAGATGTTTGAAACATAAAATTCCATCAAAAGTGTATAACCGACAAATGAGAAATATTTGGAGAGACAGTTTACGGTTTATAGAATGTCATTATACGTTGAGTGATCGAAAAGATTCTAGTTTTTGGAGATATATAACAAAAGAAAAACCCAAATATCAAAAATTAATTTGGGAATATTATGATAAATATAGTTCTGAATTTACAAATATTTTTCCATCAGGCGTCTGGGCTCAACAAATAATTTATATGAATGCATATGATAATAGGACCACTGCAACTAACTGATGATCATATTTTACAAGTTCATGAATTTTGTTCTAAGTGTAAAAAATATAATTATGTTAATAATGAATCTCTAGAATCTATGAAATGGGAAAAAGCAGATTGGTTTGCACATTTTATTAGTGATAAGATAGTTTCATTAAGTGGAGTACATGAATTTTTAGATGGTTTTAGAATAATGTTTAGAGGAGCAACATTACCTGGTACGACAAATAAGTTATTAAATAGAGAACAGGCATATGCTCAAATGGCTTTCATACGTAATATTCACGATAAGCCCATTTTTTATTTTACTTTGAATATATCAAATAATGTTGGAAGTAAGAGTAATAGATTAAGAAAATGGATGCATAATGGTAAATTTGGTCTGGGAGAATATGTTAAAACTGAAAAAATATTTGGTATTGAACAAGAGATTTGGCAAGTAAATAATACATGAAAATAACTATTTTTACAAGCGGTTCTACAGGACAATCTAAAAAGATTACACATGAAGAGACTGATTTTTATAAACCCGCTAGATTTTTGTGTGAAAAATGGAAGTTGACATCTAATGATGTGATTTTAAATCCGTTTCCTTCTTGGACTATTGCAAATTGGTCTTTTTGTTTTTTTCCAGCACAACTGAGTGGTTGTCAAATGATTAATGTGAAAATGGAACCTTTGAAATTTTGGGATTTGGTTACAGAACTCAGACCTACTGTATTAACTCTCCCCATACGTACTATACGTACAATATTAAAACGAAAAAATCCAGATTTAAGTTTTTTAAATATTTTTGCTACAGGTTCTGCTCCTGTTTCGGAATATGATATACAATTGATGAAAAGTACAGGTGCAAAAAATATTTGGAATATTTATGGTTCTACAGAATGTATTCCTCCAGTTTTAATGTCAAATAATGATGAATTCGATTTTAAAGATTCTCCTTATTATCTTGAGTATGATAATACTTTAATCGTGAATGGTTTTGATACTAAAGATAAATTTGAATATAATAAATGTTTAGGAAGAATGATTGTAAATGAAACATGGAAGAGTTAATCTGTACATATCAACAAAATCATTTATCGATAACACAACCTGAAGGTAAAATAACTCCATGTTGTCATTTCGACAATAAACCTTATCCACATTGGGATGAAGTAAATTTAAACTCAGTAAATTCTTTAAGTAAATTACTCAAATCTTATAGATGGTTTGAATTGAGAGATATTTTTTCTGAAGGTATAAAATATGAAGGATGTATAAATTGCTGGAATGCTGAAAAAATAGGATATTTGAGTAAAAGAGAATATTATAATCTTATTTCAGAGAAATATGAAAAAGAAAAAATAGAAGATTTAGAAATTGCTCTAGATTTTAATTGTAATTTCATGTGTAGATCATGTAGACCAGGTATAAGTTCAAAATGGAATACAGCAACATCTGTTATAGATCAATTAAAAGAATTTGAAAAAGATCATTATGAACCATTATCTATTGACAATTATTCTTTCAAGTTGCGAACAATATTAGAACAATCTGACCTTTCAAATTTAAAAAGAGTTGCGATAGTTGGAGGGGAGCCTTTTTTAAGTTATAATTTAAAATGGTTTTTAAATAGTTTAAATTTAGAAAATATACAATTAAAAATTACTACTAATGGAAGTATTTTTCCAGATAAAGAATTGATGGAATTGATGAATAGATGTAAAAATGTTTATTTAGATATAAGTATTGATGCAATTGATGATTTAGCAGAAGTGATGAGATTTGGGGCTCCTTGGAAAATGATAGTTAATAATATTGAGAAATTTTTAAAAACAGATTTTATTGTTAAATTGGTAACTACTGTGAGTATAATGAATATAAATAAATTGCAAAGTATTTTAGAGTTTTCTAGAAAATATAATTTACCACAAACATGTTATTCGCTTTTTTGGCCCAATCATTTAAGATCAAATATTGTTCCTTTAGATATAAGAAAATCTTGGACTATTAATCTTCCTCAAAAATTGAATATAATAGAATTTATGGGATATAAACATAAAAATTATAATGATGTTGAAGATTTTAATACTATAATATTAGATGAAACACAATCAGAGAATAATTTATTAGAATTTGTCAAAACAATGAATTATCTTGATGAATTTCAAAATAAAAAATTTTCTGATGTAAATTCTGAAATATGGGAGTTAGCACATACATGCGAGAGAGTAAAAAAATATTATGCTTAGGATGTAGTTATACAGATAAAAATTATAGACCTGATCTTACATTTTTAAGATGGCCTGAAATTTTAGGTCAAGAGTTAAATGTTGAAATTATTAATTTAGGTCAAACTGCAGTTGGAAATGAAAAAATTTTTTATATTTTATATGATTATTTATATGATAATTCTGATATAACTGATGTATGCATTTTATGGACAGGATGGGATAGACAAAGTTTTTTCGAAACAGATTCTAAAGACATAACCTCTTCTCTTATTATGAGAATGATACAAGAATATGAAAGAGGCCTGCCGCATGGTTTTGCATATAAACATTTTTCATTAGAAAAAGTGGTTAATTTAAATTTAAGAATGTTTTATATGACTAAACAATTATGTGAATCTAAAGATATAAATTATCTTTGTAGTCAAGGCATTAGTCCTTTACAAATATCAAAACTTGAAAAATTTAAACTTCAAGGTTATAATGCTCCCTATGATATTTTTAATCTTGGTGAATTTACAAATTTATGTAAGAAAAATCGTTATTGGGAAGGACATATGCCCAATCTTTTACATATTTTAGATTATGAAAATAAAAAAGAGTTTCATATAAGTAAAGAAGATTTTCATCCTAATGAATTGGGACATAAAGCTATATCAAATTATTTTTTAACATATTATAAAAATGATATGGAAGGTGATTTTATATATGAATGAAACATATAGTGCTATAAAAGGAGGAAGAAGATATTTTGGTGAAATGAAAAATAATTTAGAACATGGATTGGGTTTTTATGATATTGAATTATGGAATCAAAAGTTTGTTGGAGAATTTTTAAATGATAAAGCAACAGGAATAGGTTTAAAAATTCAAGGTTCAGGAACAGATTGGGAACGAAAAATTGTTTGTGAATTTAATAATAATTCACATGAAGGTATAGGAATGTATAAGTGGCCTTCGGGAGCAACATATGTTGGCGAATTTAAAGATGATCGTGCTTATGGTATGGGATGTTTCAGGATATGGAATGGAAATAAATATTTTGGAAAAATGGGTATTGGTCCTATGGGAATGAAGGGTGATGATTTTTGGATAATGGGTGATGGAAAATGGACAGACTCTTTATCGCATAATTTTGATGAACATGGTTTTTGTAAAAAAAAGAATAAAGAGATATGGCCTGATGGAACTTACTATGTTGGCGAATTTGATGATCATGAAAATTATTGTGGAACTGGTACATTGATATTTTCTAAAAGTAGATTTTATGAAGGTGAATTTTTAAATGGGTATTTTCATGGACAGGGTATTTTTTATCATGGAAATGAATATGTGATGGGCGAATTTAAAGATGGTCATGTGCATGGATATGGTGAAGCAATATTTAACACAGGAAGTTATAAAGGATATTGGCAAAAAAATAGATTTCATGGAAAAGGAATTTTAAAATTTAAAGATGAAACATATGATGGTGAATTTTATAACATAAACATAAATGATTCAGGAGGTCGTGATACAGGTTTTCGTAGGTTACGATAATGAAAGATCATGGATACATGATAATTGTATAGACAGTTTAAAAAAATTTGGATGTCAATCAAATCCCATAGGCTCTTCTTTATTAAGTTCAACTATATGGTATAGAGAAAGGAATATTAAAGATTCAACTGAGTTTTCTGTGTGTAGATTTTTAGTTCCGTTTCTTTCTAATTTTGAAGGATGGTCTATTTTTATGGATGATGATTTTATATGGAAAGTAGATCCAATGGAATTAAAACAATTTTGTGATCCATCAAAATCAGTATTGGTATGTCAGCATAATTATACACCCAAAACTGAAAAAAAATGGGGTGATTTAATTCAGTTTAAATACGAAAGAAAAAATTGGTCTTCATTGATGTTATTTAATAATTCACATTCAGATTGCCGAAAATTATCAGTTCGAATGATTAATAGCATTCAGCCTTTGTGGTTGCATCAATTTAAATGGACCTCATCAATTGGAAGCATACCTTTAGAATATAATCATCTTGTGGGAGAATATGATAACATAGAAGAAGCAAAAGCATTGCATTATACAAACGGATATGATAACAGTTAAAACAATAATAGAAAGTCCAAAAGAATTTAAAGATAAAGAATCTTTTAAATCTTTTATGGTAAAAGAATATGCTCCAGAATCTTCTAGTATTAGAAAATATAATTTCGATTTAATGGATAAATATGGACATTGTTTCTTCAATTTACAATTTCTTCCTCCAAATACAGGAGTTCTTTATCATAGATATCATACACAAGAAGAATATGAAAAAAGTATTCCTTTAAGAGAAGAACAGGAGAGAGAATTTATAAATGCGGGATTAAAATATGAATATGAACTTAACTCAAAAATATCTATTATTGATGAAGAAGAATATGAAAAATTACATATATCAGAACTTGCCCCAATAGATATAAAAATTGATGTAGAATATTTTTTAGAAGAAATTGTACAATATAAAAAATATTTTAAACAATGGGGTGATAAATTTCAAGATTATGGAAGATTTGGATTACCATTAGTTAACATGAACGGAATGATTGATAATAAAATAGAACCTTCATGTTGGCCTTTAGATAGATGGAATTTTGTTAATTTGGGTTATAGAGATACTCCAGAAGATTTTACTAAATTTTATACAAATTCTTTTGATATGTCTACTATGGTAAATGAAACAGATTTTACATTTAAAACAGAAGTTATGAACATACCTTCATTAAAAGTTTTAAAGCCCATTGAAAAATATATGATTCGTTCTTGTATTTTAAAATTTCATACACTTGCACATTTTAAACCCCATGTAGACACCTGGAAAGAAAAATCTTCTTGGTTACGATTGTGGGGCACTACTCATCCTGATTCTGTAAAATTACGTTATAAATCTGATGAAGGGGAAAAATTAGTGTGGAATGATATTAAAAAAGAATATGAAAGTTATATTCCTATAGAAAATATAGAAGCAGGAAGATTATATTTACATGATAGTTCAATATGGCATGATGCAATGTCATTTGAAGATAATACATATCAATTTTTTATTGCATTATCACCAAATGCTTTTCAAACATTGGGAGCGTTATGTATAGAGTAGAAGATAATTTTTATGATTTTCCAATATTTTTAGAAATATTGAATTTAATTAAAGATAGACCTCTTAATCAAATACCAGAGAAATATGATGGGAAGAGATGTTCTTATGGTGAAACTAGACAATATTTAACTGAAGATTCTGTTCTTGCTGATCTTATACTTTCTAAATTTCCTTATAAAAAAGATTATAGAAGAAAAATAGAAATAGGTAATGATGTAAATGGCTTTTGGTTAAAACCGCATTCTGATCATTCAGCAAAAAAAGATGTTACAGTAATTTATTTTGAAGGTCAACAAAATAACGGAACTACTTTTCATTATGAAGATCATAATGAAACAACGGAATTTATTCCTAATAGAGCGGTTCATTTTTATCCTGATTTAAAAGATACTTATGATTCTGAAAGTTGGAAACATTCAGTTAAAAAAATTGATATGAATGTTAGACGAACTATAGTTGTAAATTATGTTGATAATACTTGGAGGGATATAGAAGATTGTTATGATTGATCGAATAGGAAAATTGTTGGATCTGAATAAAATAAAAGAATTTTTTAACAGATCAGATAAAGAACAATTTGAATATACAGGATTAGAACGTACAGATGGATTAGCAAATCATGGATATAGAGGATTAGGAGAAGAATTAGCGGCAAAGGAAAGTTATAATTTTTCAAGACATCATGGATATAATCCTTTTGAATCTGAAGAAATTTTTGATTCTTTAGATGATATTGTTAGAAAATATTATGATGAAGATTTTGATGCAATTCTTAGAATAACACATTACCCTAAAATAAAATTAAAAATTACTGGCAATGATAGTGAAGGAGAAGGTGATAAAATTTTTAGATTATGTTCACATAAAGATTATGGTCCCCTAACCTTATATTATGAATATACTCCCAATACAGGATTTCAAATTTTTAGAAATGAAGAATGGATAGATCCTGGATCTTGTATTATTTGGAATGAACTACATCGGGTAGTATATACAGATCCCATAAAAGAAAGATGGACTGTGACTTATCATGTAGATTATAAAGATTGTAAGATTTCAATGAATACTAGATTAGGAATAAAATGAATGAATTTACTTCTAGCAATCATATTAATTTTAGAGCCGCCCAATATAGTAATTTAAATTCTGTTTTAGGAATGTCTACTCTTGAAATAAATCCAACAGAACTTTGTAATAGGACATGTAGTTTTTGTCCCAGAGGAGATTGGTATCCCAATAAAAATGAACATTTATCAATAGATGATACATATTTAATTAAAAAAAGACTTGATGAATTTGAATATCAAGGAATTATTATTATAAGCGGTAAAGGGGAGCCTCTACTACATCCAAATATTTTTAAGATTGTTAATGTATTTAAAAATGAATGGATAGAATTAATCACAAATGGTGATAATATATTAGAATCACCAGATATATTAGATAAATTGTTTGATAGCGGATTAAGTAGAATAATTTTAGATGAATATGATAATGAAGAAAATTATAATAAAAAAATAGAAATTTTGGGCGATAGATGTGGAGTAGTAAAAAATCATTTTACAGGAATATTACAATCTTCAATTTATAACAATAGATCGGGATCTTTTAAAACTATAGAAAAGTCATTAGATAGAAAATGTTATTTACCTTTTTATAAAGGATATATTGATTTGACCATGGACCTTAGATTTTGTTGTAATGATTGGAAATATAAAGAAAGTTTGGGAAATTTAAGAGAAAATACATTAAAAGAACTTTGGATGTCTGATAAAATGAATAGATATAGAAAAGAATTATCTAAAGGTAATAGATGTAATATAATATCGTGTAAAGAATGTGATGCAAATGGATTGTTATTGGGTGAAAATAGTTATAATGAATTGATGGAGATTATATGAAATATGCAATGATAGCTTGCAGACTTGGTAGCACAAGAGCAAAATTTAAAAATTTAGCATTAATAGGTGGAGAGCCCATGATGGCATGGGCTACAAAAGCCGCTCTTGAATCAAATTGTTTTGATAAAGTCATAATTAATGGAGATAATGATATTTTTAAGCAGATTGCAGAAGAATATGGTGTTGAATATTATGAAAGACCTATAGAATTGGGTTCATCTGAAACATTAATTGATGATGTATTTTATGATTTTATAGAAAAAAATCCATGTGAAACTGCCGCAATAGTAAATACAGTTAATCCTCTGCAAACAGGAGAAGAAGTTGCTAAAGCAATGGCTTATTATGAAGATAATAAATTAGATTCTTGTAATACATATGAATTAAAATATGTTCATACGTGTTTAGGAGATACTCCTATTAATTTTGAATACGGTAAGATGTGTAAGACTCAAGATTTAGAACCTATAAAGTCAATAGCTTATTCTGTTCAAATAGTAAGAACGAAAGTTTTTATGAAAGAAAAACATATTTTTTGTGGAAAACATGGAATGTATGGTCCTATATCAAAAAAAGCAGGAATGTTAGTTAAAACTCCCGAAGATATTAAGATAATAAATGCTATATTGCATTATCATTCATCAATTGGATATTATGAGGGACGATAAAAAACATATAAAACTTCTTAAACGTGAAAGATCAAAAGGAGTTAATAAAAAAGGACTACCATTAGATAAAAATGAAAGAATTATTCCATTTTCTAAATTTGAATTAGATGATTTGAGAAAACATTTGGGTACTAATCTTTGGAAATATCCTGATGTAGATGCATATTATAAAATTTTTGCCGATTGGTTGAAAATAGATGAAAAGAAATTATTTTTTACTGAAGGAGTGTCTGGTGCTATTAGGTCTTTAATGGAATTATATGCCTCAAAAACAGTATATTATGATACTCCTACTTATGCTATGTATGATGTTTATTCTGAAATTTTTAATTTGATTCATGCTCCTATGGAAAATGCTGATATAATATTTTTACAAAATCCAAATATTCCTTATGGCACTACTTATAGTGAAGATCAAATTCGTAAAATATGTTTACTTAATTCAATGAAATTAATTGTATTAGATGATGTATATTTCGAATTTAATATGCCAGATCATCTTTGGTTGATAGATGAAATTAAAAATTTGGTAATTATGAGAAGTTTTTCTAAAGCATTTGGATTAGCAAGTATTAGATTGGGTTATATAGTTTCAAATGAAGAAAATATTAAATTTATTTCGAATAATAGAAATGGATATGAAACTAATTTATTATCTTTACAAACGGCTCATTATTTTATTCGTAATGAATCAATAAAAAATAATTATATTAATCAATTAAATTTTGGTCGTGATTATTTAATGGAACAATTGGATAGAATGAATATTGAAAGAGAAGGAGGATATTGTGGTAATTTTGTTTTTATTCGTACAGATCCTAAAAATACAGACAAACTTGCGGAAAAAGGTATTCTTGTAAGAAAATGTGATGATGGTATAAGAGTAACATTGGGTCCTAGAAATGAAATGGAGAAATTTATTGCTGTATTCAGAGACCTCTAATTTTGCTTTTTTCTTATGTCATAGTAATGCTAATCATTCTATTTGTATGGCTTTAGAAACTTTAATGGATCGTGAACACGATTATTCTTGGGACTGGGAAAATAGAAGCGAATATGGTTATAAACATGTATCACCATCGGGATTATTGTCTACAGATTCTTTTAATTTTAAAGAAATAATAGGAGACGAATGGTATGATTTAAAAAAAATAACTACTGTTAGAAATCCCTGGTCTCGATTATATGATTTTTATACTTGGCATTTTACTATAGAACGACCAATAAAAAAAATAGAACAAAAAATTTATGATTTTACAATATCAAAAAGTAGTTTTGATGAATGGATATCTTCTTTAGAAAAAGATAAAACTTTTGATTGGTGGGGAGAAATTTTTAATCAAGAAATTATGAGAAGACATTGTAATTATGTTATTAGATATGAGTATTTGAATGAAGATATTAATAATATATTTCCAGGATTAAAGATTCCTTCTGCATCTGTATCTCATCCTGGTCAATGGTATGCGGAAGACAATAAATATTTAATGACTATTAAAACTAAAAATATTATTAACTATTTTTGTAAAGAAGATATTATAAATTACGAATATACATATGACGGAGAACAAACACTTAGTTAGAAAAGTGGGAGAAATAGATTTAGATAAATTGATCGCCGCTTGTGAAGAACGTAGCTGGTTGAATCCCATTTTTGTTCATGATGATTCACCAAAAACATGGGAAGGTGGAGAGTTACCAGATATACTACAAGAAATTAGTGAAGAATTTAACGTTACTCAATCGAGAATACTATGTTTGCCTCCTTTGTCTACATTAGATTATCACATGGATTCTAATAATAGAATTAATATTCCTATACTTACTAATGATTATTGTTTTTTTATTTTTGATGATGTATTATATAAGTTTCCTGCAGATGGTAGTGTTTATTTAACAAATACTAAAGTTTTACATACTGCAGTAAATGCATCTTATACACATCGTTTTCATTTAATAGGTTTTACAGATGTTGAATTTGATTGAAGACATGAATATCGCATTGAAATATGGTTTAAAATTGATAAAAGAAGAATCTGTTCGAATGCCTGATATGACAACTTTACAATTACAATTGATTATAGAATGTGTGAGGGGAGGCGGTGGAACCGTTCCAGAAAGTACACAATCTGTTATTGGATATGATGACTTGACAGATAAAGATATAGATGTTTTTAGAAAAACAATTCAAAAAGAATTGAATTTGTCGGATGATGATATGATTATAAATGATAATGATGAATTAAAAAATTATGTTTCAAAGACTGTTCATAGTAGTGCATGTTTGATAGGAAATGCTAAAAAAATTAATGGATCCACTGAATATTGGCAAGATGTCGGATGATTTTTGATAAAATTTTACATAAAAATATTTATAATTATGGTATAGATTATGAATTTAGAAAAAGAAATAAAGGCGATAGTATAGAATTTTATATTATTGAAGAATGTAGTAATGAAAAAGAATATAAATTTTATGTTTCTTCATATAGACCTTTGATAAAAAAATCGGGTTTAAAAAATCGAAATGGAGATTCTGATTATGCTTTGTTGTGGACTGATTTTCCAGAAAGAATTGATGATGCATTTGATAAGCAAATGCAATGGCATTATAATAGAAATGTGGGTCTTGCTGATGTTGATTATAAAATTTCTTCTTTGATAATAAATCCTCATGGTATATTTTTTTATAGTTTGGGTAGTAATTTATATGTTCATGATTTAAAAATTTCAAACTATCAATTTTTTAATTCAACAGTATTAGAAAAAAATGTTTATTGGCAAATTGATCCTGTAAAATTAAACTTTATACGTAAATATGAGATAATATGAAATGGACTGGTGATCCCAATTGGAATTATATTTTTGATGGCAGATTCTATACAAAAGAAGATTTAAAATGGATGGGGGCTAGTGAATCTCCAGGAGAAATATTAAAAACTCCTGAGGATTGGGATGCTTCTATAAAAAAATTAAGTGAAAAAACGGATCGATATACGTGTATATATGAACCAGTGAAATGGGAACGTAATGATGTATTAAAAAAAATTTATGAAAATATACATCCCGAAAATGCTTCAAATACATTTTATTGTAATGGAGATTTGAGACTTGAACAAAATCATGAAAAATTATTAAAAACATATAATTTTGATTTTCGTATAAATGTATATACATTTCCATGGATACCTATACAATCTTGGATATGGAGAGATAAAAAATATACAGAAAAAAGTGGAATGAAGGGATGTTTTGGAGATACGTATATAAAACATGCGAAATTAGATTATCATAAAAAGTATAAAATAGTTTGTCCAGTTAATCATCCAAAAATTAACAGAGTAATGACTTTAGGTAAATTTGCTCAACATCATGAATTTGCATATTCATTTAAAAATACTGATACTGTAAATATTGATGGTTCTTTTAATGATGATGAGTTTTGGTATTATTTAACTCATGACATAGAATGTAGAGATAAGAAAAAATGGTCTTGGTCTAAAGATGGTAATTATATTGAAGGAGATGATTTTGTATTACCGGTTGATCATGGTATTAAATTTCCTATAAATGATTTTGATATTAGCACACAAAAAAGTTTAACAGATATATTACAAGTCCCATCAGTTTGGCCCGAAGATTTACAAGAAAATGATTATCACAATTATTTTCCAACATTGGAATGGTTACAATCTCATATTGAACTAATACATGAAACTTATTGTGTTAATAGTGGTGTTTTTAGTGAAAAAACAGCTAAGGTAATCGGACTTCAAAAACCCTTTCTTACCATTGGTTGTCAAAATTGGTATAAGCATTTTAAATCTTTTGGATTTAAATTATATGATGAATTATTTGATTATACGTTTGATTCAATGCCTTCTTATAAAGATAGATGGGAAAATATTATGCAACAATGTGAAAATATTTTAGAAACTTCACATGATGAATTGAATGATAAAATAGAAAAAATACAACCAAAACTTGACCACAATAAAGAAGTAATGAAAAGTATTGGAAGATCATATATGAATAGAGTTGTTGATGCTTGGTTATTAGCTAATAGAATTCTATCACTTTCTTTTGGATTTGCAAATGATAAAAAATGAATGGGATAAATTAAAAGAAGTTATTGTAGGAATTTCATATTCTAATTGTAATATAAATGGATTAGATAGAGTTATTGAAGAAACAAATGAAGATTTGGATGATCTAGAAAATATTTTTAAAGATTTAGGAGTAACTGTATATCGACCAAATCAACCAAAATTTTCTTTAGATGTACATCATCCAATAATGCCTAGAGATATTTTAGGTTTTTTTGATGATGTAATTGTTAAAGCATATGGCGCAGTTTATTCACGTATTGAAGAACATAAATGTTATGAAGATATAATAAACGGACAATGTTTATTAGAAATGCCAGTTCCTAAAATAATTAAAACTGAGGAATATGAAATTGTACAAAATCATACGAATAAAATAAAAATGCAACAACGATATGATAAATATGAAGATGAAGTGCTTTTTGAAACTGCGAATATTTTGAAATGTAATGATATGTTATTACATACACAGACCGCCAGTAAAGATACTGCAAATGGTAAAGGAACAGAAAAAGGATTAAACTGGTTGAAATCAAAATTTCCTGAAAAACAATGGGTGGAAATTCCTGCAGGAGGACATGCAGATGGAAAATTAGCATTATTAAGAGAAGGTCTATTGTTGACTTGGAGAGAAGATTATATTCCTGATGAGTTGAAACATTGGGATAAAATAATAGTTCAGGATAATGCAGAGTTTCCTAAAGAATTTGTTGAGCAAAGAAAAAAACAATATTATACAGAATATGTAATGAAATATCTTTCTGATTGGGTTGGGTATGCAAGTGAAACTTGGTTTGATGTTAATTGTATTTCAGTAGATCCTAATACGATTATTACTGTAGGCAAAAATAAAGAAAATATTAAACAACTTGAAAAATATGATATTGATGTAGTTGTATGGAATTATAGACATCGTTATTTTTGGGATGGAGGGGCTCATTGTTGTACTCAGGACATATCAAGAATATAGCAGGAAGATAAATAGTTAAAAATAATTAAGAACAATCTCAGAGGAACAAATTATGTATATAACAAACAATAAAATTACAACAGATTTGGATCTATCTTCTTCTATAGAACTATTAAATAAAATAAAATTTGCTCTTTTTTCTTCAGATGAAAGTTTGTTAAATTTTGATCTTTCTAATGCATTGAATTATGAACTTCCTAGATTGTATGTTATGGAAAGTAATAATATTATGAATTTTATTGAATTTTATAAATCTGAACCAGATATAGATACAAAGAATTCATTAAAATCCTATTGTGCCCAACATCTTACTTGGACAAATACTTTATTTCATGTAACTGTATCTGATGCATTAGTAACTACAATTAACAAAGTTTTTACTAATTTTACAACAGCAATGGGTAGTGATGTAGATGAAAGAATTGAATCTGCTACTGGTAGTCCATTATATGATGCAACAACTACAATAGGAACAAATTTGGACTCTGTTGATTTGACTAATATTGATTCAGAGACAGCTAAAACTTCATGGACGGAAAAAGAATTAAAAGATTTGGGAATTTTTATGTTACAAGCATCAGGAAGTATTCCATATGATTTAATTAAAGATGATGTATTGGTTGTTTTAAGTGATTCACCTACAAGTTTATAGATTTTTTAAAAATATATTATTTAATGATTGATAAAGATCCTGAAAATCTTCCCTCATCTACTTTTTGTGCATTACCGTGGATGCACATTTCTACTCGCCCCAATGGACATATGCGTGTATGTTGTACTGCAAATGCATCCGCAGTACAAGATAAAGATTCAACAAATAAAACAATTTCAGAAGCAGGTGTTCTTAGGAGAGATGATGGAAAGCCTGCCAATTTAGCAACAACAAGTTTACTAGATGCATGGAATAATGAATATATGAAATCCGTGCGAAAGATGATGCTTAGAGGTGAACGTCCTGCATCTTGTCTAAAATGTTTTAAGGAGGAAGATGCTGGACATAGATCAAAACGACAATGGGAAACAGCAAAATGGGTTAACGAAATTGGACTTGAGGAAATTATTGATGAAACCACAGTTGAAGGAGCCGTTCCACCTAAAGTACGGTATATTGATCTTCGGCTTGGTAGTAAGTGTCAGCTTGCATGTGTTATGTGTAGTCCTCATGATTCATCTAAGTGGGTAAAAGAGTATAAAGAAATATATCCAGAAATAAAAAATCCTAGATTAAAAGATTCGCAATTATGGGAAAAGGAATCTGGAAAATTAGCTTGGTCTGGTGGATCATATGCTTGGCATAAATCAAATCCCAATTTCTGGGAAGAATTTTATACTCAAGTGCCAACTCTTAAACAATTATATTGGGCTGGCGGTGAATCATTAATTATGAAAGAACATTATGAAGTTCTTGAAAAAATTATTGAGATGGGTTATGCTAAAGATATTGAAGTTAGATATAATTCGAATGGACTTGAATGGGATTCTAATTTGTTTGATCTTTGGAAAGAATATAAGAATGTTATTTTTCATTTTAGTGTAGATTCATATAAAGAAAAAAATCATTTCATTAGATATCCTTCTCGTTGGAAAAGAATTGTAAAACAAATGCATGTGTTAGATGATTATCCTCATGGTAATCTTAGATTGACAACAGCAACTACAATTACTGCTCTCAATATTTTTTATCTTCCAGAATTTATAAGTTGGAAATTAGAAGAAGATTGGAAATTACTTAATAAATTTCCTGCTGGTGCTGGTATGATTGATTTGCATCTTGCATATTGGCCCCCCCAATTAAATTGTAAGGTATTACCTAAATGGTTTAAACGAGATGTAACTGATAAATTCGAAGAGTTTTATCCATGGCTTGAAGAGAATTGGAAAAAATGTAATGGAGTTGAGGTCGAAAATATCGACTTCAAAGAGTGGAGAGAATTGCCGTATGGTATAAAAAGACTTGAGGGCCTTGTGTCTTTTATGAACTCTGAAGATTGGTCTGAAAGATTGCCCGAAACTGCTGAATGGTGTTTTACTATTGCAAAGACAAGAAACTTAGATTTTATAAAAATATTTCCTGATTTAGAATGGCTGGAGTGGTATGCAAATTGAAATTCCCAAAACAATACGTAAATTGAAACAAAAATTCATTGAAGAACTTTATTCAAAATATGAGGGCGAAGATGTTTGGAAAAATCTAAGACATTATAAAGACAAATGTTATGAAGAAAAGTTTGTAAATACTATAGGTATTTGGATGTCGGGTGGAGCAGATAGTTCAATGTTAGCATATTTACTTGCTAAAAAAATTAAAGAAGAAAATTTAAATATAAAAATTCAACCTTTGTCTGTTAGAAGAGGAAGACCTAATAATCCAATATATGCTGGAAATGTTATAGATTGGATTGAAGAAGAATTAAATATTAAAATGAATGATCATATCATATATTTTCCAGATATTACAGATAAGCATCAACGAGAAATAAAAGAATTTTGGGATAGAGATGATGAAAATTTTAGAAATGATTTATTTCAAATTCTTTATTCTGGAATAACGTGTAATCCTCCTGTTAATGATAAAACTATTCCTTTAAATAAAGAACGTAGTAGAGATGAAAATGCGGATAGACCTTTAATATCAGAAAATGGAATTCGTTATTATTTAAATCCTTTTTTTGATATAAACAAAAAACAATTAGCAGAATTATATAAAGAAAATAATTTATTAAATACTCTTTTTTCTCAAACTTATAGTTGTGAGGGAGAGGCCGAAGACACTAAAACACATACTCAGCATTGTGAAAAATGTTGGTGGTGTCAAGAAAGATTTTGGGCGTTTGGAAGATATGTATAATATTGAAGATCAATCAAATCGATATCAAATAATATGGGATCTTGGAAGAAGATGTTCATATGCATGTTCCTATTGTCCGCCTCATAGAAATAATAAAACATCCTCGTTTGTAAATTATAAAACATTATGTAAGTCTATGGATAATGTTGCAGAATATGCGTTGCTTTATGATACATTTAGAAAAAAACCTGCTAAGAAAAAATTGAGCTTTACTGGTGGTGAACCAACAGTACACCCTGATTTTTTTAGATTTTTAAAATATGTAAAAAAAGAATATCCTGATTTTAGTCGAGGATTGACAACTAATGGATGGTTTGGTAATAATATTTTAGATAAAGTTTTATCATTGACTACGGGAGGAACATTATCTTATCATTGTGAAGCAACAAAGAAACAAAAACAACAAGTAATATCAAATGCAATATATTTAAGACAAAAATATAAAGTTAATGTGATGTTTCATAAAGATTATTTTGAAGAATGTATAGATGTATGTGAAAAATTAGAAAAAAATAGTGTAGATTATGTACCAAGAATTATAGGAGATGATAATCCTAACGATAAAAAGTCTATAATATTGGGTTATACACATAAGTATAATAAAGATCAAATGAAATGGTTTCGTAACTATTGGAAACAAAGGGGACAAAATGTCTCAGAAAAAGGAAACACTCAAAAAGGACTGGGAAGACCGTGTTGTGGAGGAAGGTGTTTCAAGGCAGACGGTGTGGATACTTATTTTTTGCCTGACACTAATTTTTTGGGGTGGAATTGCATGGTTAATTGGTACTTTCTTTTTTTAAATTCTGAATTAGATGCAGTTTATACACATCAAACTTGTGGAGTTAATTTAAATGGTGAAGTTGCTCCTTTAGGAAAAATATCAGAGTTTGATAAAATCATAGATGACTTAGCAGATAATATGTATCAAAAAAAGGTACCTATGATTACTTGCCCAAAAACTTTTTGTGGATGCGGTATGTGCATTACAAAATCTAAAGACTCTATAGATGAAATGTTTAATCGACACGTAATTGATGAGTTAAATTATGAAAAAGTATCTCAAAAAACAAGTGATTGGAATACAGATTTAACAGTTAAAAAATTATTTGAAAATAATGTGTTATGAAACATTTTTGCATGGCTCCTTTTGTACACATTCAAAGAAATTCTTTTGGTGAATTTAATCCTTGTTGTATGTTTAGTGATAGAATTTATTCTGAATATAATTCTATATACGAAGCATTCAATAGTGGAGAGAATAATAATCTTAGACAAAGAATGTTAAATGATGAAAAAATAGAAGGATGTAATAAATGTTATAGAGATGAGTCTTTGGGAAAACACAGTTATAGACAACGTTTTAATGAAAGATATAAACAAGAATATATTGATAATCCAAAAATAAAAGAATTAGAATTAGCATTAAGTAATAAATGTAATTATAAATGTGTAGACTGTAATACGAAATTTAGTTCTTCTTGGTATGAAGATGATCTGTTATTAGAAAGAACACACTATACTTTTAAAGGACGAGATGTAAAAAATACAATTCATGAAGAAGATTTTAAAATCATGGATTTGAATGAAATAAAAATTTTAGGGGGCGAGCCATTTTTAGATAAAAGATATATTGATGTTTTTAAAAAAATAGATGCTGAAAATATTAAGTTGTTTCTTGTTACAAATAATTCTGTTTTCCCTAATAAAGAATGGATAGAACAATTAAAAAGATTTAAACATATTAATTTTAATATTAGTATTGATGGTGTTCATGAAGTTGCAGAATTTGTAAGATATGGAACTAAATTTATAAAATTTGAAAAAAATTATAAAAAATGGTTGGATTTAAATTTTCATAATATAGACATAATTCCTCATTTTGTTTTTCATTCTTTAAATGTTTTAAACTTTGATCAGACGATAGATTGGTTAATTGATGTTTATGATTCAGATATAGAAACAATATTAAATTATATTTCCTATGATTTTTTATCAATGCCTGAAATGTTAAATTGTTCATTTTTAACGGATGAATGTAAAAATATGATTGTTGATAATAGTGTTTATTTTAAAAATGAATTAGAAAATTTTCTTGAAAGCAATTCATATAATTCGACATATATTGATGAATTGAAAAAATTTGTTTCTTTTTTGAATTTAAGAAGTGAAATACCCAATCAATCTTTTCAAGTTATATCATGTTTAAAATAAATGTTATAGAAATAGAATTGTCATCTCTTTGTAACGCAAAATGTTCTGCATGTATGCGTACTATATTAGATGAACGTGGAAAATATTATTTAAAAGATAATTTGCCTTTGAATGAAATTGAATCGTGGTTTAATGACATAGATTTATCAAATACTAAAATAAAAATGTGTGGAGTATTGGGTGATCCAATGATTAATCCGGAATTGCATGATATTGTTTTTTATTTTTTATATGAAAAACATGTAAGAGATATTGAAATGTCTACGAATGGTGGTACTCGTACACTTGATTTCTGGAAAGAATTGGGTATGTTATCAAAAAATTCGAATAAAAGATTTTATGTTCATTGGGCTATTGATGGAGTTACAAAAAATGACTATAGAGAAAACGTTGTACTCGATAGAGTATGGAATAATATTAATGCTTACCATTCTACTGGCGGCCATAGTATCTGGCAGTATATCATTTTTGATTATAATGAAGACGAAGTTGAAATGGCCAGAGAAAAAGCAAAAGAAAATGGAATGAAATTTGCAACTCGTAAAAGTTGGAGAAATAATTCAGATTTTGCTAAAGTTAAATCTAGGGCCGCTAAAGAAATTGATGCTGAAAAGTATGAAGAAGTTGAAAAACGAGCATATGAGAAATCATATGAAGATGCAAAAATTGTATGTAGACATAAAGTAAAAGGAGAAATATACATTGGTGCAAATAGAAGATTGTGGCCTTGTTGTCATTTATATGATGAAGATGTTGCTCAAAAAAATAATTCTATGAAACATTTATTTGAGTCTGTGGGACACAATTTTAATGATTTAAATAAACATAGTATAAAAGATATTTTATCTGGTGAGTGGTATAAAAAGACTTTAGAAGATAGTTGGAATAAATTTCATCCTATGCATTTGCCTAGATGTTATTTGACATGTGGAGATGAAGGAAAACGAGCGGTTATTAAAAATGTGGAAAACTAAAACAGTAGAATGGATCGATGTTGAATTAACATCATTTTGTAATATAGCATGTCCTGGTTGTTTGAGACAAGAAAAAAGAAAACAAGTAGATCATATTTTAGATAAAGATATGATACAATTTTCTGATTTGCAAAAATGGATCAGAAAAGAAGATTTCCCTAATTTAAAATTGCTTAATTTTTGTGGATCTGTAGATGAGCCCACAACACATCCTGAATTATTAGATATAGTAGAATATTTTTTAACATTTACAGAGATAAATATTGCATCCAATGGATCGACTAAGACAAAAGATTTTTGGAAAAAATTAGGAGAATATGGTGTATCTGTATTTTTTGGTATTGATGGTATAGATCAGAAATCGTTAGAGAAATATAGAATAGGTTCTAGTTTTAAAAAAATACAGGAAAATTATAGAGCATTTATTAAAGCGGGGGGTAATGCTACTTGGCAATTTATAGTATTTGAACATAATGAACATCTTTTGGAAGATGCAAAAGCTCTTTCAGAAAAAGAAGGATTTACAAATTTTAGAACAATATTTTCTCATAGAAAAGGAAGTGGAGAGATTGAAAAAAAGACAGTTGAAGAACAAGAGATATATTGTAAGTATGGACATCAAAAAAGACTTTTTATAAATCATACAGGAGCTTTGATACCATGTTGTTATTTAAACTCTGAAGCACTTGAATTACATGCTAATGAAACTATTAAAACTAAATTTGGGACAAAATATATGGAATTAGATGGAGTGTTATCAAATAATCTTAAATATAATACAGTATCGGAAGTATTGAATGGAGAATTATTTAAATATATTATTGAATCTTGGAATGATGATCCAGTTGAAAAGTGTTGGCAAACATGTAAACAGAAAAAAAGAGATATTTTTATAGATGAGAAAGTAACATGCTGACTTGTTTTTACGCCCTTGGTGGAATTAATTATAAAAATGGAGTTATAACAACTTGTCCAAGACAAGCAAATCAATTAGTATTTGCTCATGAAACAATATTGCCCTCAGAAATATTTAATCATAAAAATTTTAAAGAACTTAGAAAATCATTATATCAAAATAAATGGCCTAGTGGATGTGATACATGTGAGAATATGGAACAGGTAGGAGCAAAGTCTATGAGAAAAGATTATGTTTTAAATTCTGATAATTTTTTTCATAAGCCACAAAAAGACGATTATTCGGACGGAGATCCACAAAAAAATAAATTAAAAGATGAAAAAACAGAAATAAGATTATATGATTGTTATAATCCTATAACACATGAAGTAAATAGAAAAGGATTGCGACATGTTGAGTTTAGATTTAGTACGGCTTGTAATTTTTCTTGTTTACATTGTTCAAAAGTTTATTCCTCGGGATGGACTAAAAAATTACGTAATTATGAACCCGATCAAGAAGTTATACTAAATGATTTAAGACAATTGTTAGGAACAGAACATAGACATGGCCCAAATGATAGAAATGAAATGTCTTTATCTATTGAAGAATCTTTAAAAATTGTAGAAGACCTGAATGAAAATTTTCCATTATTACAATATGTGGATTTTGCAGGAGGAGAATTACTATATCAAAAGCAATTTTTTCCCACATTGAAAAAATTAGCAGATCATCCTAATGCAAAAAATATAAAAATATCTTTTCATACAAATTTTAATGCTGATTTTGATGTTGCACTTTTGTCTAAACATCTGGAATGTTTTGGCTCTTCAGCAATAATAATATCTGTTGATGCGGGTAAAACATTTTATTCTTATTTTAGAAATGGGGGTGAATGGGACAAATTGAAAAATAATATTCAAGAATTTAAAAAAATAAATGATTTTACTTGGGTTGATATGAGTTGTACAACTTCAATTTATCAAATGTTGGATATATATGATGTTTTTGATTCGTTTTATGATTTGAATTTAAACTTTGATGCATCTATAGTTCAAACTCCACAATATTTGGATCCGTCATTAATACTTTATGATTTTTATGATGAGACTATGAAAGATATTGAAAAAACATATGAGTTAATTGAAAAAAGACAAAAAAATCCTGAAGGAAAAAGTGATTATTCAAAATATTGGTTTAATTATATTGTGGATTATGTAAAGCAAACGAAAATAAGTTATAATAATTTTAATAGATTTTTAATATATCGAAAAAAATCAGATGAGATTTGGAATCAAGATTTTAATGATTATTTTGAAAATTATCAAATCGAAAATAATGAATTAGTGAGAGTTAAGTGAAATTAAGTGAATATGATTTTACCAAGATACCTTGGAATAAAATTGAACGAGTTGGGACTTGGAAGATGCTGGAGTCTGACTTATTTACAGTTTCATGGTTGTTAGGGAGATTTTGTAATTATAGATGTTCATATTGCTGGCCATATGCAAGAAGTAATACTAAAGATCATCGTCCTGTGAAATTATGTCTCAAGACAATTGATGAAATTAAACGACAAGCCAGAGAAAGAAATTTCAATTCCTTTCATTTTAGTCTATCTGGAGGTGAGCCCACTTTTCATCCAGCATATCTTGATATACTTGAACATCTTGCAGATGATGTAGTATACACTAATTATTCATCTGTCCATATGACTTCAAATTGTTCTCGACCTATGAAGTGGTTTGAACGATATGTTGAGTCAGCAAAGAAATTTTCAAGAGCATCTATTACTGCATCATTTCATCGTGAATATATTACAAAAAATAAACTTAATGATTTTGCAGATAAACTTGATTTTTGTCAACGTAATGGTGTAAGAGTAACAATTAATTCTGTAATGGTACCAGAAAAATTTGATGAAATATATAAAGACTTATTGTATTTTTATGAACGAGGCATAAACGTAACACTTAAACCACAAAGTGATCCTACTGCATCATTTGTTGTTGATGGATATTCTGAAGAACAGATGCAAGTATTGCATAATGGTATGCCTCAGATTACAAACATGGAAGTTAAATCAAAAAAACTTCAAAACATTCGTCAAGAATTTGAAATTGTTATGAATGATGATGAAGGAAAAGAGTGGTATCTTGATCAAGCAGAAAGATTTAATGCATTTAATTTTAATAATTTTAAAGGATGGACTTGCTCTACTGGTTATCGTAGTTGCATTATTCGTGAACCTGATGGAAGCATTAAACGATCTTATTCTTGTGGAGATGCTCCTTTAGGAAATATAGAAACAGGATTTAAATTATTTGATTCGCCTGTGATATGTACTACAAATGCGTGTGTAAGTTCTGCTGATAGTAAAATTCCTAAAAAGAAATCTAATTGTACCTTACCATTATGGAAATAGATAATATTATAAATGATTATTCTTTGAGAGAATTACAAATTATTTCTTCAAGAATATTATCAGAACATGAAGCTACAAATAATTTTATAAAACAATTTAAAGCAGATCATGATAGTCATCAATTTTATAAAAACGTTATTAAATGGTATATTGAAAAATATAAACATTTTCCTGAATTGAAAAAATATGATTCCTTCTAAAGATAATACTTTTTGTTTTTATCCTTTTTATGCCATGGTTTTTAAACTATGGAAAAAGAATAGTAATGAATTAAGAGCAGTTGCACCATGTTGTATGATGCATGACACTAAAGATATAACAGGAATTAAAATAGATGTTTCATATACTGCTACAAATCCTGTGGTTATTACAAGTATAAATCATGAATTAATTGATGATGATAAAATAGAAATTTATGAAGTAAATGGAGATGGAGTTGATGTGGGGCCATATACAGTAACAGTACTTTCTTCAGATACATTTTCTATTCCTGAAGATGCTACAAAGGGCAATGTTGGTAAATTGAATTATCATATGAGAGAACCGAATTCAATTTTAACTAGAAGAGATTTAAAAGGATTGTCTCCTCATGATATTTTTCATCATAAAAAATTTGAAGAATTAAGAAAAAACTTACTTAATAATGTGCGGGATTCTCGTTGTTCCACATGTTGGAATCAGGAAGATTTGGGAATAATGTCTCATAGAATGTATACACGATGGCAATTTCCAGAAAAATTTAAAACAAGTTTAAAAGAAATAGACATATCAATATCTAATAAGTGTAATTTAGCATGTAGAATGTGTAATACAGGATCTTCACATCAACTAAATGAAGATGTGAATAAATTAAGAAAAAATAATAAATTGCTTTTATTTGAAGAAGTTTCAGATAATGGTTTAGGATCACTTAATTTACCATTGGATGTTAAAAATAATCATTTAATACAATGGATATATCACAATACTGATAAAATAAAAATTTTAAAAGCATCTGGAGGAGAGCCACTATATGATAGAAATATATTAAATTTGTTAAGAAAATATGTGAAAGATGGTAATAGTAAATCAACAGAATTACAATTCCATACAAATGCAATGTTAATAACAGATAAAATTATTAAACTCATGGACGAATTTAAATTACAAAGACATTCATTTAGTATAGATGGAGTTGATAAGACTTATAATTACATAAGACATAAAGCAAATTTTTCGATTTTAGAAAAAAATATTAAAAATTGGTTTAACAAATCTAATAACATTTATGCAGTAAATATTAATTTAGTATTGTCTGCGTTAAATATAGGTAATGTTGTTGAGTTTTTGGAATGGACAGCTTTGATGTTTCATGATAAGATTAGATGTAATGTTTTTATTTCTGAAGTGCGGCCTCATGGTAGAGGACTCGATATTGCAAATTTACCAATCTCTTATTTAGAAAAAATACGAAAAGATATTATAGAATATAGAGATGGTTTTGAAACATTTAGAACTAAAATATATAATTATATGCATAAAGGAAATTTTTTCCATTATGAAATTGATAAATTATTATCGTTAATTGATCATGCAATAACAAATAATGTATGTGATATTTTTCGTTTATATACTGAAATAACATTATTAGATGAAACAAGAAATCAAAGTTATAAAAATTTTTTAGATTCTTCTTTAGTTTCTATTTTAGAAAACTATGAATCGCAAGAAAAATAATCTTAGATTTGTATTTCCAGTAAATCAACCTGGACTTGGTGATAGATTTATCATGACTTCAAATATTCTTTATGCTAGAAAAGAAGTTGAGCATGAATGTTGTATTATTGATATTTTTCTTAAAAATATCAAGCCAAGTAAGGATTATGAGTTTGATCAAAAACAATATTTAAATCTTACAGATTTTTATGATATTATAGATTTTTTTCATTTTAAAAGACCAGATAAAAGTGAACCATTAATAATTTCAAATATAATAGATGAAGAACCTCCTCCATTTCATGCCAGCACAGGTCACCGTAATATTGAGTATGAAATAACAAATAATGAATATAAGAGAAGCCACAATTTTCTTTATAATCGAGAACAATATTGGCCTATAAATTATGATAAAACTATAAAAAAAGATATTATAACATTTATGTTTTATGTAGATGATTCATTACCCGAACATAAATTTATTACAGTAGAGGAAGAAAAAGAATTTCAATTATTAAAAACGAATTTATCATCATTTAATTTTCATCGTTTAGAAGATTTTAATTTTAAAAAAAATGTAGAATTATTATCTAGAAGTAAGTTATTAATATCATCAGAAGGAATGTGGACACATCTTTCAAGAGCAATGGATATTGATACTATTACGATTTCAAGAGATTCTAAGTTTATTAAAGAATTTACTCGACAAGGTTATTTTTGTTCTGGAATTCAAGAATGTTTAAATGAATTAGAAAAAAGATGTCATGAATCACAGGTCTAGTTATTGGGAAACAGGTTATTTTAAAAAAAAGAATCTTAGATTTGTATTTCCAGTAAATCAACCTGGACTGGGTGATAGATTTATCATGGCCTCAAATATTCTTTTTACTATGAAAGAAGTTGAACACGAATCTTGTATTGTTGATATTTTTCTTAAAAACACAAAGACGGTGCATAAAAGCCAGTATTTAAATCTTATAGATTTTTATGATATTATAGATTTTTTTCATTTTAAAAGACCAGATGAAAGTGAATCATCAATAATTACAAATATAATAGATGAAGCTCCTCCTACATATAAAGAGATATTGGCTTCAAAACGAAAAAATATTACAGGTGATGTTGCTTGTCATGATTTTAATTCTAGATATAATGAATATGTTATAAGTAATTATTTTCTTTATAACGAAGCACGATATTGGCCTATAAATTATGATAAAACTGCAAAAAAGCAACTTATAACATTTATGTTTTATGTAGATGATTCAGTACCCGAACATAAATTTATCACAACAGAGGAAGAAAAAGAATTTAATAAGGTAAAAGATTATTATGGACATTATTTTCATCGACATGAATATTATTTTGTTCGTTTAGAAGATTTTAATTATAAAAGAAATATAGAATTATTATCTAAAAGTTTGTTTTTAATAGCATCAGAAGGAATGTGGACCCATTTATCTAGAGCAATGAAAGTTAATACCATAGCATATTCTAGGGATATTACTTTTATTGAGGAATTTAATAAACAGGGACATTTTTGTTCTGGATTTTTTGAAAAATGTTTAATTGAATTAGAAAAAAAATGTATAGAATTAAAAAAGAAGAGCAACTTTATAAGTTTGAAGAGATAAAACATATACATTTTGAACCTACGCAAAGATGTCAGGCGGCGTGTCCTATGTGTGATAGAACTAATAATCCACATATAAAAAATGCTGAACTTTCTATAGAACAATTTAAACAAATTGTAAATGCTAATTTAGCAAAACAATTAAATAGTTTTCTTATGTGTGGTAATCATGGAGATCCTATGATTGCAAAGGATACCCTTGAAATGTTTGACTGGTTACGCTATAATAATAATGAACTATATCTTCATATGACTACAAATGCTGGAGGACGATCTGATGATTGGTGGAAAAGACTTGCGGAAATTTTTGGTGATTATGGAAAAGTATCTTTTTCAGTAGATGGTTTAGAAGACACAAATCATTTATATCGAGTAAATGTAGATTGGAATCGTGTTGAAAATTCAATGGATGTTTTTACTCAAGCAGGAGGAAAAGGTTATTGGGTATTTTTAATATTTGAACATAATGAACATCAAGTAGAAGAAGCAGAACGAATGGCTAAATTATTTGGACTTGAATTTGTGAGAAAAAAGTCTGGAAGATGGGTGCAAAGTTATAAAAATAAGAAAATTGACAAAAAGATAACCACTAAGGGGAATGAGATTAAGCCACCAGCTAATCCAGAGAATCAGAATAAGAGTGTTAACAGTTATGATAAATTGATTAAAAGTCATGGTTCCTTTCAAGAGTATTTAGATAAAACAAAAATAAAATGTAAGTCAATAGATACTAAAGAAATTTTTATTTCAGCAGAAGGTCTTGTGACTCCTTGTTGTTGGACTGCTGGAAAATTATATAAAGTATATGAAAAAATAGGACAAAATCAAATATGGTCTTATATAGATGATATTAAAAATATTAATGCTTTATATAAACCTTTAAATGAAATTATTGAAGGAGATTTTTTTAAAAAGATTAAACAATCTTGGAATTTGCCTTCTTGTTCACAAGGAAAATCAAAAGTTTGTGCAGAGAAGTGTGGTACTGATTTTAACGCATTTGCAGATCAATGGAAATAAAAATTAATTGTCTTAAATGGGGAACAAAATATGATTCTTCATATGTTAATAGAACATATGGTGGGTTATTAAAACATTGTAATGAATCATTTCATTTCGTTTGTTATACTGATAATCCTAAGGGAATATCTTCTAAAATTGAAACAAAAGATATTGAAGAACTTAGACCATATAATACAAATATGATGTTTACATATGAAAAATTAATGCTGATAGACAAAGACGAATATGATAAGAATCTCTGGATAGATTTAGATGTATTAGTACATGAAAATGTAACTGAATTAATAACAAGAAAGCATAATAATATTACATTTATATGGAATTATTGGAATGATTATGAAAAAATAAGTTTATTTAATTTTGGTAGGGGAGTTTCTTGTCATGTAAATTCTTCATTTGTTGCATGGGATAAGGGAACAGCTTCTTGGCTTTTAAAATATACTAAAGAAAATTGGAAAAAAATAGAATGGACATATAAAAGTCTTGATAAGTATTTGTTTTATCAACATTACAGAAATAATAAAATTAATTTATGGGAAGATGGATTTTTTTCAAATTATAATAAAGAAAATTATAAATTAAAAAATAAAGTAACATTATTTAATACATCACATCTTTATAACAATAAAAATATGAAAGAAATTAAACATTACGAATTAGATGAATCACCAGTACAGGAATTATGGAAAAGTTATTCTCTTGGGTTGTAAATCATGAAAAAATTTCTGTATTATGTTGTCCAAGTTTTAAATTTATTAAAACATTAAAAGGACTGGATATGGAGATTGATAATATAAATTATGATATTAATTTTAGAGATATGCCAAATGTGATTTGTAAAGATTTTGTATTTGATAATGTTAAATTATATAATTGTGTATTGCATTATAATTGTGAGAAAACATATCCTGTGGGACGAATGCATGAAGGAATTTTTATATTAAGGGGTGATGATAAAGAACATAATGGTGATTGTAATCCTATTCATTCGATTGATAAATTAATAGATGATAATGAATTGACAGAAGTTTTTGATTCATTTGAAATACAAAGTAAAAATAAAAAATACAAACATTATTGTGTATATGGAACAAATCTATAATTGGAGAAAAAATAAAAACGATATAAGTTTGCACAATATTGAAATAGGTTCTTATAATGAAAAGATTGGAGAACTTAAAGAAGAAATAGGTTCTATTAGAGAGACTATTGGAGAACATAGAGAACAAATTTCTATATGTGAAAATGATAATAGAGAAACACCATATTATTGGGTCAATCAATGGGTTAATAATAATTTGCCTTCATATTCTAATAGTTTTGAAGACTCTGTATCTCAAGGACAATATGAATCTAAATTATGGTTAAATGAAAAATTAGAAAAATTTATTTCTATGCCAGAACTTCATATTGATATTATCGGTTCTTGGTTTGGATTTCCTTTAATAGAAATGTTAGCAAATGCGTTTGATATAAAACAAATAGATTTATATGATATTGATGAGGATTGTCATAAAGTAACTGCTCAATATATAAATCATTTTGATTGTGATTTTAAAATAGTGCAATTTAAAGATTTTTTTGAACGTAAAGAAATGAGAAGAAGACATTTAATTATTAATACATCATCTGAACATATGTCTGATATAGTTCTTATGAAAGAATATTATAAAGATTATCCAGTAAAACCTATTTTAGCAATACAATCAAATAATTATTTTGATGTTGAAGATCATATAAATTGTGTAAAAGAGGTTGATGAATTAATAGAAAAAAATCAAATTAAAAATGTTTTGTATAAAGGAAAACGTTCTTTGCCATTATATGATAGATTTATGGTGATAGGTAAATGGTAGTTATTGTTCTTGTACGCACAGGAAGTAAATATGATGAATGGTATGAAAATAATATCATTTATATGATACGTAAATTTGGAGAAATGAAAAGATGTGAATATTATATTATAAGAGAGGGAGAAGGTAGTGTATATGATAAACTTAAAATGTTTAAGGAATGTACTGATGATGTAAATTATTTATATTTTGACTTAGATATTATTATTAAGAAGCCCATAGACTATTTAATTAAAGATGATTTTACACTTGTTAATGCTTGGTGGAGGGCGCCATTTCATACTCCTTTGAATTCTTCAATAATGTCATGGAAAGGAAATTATTCTCATATTTATGACAAATTTTATGAAGATGAAGATTATAGCAGAGTAAAATATTGGAAAGGTATTGATGAATATATTTACAAAGAAATGGAGTATAATACTTATGATGATAAAGTATGTTGGTCTTATCCCTGGAATAGACAAGAATTAGATTATTCTATTTGTTTGTTCAATCATGAATTTGCTCCTGCAATGAGAATAAAAGGATGGATGGAAAAATATGTGTTATTAGAAACTTCTTAACAGAAGAAGAATGTTTTAATTTTATTATAACTTATAGAAAAAAAGTTCGGCGAGCCGGAGTTATAAATGAAGAATTTTCTGATTATCGAAGATCAAAAGTTTTTATTTGGCATAAAGATTCTTTTTTAGAAAACAAATTTAATTGTTCTAATATGATATTTCAATTTTCAGAATATTCTAAATTAAATTATTATCATTGGCATAATGATTTTAATACTACTCAATCGGAGCGTAAAAGAATAGAAACATGTGTGGTGCCTTTAAATGAGGAATATCAAGGAGGTCTTTTTGAAATTAAAGATCAAGATCCAATTGAATTAAATGTAGGAGATTGTCTTAGATTTGATTCAAAATTAGAACATAGAGTTAATCCTGTATTAAAAGGAAAAAGATATTCTTTAACTGCTTGGGTTATTGAACAAAAGTCAATAAAACATTATTTTGAAGATGAAATTTATAAACATCTTGTAATTGCAAACGATTTGGAATTAATATGACAGATAAAACATCCGATATAGTTTTGATACATGCTTATTTGTCTGATGAAGAAAGAAAATCAGTTTGTCATAAATTTATAAAACAATTTAAATCTTTTGGGTATGATGTTATAATCACAAGTCATTTGCCCCTTGATAAAGATACACAAGAATTGGTTGATTATGCAATTTATGATAAAGATAATATTTTGTTAAATGATCCTACACTTAAAGGATATTTGGTAAATTATGCTTATGCTCCTGATGATGAAGGAAATCCTATACCCCTTTTTAATATTGCAAGTAGAGAATTTTTTAAAAATAATACAATACTTGCAGTTTTACGTTTATTGCTTGCTGGTGTTACGTATGCAAAACTTCTTAATAAAAAAATAATACATTTATTTGATTATGATGGATTTTTGCCTACTGATGAAGAGTTAATAAAAAATAGCGATATTATATTGAATCAAGGAAAACAAGCAGTATTTTATGAACGTGAGACAGAAAATTTAGATGCCGAACATTGGGGCGAAAGAAGAATTAGACATTGGCAAATTATGACATTAATTATGTCTTGTAATGTAGATTTTTTATATCGAAGATTGAATATGTATTCTGATGATCATCTTAAAAAAATGATTACTTATAAAGGTATGCAAATGGGAGAAGAGTTATTAGGATATGTTCTTGGGGTGTCTTATTTAAATAAAGAAAAAGATACTTTTGAAGAAAACATTGAAATAAAAAATCTTGAAGAAAGTTCTCAAAGAATAGGTTTTGAAAAACAAAAAGTTTATACTGATGCTGAATTTCCTTGGATATGTCTTGCAAAAGATCCGGCACAAGATGGATATAGATTTTTTGCTATGCCACCGAAAGGAACAATTCATGTGAAAGTTTTTTATAATCATAATTTATATTCTGCATTTACTTGTTCTGATTGGGGATATAGAACAGATTATTTTGCTTCAGAAGGACTTGAAAATATAACAATTCATGTGAATGATGAATTTTTTAGAGAATATGATTTTACTGATCCAAAAACAGAAGCACTTATTTTAATGAATAGTATTTGGACTGATGCACCAAAATAAAATAACTATTATAATTCATACATGTGATGAATACAGTCATTTTTGGGATGGTTGGTATACCATGTTCGATCATTTTGGATTTTTAGATTTAGGATGGCCCATACATTTTTGCAATGAAGAAGTAGATTTGCCTTTTAATGATCAGAGAATAACTCAGATTAAAACAGGTAAAAGTAAAAAGTATATGGGAGTTGAATGGAGAGAATGGTTACCTACTTTTGGGGGACCTAAACAAGTTGATGAAGGATGGAGTGATAGACTTATAGCATCTTTAAATTCAACTCAAACAAAGTATGTTTTATACATGCAAGAAGATCAATGGCCTTTTAAACAGATTAATGTAAATTTATTTAATAAATTATTAAATTTCGTATCTATTCATGATATAAATGGATTAAGATTACATCGACTTATATCTTCTTATGATCTAAATGAATTTGAAGAAACAGACTATTATATAGACAATAAAAAAGTTTTAAGAGTCAAAAGGGATGCCGGTTTTTTATTATGTCATCAACCTACTATTTGGAATAAAGACTTTTTATTAGATGTGAGTATTCATGGAGAAGGGTTTAGAGATAATGAATATGCTGGAAGTGAAAGAGTTAGAGAAAAATATAAAGATCCAAAAATTTTTGTATATAATCATCATTGGTTTTTAGAAAAATCTGCTTCTTCTGCTGGTTTATGGATACCAGAAATTGAATGGGAATATAGAGAAGTTGCAAGAGAACGTGATGTTTATAAACATTTTAATATGATTAAAAATGAATAAAACAAAAGTTTTTGCAGTTAGAATAGGCGACAAGTATGGACAAGATGTAGAAAATTACATTGAATCCAAAATTTCAAATGTAACTTGGATTCGTGATGAATTACCAGATGTAAAATTACAATGGAATAAGTTACGAGTTATGAATATGGACATAGATGAACCTGTTCTTGTGATTGATATAGATATGCTTTTTATGAATGATTATGTTAAAGCAATAGATTATCCAATTAAAAAAGGTGAATTTTTAACTGCAAAGTCTTGGTGGAAAGATACTTGGAATGAAAATTATTCTTTATGTGGGGGATTTCAAAAATATTATCCAAAAGATTGTAAATACATTTATGATGAATTTATGAGTAATATTGATTATTGGTCACAATATTATATTACACGTAAAATAACAATTGGACCAGTTAATGGAGAGCAATATTTTGTAGAAGATCAAGTAAAGAATCGACTAAAATTAAAATATCTTCCAGAAACATGGATGTCTAGGATGTGTAATAAAAATGATTTAGAAGAACTTGCTTTAATAAATTCTCAATATCCAGGAGAATATGTTTATTTAGATGGGTTTCATAATGATATCAAAATAATACATTTTAAAGATTATGAAATAGATTATTCTTTTTCTTCTGGATATAGTTCCGCATCTCTTTCTGCTTCAACATCAGGTGTTTCTTCTTCACCTTCACCCTCATTAAGAATTTCAGAATAAGCCGCAAATAATGAAACTAAATCTTCAGCTTTTCTAATTCTGGATCTGGCATCTTTATTTTCACTATTTTGTACATTTTCTTTTTCGAAAAGTTGTAATTTCCATTTAAAAATTTGTTCGGAACTTCCACCAAGTAATACTTCTATATTTGTAGGAATTTTTTCTGCTGTATCTTCCGGTACATCACCATTAACTATCAAATAATACCAATACATTGCTTCAATAATTGAACTAGCTTTTCTGATATTTTGACGATACTCTTTATTTTCACATTCTTGTACTGGAGGGGATTCAAATATTTCAAGTTTTGTTTGAAATAATTCTTCTGTTGAAGCATTTCTTATTGAGTCCCATGTAATAGGTCTTGTTTCATCAATAGTTTCTATTTTAATATTGCCATTTGCTCTATATTCTAGATACTCTTGAAAATCTTTTTCTCTTTGTAAATTATCATTATGCCATGCCTCAGTAAATTTTTCTATTTCTTCAAATGTCTTGAATTTGTGATCATCAGGCATAGAATCTATCAATGCTCGACATAATTCTGTTTCAACCATTGTTTCTAATTGTTGTACATCAATCTCGGGATGAGGAACAGTCAAATCTTCACCTTCAGGAATTTCTCTCCAACGAACCCATAAGGGATTATCTACATCAGGTGTATTCAATGGATATTTGTAAAATATACCAGTAATTCTACATTGCTTCCAATATGATGTCCATGTTTCATAATCTGAAGCGTGATATGCTTCTGCAAGAGTAGTTCTTTTTTGGACACTTTGTTCAGCCATTATATTTTCTCCTTTAAGGTGTTCTTTGTCCTGGTGTTATAAAATAATATGGTCCGCCATTATCTACTAATGATCCGCTTGGAGTATATGTTCTTGTATAGACTCCTCCAGAAGGCCCACTTAATGAGTTAGTGTAACTATTATATATTTTATCGTAAAAAGTTCCTCTATTTGTTCCTGAATTTGTTGTTGATACATTATACAATAAATGTCTTCTATAAAGTACTTGTAAATAAACATCATTTACCAATTTATTAGTGGAAGCATTTGTACTTGATTCTAATTGTATTTCAGAATTGGTGCTGTCCCATCTAATATAATTATCAGGAGATGAGGGTTCAGTTGTATTTGCAGTTTTTAGATATAATTTATAAGTTGCATTTGTTGCACCATAGTATGTGTCAGTAAACCATGTTCCCTTATCGGACCAAGTTCCTCCTCCTGGATCAGATGTTGCCACTCTATAAGTTCCCACTTCATCACCAGAAAGCATTTGAGTAAGACAATGAGTTGCGAGAGTGTCTAGTAAGTCTGCTTCAACTATTGGTCCCATTTTTAAATCTGGAGAAGTCCAATACAATAATCCTGTGGCATTTATATCGGTATCATTGATACTTCCTGGATGATTGTTTGATGTATTTTGGTAAAATGTAGATGTTGAATTAGCTAAAGTTGTTTGATCACTACTGAAGTTTGTGTCTGGTTCTGCTCCACTGCTAGGAGAATTATCATCAGGTTCTGTGTGAGATCCTTGAGCCCGTACCCCATTAATAGCCGTTCCTATAGTTACATCATCAGCACCGTTTGGTTGAGAAAGTCCCACATGTCCTGGAGTGGTATTAGTAGAATCTAAAAGGGCCGCATATCTTTTTCTTAGAAAATAGCTAAGAACTTCTAATTCAGAATCAGAAAACATTCTGAGATCGGCATTTCCTGAATCCCAGTATAAGTGTCTATATTGTGTCATAAATAGTCCATTGACAAGTGGTTCAAAATAGTGTAAACTATATAATTGTATATCTTGTTTATATTATATGTATTTATATTTATTTAGTCATCAAAAGTGCTTATGAAAATCCTATATATTACTCCTCACCTATCTACAGGTGGTGCCCCACAGTATCTTCTTAAAAAAATAGAATTCTTACATAGTGACAATGATATTTATGTCATCGAATATAATGATTATGGTATCTATAGAGTTCAAAAAGATAAAATATTAAACATTTTAAATGACCGATTAATAACTTTGTCTGAAGACAAAACTGATATACTGAAATATTTAGATGAAATAAAACCCCATATTGTTCACTTTGAGGAGATGCCTGAATTTTTTGTGGACGATGAAATAGCAGAACAAATTTATCAAAAAGAAAGAAGATATTTAATTTTTGAAACTTCTCATGATTCTTCATTCAATCCTGATGAAAAAAGATTTTTACCAGATAAATTTTTATTCTGTAGTGATAATCAATTAATAAAATTTAGATCATTAGATGTTCCTGCATGTGTTATAGAATATCCTGTTGATAAAAAAGTAGAAGAGAAACGAAGAGATGTTGCTTTAAGAGAATTAGGAGTTGATCCTGCCTTGAAGCACGTATTGAATGTTGGATTATGGACATCTAGAAAAAATCAAGCAGAAATTATTGAATATGCCAAACTTTTACCTGATGTACAATTTCATTTTGTAGGGAATCTTGCAGAAAATTTCAAAGAATATTGGGAACCCCTAACAAAAGATTTGCCTGATAATTGTATCGTTTGGGGAGAACGAGAAGATGTAGACAGATTTTATTCATGTATGGATTTATTTTTATTTGCTTCAAGGGGGAATGAACACGATAAAGAAACGAATCCATTAGTATTAAAAGAAGCATTATCTTGGAAGATACCTGTTTTAGCACATAAACTTGATTCATATCTTGACAAATATAATGATAAAGTTACTTGGCTTTCTGATAATGTTGAAATTAATACAATTAAAATATGCAGAATGTTGAATATAAGTGATCGAATTGTAAATTGTTCCATTGATGAAACTAAAGTAACTTTACACTTCACGAATTTTTATGAATGTTTTCATGAAAAATTATTATGTATCTATGAAATAGATACTGAATTGTTGGCGTATAGATCCCATATTATATGCAATTCGATGTGGGCTCAACCGCATTGTGGTAAAGATGTTACAAATGGATTTATAGTAAAAATATATGATGCTCCTAAAAATTATTTTTCGAATATAAATGATGAAAATTTAGTAGATGATCATCATCTTTTATTCGAAAAAACGTTTTCATGGAAAAATGAAGTAGATATTGCAGTTCTTGGTGAAAGAAAAAAATTTCATGGAATACCAGATGATCCCTCTTCTTGGTATACTCTTTATGAAACGTTAATATTAAAATATTATAATAAATTAAATTTAATAGAAGGCGATACTGTAATTGATATTGGAGGTCACTATGGATTTTTTACTATGTACGCCTTAAACAAAGGTGCTTCTCAGGTTCATACAATTGAACCCACAAAAACAACTTTTGATGTTTTATGTAAAAATTTAAAAGATTATGATAATGTTAAAAAATATAATTTAGCAATTTCTTCTGATAATGAAAGTAGAGAACTTATTGCTATTGGTTCTAGTTCATGTAATTCTTTTCATGAAAACTTTAATAATAGTCCAGACAATAAAGAAAATTTAGGAATAAGAAAAAAACAAGTTGTTAATTGTGTTACACTTGAACAATTTATGAAAAATAATAATATTGATAGAATAGATGCATTGAAATTAGATTGTGAAGGAGCAGAATGGGATATGTTACCAGCAATTAGTGATGATTTTTTTAAGTATAAGATAAGAAAACTTTCTATGGAAGCACATCCAGATGGTGTGGGTCAAGAAGGAATGAAAAATAGGGCAATTGAATTTATAGAACGATTAGAGGGTTTAAATTATCATGTCATTGCTGATTCTCAAATAACATCAAATGGAGAATTGGGTAATTTATGGGCATCAAGAAAACCAAAAATAAAAATAGTTCATATGCTTGTTGATCCTGATGGAGAAAGAGAAAAAGAATCGATAAGACATCTTACAAAATTATCTGAATATTCGAACTGGAAATATGAACAAATAATAAATCCCTTATATAAAGATTTTCCACCAAAAGAAACATGTGCTAGACCAGAATCTGTCCAAATGAAGCCAGGAGAATATAAATTAACTCCTGCACATTATGGTAATTATTCTGCTCATAAAGATGCTATAAACAAACATTTAAATGATGAATTTGATGCGATTTTATTTTGTGAATGTGATGCTATTTTTATAAAACCGGTTCATGTGGTTTATAGAGAAATTATGGATAGATTAGATGATATAAATCAATATGATTTGTATTATATGTCTTTTGGAAAAAGAATTCCTGATTGGGAACACGAAGACTATGAATATTTTGGTGTGACGAATAGAATGTCTGAAGCACATTGTTATTTACTGCCCACAGATAAAAAGAGAAAATTATATTTTAGAAAGAAATTAAAAGACACGAAGTGGGATACATATGATTTATGGTTGAATAACAATATATTTCCAGATAAGAAATGTGGCATAGTTAAATCTCCTATTTCAATTCAATGTTCAGGTGAGTCATATCTAGACAAATCTTTTAAAGATGGAACTACTTTATTAACTGATGAAGAACTAACACATGAAACGTTTTAAATTATCTCTTGTAACTTCTTGTTACAATGCTGAGTCTTATTTGGAAGAGTTAGCGAATTCTGTTTTTTATCAAAATTATGATCATTGGGAATGGATTCTTGCTGATGATTTTTCTGTTGATAATACTCGTACATTAATGGAAGAATTAAAAAGAAAAGATTCTAGAATAAGAATTGTAGAACCCAAACATAAAAAAGAAATTTGGTGGAATCCACAACTTCATGCTGTTGGTGAAATAGTATGTCATTTAGATGCTGATGATGCAATTTTACCTGGAACATTTGATAAAATAATACATTATTTTAATTTATTTCCAGAAGCAGTTTTACTTCATTTTAATGCAAACAAATATTTTAATACCCTACCCCAAAATACAACTAATCTCTTTGATAATTTTAAAGACAATGTATACATGACAAGAGATAACAATTCTTTTTTAGAAGGATTTGAAAAGTTGTGGCCCCAACGAACAAATATTTTTGGATATTTAAGAATATTTAAAAATTTACCAGGATTGCATTTTCCAGAACATAAAGATGATGATGCTTGTTTATCAAATGATGGACAATGGCTTTTACATTTAGAAAGATATGGAAAATGGTTAACTATTCCTAGAACATCATATCTTGCAAGAGAACACGGTGAATGTGAAAACTTTAGAAACTGGAATCCTCGTGGAGAAGCACAATTAGTAATAAATGAAAAAAGAGATAGAAATAATTTTATTTTAGAATATCCAAGAAATATTAAATATTTTGATGATATCTATGATTTAGCAGAATCTACTTATTTGAGCAAATTGAATTATGAAACAGAAAGAAAAAATGTAAGTTTTTTAAATTTTAATTATGGTGAAGAACAACGAACAAAAGTAAAACAATTATTTTTTGATCATGATATAGTTTTTGAAAAGTATCTAGACAATATTTCTTATTATTTTGTTAAAATAAATTTAGAAGATACATCAGATACAATAAGAACAATTATATCTAAATTACCTGTAGCAAATTTTGAATTAAGTTTTTTTTCAGATAATGTGCATTTACATCAAAATAATCGTACACAATCAGACAATATTGAAAATATAAAAGAGACTATTACATCAGATGGTCGAAGTGTTTTTTGGTATGCACAAGATAATCGAATACAATTTATTTCTGCTGTTCAACAAATAAAAGATGTTTCTGATATTGTTTTATCTACAGGAAATGCATATGTTTTAGAAAGAAAAAAAGAAAGAGAAGAAGAAAATAATAATTTAAAAATAATGCAAGTACATATTGGTTGTGGGCTTGATATTCCACCCAAAGGATATGGGGGATTAGAAGAAGTCATGTATCAATATATGAGAGTAGCAAAGGGTAGAGGACATGAAGTAGAGTTAAAATGGTTAGATGATATAACGCAAAGTGATTTAGAAAAATATGATGTATTTCATAATCATACTGGTGGATTTTATGATTTATTGAGAGATAGATGTATACCTTATATTTTTACAATGCATGATGCTTTTGTGAAAATACATGGAAAAGATTCTCATTTTTATATGACTAATAATGAGACTATAAAAAATTCTTTATTCAGTTTAATTCCAACTGAAGATATGATAGATTTTTTTCTATATCCAGATAAGTTAAGAAGATTGCATCATGGTGTAGATACGAATTTTTATTTTCCTGTAAAAAACAAAAATGATGTACGATTGATTTGCGTGGGTGGAGGAGATGATAGAAAAGGATTTCATTTAGCAGTTCAGGCGGCAAAAACATTAGGACTTCCTATAACGATTGTTGGACCAGATTCAATACATGCAGTATATAATAAAACTTTTTATGATATTGTAGAAGAATGTAAAAATCATATTGATATAACTCTTACAGGTAATGTAGAAAAATATGAATTAAGAAATATATTAAATGAACATCATATAATGATTCATCCAGCATCATTAGAAACAGGGCAACCCTGTCTTGCAGTTCTTGAAGCAATGGCGTGTGGATTACCTGTAGTTGGAACAATGCAAGATAAAATTTCTTTGAAAGGATTTGAATTATGTACTAGAGAAGTTGATGATATTGTAAATAAGGTTAAACTTGTTTTAAATGACTATGATGAATATTCAAAGAAAGCAAGAGAATTTGCTAAAGAAAGAGATTGGGAAAATATTTTTGATGAATTGGAAAAATATTATTATGAAGCAAAAGAATTAAAATATACTAAGCCATTTGATATGAAAGATAGATTGTTATTTGCGTATCAAAATACAGATGCAGATGGTAAAAATATTTTCGATTTAAATATGCAAAAAAATCCTTATTTGGCTGTTAAAGGATCTATTCCTGGAAATTATAAAATTAATTTTATTGATAGAGATACGGGTGGGGTTCATTATTCAAATGATGTTTCTGCGGGTGGCTGGGTTGCTTGTGGTATTGATTATTATGTTAATTGGAGAGTTGAAGCAATAAATGTTCAAACAGAAGAAATAGAATTTGAATATGAACAAGATTTTACAAATAAAAATATTTTTGTTTGGTTTGATTCAGTAGCATTGGGAGATACTTTAGCTTGGGTACCAGTTGTTGAAGCATTTCGCAAGAAACATAAATGTAAAATGTATTGTAGTACATTTTGGAACGATTTAGTATCTGAATCATACCCAGAAATAACCTTTATAACCCCTGAATCTGGATTTAATGATTTTGTATCTTCTTATCGAATAGGTTTTTTTGAAGAAAGTCTTCAATCTCCAGTAGATATGAAAAATGTTTCGTTACAGAAATTATGTGCAGGTATTCTTGGTTTTAAAGATTTTGAAGAAACAAAATGTGAAATAATAGTTAAAGAAAGAGAGGAAGATCCACAATTAATTCGAAAGCCTTATGTGTGCATTGGTATGCAATCAACTGCTCAAGCAAAATATTGGAATTATCCAGGAGGATGGGATGAGGTGGTTGACTTTTTATCCAAAAAGGGATATAATATAGTATGTATAGATAAACACCATTCTTTTGGACAAGGAGAATATTTTAATAAATCACCAAAAAATGTGATAGGAAGACATGAACGAACTTTAGATCAAACAATTGCTACTTTAAATGGTGCTGAATTTTTTATTGGATTGGGTTCTGGTTTATCGTGGTTGGCGTGGTCTTTAAATAAATATGTAGTAATGATATCGGGATTTAGTAATCCTATATCTGAATTCTCTTCAAAATGTTTTAGAATCCATAATGATACAGTTTGTAATAGTTGTTATAATCGGCATAAATTTGATCCCGGTGATTGGTTGTGGTGTCCAGATCATAAAAATACTGACAGAATGTTTGAATGCACAAAAAACATTGAACCAGTAAAAGTTTGTGATGCTATTGAAGAAGTAATAAAACTAATAGACTAAAAATGATTAAAACAATAAAGCCTCAAGATTTTGCAATTATTATAGAAGATATTGTTGCTAATAAAAAAATGACTTATTTAGATGCAATATCTCATTACTGTGAAGAAACAAAAATGGAACCAGAAACAGTTGGAAAACTTGTTCAAGGAAATTTAAAAGCCAAGCTAAGAGAAGAAGTTACGGCCTTGCATTTTCTCCCAAAAACTGCTACAATACCAGGACTATGATAAAAATGGATCCGTTTGATTGTTATAAAGAATACGTTTCAATCAAGACTCATTTTCATGCTAATAAGTATGATTACTTTAAGCATAAAAAAAGAAAAATCTCATTGAATGCTTTTAAAAAACGTAATGATCAATTCTTTTTTGTAAGATTGTCAAAAAGTTATAAAGATGATGAGATATCGAAATTCTTTGTTGCTAACTTTATTGAGAATGAAAACTTGTGGATAGGTGATGCACTTGATTCACAAGCAGAAATGAAATATAAAGAATGGCAAAAAAGAATACAAAGCATGAGTTATATTTTTAGCAATGATATTGAAAAATTGTTGAACAAAGAAGATTTTGAAAATTGGTTCAAAGTTGAAAAGGGTCAACATCCTTTATTGCTGAAACAAACGATTGCTAAATATATTTGTATGGAAACTTTTTCCATACTTAATATGATACTTAACTTTGTTCCTGATTGGGATCAAAAGATAAAAGAAACTTTTGTCTGGCCTCAGTTTAGAGATAAAGTTTTAAAATACACTCCATTTTTGGAGGTGGATAAGACGAAATTTCGTAAAATACTACGAGATACAATTAATACAACGAATATAACGAATATGAAAGGTTAACATGGCACAACTATCTGCACTAAAAAAATCCCGCAAATCCTTTATGCAAAATCTTCACAAAGAAATTGAGAAGATTGATACTCCTTCTGAATCGAAGAGTTATATCGATGATCGATTTTGGAAGCCAGAAATAGATAAGTCTGGAAATGGATATGCTGTTATTCGATTTCTTCCCCCAGTAGATGGAGAAGATATTCCATGGGCGAGAGTTTTCAACCATGGTTTTCAAGGACCAACAGGTCTTTGGTACATTGAAAATTCTTTGACAACTCTTGGTAAGAAAGATCCTGTCTCAGAATATAATTCTCAACTCTGGAATTCTGGAATCGAGGCGAACAAAGAGATTGCTCGTAAGCAAAAACGCCGTCTAACTTATATCAGTAACATTTATATTGTTTCTGATTCAAAGAATCCTCAGAACGAAGGAAAAGTTTTTCTATACAAATTTGGAAAAAAGATTTTCGATAAAGTCAATGATTTGATGAATCCCGAATTTGAAGATGAAACTCCTGTAAATCCTTTTGATCTTTGGGAAGGTGCGAACTTCAAATTGAAGATTCGTAAAGTTGAGGGTTATCAAAATTATGATAAGAGTGAATTTGATAAACCTGCACAACTTGTAGAAGATGAAACTGAGCTTGAAAAAGTTTGGAATTCACAGTATGCTCTTACAGAATTTACTGGTGATGATCAATTTAAGTCTTATGAGGATTTGAAAGCGAGATTAGATTCTGTTCTTGCAGTAGAAACTCCTCCTATTACTGAGCCTGTTTCTCGACCTGTTACTAAACCTAAAACTGCTGAAGATGTATCATCAGAAGATAAAACAACTTCTGAAGATGATGAAGATATGTCTTATTTTGCTAAGTTAGCAGAAGATAATTAATCTAAGAGTGCTTAGTACTCACTTTAATTAGGGGGCCTGGAGTGTCGTTCCAGCGGCACGCCTCCTAATCATCAACGAGCCCCATCAAATAAACCATCACCCATATAATTAAAGTCTACATTTTGTTGAATATCAGATCGAACAGTATTATGAGTAGTTTCTTGTAAAACTACATTATCTCCTCCTCCTCCTCGATTAACTGATCTTCTTCTTGTCTCTTCCCATTGTGCCAATATTTGTTGTGCTTTTAATTCACGTAGTTTATGCAATTGGTCCACATCTACATTTCCTGCTTCTAACAATTTTTGCATAACTAGACTATTTTTTAATGCTCCTGGACCAATTTGATGATCTGGAATAGGTGGAGCGTTTTTACCTGGAAACCATATATCCCATAAACCTCCAGCATTTTTTATTGCTGAAAGTATCGTTGACAGTCCTAAACTGGTTGTTGGACTAACTCCTTGAGCCCGTAATGCATCATCTATTACTTCTAAATCTTGTTGAGCTTGATGCATTTTTGTCTGTGTAGTTTGAGCCCCCCCATATGTAGCAAGTTCTTCTTCCAATTTCGCCGCTACTACTGCTTTCTTTTTGGATATACCAAAAAGTGCATCAAGTTCATCAGTCACGACTTGCAATGCATATCCTAGTGCCGCTCCTAAAATCATACCTCCAAGTATTCCAGGTATACTTCCTGCAGTTAAAAATGCACCAGCTATACCGCCCAAAGCTCCCCCAGCAACCATTTTCCTAGCATATGGACTGGCTTTAAAATATTCAACTAAAGCCTTTTTATAGGCATTTGCCATTCCTTTTCCTTCAGCTTTGTCAATTCTTAATGCTTCTGCTAAGACTGGTCCTGCTAATAGTCCAGCTCCAGCTCCAAGTATTAAACCAGCCATCATTCCTGCTGGACCAAATTTACTTAATACTAATGCACCAAAAAGTGCGCCACCTCCAGGAGCAAATTCTAAAACACCTTTCATTTGATCACTTGAAAACCATTTCACTAAACCTGCAGTCATTGCCGATTTCCAATCTGCTCCAGTAGCTCTTTCTATCTCCATCATTTCTTTTATTGTACCAGCACCTATTATTCCAATACCTGCTCCAAGAATTGCTCCAGCCACCATTCCTGCAGGACCAAATAACATTCCCATTTTACCAAACAGAGCCGCCCCGCCCAATCCCATATAAGGAATAAAATTTTTGTATAAATGCTCTTTCACTTTATTCATTACATTTTTGGAATCTACTTTTGATTTATCTTCTGCAAAAATATGATTTAATCCAGTTAATGCCCCTCCAAGTACTCCGCCAATTATTGCTCCTCTTGGTCCCAATAAACCAAAACCGATCAAAGCTCCTTTTCCAGCACCTCCTGCCGCGGCTTCAGCAAGTGATTTATATGCTCCTCCTGATGGAGAAAAAAATGAATCTATAAATGCTCTAACGCCACCACTAAAGGTGTCTTGATCAAATCCTGCTTGTAATGCTTGAACTAATGCTGGTCCTGCAACGAGTAAAGCAATACCTCTTGCTAATTTGGGCAATAGTGCCATACCTAAAGATGCGGGCATGAATCTTCTTAATCCTCCAGGAATTCCCATAAGTGCAGTAGATAAGAAATTTCCCAACATTCCCATGAAACC
>Ga0114932_10000132_pt1 | contig 84110 bp, 71 predicted proteins | sample 2SBtaG_2_FD_87286 | JGI IMG/M metagenome (GOLD analysis project Ga0114932, IMG submission 87286) | Deep subsurface microbial communities from Kolumbo volcano to uncover new lineages of life (NeLLi) - 2SBTROV12_ACTIVE470 metaG | ecosystem: Environmental > Aquatic > Marine > Volcanic ...
CCGCTTCAAGGGGAGAGCAAGACCGGCTGGGCGACCAAATCCCGCCGACATCCCGCATCTGGCCGCGATATGACCGGCTGGGCCACCAAATCCCGCCGACATCCCGTATGTCGCCGCGATATGCCCTCTAGGCGCGGAGCAGGTCTCGGATCCGCTCGATGGAGCGGAGGTTCCAAGCGGCTCCGGCGTGCTCGGCCTTCATGTAGCCGGCGACCTGCATCATCGCGCGGTCGGCGACCCCGGCCATGTCGTCTCCCTCCAGCACGAAGCAGAGATCGTCGGACCGGACCTCCGGAGCGTTGACCTTCACGAGGTACGCGTCCGGGGAGATCGGCGGAGCCTCGGGCCGGGGCACGGCGCGGCGGATCACCGGGCTGGGGGTGGTGGGGTCCACGGTGACGGCGACGATGCGGCGGGCGCGGCGCTGCTCGGCGTCCTCGACGCCCCCGAGGGACGCGATGGCCTCGGACATGCGGTCCTTGACGACGGAGCCCGACGGCTCGTCATCCAAGGGCTCGAGGGGGGTGGGGGTGACGGTCGCGCCCGCGATGATGCGACGGCGCGGAGCACCTTCGTCCGCGGCCCGGCGACGCACCTTGGGCGTCGGCACGGGGCGGGTCTTGGGCTTCGGGGGGAGTCGGTTCGGCTTGGCGAGGCCCGAGAACAACGCCTCGGCCTCCTGCAGATGATTCTTCACGCCGGGATTGTGCCACAGGGATCTCAGCGCGCCAGTCAATGTTGAACGAGCGTTCGATCGGACGACGTCACACGATTCGGAAGAGATCCTCCTCGTCCGGGCTCGCGCCGTCGGCGAGGGGGGCCTCCATTCGGGCCGCCCACGCCTTCAACTCCGGCGGATGCACGACCCGAAGCCAGGGACCCCATCCCAGCAGCCAGGTGCGGAACTCGCCCCCGGGGAACACCCGGAATCGAAGCGGGATCCACCCTTCGTCGTCCGGCTCGCCGACCTCTTGGCTCGGATGCCAGGTGCGGTCGGCGAGGAGGGGGGCGTACCCGGGGTGGATGCGCACCTCCACCGCCTCCGCGTCGCCCGCGTAGAGGCCCCACGCGTCGGCGTACACCCGCTGGGGGTTCCACTTGCCGAGCGGCGGCATGCGGAAGGTCGTCTTCTCGAGCTCGATCTCCACGATGCGGTGCAGGGCGAAGGTGCGGACCGGGGTCTCGCCGCGATCGGGATCGCCGGCTGCCCCGGTGACCGCCAGCTCGCTGTCCCCGAGGACCAGGGTGTAGGGCCGGACCACGTAGTCCTTCGTCTCGCCCGAGCGCTTCTGGTAGCGGAGCCGCAGGACGCGCAGCTCGACCAGCGCCCTCAGGACGCGGTCGAAGACGAGCCGCACGCGGCCGGAGAGCGGCTGGGGGGCCCGCGCGAGCACGAAGCGACGGGCGATCGCTCTGCGCGCCTTGCCCGCGTCGTCGTCGTCGTCGTCCACGTCGTCTTCGCCGGTGAGGTCGAGGAGGACCTGGTCCAGGAGATCCGCCACGCCGCCGGGGTCGAAGGCGCGGAAGAAGCGCTCGGCGATGGCGAGCGCCATGATCTCGTAGTTGGAGGCGGCCCCTCGGTCCCGGGCGATGCGGTGGCGGATGCGGTACTCGCGTCGCCCGATCTCGTCCACGCGGCGGGTCTCGTATCCGTCGTCCTCCATCATGATCGCGGCCAGGTAGCGCTTGACCGTGCGCTCGGTGACGCCGAGGCGGCGCGCGAGGGTGGGCTTGTCGTGCCACCCCTCCCGGAGGAGGCGCGCGCACCGCAGCGCTTGGCGCATGGGAGGGGTCTTCGTCTCGGGCATGGGCCGAGTATGGCAGCGCATCGAGCGGGTTTGGAGCAAGGCGGGACGAGAACTGTCCCGGGGTGGGCCCAATCTCTCTACACCGTCGAGGCGCGGAGTCCGACGGAGGGAGAGACGACGATGCTGACCGCCGACCGCACGCCCCACGAAGCCGCCAAGCTCCTCACCACCCTCGCCCTCGAGCCGGGGGTCGCCGCCACCGTCGGCGAGTCCCACATGGCCTTGCAGCTCGCGTACGAGCGCTGGGTCGCGGGGGCCGAAGCGGGCATCCCCGACTCCCCTCGCGGGCTCCAGCGCCGCACCCGACGAGGCGAGCTCCGCCGCCGGGTGGCCGAGGTCCAGTTCGCCCTGCGCATCGCCGCCGAGGACGAGGAGGGCCCGGATGAGGATCCCCGTCAGCTCGCGCTCCCCCTGCCCGGCTCCGCTCAGCCCGCCGTGCGCGCCCTCCCCTCCGTCGGCGCGGACGCCGTGCTCCCCGGGATGGCGGCATGAACGTCCTCGCCGCGTCCATCATCGAGGCCGATCCGGCGGACCCGCGCCCCCGGGCCGAAGACCCCGAGCGCCGTCGTCGTCGCTTCGTCGAGGCGGCCTTGCTCGCCCAACCCGTTCGGGAGGCTCCGCTCTTCCGGCCCTACGCGGGCAGCGGCTTCAGCCGAGCAGTCCGTGCGCGCGAAGCCGCGCTTCGAGACACCGCTGCTTGAGGTCGTCCACGGTCGCCCCCAGGTGGCCGAGCCCGAGGGCCGCGATGCCCGCCTCGATCCCGGCCTCGTCGTCGGCTGCCTCGAGGTCCAACACCTGCCCGTCCGGGCGCCGCGGCGGAACCTCCCCCGCCGCGGCGCGTCCGGCGTCCACGAGCACCCAGGCCGGCACCAGGCCGATCAGCTCCGCCCCCACGACCGTCGCACCTCCGGCCGCCGCCCTCCGGGCCACGAGCGCGTGCACGTCGTGCGCGGGGGTGACGCGGGGGTCGAGCAGGTTGGTGGAGACCTGGGCGCGACCGCCGTACCCCTTCATCGTCCAGCCGACGGCCCGCAGCGCCTCGCGACGGTCGGGGCGCTCCTCCGACCCCGTCGAGCGGATGTCGGCGGCGATGCGCCGGGCGAGGTCCACGTGGGGCCCGTCGAGGGTGAAGTTCATGGCCACGAGCAGCCCCCGGGACCCCACCACCGAAGCTCCCGATCGCGCGACGCGGCCCCAGTTCACGGGGCCGACGTCCGGTCCGTCGCGGCCCGTCGTTCGCTGGCGCGCGAACCGGCCGGGGAGCGCCTCGTAGCCCCCCCGACGACACCGCGGCAGGGACCGGAACGGAGCGCGCAGGGCGGCGTCCTCGTAGAAGTAGACCGGCAACGCCAGCTCGTCGGCCAGGCGACGCCCGAGGCGGTGGGCGGCCTCTACGCACGCCGTTCGGGACGCCTCGGTCCCGTCGAGGGCCACGAGGGGGACCACGTCCGAGGCGCCCACGCGAATGTGCTCGCCGGTGCGCCCGCGCATGTCGATGCGCTCGGTCGCCTCGGCCACGCCGGCGAACAGCGCGGCCTCCACCGCCGCCAGGGGGCCCGCCAGGGTCACGACCGTGCGGTGGGCGTCGGGGTTGGGATCGACGTGGAGGACGCGCGCGCCGTGGCCGTCGAGGGCGGCGGCGATCGCGTCGATCACGCCCGCGTCGCGGCCCTCCGAGAAGTTGGGGACCGCCTCTACGAGCGAGTCTCCGGTCAAGTGCGCTCGATGGCGATGGCTGCGCCGTGCCCCTCGGGGGCCACGGAGACGACGATCGCGCGTCGGACGGTGCGCTCGGCGCCGGCGGACGCGGGGAGCACGCCGAGACCCGGCGAAGGGGGGACTCGACCGTCGGCCATGGCCTGCACCGCGCCCATGAGCCCCACCGTGCCGTGGGCGGCCTCGGTGAAGCCGGTCACGGCGGTGTGCACGCCCAGCGCCGCGCCACCCAGATCGGGGCCGAACACCTCCGCGTAGGCGGCGGCCTCCACCGAGTCGAGATCGGGCAGACCGGAGGCCGTGGCGCCGATGTAGTCCACGTCGCCGGGCGCCCAGCCCGCCTGGTCGAGGACCACGCGCAGCAGTCGAACGAGCGGCGAAGCGTCCGCCCAGCCCCCGCGCGCCGTGCGGGGCGCCGCGAAGAGGTCGTAGTAGCCCGTCACGCGCGCGACGGCGGTGGCTCCGCGGGCGGCGGCGGTGTCGGCCGACTCCACGACCACGCACGCGCCGGCGTCCCCCGGGATCATCCCCCGGGCGCCCTCCGCCTCGGGCAGCGCGCCGTAGGACGAGTGCACGAGGAGGAGCCCCTCGAGCGTCCCGGGACCCGTGCCGCCCGCGATGATCTGGTCGGCGAGGCCGTCGCTCACGTGCTCGGCCGCCCGGCCGACGGCCTGGAGGCCCGCCGTGGACACGCCCAGGTAGGTGTTCGCGGGGCCCCGCGCGTTGGCCTGAATGGTCGTGTGCGCCGCGGGCATGTTGTTCATGAGCTTGAGGAAGTCGAAGCCGCGGAGGCCGCCCATCCCCGCCATGATCTTCGCGTCGTCGATGGAGTAGCGGTCCTCGGTCGCCGCGTCCGCGTCGCCCATCACGTGGGTGAGCGCCAGGTGCTTCTTCATCTCCGGGAAGTTGGTGTAGCTGCCCAGGTAGACGCCCCGGCGGTCCGCGACGGCGTCGTCGTCCGCGGCGGGGTCGTCCACGCCGACGTTCTTGAGGGCTCGCCCCACGGCCGCGCAGGCCAGCTTCGTGAACGCGGTGAGCGTGCCCGGACGCAGATCGCGCCCCCCGGGCAGCCCGCGCAGTTCCTTGAAGGGGATGTCCGCCCAGCCGCCGAACCCCGGCGGGAGCCCCACCAGGTCCTTCTCGAAGGCGCGCACGGAGGAGCGCCCCTCGAGCCAGGCGGCGCGGGTCGCTTCGTCGTCGCCGGCGCCCGTCCAGGCGCCCCAACCGGTGATCACGACGTCGCGAGACATCAGAGGCTCCCCTCGTACCCGCCCAGCAGGACGGACACGTTCTGCCCGCCGAAGCCGAAGGAGTTGTTCAGCGCGGTGGTCACCGGCACCTCCCGGGCCTCGTTGGGCACGTAGTCCAGGTCGCACTTCGGGTCGCGCGTGTGGAAGTTGATCGTGGGGGGCGCGACGTTCCGCTTGATCGCCTGCAGGCACACCAGCGCCTCGGTCACGCCCGCCGCGTGGATGAGGTGCCCGAACATCGACTTGGTGGACGAGACCGGCGTGCGTCGGGCCACGTCCTCGCCCAGGGCCGTCTTGATCGCGATCGTCTCGGCGGCGTCGTTCAGGGGCGTGGAGGTGCCGTGGGCGTTGACGTAGGACACGTCCGAGGCGGATCGCCCGGCGTCGGCCATGGCGCCCTTCATGGCGTCGGCCATCCCGCGGCCGGTCGCCAGCGGGGCGGTGAGCGCGTGGGCGTCCGTGGCGATGCCCACCCCGAGGATCTCGCCGTGGATTCGCGCCCCGCGCGCCCGGGCGTGCTCCTCGTCCTCGAGGACCAGCAGGGAGGCGCCCTCGGCCATGATGAAGCCGTCCCGATCGGCGTCGAATGGACGCGCCGCGGTCGCGGGATCGGGGTTCGTGGTGAGCGCGGAGAGCAGCGCGAAGCCCGGCATCATCGACCGGGTGATGGGCGTGCAGACGCCGCCGGTGAGCACGACGTCGGCGCGCCCCGAGCGGATGGTGTGCACCGCGTCGAAGAGCGAGTGGCTGCCCGAGGCGCAGGCGGAGGCCGCGGTGGCGATGCGATCGGCGCCGAAGAGCACGCCGAGGGCGGGGGCCGCGAAGTCGCAGAACCACTCCTCCAGCTTTCGGGACGCGGGATCCGTGAGCGCGAGGCTGCGGAACGCCTGCATGTCGGGCTTGCGTACGGCCTTCTCCGGGGGCGCCCCCCAGGCCCGCAGCGTGGTGGGGCCGTACGCCTCCATGGCCGTCGATCCGACGCCCGTGGACAGCTGCACGGCGCGGCGTGAGCGGGTGCGCCAGTCGTCCGGGGCCGGCGTCTCGAGGCCCGCGTCCGCCATCGCCGAGAGGGCCGCGCGCACGGCGAAGCGCATCGTTCGGCTCGTCGACGGGAACGGCCCCACCCTCTCGGGGGCGGCCACGTCGTAGGTCACCTCGGCGGCGACGGTGCTGGGCAGGTGGCTGGGGTCGAACTGCGTGATCGTGTCGATTGCGCAGACCCCCTCGCTCACCCGGTCGAAGAGGCGATCCACGTCGTCTGCGTGGGGGGTGACGGTGCCCCATCCTGTGACGACGATGCGGCGACGGCTCATGAGCGCTCCTGGTGCGGACCCGGCGGCCGGGAAGGCGCGGACTGTACACCGATCGGCCGCGCTGCTCGTGTAGTCTCCGCGCCGCTCGCGCGCCCCCTCGCGGCGCGCCCTGGGAGACGCGCGATGGATCTGCTCGGAAAGGTGGCCCTGATCACGGGCGGCACCCGCGGAATCGGCCTGGAGGTCGCGACGCGGCTGGCCGACCGGGGCGCCGACCTCATCCTCGGCTACAAGAAGGACGTCGAAAACGCGAACAAGGCCCGGGACCTCATCGAGGCCAAGGGCCGTCGCGTCCAGCTGATCTCGTCGGATCTGCGCAAGCCCCCGGGCGTCGACGCGCTCTTCGAGGAGGTGGCCGCCGGCCTCGACCGGATCGACATCCTGGTCCTCAACGCCGCCTTCGGCACCATGGGCGAGGTCGACCGGATGGGGCGCTACTCGTGGCGCGCGTCCTACGACACCAACGTGCTCTCGCCCATGCTCACCGCGAAGGGCGCCCTGCCCTGGCTCAAGCGGGCGGGCGGGGTCATCACCGCGATCTCCACCCTCGGCGCGCACACCGCGTACCCGACGTACGTCGCCATCGGCTCGTCGAAGGCCGCCATGGAGTCGCTCATCAAGTACATGTCCTTCGAGTGGGCGAAGTACGGCATCCGCGCCAACTGCGTGGCCGCCGGCCCGGTCGAAACGCGGGCCATCGATTGGTTCCGCTTCCCGGACGCGGTCCGCATCTTCACCGCGCGCAAGGGCCTCGCGGGCCGCATGGGCCTCCCGTCGGACATCGCCGAGGTGGCCACGTGGCTGTGCACCGACGAGAGCCGGTGGCTGTACGGCCAGTCGGTCGTGGCGGAGGGCGGCATCCTGCTCGGCGTCGACTACGACGAGTGGTCCGAAGAGAACATCGACGCCTCGCAGCTCGCGGACGCAGCCGAGGCCACGAAGGAGGCGGCGTCGGCCGTCCAGGGAGGTGCGTCGTGACCGTGCTCTGCCATCGCTTCGAGGGCCAGGTCGCCCTCGTGACCGGGGGCTCGCGCGGGATCGGCGCGGAGGTCGCCCGTCGACTCGCCGCCGAGGGCGCGGACGTGGCCATCGTGTTTCATGAGAACGCAGAGGCCGCCGCCGCGGTGGTCGCCGACATCGAGGCCCTGGGCCGCAAGGGCGTGGCCATCCAGGCCGACCTCACCGCCAAGAAGGCGTGCAAGGCCGCCCTCGCGGAGTTCTCGACGCACTTCGATCGGCTCGACGTCCTCGTCCCCGCCGCGGGCAACGCCGAGATCAAGCTGCTCGAAGACATGGACGTGGACACCTGGCAGCGCTCGTTCGCCATCCACCTGGACGCCGTGCTGGAGACCGCCCAGGCCTCGCTCCCGCTGCTGCGCGAGAGCGGCGGGCGCATCGTGCTGCTGTCGACCGTGGGCGCGAAGGCCGCCTTCACGGGGTTCGCCGCCGTGGGCGCCGCCAAGGCGGGCCTCGAGTCACTGCTTCAGTACATGGCCTCGGAGTGGATCAAGCTCGGCGTGCGCTGCAACGCCGTGGCCTGCGCGACGGTCGACACGGGCATCCTGGAGCGCTGGGAGATCGGTCCCCGCGTGCGGAAGTTCGTCCAGAAGAAGACGGTCGGCCTGGGCGTGGCGAAGCCCTCGGACGTGGCGCCGATCGTGGCCTTCCTGGCCGCCGAGGAGTCGCGCTACATCGTGGGCGCGACCATCACCGCGGACGGCGGCATGACGCTCGGCATCGACTTCGAGTCCTGGGTGCACGAGGCGTACGGCAAGGACGCCAAGCTCGCCTGACGTCGCGGCGCGGCGCCTGGAGCGGCGCTACTCGGCGGCGAGGGACGCTTGCAGCGTGACCTGGAAGCCGCGGTGCGTGCAGTCGCCCGGGTTGTCGTCCCCCGTGACGATGAAGCCGAACACGAACTCCTCGTCCTCGATCGCCGAGGCGATGAGCGCGTCCACGGTGTCGCCTTCGAAGGACAGCTCGTACTCGCCCTCCTCGCCCGGGTCCGGCAGATCGCACTCCGAGCCTTCGCCCTCGCCGAGGCAGAAGGTGTCCGGCTCGTCCTCGGTCTCGAAGCCGATCAGGTCGTCCCAGTCGTAGCGGGGCAGGCCGTTCACCTCGCCGAACTCGTCCACCATGTCCCCGTAGTCGGCGACGAGGACCACGTCGTTGAACGTGAACAGGAAGTGATCGTCGAAGAAGACCTCGGGGTCCTCGCGGCGCTCGAAGCCCGCGAAGTCGAGGTTCAGGCCGCACACGACCGCGTTGTCGGGGAGGCGAATCTCGGCCTCCTGCTCGGTGCGCGCGGCGGTCTCGCCCTGGGTGGCCTCGTCGTTGCCGTCCTCGCCCCACTCGCAGCCCTCGGTGGCCGGGAAGGCGACCGTGAACTCGATGTCCAGGGTCGGCCCCGAGCACGGCCCGGTCGCGTCGTCGTCGTCGTCGGTCGCGTCGTCGTCGTCCGCCCCGGAGTCGTCGTCGTCCGCCCCGGAGTCGTCGTCGTCCGCGGGGGTGGGCTCGAGGTCGAACTCTCCGTCGTCTTCGCAGGCGGCGGCGGCCAGGATCAGCAGGATCGCGAGGGGGGCGAGAGTGCGCATGTGGAGTCCTCCGGCCGGGAGCATACGGGAACGCGAACCGTTCCCGTCAACGCGAGTACTGCAGGACCAGGAGCTTGTCGTCGGCCGTGAGCTTGCGGGTGCGCTCGGGCCCGCGAGGGTTCAGCAGGACCTTCTGGCCGTGGGGCAGGAAGCCGACGGGCACCATCGGGTTCTCCCCTCCCCGACGGATCGACGCGGCGGCCCGCGCCACCACGCGCCCGAAGTGCGCCTCCTCGTCCACGAGGTCCTTGGGCACGGGGATGACGTAGGCCTCGGGCGAGTCCCCCGAGTGCCGCAGGAGGTCCCGGAAGCACGACACGATCGCGGGGTTGAACACCGCCTGGGCGAAGACCCGATAGAGCATCTCGGTGCCGCAGACCACTTCGTCCGCCCCGGCGGTGCGGATGTTGGACACCTCCCGCGGGTCGACGACCTCGGCCGAGATCGTCGGCCGGCGATGGGGGGGAATGCTCTCGAGCATCTGCCGCAACCGCATCACCAGGAGCAGCGTGGCGCTGTCCGGGGAGTTCAGCCGCCGGTCCGCGAGGAGGAGCAGCGTGGTGGCGGACCGGAGGTCGACCCGGTCCAGCGCCCCCGGGGCGAGCGGCGCCATGGGGATCACCGAGACGCCCTCGAAGGCGCGGCTGTTGCGGAACACGACCTGGCGGTCCGTGACGGCGACGACCGCCGACTCCACCCCCGCCGCGCGGATCCGCTCGAGCACCGTCGGCGTGTTCTCCGTCCAGTTGAAGATCACGACGTGATCCCGGAGGCCGAGGGCCGAGTCCGCCTCGTCGTGGTCGTCGAGGCCCTGCAGGGCCGGGAGCCGCATCGTGTGGGAGGCGTCCGCGTCGTGGATCGTCAGATCCAGATCGTCGGGCAACTCGGGCTGCGACCAGGCGACGACCAGCAGCCGCGCGGCGTCGTCCAGGGGCGGCAGGATCTCGTCGTCGTCGCGCGGGTTGAGGAGCAGCGGCCCGTGGGTGCCGGTGGGGAGGACGCCCAACACCAGCGCGGGGTTCTCCGCGTCCACGGCGAGGCTGCCCGCGTATACGCCCTGGAGCAGGCTGCCGAAGGGGACCCGGCCCCCGCGGGCGGCGCGCGGCACCGGGATCGAGTAGAGCTCGACCGAGTCGTCGAACCGCAGCAGCTCCTCGTAGAACCGGCTGACGCGGGGGCTCACGACCGTCTCGGCGAGGAGGTCCAGCTCGAAGGGACCGTCCCGGCCCACGCCCTCCACCCCGAACCGGCCGAGATCACGCCCCGCCGCGGCGTCCAACACCTCCGCGAGGATCTGCACCGGGGGGGCCGGGCCCTCGCCCTCCGGCGTCTCTCGATGCTCTTCCAAGGAGCGGATCTTCATGCAGGTGGTGGCGGTCGCGGCGTCGCTGCCGAGAGCGTCGCTCGACGAGCGCAGCACGATCGCGGCCGTCGCCTTGCCGGCCTCCGCGCGCTGCAAGGGGAGCCTCGTGGAGGGCCGGCCCTGAATGCTGAAGACGTTGGGGTAGAGGTCCACGAGCCCTTCGAGGTCGTCCGGCGAGACGATCACGACGGGGCGACTGGGAGACCCTTGAGTGCGCTCGCCGCGCCGCAGCTCGCGCAGGATCACCTCCGCCTCTGGGGTCCAATTGCAGATGACCAGGTGGTCGTCGAGTTCCATGTCGTCCCCTCGATTCAGGTACCGCTTCATCATCGCTTCGACCGCGCCCAAGAACAGATTCGAGGCGACCAGCACGATGCCTGCGTACGCGCCCGTTTGAACGCTCGCGGCGAGCATCTGACCCGCGGACGTCGCCGGGAAGATGTCGGCCTCGTACCCCACCGTGACGAGCACGAACATCCAGCGCAGCAGGCCGCCCATGCTCAGCCGCCACATCTCGGAGGCGTTGTCGTCGCCCGCCAGCATGGGCCCGAGTTCGAGGTACTTGATCGCCAAGCACGCCGCGATCGTCCAGGTCAGCAACCCGAGGAGGAGGGCCACCAGGCCCGCGATTCGGCGCGACTTGCCCGGCCGCCACTGGCGAGCCGCGCCCATCCGCCGGTAGACCCCACGCGTCCACAGGACGACGTGGAGGAAGAGCAGGAGGGCGAGGGCCGTCAGCGCCAGGAGCAGGCTGCTGTACGGACGGGGTCCGAGCTTGAACCGAATGAGCGCCGGGTGCTCCGGCAGGCCGAGGTCGTAGAAGGTCGAGGCGACGGCGGCGCTGCGGTCCGGCCGGGTGATGGCGGGTCGGCCGGGGAGCCTCGCGTGAAGGACATCCAGGATCGCAGTCGCCACCTCCGTGTCGAGGCCCGCGCCCGTCGCGAGCATCGCCTGCACCGCCACCGTGTCGGAGCCGGAGGCGCGGCCCGGGTGGTAGGCCGGATCCGCGAGCAGCGCGCGTTGGATTCGACCGGCCCCCAGCGGGATGATCGAGAGGCCGGCCTCGTCCAGCTCCTCCTCGGACCACGGGTGCCCGGGGTTCACTCGGAACAGGCCGCGGCGCAGCGACGTGTCGAGTTCGCCGGCCCACTCGAGCCCTTCGGGTTCGCCGGGACCGCGGCTCCGGATCTGCACCGGGGCGAGCCCGGTCCAGCTCTGCGCGATCAGCGGCAGGGTGAACGCGGAGCCGGTCGTCGCCTCTCCGACGTCGAAGATGTCGACGTCCCAGAAGCCGGCCGACCCCGTCGGGCCCGCCACCCAGACCTGCTCCTCCAGCGCGGTGGCGAGGACCTTGAGCCCGAGCTGCGCTCCCGACGCCTGCGCTCCCGCCACGGCGAAGCCGAGCACGTCACGCTGCACGAGACCCACCGATCCCGCGGCGCTCTTCATCCGAAGCAACGAGTCCTGCGAGCCCCGCGTGCGGATCAGCTCGAACGAGGCCAGGTCGTCGGGGAGCTCGGAGATGAGCTGGCTCAGCCAGTCCTCGTACGCGCCCCGGTCGGGTCCCGCGAAGACCTGGACCTTCGGCTGCGCGAGCGCGGGCGTGGCGGCGAGCAGCGACGCAGCGACGAGGAGCAGGGCGGGGCGCACCGGCGGAGTCTACGCCGAGGAGAGCACCTTCCTCAAAGCCGGCCGGGCAAGTCGTGGCCGATCAGGCCGCCGATTCGACGGTGGCCCTCGTCCGTGAGCAGCAGGGGATCGTCGTCGCGCCACCACTGCGCGCGGGACCGCTCCTGGAGCTTCCCCTCGAGCGTGATCCAGGGGCCGGGGCGGGCGGCGACCGTGGGGGCGACGTCCACCGGGCCGTCGATCACGCGGCCCAGCTGCTCGACGAAGACCAGCGGCACGCCGTGCTCCGCCGCCGCCCGTTTCGCCTCCCCGAGGGCCTCCAGGAACGCGGTCGGCGACGTGCGGGTGGCGCCCGACGTGCGCAGGTAGAAGCCCCCGCCGTCGTGCACCGTGCGGGCCGCGAGCTCGGCGATCTTCCCCTTCGCGGCGGGATCGGCGACCGCCCCGCCCGGCGCGCCGTCCTCCCACCCCAGGGACGCGAGGACGAGGTGGGGACGAGGCTCGCCCAGGGATCGGAGGTACGCCGCCAGCTCGGTCGCGGTGCCCGCAGTGTCGACCGTCAGCTCGACGTGGCGACCGATCTCGTTCTTGAGCACGTTGCGGGCCACGGTGGGCCAGCCCGGAGCGCCGTCGGACCGGAGCAGCTGGGCGTCGCCGAGGACGAGGAGACGCACGGGGCCGTCGTAGGGGCCGGGGACGCCGGGCTTGGAGACGTCGGTCTCCGAGACGTCGGAGGCTGGGCCGAAGAACCAGAACAGGACCGCCGCGACGGCGAACAGGACGCCGATCTTGGCCGTCGGTCGCCGGGCCACGAGGGGTGCCTGCTAGAGGGCCTTGATGACCAAGGCGGCGTTGACGCCTTCGCGGGTGGTCGTGCTCACGAGGACGACCTTCGCGTCGACGTCGCGGGGCCCGCTGTCGGTGGGGCCGGCGTAGGCGTCGATGGGGTTCTCGCGGTTGAGCGCGCCGGGGACCCTGCCCTCGGCCATGATCCGCAGGGCCAGCGCCGCGCCCAGGGGCCCGACCCCCGCCTCGGTCGACCCGATGTGGGCGGTCAACGAGACGATCGGGACGTCGCCCGCGCGCGGCCCGAGGACCTCCGCGAGCGCCGCCGCCTCGAGCCCGTCGATGTCCGTGCTGCCTTCGCCCAAGGCGACCACGACGTCCACCTCCCCGGCGTCCACGCCCGCTCGCTTCAGCGCCTTGCGCATGGCCCGGACCGGACCGCCCGCGGTGGCCGGGATGGCGCGATCGGCCCCCGGCGCGGCGAACCAGTCGGCCCACCCGGCGAGCTCGGCGAGGGGCTTCGCGCCCCGCTCGGCGGCCGACGCCTCGGTCTCCAGCACGAGCACGCCCGCGCCTTCGCCGGGGACGATGCCCGTCGCGTCGCGATCGAACGGACGCCCCGCGGTCGCCGGGGCCGCGGCCTTGTCCGAGGCGAGCTTGCGCGTGGCCCGCACCATCATCATCTGGGCGTGGACCGAGGAGCCGGTGCCGCCCGCGTACATGAGGTCGGCGAGGCCGTCCTGCATCACCTCGTAGGCGCGGCCGATGGCCTGCAGCCCCGCGGACGCGGTGCCCAGGAAGGTGTTGCAGGGGCCCTGGCACTTGCCCTGAATCCCGCCGTGGGCGGTGGGCATGTTGTTCATCAGCTTGAGGAACTCGAAGCTCGTGAACTTGCGGATGGCGTTGCCCACCTGGGCGTCGTCGATCTCGGAGCCCCCGTCGGCCGTGCGACGGCTGACGGCGTGGGCGAACCGCACGTACTTGTCGAACTTGTCCGAGTTCGTGTAGCTGGCGATGTAGTAGCCGCGACGCAGGGACTTGTCGTCCTGCTCCCACGGCGTGCCCGCGTCCTGGATCGCCGTGCCGAGGGCCAGCGTGGAGAGGAACGTGTAGCGGGTCATCGTGCCGGGGCGCATGTCGCGGCTGTTCGGCAGCTGCCGGATCGCCTTGTTGCGCTCCACCACGACCGCGCCGTAGCCCGGCGCCAGCGCCACGCGAGCGTCCTCGAGGGGCGCGACCTTCGTCTCGCCCGCGAGCATGCCCTGGTAGAGCGCGTCGGCGCCGAGACCGAACGGCGTGACCGCCCCCGCACCGGTGATCAAGATCTTCTGCGCAGCCATCGGCTCAGCCCTCGTACTTTCGGTAGACCACGGAGACGTTCATGCCGCCGAACCCGAAGGAGTTCTTGAGGATGACGTTCACGTCCTGCGTCCGCGCCTCGTTGGGCACGTAGTCCAGGTCGCAGTTCGGGTCGGGCGTCGTGTAGTTGATGGTCGGGGGGATGACCCCGTGCCGGATCGTCTGCACGGCCAACGCACCTTCGAGGGCGCCCGCGGCGTGGATGAGGTGGCCGAAGTTCCCCTTGTTGGACACCACCGGCGTCTTGTACGCGTGGTCTCCGAGGGCCTTCTTGATGGCGATCGTCTCGGCCTTGTCGTTGTACGGCGTGGAGGTGCCGTGCGCGTTGACGTGGTCGACGTCCTCGGGCGTGAGCCCCGCCGACTCGATCGCGCGGGTCATGCACAGGGCCATGCCCACGCCTTCGGGCTGCGGGTCCGTGAGGCGGTAGGCGTCGCAGGAGTAACCCCACCCCGCCAGCTCGGCGAGGATCGTCGCCCCGCGGGCCTTGGCGTGCTCCTCGGACTCGAGGATGAGGACGGCCGCGCCCTCCCCCATGACGAAGCCGTCGCGATCCGCGTCGAAGGGGCGGGAGGCGACCTGCGGGGCGTCGTTGCGGGTCGACAGCGCCTGGAGCATCGCGAAGCCGGGCACGAGCACCCGCGTGACCGGGGTGCAGATGCCGCCCGCGAGCACCACGTCCGCCTCGCCGCGACGGATGAGGGCGCCGCCGTCGGCGATGGCGTGGGAGCCCGACGCGCAGGCCGAGGCCGTGTTCAGCACGTGGGCCGCGCCGAGCAGGACGGCGCAGGCGGGGGCCGCGGTGTCGAGGTGGAAGTCGTCGAGACCCTGGGCCTCGGGCTGCTCGGGCGCGTACTCGTAGAAGGACTCGAGGTCCGCCTTGTAGGGGTCTTCGTCCCCGTGCAGCCGCAGCGCGATCGGGCCGAGGAAGTCGATGTTCGCGGGGCCCACGCCGGTGGAGAGCACGACGGACCGGCGGTCCTGGTCGTCGCCCTCGGCCGGGGTCAGGCCCGCGTACGCGATGGCGCGCTCCGCTGCGCCGATCGTGAACTTCAGCGCCTCGTTGTGCGCCGTGTACGGGCCCACGTGCGCGCTGCAGTCGACGTCGTACCGAACCTCGGAGCCGATCCGGCAGCTCAGGGTGGACGCGTCGAACTTGGTGATCTCTCCGCACTCGGACTCGCCCGCGACGATGCGCTGGAAGACCCTGTCGATGTCGTCGCCATGCGGCACCACGACACCCATGCCCGTCACTACGACCTTGGGGGTGCTCATGCTTCCTCCGAGGAACCCGCGCCCGGCTCGGGGCGCTTGAGAAGTGCAAAGAAGTGCTCGTCGCCTTCGCCGAAGGCGTGCACCAGGGCCAGCGGGCGGCCGTTCCAACCCGCGGGCGTGAGTCGGGCGATCGCCGCGCTGATCGCGACCCCGCCCCAGGCGCCGTGGAACTCGCCCAGCGCCTCCTTGTCGGCCACGACGTCCGCGCCCGGCACCACCTCGAAGGCGGCCGCGCAGCGGTCGTCCGTGAACGGCGTCGCCAGGGAGACGAGCCCGATGTCCGTCGGGTCCGCGCCGAGGCGATCGATGGCGGCGACCAGCGCCGGGACCAGGTCCCCGCGACGGCGCGCCGTGCCCAGAAGCTCCACGAGCGGGGCCCCCGCGTCGCGCGCCTCGAGGCTCGCGTCGGTCTCCACCAACAGGACGCCCGCCCCTTCCGAGAGCGGGCTCCCCTGGCGGGACTCGTCCGGTCGCCGCAGGAGCAGGTGCAGATCCACGAAGCGCTCGACGCCGCCCACGAGGACGCCGCGCGCGCGCCCTGAGCGCAGGACGCCCTCGGCCGACCAGAGCGCCTCCAGGGCCGCGCCGTCCCCCGATACGAAGGTCGCGTTGGGGCCCTTGATGCGGAACGCCACGGCGATCCACCCGGCGGGAGCGTTGTCGACGGTCCCCTTGAAGACCAACGGGGAGGCGCCGTGCACCTTGTCCTCGCGGACCTCGAACCGGTCGAACTTCTGGTTCTCCTCCATGCAGCCGTAGGAGGTGCCGAGCATCACGCCGAAGTCGGTGAGGGCCGGGTCGCCCATGGCCACGCCCGCGCCCTCCAGGGCCTGATGGGCCGCCAGGAAGCCGTAGCGGGAGTACGTGTCGAGCTGGCCCCAGCGCTTGTAGCAATCCGAGGCCTTCCGCGACTTGATCCGGCCCACGCGGCCGATCTTCACGGTCGTGTCCGCCCGCGGGGACTCCTCGACGAAGGCCGTGCCGTCGCCCTCCAGGGCCGCGCGGAGGGCGTCGACCCCGAGCCCGACCGGCGCGACGGTCCCGGCGCCCGTGATGAACAGCCTCATCGGCCCGCCCATCGCCGCACGACGAGCGCGGAGTTGTTGCCGCCGAACGCGGAGTTGGTGCTCAGGAGCACGTCGAGGCCTTCGCGGTCTCGGCCGGGGCCCGCGACGAAGTCCCAAGGGAGGTCCCTCAAGGGCTCGGCGTGAGCGGTCGTGGGGGGCAGCATGTCGTGCTCGATGGCGAGGACGCAGGCGACGGCGTCGAGCGCGCCCGCGGCCCCCAGGGTGTGCCCGAAGATCGACTTCACGCCGCTGATCGGGGGCATGTCGCCCGCCCCCGCGCGCTCGGCGAACAGGCGCTCGAAGGCGACGCTCTCCATGCCGTCGTTGAACACGGTGCCGGTGCCGTGAGCGGACACGTAGTCGACGTCGCCGGGGCCCACGCCCGCGTCCGCGAAGGCCTGACGGATCGCCCGCTCGAGGCCCCCGCCCTTCGGGTCCGGGGCCGTCATGTGGAAGGCATCCGCCGCGAAGCCGCCGCCCGCCAGCTCGGCGAGGATCGTCGCGCCCCGAGCCTCGGCGGCCTCGGCCGTCTCGAGGGCGAGCAGGACGGCGCCCTCGCCCAGCACGGTGCCGTCACGTCGCTCGTCGAAGGGGCGCAGGGGCCCCGCCGCCATGGCGCCGATGCAGTGGAAGCCCGTGAAGACGAACTGGGTGAACGACTCGAAGCCGCCCGCCACGATGCGCGTCGCCTCGCCCCGACGGAGGAGGTCGATCGCGTGGATGAGGGCCACCGACGACGACACGCACACCATCCCGACGGTCGATCGCGGCCCGCCCGCCCCGATCTGCTCGGCGACCTGGGCCGCCCCCGCGCCCGGGCGGTACTCGGCGAAGGCCCGCGGGTGCTCGGCCCCCTCCGCGACGTCGCCGTCCGGGCACGGTCGGCGGAGGTAGTCGCGGTGGATCGGCTTCGCGTTCTCGATGCCGCCCTGGCAGGTCCCCAGCACCACGGCGGTCTCGGGACCGCGCTCGGCGTCTCCCCACCCGGCGTCGCGGACGACCTCGTCGGTGGCGATGCGCAGGAGCTGCAGCGCGCGGTCCTCGCCGGCGTTCCGGGGGAGGTGTCGAGCCTCACCCGCCAGCTGCCCGCCGTAGGGCGTGCCGTCGAAGAGCTCGATCGGCCCGAGGGCCGAGCGTCCGGCCTTCAGCGCCCCGAGGACGGCGGCGCGATCGGGACCGGCGGCCGAGACGGCACCGATGCCCGTGACGACCACTCGGGGTCGCGGGTGGGGGCCGGCCATCGGGTGTCAGCCCTCGATCCGGACGCCGACGGCGGCGTGGATCCCGTCGATGGAGAAGGAGGAGGCGACGGCCGTGGTGCCCGGACCGGTGGCGGCGGTGCGCCCCAGGGCGCCCGCGAGGGAGTCGCAGCCCGAGGCCGCGTCGACGGGGGCGCGGGCGGGGCTGAGCTCGCCCTTCGCGGCCAGGAGCGCGGCGATGAGCTGCGTGGGGCCGTGGGCGGGGCCCGAGAAGCCGAAGGTGGGGGACACGGCGACCGCGGCGGCCGACGACAGATCGCCGAACGCCTGGTCGTAGGCGGCGGCCTCGAGGCCGTCGAGGTGCGCCTGGCCCAGCGCCGTGGGACCGAGCCAGACCGCGCCGTCGGGGGCGGCGAGGGACAGGGTCTCGGCGCGCACGTCGATCTCGTCGGGCTCGCCGGGGGCCAGCACGCGCTGGGCGGCGCCGGTCACTTCCGCGAGGATGGTCGCGCCCCGGGCCTCGGCGTGCTCGCGAGACTCGAGGACCACCACGGCCCCCGCCTCGGCGGGGAGGGTCCCGGCAGCGCCCGCCGCGAAGGGCGCGGGCGCGGCTTCGGAGGAGCGAGCGTCCGCGTACAGCCCGCGGTGGTTCTGCCAGGCGAGGTGCACCTCCTGGAACGGGCAGAACGCGCCGCCCGCGACCATCACGTTCGCCTGACCGCTGCGGATGGTGCCCACGGCCTGGACGATGGCCTGCATGCCCGACGTGTCGCTCCCGAGCATCGTGCAGGCCGGCCCCTGATAGGCCAGCTGGATGCTCAGGTGGGAGCTCGGCATGTTGGGGAGGGCGCGCAGGAAGTCGAAGCCCGACGCCATCTTCATGGCTTCGGCGAGCCGCGCGTCGTCCAGCACCCACCCGGTGTCCGCGCCGTCGGGCCGACGGGCGAGGATCCGGGCCGCCTTGATCTGCTTCGCGAAGGGGGGCGGCACGATGAACGACCCGAGGAAGCAGCCCCGATCGAGGTGCTTCTCCAGGTCTTCGGGGTTCCGGGTCACCATGTCCACCGGCAGACCGGCGGAGGCGGCCGCGTCGGACGCAGCGATGCACCCCAGCGTGGTCTGCCGGGTCATGGTCGACAGGCGGAGGATCCGGGTGTTGATCCACTCCTTGAACCGCTTGCGAGGCAGATCGAGGAGCGCACCGCGCCCCGGGGCGACGGTCCCCAGGGTCCCTTCGAGGGGACCGAACACGGACCGACCCGCCGCGAGCCCCTCCACGAGGGCCTCACGTCCGACGCCCAGCGGGGTGGCCAGGCCGACCCCGGTGACGACTACGGATCGAGTCGAGTCCGTCACGTTCCTTCGGCTCTAGGCGTCCGAGCGAGCGGCCACGTAGTCGACGAGGGCGCCGACGGTGAACAGCTCGAGGACCGACGCCTGCAGGTCGTCCGCGTTGAAGGGATCGACGCCCTTGACGGCCGCCCGGTCGAACTTCATGTGGAAGTCGTTCGTGAGCTTGTCCAGCGCCCCGTTCACGTCGTCCGTGGTGCTGTTCTCGCCGATGGAGCCCATCAGCGCGCCCAGGTCGTCCGTGGGGAACGGGAAGCCGAAGTCCTCCTCCATGCGGAAGGAGATCTCCAGGAAGTCGATGCTCTCGAGACCCAGGTCGTTGAAGAGCGTCGCACCCTCGGTGCACTCTTCCTCGTCGACCCCGCGGGTGTCGACGATGATCTCGGTCAGCTTCTCCAGGATTTCGGCGCGATCAGCCATCTCTCTGCTCCAAGTGAGGCGGCCTTTTCGGGGACCGCCGCCCCCTGTCGGGGTGGGTGTGTATCTCAGTACGCCGCGGTCACGCAGCGGGATCCCGATAGCGACGCAGGACGACGCCGGCGTTCTGACCTCCGAACCCGAAGGCGTTCACGAGCACGCCGTCGATGTCCAGAGTTCGGGGGGCGCCGGGGGTGTAGTCCAGATCGCACTCGGGATCGGGGGTTTCGTAGTTCGCAGTGGGGTGCACCCGCTGCTCCATGATGGACTTGACGGCCACCACCGAGCCGACGGCCCCGGCCCCGTGGACCAGGTGGCCGATCATCGACTTGGTGCCCGACAGCGCGACGCGGCTCGCCTGCGCGCCCAGCACCTGCTTGATGGCGGCGGTCTCGGCCTTGTCGTTGGCGGCGGTGCTCGTGCCGTGGGCGTTCACGTAGCTGATCGCGGCCGGGGCCACGCCCGCGTCGTCGATGGCGCGCTGCATGCTCAGGGCCATGCCCTCTCCCGACGGGTGGGGAGCGGTCAGGGAGTACGCGTCGCCCGAGTACCCGATGCCCGCGAGCTCGGCGAGGATCGTGGCCCCGCGCGCCTTGGCGACGTCTTCGCGCTCGAGGACCAGCGCCGCGGCGCCCTCCCCCATCACGAAGCCGTCCCGGTCGGCGTCGAAGGGACGGGACGCCCGCGTGGGCTCGTCGTTGCGGGTCGAGAGCGCGGTGAGGTTGCAGAAGCCGCCCATCATCTCGCGGGTGATGAGGGTGTCGACGCCCACCGCCAGCGCCATGTCCGCCTCGCCCCGACGCAGCAGGCCGAGGGCGTCGCCGAGGGCCTGGGAGCCGCCCGCGCACGCGGTCGACACGGTGAACGCCTGACGGGCGCCCATGGCGTGGGCCACGGCCTGCATGAGCACGACCTGGGAGTACCGGTCCATGCGCTCGGTGAGGGCGGGGTCGTCGAACTGGCGGGCGAGGTCGTCTTCGGTGATGTCCTCGAAGTCCGAGCGACCGGACTCGGTGATCTTGTCCGCCGCGGCCGCTAGGAACTCGAGCATGAGGTCGTCGAACCCGCCCGCGGCGACCACCGCGCGGCGGCCGGGGGGGACGTCGCAGCTCGCCACGTCCGCCTGGTTCATGGCCTCCAGGACCGCCGACATCGCGTACGTCAGGGGCCGCCCGCCGATGGCGTAGGGGCCGACCTGCGCGGGCACCTCCGGCATCTCCGGAACCTCGGCGGCGATGTGGCTGGCCATGCCCGTGGGATCCCACAGCGTCACGCGGCCGACGCGGCTCTCCCCGCGCAGCAGGGTCTGCCAGCACGCGTCCACCGAAGTGCCCGCGGCCGTGACCATGCCGATGCCTGTGACGACGACGCGGGTCACGAGATGCCGGCCTCCTCTTGGTGCGCACCCTCGCCCCCGACGGCCTTCTTCGGGGCCTTCTTGCCCCAGTCGGTCTCCACGCAGAAGCGGAAGAGGACCTCGAAGTAATCGACCACGGCGATGACCTCGTCCGTGCCCGTGCCCTCGAGGTCCGCCACCACGTTCGACGTGTCGAACAGCGGCGAGCGCGAGAAGTACGGCATGTAGACGAGGCCCTGCTTGATCAGCTCGCGCTGGGCCGGAGTGGCGTTCTTGTCGATGGCGGGCCGGTAGATCTTGTCGAACTTCTCGGGGTCCACGATCTTCGGGTAGGGCTGGCCGAACCACTTCGAGGCGTGCTCCGCCAGGTCGCGGATGTGACAGACCTTCTCGGGGCCCGCGGTCAGGTGGTAGTCGCGGCCGATCGTGGAGTCGCCCTTGAGCGAGAGGTTCACGAGGCAGTCCGCGACGTAGTTGATCGGCACCACGTCCACCGGGGTGTCCTCGAAGCCGATCATCATGTTCCACCAGCCGCGCGCGTAGACGCGCAGGGGCCAGTACAGGACGTTGAAGTTGCTGGTCTCGCCGGTGCGCGAGTCGCCTACGACCGTGGACGGCCGGTAGATGGCGACGGGGAAGCCCTGGGAGCGCCAGCCGCGGACCAGGCCCTCGGCCTCGAACTTGCTCTGCTCGTAGAAGTTGGCCCAGCCGAGGCCGTGGGTGGACAGCTCGTTCTCGGAGACGACGTCCGTGCGCGATCCCGAGACGTACGCCGTGGAGACGTAGTCGAGGCGCTGGAAGTGCCCGGCGCGGTGGATCTCCTCGCAGAGCTCCAGGACCTTGCGGGTGCCTTCGAGGTTGAACTGGCGGGACTCTTCGAGGCCCATGCCGAAGTCCACGGACGCCGCGCAGTGCACGACGTGGTCGACCTTCTCCACCAGCATCGCGCGGTCCTCCGCCGAGATGTCGAGGCCGGGCTTGAGCAGGTTCCCGCGGAAGAAGGTCAGGCGCGCGCGCACCTCCTCCTTCCGTTCGGCGAAGTGCGCGTCGAGGACCTTCTCCGCGCGGACGGCCAGGTGGCCTTCGTCCCGCGCGCGGATCATCAAGAAGAAGTGGTGATCCGGTGCGCGGTCGATGTACCGCAGCAGGGCCTCTCCGCCCACGAACCCGGTAGCCCCGGTCAGCAGCATCCCCGTCATCGGTACTCCCTCACGCGCGTCACTCCGTGATCCCGAGGGATCAGGCGCGGCGGCGATTCGCCTTCTGGGCGGCCTCGGCCGCGTCGGCAGCTCGCTCTTCGTCGTTCAGCCAGTCGTTGAAGTTCTCCCCCATGGAGACCCCGCCGTCGGCGCGGATCACCTGACCCACGATCCAGTCGGCGTCCGGCGTGCAGAGGAACGAGACGATGCCCGCCACGTCCTTCGGGTAGCCGATGCGGCTGAGCGGCGACTTCGTCTCCGCGTACCGGTGCACGGCGCTGGGGTGCTTGAACCAGTCCAGGGCCCGCGTGACGACCGGACCGGCGGACACCGCGTTGCAGCGCACGCCCTGGGGGGCCAGCTCGTAGGCGAGGTACCGGCACAGGGCCTCCATCGCCGCCTTGCTGACGCCGATGTTCGCGTACTCGCTGAACGTCATGTCCGCGCCGATGGAGGACATGCCGATGATGTGGCCGCCGGACTCCTTGAGCAGCGGGAAGAGCTTCTGCGACAGCAGCAACAGGGCGGCGACGTTGATGTCCATCGCGGCGCGCCAGCTGTACATGCCCATGCGCAGGATCGAGCCCATGGTCCCGAACGCGGCGTTGTGCACCAGGATGTCGAGCTTGCCGACCTCCTTCGTGATGGTCTTGCACAAGCCCTTGACGGCCTTGTCGTCGCGCATGTCGGCCTGGAAGACCCAGGCCTTGCGTCCGAGCGCACGAATCTCTTCCGCCGTCTCTTCGGCGGTGGTCGTGTCGCTCTTGTAATTGAGGATGAGATCCGCGCCGTCATCGGCGAGCCGCAGGGCGATCGCTTTGCCGATCCCTCGCGTCCCGCCCGTGACCAGGGCGACCTTGCCTTCGTGCCGCATGAAATGGGGTCCTTCGCTCCCGGGCCCGGCCCGGGTGGCGCCGGACTCTACGGAGTCCTCCAGAGGCGGTCAAGGAGCTTTGCGTCCGGTATTCTTCGCGCTCTTTTCGAGGACCCGTACATGCCTGTGACCCGCCCCCGCACCCCCCTCTTCCTCACGCTGCTCGCCGCCGCCTCGCTCGCGCTGCCCGGCTGCGAGGCCAACGCGCTGCACGAGGCCCGCATGACGGACTCGCCCGAGGCCTACGAGGCGTTCCTTCAGAAGTACCCCGACCACGAAGAAGCGGAGTGGATGAGGGACCGCATGGAGGAGCTGCGCTTCGTCAAGGCGAAGGAGATGGGCACCAGCGCCGCGCTCAAGGAGTACATCGACAGCCACCCCGAGGGGGCGCAGGTCGAGGACGCGCGAAAGCTCGAGGACGAGACGTCCTTCAAGGAGGCCGAGGCCGAGGCGACGGCCCAGTCGTACCAGTACTACCTGGACGCGCACCCCGAGGGGAAGTTCCTGGAGCAGGCCCGGTACGAGCACGAGGAGAAGGTCTACCTGGACAAGATCGGCCTCGAGAACGTGCGCGTGGAGAAGGTGAACCTCGCCAACGACCCCGAGGGCCCGCTCAACGGCTGGGGGGTCTTCGCGGACGTGAAGAACAACGGCCCCCGCAACGTGGTCGAGGTGGAGCTGCTGATCCACTACCTGAACAAGAAGGGCGAGAGCATCGACACGGACAAATGGTGGGCCGTCGCCAAGGGCCTGCTCGGCATGCCCACGCCGCCCTACATCGTGCCGCCGCTGCCCGAGGGCGAGGTGCGGGCGTTCCGCTGGACCACCGGCGACACCAAGGAGCACTGGGCCGAGACCGTGCGCCTGGAGATCACGAACCTGCGGTTCGAAGACGACATGCCCGGGAGCGTCAACAAGTAACGAGAGTCCGGCGGCCTCAGGGCGCCTCGGGGGGGCGCACCTGGACCTGCGGGAGGCCGCGACCGGGGACCCCGGGGGTGTAGACGTGCACCTCGATCCCGGTCTCTCCGGGGGCGAGCCAGGCCAGGCGACCGTCCGCGTGGACCGCGACGACCGAGCGACCGCTGCCCTTTCCGGGACCGGCGGGGCCCTTCGTATCGTCGATCTCGGGGGGCACGCCGCGCTCGAGGACGCGACCCTCCAGGTCCACGCGCACGAGGTGCTCCTTTCGGGCGTCGGCGGCGCCCGTCTCGGCCATCAGCCAAGGCTTGCCGGTCCCGTCCACGCCCAAGACGCGCACCTTCTCGGCCTTCGGGATGGAGCCCAGCAGCACGCGGCGGGGGACCCCGTCGTCGCCGGTGACGAAGAGCGTGGGGCCGGCGTTGGTGATGCCCGCGCGCACGCGGCGACCTCCGGGGATGGCCGAGCCGCGCACGGCGGGGTGGACGCCTTCGGTGATCGGTCGCTGGGCGGCGTCGAGGACGGTGACCGAGCCGTCGGAGCTCCAGTCGAGGGAGCCCAGCGGGCGGGCCGAGGCCACGATCTTCGACAGGACTTCCACGGCGCCGCCGTCGAGCATGAGGACCGTCAGGAGCGTCGAGGTTCGAGGGACGAGGCCCTTGACGACCACCTCGTCCACTCTGCGCTCGGCGAGGATGGAACCGGCGACCTCGTCCGTCTCGAGCGAGATCGGCTCGCCCACGGCTCCGTCGAGCCCCACGCGCCGCAGGCGCTTGCCCTCGGGGGTCACGAGCCAGAGCGCGTCGCCGCCCCGCTCGAAGGCGGCCGCCGCCGGCACACCGTGCTCCGGCACCACCGCCAAGACGGACCAACCGGTCGCGGGCGTCGGCTCGGGCGGGGTGCCCGGGGGGGGAGAAGGCGCCTCGACGGTGCGCTCACCGCAGCTGCATCCGGCGACGAAGAGGACCGCGACGAAGGCGAGCGCTCGGGCCGCGCCGGTCACTCGATGGCGTCCAAGCGCTCGACGAGCTCGTCCTTGGTGGCGGCGAACGCCTCCAGCTGGGCGCCGGCGAGGGCGCGGTGGCCGACGCCGTGGACCTCGAGCGGGTCGTGCACCCGGCCGCTGCCGTCCACGATCTCGTAGTGCAGGTGGGGCGCGAACGACCGCCCGGTGTTGCCGCTCCGACCGATGACCTGGCCCTTGATCACGCGGGCCCCCGCCTGCACGCCGCCCGCCACCTCGCTGAGGTGCAGGAACCGCACGAGCCGACCGCCCGAGACGGCGATCTCGACGCTGTTTCCGTTGTACTTCCAGTTCCAGTTCACGCGTCGCACCGACCCGTCGAACGGGGCCACCACGGGGGTCCCCACCGGCGCCTTGAAGTCCATCCCCGAGTGCTTGCGACCGTCCCCGATCAGCGACGTGATCTGCTCGTACTCCGCCATCGGCGACGACTCCAGCCGCGCGGGGACCTCCTTGCCGTCGCCGTCGAACCACGACGGGTGGGCCCAACCCTCGGGCTGGTGCAGGTAGGCCTCGAAGGTCTTCTTGAACTTCGCGCTCTCGTACCGCAGCGCGTCGATGTGGATCTCGGCCTCGTTCTCCGGGTCGACGCGGTACTGGACGTCGATCGTGTCGCCGCGACGCGGGTCCTTGCTCACGTCCAGGTTCCAGGTGAGGAGGCGGCCCGCGGTGAGGGCCACGCGGTCGCCTTCCCCCTTGCCGATCTCCTTCACGAACGCGTTGGCGACGGGGCCGTCGATGATCACGCGCACGGTCTTCGCGCCGTTCGGAGCGGCCGAGTCGTCGTCGTCGGCCTCGACGGCTTCGGGCGCGGGGGTCGCCTCGACCGCGACCTCCACCGGGGCGGCGGGGGCCTCCCCCGAGGCCACCGACTTCACGGCGTCCGTGAGCCGGCCGTCCGCCTCGGGGGCGTCGGAGCCGCCGCGGGTGGCGATCAGGTAGACGTTCAGGAGGAGCGAGAGGACCAGCAGGATGACGACGACCGGGGGCCGTCGTCGTCCACCGCCGATCCGAATCTCGCGCGAGCGGGAGAACCGGTTGGACATCGGGCGGTGTCTAGCACGCGGAGCGAGCGAGGCGACCGAGCCGAGCGACCGAGGGGTGCCGGCACTACGTATGCTCGGCGAGGAAGCGGGCGGCGATTTCCCAGGCGGGCCGCGACCGCGGGTCCGTCACGAGCGTCATGTGGCCGGGATCGAAGGTCAGCCCCTCGTCCCCCCGGCCCAGCTCGCGCACGACGACCTCCCCGCCGAAGCACTCCGCCCAGGCGCGCGCCGCGACGGGGGCGGCGAGGTAGCGGTCGGCGCGCCCCAGCAGGGCGAGGACGGGGGTGGTCACGGTGCCCAGCGACGCCAGGTAGTCGACCCCCTCCCGCGAGCCCCAGCCGCGGGTCCAGAAGCGGTGCAGGTCGCGCCCGTAGCCCCCGGCCTCGTCCACGGGGCCCACTCGAAGCAGGCGCGCGGGGATCCGTCCCAGCACCCGCGCGAGCAGCCCGAAGAACGCCGAGCCCAGCCCCTTTCGGATCCGCAGCCAGGGGCTCGGCTCCAGCGCGGCGACCCAGGTGTTGACCGAGAAGAACACGTGGCCGTCGGGCGGATCGACGTACGCCCCGGTGCCCGCGGCGGCCGCGCTCACGTGTCCGGTGAGCGAGTTGCCCACGACCCAGCAGGGCCCCGCCACCGAGGCGCGCGCCGCCGCCACCAGGGCGGGCAGATCGTGACGCACGAGGTCGTCGTACCCCCAGGAGCCGCCCTCGGCGACCGTCGGGCCGGACAGGCCGCGCCCGCGCAGGTCCGGGACCCAGACCTCCCACCCCTCGCCCGCGAGGAAGCTCGCGAGGCCGCCGCTGGGAGGCCGATCGACGCTGCGTCCGTCGACCATCATGGCGTGTCCGAGCACGAGGACGCCGCGGGGCTCGGGCACGCGGTGGACCCGCACGCCGAGGGACCAGCCGTCGGCCGTCTCCACCCGCACGATGTCGGGCTCGCGGACGCCGCCCGGAGAGCTCAGGGCGCGACGGCCCGAGACGGGACGGAGGCGGGGTTCGAGAAGTAGACGGCCTGGTACGTCCCGATCCGACGGAAGCCCAGCCGGTCGTACAGGCGCAGGGCGGGCCCGTTGCCCGCGGAGACGAACAGCACGACGGCCGAGTGATTGCGGAGCAGTCGCCGACAGAGGGCGAGCATCCCCCGGGTGGCGAGGCCGCGCCCCCGGTGCGTCGGCGGCGTGAACACCCCCTCTACCAGGGCGGCCTCGGGCGTCGACGTCGACACCGCCGCGCGGAACAGGATCTCGGTGTTCTCCGTCCACACGTACTCGCGGCCGGCGCGCACCTTCCGCTCGACGTTGCGGTGAAACGCCACCGGGTCCTCCTCCGCGGGGTCGACGCCGAGCTCTTCGACGGTCATGGCGCGGCACGCGGCCGTGAGCACCTCGATGTCCCGGTCCACGGCTCGCCTCAGCGGGCCTGCCGTCACGCGACCGCCCCCCGGGGCCGTCACGAGGCGGCGCGTGAGGTCGGTGGATCGCAGCTCCAGCAGCGGGAGGTCGTCCCGGTACAGCCGCACGGCCGGGAACTCGGGCCGCAGCGCGCGGAAGGCGTCGAAGAAGCCCCGCACCATGTCCGCGGGGCCCAGCACCTCCGTCACCGGCTGCTCGTCGATGTGGGCGGCGACGTGGGCCGCGAAGGCCTCGAGGGCCGCGGGCGAAGGCGACGCCAGCAGGAGGGTGGGCGAGTGTAGGAAGATCCCCACGAGGCGGTCCCCCGAGAGGGCGCCGTAGAGCACGCCGCAGCCCGGCGGGAGGACGGTCCCCAGCCGCAGCACGAGGCCGCGCAGGTAGAGGTCGCGCTCGGGGTGCGCGAAGAGGAAGCGACGGGCGCGCTCCTCGTCCCCGTGCCCCAAGCGCCGCAGGACCAACTCCGTCATCGACGGAGTGTAGCCGTCACTCATAGCCGTGCCGGGCGCGCCACTCGGCCTTGCTGAGCCCCGCGCACGCGTCGCCCCCGCGCACGCGGCCCTTGGCGGGCGTGGGCACGACCCCCGCGTCCAGGAACTCCAGGATCCAGCGGTTCACCTCGGCCGAGCACGGCGACGTGAAGTGATCCGGCCGGTCCCAGCCGCGCCACACCACGAAGTCGGATCCCGGCCCGGGCAGCCACCCCGACTCGGCCATCACGGCGTTGTCGTGGCCCGCGGGTCGCCCGTCGCCGTCGCCGTCGTACAGGGGCACCAGGAAGAAGGGCGCGGCCGTGGCGACGCCGATGGAGAGGTAGCGCGTGGGCACGTGGTCGGGCTTGCGATCGCCCAGGGCCTCGAGGAGCGGAGAGCCGGGCTTGAGGTCGCACGCCACGTCGCGCCAGGCGAGGTCCCGGTAGGAGTCGCAGGCGATGGACGCGATGCCCGTGTGGGCGCCGCGATGAGGCGGGCTGAGCATGGCGAGGGAGCCGACGCGGGAGGGCAGCGTGGGGTCTTCGTGCTCGGCGGCGTGCTCGAGCAGCACCCGCATGACGAGGCCGCCCATGGAGTGGGTGATCGCGTCGAAGGGGGCGTCCGCGTCGAAGCCCGCCGCGACGAGCCCGTCCCGGATGGCGGGCAGCACCACCTCCAGGGCCGTCTCGCGCGTGTCCTGCCCCGCCTCCTTCGGTCGCCAGTGGAGCAGGATCGGCACCCGCCCGGCCTCGCGCAGCAGCCGCTCGGTGCCGCGCCAGATGTCGGGGTGGCTGTCGAAGCCGTGGATGAGGACCACGGGGCGGGGCTCGGGCGTCGCCCCCGGGAGCAGGCAGAGGGCCGCGCAGGCGAGCAGTCCGGCCGCGAGGCGCCCGCGGATCCACCTGCGGTAGGGTTCCCGCGCCGTGACGACCCCCGCCCCCGTCCCCCGCACCCTCGGCGCGAAGATCCGCCTGTACGGGCTGCTGTTTCTGCTCGGCGGCGTCGTCACGAACATCATCTTCTTCCACATCACGGCGCCCCGCGAGCCGGATGTCGAGTTGCCCACCCCCGGGGAGATCGTCTTCGACGGCGAGACCGCGACCATGGCGCACTCGCGCCTCGAGCGCCGGGACGGGTACTGGTTCTTCGCCCACAAGGGCGACGCGCTCACCATGGGGGTGGAGCACGCGGCCCTCGGCGGGTTCATGACCCAGCGCATCGAGCGGCTCATGTTCGAGGACATGGAGCGCCGCGCCCCGGCCGTCGTGCGGTTCGTGCTGCCGGGCGTCCTCATGTGGGAGTACCGGCACATGGCGGACCACGTCTCGGACCCCCGCATCGAGGAGATGTGGGGCTTCGCCAAGACGTACGACGACCCCCGCCCCTTCCCCCTGAACTCCTACCGGCGCGGGCTCTACTACCACGCGCTGCACGACATCACGCAGGAGCTGGTGGGCAACCCGTGGGTCGATCCGGGCATCGCGGGCGCGTGCACGGGCTTCGCCGCGTCGGGCTCGGCGACCACCGACGGGCACCTGATCGTCGGTCGCAACTTCGACTTCGAGGTGCTCCCGATCTTCGACCGCGAGAAGGTCGTCCACCTGTACGCGCGCCGCGGGACCATCCCCATGCTGTCGGTGTCCTGGATGGCCATGTTCGGCGTCCTCACCGGCATCAACGCGGAGGGCATCTGGCTGTCGATCAACTCGGCCCGGTCCGAGGGCAAGAACCGCAAGGGGCCGCCCATCGCGCTCCTCGGTCGGGAGATCCTCGAGCACTCGGCGTCCATCGAAGACGCCCGCCGGATCCTCGCCGCCACGGACCCCATGGTCTCGGACATCTACCTCGTGGGCGACGGGAAGACGGGCGAGGTCGTGGCCTTCGAGCGCGGCCAGACGCGCATGGACGAGCGCGCCCTCGTGAACGGCCGCATGGCGGTGTCCAACCACCTGCTGACGGACACCTACGCAGGCGACGACGGCGACGCGGCCATGAGGCAGTGGACCACGACGCTCGCGCGCGGGCTGCGCATGCAGGAGCTGGTGGACGAGGCCCCGCTGTCCATCGAACGGGGGGTCGAGATCCTGCGCGATCGGCGAGGCCCCGGCGGTCGCCCCCTGGCCCCCGGGAATCGCAACGCGGTGGACGCGCTCATCGCATCCCACTCCGTCGTGGCGGACGCCACCGAGCGGGTGATCTGGGTGTCGACGTCGCCCCACACCCAGGGGATGTACCGCGCGATCGACCTCTTCGAGGAGCTGGAGAAGGCGGGCATCGACCCGTCCCCGTGGCGGCCCGAGGCGCCGGTGGGGCCGACGCTCGAGCCGCCGGTCGACATCCCCGAGGGCGATCTGCTCGCCGACGACGCGGCGGGCTGGCACCGCCTGGAGCGCTACCGCAGCTTCCTGGACGACGCGGAGGCCTACCTGGAGGCGGACCGGCCCGACCTCGCGCTCCGGTCCGCCGAGCGCGCGTCCGCGATGGAGCCGCTGTCGGCGTCCGCGATGTACTACCAAGGCGCCGCCCACCGCGACGCCGGACGCACGAAGCAGGCCCGCGCGGCGTTCACCGCGTACCTCGAGCGCTACCCCCCGTTCGGACCCATGTACGGCCGCGTGATCAAGTGGATGGAGGAGAACGGAGGCGTCCCCGACGTCTCCCGCCCCGACGTCCGCTGACCGCGAACTTTCGCGGAATACGGCCCGTGGGCCCGGCCGAAGGGTCGATCCCCGCGATTCTCCGCGAGGCTACTTCGCGCGGGGGGGCTGGTCCTCGGCCTTGAAGCTGCAGCGGTAGATCGCGACGCCCTTGCCGCCCCGGAACTTGAGGCGCTCGTCCGCGATCTGCGCCGTGATCCCGACGATGCGGGAGAAGCCGAACAGCAGCGTGTAGAAGGTCGAGTCCGTGAGGCCCATGGCGTTGAGCAGGGTCCCCGAGACCGCGTCCACGTTGGGGTACGGGTTCGATATCTTCGGGTTCTCGCCGAGGACCTTCGGCACCACCGAGCGCATCGTGCGCGCGACCTTGAACAGCGGGTCGTTCGCCGCGATCTCTTCGCCCACGGCGTACTGGATCGTGGCGCGCGGGTCCTCGGCGCGCAGGACCGCGTGGCCGAACCCGTAGATGAGCTGCTTGTTCGCCAGTCGGCGGCGGATGATCGCCTCGACCTCGGCGGGGTCGTCCGTGCCGACCTCCTTCACGAACTCGAGGCAGGCCTGGTTGGCGCGGCCGTGACGGGGGCCGTACAGGCCGGCCATCGCGGCGGCCATGGAGGCGTAGACGTCCGCCAGCCCGGAGGCGACGGCCTTGCCCGTGAACGTGGAGAGGTTGCCGCCGCCGTGGTCCATGTGCAGCACGTAGAAGGTGCGCATGAGCTTCGTCAGCGCCGCCTCGTCCGCCCCGGGCACGCCCAGCATGTGGACGAAGTTCTCGACGAGGCCCAGCTCGGGGCGGCTCGCGATCGGCTCGCCCCAGCCGCTGCGCACGCGGTAGATGGCGGCGATGACCTCGGCGCTGCGGGCCACCAGGTTGAGCGCGTCCTCGGCGAAGTCGTCCCTCTTGCCCGTCATGCCGAGGAACGACAGCCCCGCGATCAGCCACTCCATGGGGTGACCGTCGCGCGGGAGCGACTTGATCAGGTCGATGACGCGCGGGTCGACCGTGGAGCGGGCCGCGAGATCGGCCTTGAAGGCGGCCAGCTGATCGGCGTCCGGCAGCTCCTTGTTGTGGAGCAGATGGACGATCGCCTCGGGCTCGTCGTACGCCAGCTGCTTGATGGGGTAGCCGACGTAGCTCACGCCCTCCCGGGGACTCACGGCGGAGGTGCGACAGGTCCCCACGGGGAACCCGCGCAGGCCCGTGTTCAGGTGGCCGCGGGTGATGGTGAAGAGGGCTTCGTTGGCGTCGGACATTCCCGGGTTCCTCGGGGTCGCAGAAATACGGAGACAGGAGGCGTGTTTCGATTCGCCGAAAGGGTGAGGATGGTACGTCCCGGCCCTTTGCCGCGCAACCCGAATGCCCCCTCGGTGCGTAGTTCTTTTCGCACCGCCCGCGGGGGTCGTCGGCGCCTGCTATGACCCGGCCGTGAGCGCCCCCGTCCCCTCCGCCGCGTCGCCCGACGCGCGTCGCGCGTGCGTGCTCGTCCCCACCTTCAACAACCACGCGACGATCGCCGACGTGATCGTCCGCGCGGCCGCCACCGGCCTGCCCGTCCTCGTGGTGGACGACGGGTCCACGGACGGCAGCGGGGACCGCGCCCGCGAGGCCGGGGCGGACGTGATCACCCACCCCGCGAACCTCGGCAAGGGCCGCGCCCTGCTCACCGGGTGGGCGGCCGCCGCCGAGCGCGGGTTCAGCCACGCAGTGACGGTCGACGCCGACGCGCAGCACCCCCCGGAGGAGATCCCCGCCCTGCTCGAGACGATGACCGCGGAGCCCGACGCCCTGATCGTGGGGTGCCGGGACATGACGTCGGAGAACGTGCCCCGCTCATCGCGCATCGGACGCGCCACGTCGGACTTCATGCTCTGGGCCGCCGCCTCCCACGAGCTGAGGGGCGAGCGCCCGGACAGCCAGTGCGGGTTCCGCATCTATCCGTTGAAGCACGTGCTCGCGCTCGGCATGACCGGTCGCCGCTACGAGTTCGAGATGGAGATCCTGGTGCGCGCGGCGTGGCAGGGGGTGCCGCTGCGGGCGCGGCCGATCCGGGTGCACTACCCGAACCCGGAGGAGCGCGTCAGCCACTTCCGCAAGTGGCGTGACAACGCGCGGATCGTCGGGATCTACACCCGGCTGATGTTGATCCGCCTGTTCTGGCCGGTCGCCCGACCCAGGCGGCGCTTGCTGCCTCGGTAGACGTCGTCGGTGCCGCGCCACTCGGTGAGGCACTCGCCGATCGCCTCGCGGCAGGCGGCGGACAGCGCGGAGGGCGTGGCCTCCGGGAGCGCATCGAGCGGAATCGGCTCACACACGCGGACCCGGACCACCGCGAAGGGCGTGTCGCCCGTGTACGTCCAGTTGCCCTTGGGCAGGAGCGGGTGGGTGCCGTCGATCGCCACCGGCAGCACCGGCACGCTCTCCTCCACGGCCACGCGGAAGGCGCCCGCCTTGAAGGGTCCCAGCCGCCCGTCCGGGGATCGCGTCCCCTCGGGGAACATGCCCACGGACACGTTCTTGCGCAGCCACTCGCCGCACGCCTCGAGGATCCCGGCGGCGCTGAAGGGGTTCTTGAGGTCCGCGGCGATGTACCCCGTGATCCGCATGTACGCGGCGAGCATCGGCACCTTGAAGAAGCGGACCCCGGACACCCACTTGAAGTCGCCGCGCAGCGCCATGAGCACGAGCACGTCGAGCATGGACTGGTGGTTGGAGCAGATGAGGTACGGGCCGCCCTCGCGGAGCCGCTCGATGCCCTCGATCTCCAGCCGCCAGAAGGGGTTCAGCGCCCACACCATCCAGCCCCAGAAGAAGGTGCCGATGCGGTGCGGGATCTGGCGCTGAGGGTCCAGCCAGCGGGGGATGAGGAGGGCCGCAGGCATGCCGAACACGAACGACGCGAACGCGCAGTTCAGAACGACGTGCCAGATGTAGACCGTGACCAGGAGCCGTCGGACGCGGGACAAGAGTCCTCCCTGGGTGGACGCTCGCCGGCGCCGCTCACGCCCGGCCCCCACCGAACGTGGGCCGACTATTACAGAGACCGGCGGGACGCGCTCCCTCGGGTCAGTCGGTGTCCCGCTGAATGAACGCGGGGGTGTGGTTGCCGGTCGAGGTGTTCTGGCCGGGGAGCCACACCGGGGCGTAGGAGCCGTCGAGGCCCGACGCGATCACGCTCAGGTCCACGCCCGCGACCCACACCTGCGCGTTGCCGGTCGTCTGCTGCGCGTAGAGGCGACGGCTGCCGAACGCGATCCACCCGATGTCGTCCTCGATCGGGCCCCAGCGCGGCCAGGAGTTGGTGATGTTCGGGAGCCCGCCCGCGCCCGCGAGCAGGGTGGGCGGGCCCCCGGACGCGGGCATCAGCATCAGCTCCGCGGTGGGCTCGTCGTAGTTGTCGGCGCCGCCGGTGCGCCGGTTGAACGCGATCCACTGGGAGTCCGGGCTGAAGTTCGGGTAGTAGTAGTCCTGCCCCGGCGGCGACAGGGCGAGGATCGTGTCCGGGCCCCACTGGTCCCCGGCGAGGGCCTCCAGCACCCGCAGGTGGCACCCGTAGCCGCTCCAGTCGTTCCCCCCCGAGGCCCCGTCGCAGCTCGCGTAGACGAGCCACTGGCCGTCGGGAGACCAGTTGGGGTGGGTCGCCCAGCCCGTGGTCGGGACCGTCGCCAGGTTCTGGTCCAGCAGGACGTCGTCGAGGTACAGGACGCCGCGGTTCGCGCGCACGACGCGGGTCCCCGTGGGATCGAGCGCGGAGAAGGACGCCTCACGCGAGCTGCCCGCCGCGATCGGGGTCGTGGGGTCTGCGTCGGAGGTGATCACGTTCGCGCCGTAGCCGCCGTTGCCCTGCGTGACCGCCAGCAGCGTCGGGTTCGCGAGGTTGACGGAGTGGCAGCCGACGCACTGGCCCACGATCGACTGGTCCATCCAGGGCGTCGCCGTCTCGGTGCCCACGTCCACCTGCCAGAGGCCCTGGGTGTTCGGGGTCCAGTAGAAGACGGAGCCCTCCTCGCCCCACTCGGCCGTCCAGAAGTGCAGCGGCCAGGACGAGGCGCAGAGGCCGTTCGCGAAGGCCGCGCCGTCCCAGTCGCCGCCGTAGACGGACAGGTCGATCGTGGCCCCGGCGTCGGGGTTGGCGATGGCCCACCAGGCGTCGCCGGAGGGGGTCCACGACGGGTCCTGCGTGATCGCCGTCAGGGTGATGAACGTGGTGGTGAAGGTGATCACCCAGGTGTCGTCGCCGGGGCCCGGGATCCACTGCACCTCGGGGGAGAAGAAGTCGGCCGGGATCAGGGAGCCGTCCAGCGGATAGAGGACGTACGGGGCGCACGCGTCGGAGAGGCGCGTCGCCGCCCCCGCCACGGCCGCTTCGAGGGCGGGGTCGCCCACCAGGTCCAACACCGCCTCGAGGTACGTCTCCACGCTGCACGTGGTCGTGAGCCCCTCCCAGTCCATCTGCAGCACGGCCACGCCCGCGCCTCGATCGGGCGCGGTGAAGGTGCCGTCCGGGGCGATCTCCCCCCCCGGCCCGTCGGCCACGCTCCACTCGCCGATGGCGGTCACGTCCTCGGAGGTGCCGTCCGTCCACGTGCCGATCGCGGTGAAGGCGACGGTCCCGGCGGCCCCCCAGACCGAGTGGATCGCGGCCTCGGCGGGGGCGCAGTTCAGCGTCTCCGCGACCGGCCCCGCGTCGTCGTCGTCGGCCTGCGCGGCGGAGTCGTCGTCGTCACCCGAGACGTCGTCGTCGTCCAGGGCGTCGTCGTCGTCGTCGTCGTCGGTGGGGGTGGGATCGGGGCACGCGGAGGCGATCGAGAGGAGCGCGAGGGGGAGGCCGAAGCGAAGAAATCGACTCATGGGCCCAGCTTAACGTCGCCTCGGTGCTCTAGAGTGCATTTGCCCGTGAAGCGCCACCTGCCCATCGCGCTGCTCCTCGTCGCCATGGGGGGCTGCTTCGAGGACATCGACGGCGGCGTGCTCCGGTTCGTGCAGACGTTCGAGGTGCCCGAGGCCCGCCCCGGCTTCACCTCGGGCTGGACGGTCGAGCTGTACAACGAATCCGGCTCCACCTACGAGGTCACGGCGCTGTCGATCGAGGCGGACGACGACGGGTCTCCGCCCGGCATGTTCGCGGTGGAGCTCGACGACCCGGACCGCTCCTTCCCCGTGCTCCTCGAGCCCCAGCGCGGCCTCGCGGTGCGTGTCTCCTTCTCCCCGAACACGCTCGGCGAGCGGACGGCGAGCCTCCAGGCCGTGACCTTCCTCACGGACGTGCGGATCGGCGGCGGCGGCTGCTCCGGGGGGCGGGGACGGGCCGCGCCCGACGCGGGCATGCAGGTCGTGTGGGGCGACGTCCTGGCGGTGGCCACCGCGGACGCGAGCTTCGAGGACTGCGGGGACGGCGTGGACAACGACGCGGACGGGGCCGTGGACTGCGAGGACCGCGACTGCGGACGGTCCGCCGACTGCGTCCCCACGGAGGGCTGCACGCCCACCGGCGATCTGCAGTGCGGGGGGGCGATCTCGTCGTCGACCGACGGGCGAGAGGACACGTTCGACGAGTACTGCGACATCGAGTCCGAGGCGTTCCCCTCCGGGGAGGAGGTCTGGAGCTACCTGCCGGTGGAGACGGGCACCACGATCGTGCGCCTCCAGGCGGACGGCTGGGACCCCACCCTGGTCCTGCTCGAGGGCGAGTTCTCCCAGGACGGCGTCCTGCAGTGCGACCCCACGTCGTGCGTCGCGCGCGGGAACAACCCCGGCCCGACCGAGGCGATCGAGTTCGTGGCCGAGGCGGGGCGCGGCTACTTCTTCGTCGTGGACGGCGACGACGGCGAAGAGGGCCCCTACTCGCTGTCGGTCGGCTGCGGGCTCGACGAGGAGGCGAACTGCACCGACGGGCTCGACGACGACGGCGACGGCCTCGTGGACTGCGACGATCCCGACTGCCTCGTGGACCCCGCGTGCGCTCCGTCGGGCACGTGCGAGCCGGGCGCGACCCTCGGGTGCGGCGACTCGATCACCGGCATCAACGCGGGGGGCGGCACGACCCGCGCGGTCGACCGGTGGTGCGCGGAGGGCTCGGACCACACCGGCGCCGAGGTCGCCTGGATGTTCGTCGCGGACACCAACACCCGCGCCACGGTCCGACTGTCGGAGATGACCCGGGACCTGGACCTGATCGCGATGCTCGAGAACCCCGCCGGGGGCGGCACCTGCGACCCGTCGCTGTGCATCTTCGACGAGGACTGGGTCCGCGGCGACGGCGACGAGGTCGTCTCGTTCGACGCCTTCCAGGGGACGCCGTACGTCCTGGCCGTCGACGGGTGGGAGGGGGCTGCGTCGTCCTTCCGCCTGGAGATAAGCTGCGAGTAGGGCGTCGGTCGACGCTCCTGGAGGGCGCGCTACATGCTCAAGAAGTTCAAGGCCGCGGCGGACGCGAGGGTCGAAGCCGGCAAGGCGGCCCTCGGGGGGTTCGAGGAGAAGGCGAAGCAGCTGGTGTCGCCGGAGACGGCGGGCCTCATCGCGGCGGCGATCGCCCAGCAGGCCGCGGCCGACGGGCTGCTCTGCGATCTCGAGGTGGAGGTCGGGGCGGGCACCGTGGTGGGGGAGCTGGCCATGGGGTTCACCCTGGACCCGTCGGACCTGACCCCCGACGCCGCCGCCGAGCTTCAGAGGCGCAAGCCCCCCGCCCCGCCGGGCATCGCCCCCCTCCTGAACCGGCTCGAGGCGTCCGTGAGCGCGCTCATGTCCGACCTCGCGCGGCGGCTGGACGAGATGAAGGACGGGCTGGTGATCTTCCGGTCCGTGCAGGTCTCGGGGACGGCCCAGATCGACGCGCAGTTCGCGAGCGTGTGGCTGACGGTGACGGCGTCCCAGGAGCGCGAATAGCCCCGGCTCAGGGGTCGAGGTCGTAGACGAGCTCGGGGTCGTCCGGGTGCGCGGCCTCGCGGCGGGCCGCGGCCTCTTCGTCGTGCATGTAGTCCAGGTTCGGGGCCCCTTGGTCGCGACGCCCGTGGTCCGAGGCGCGCCCGACGGTGCCGTCCCCGAAGCGCCCGCGGAGGCCGTCGAGGGCCTGCTCCAGGTCGCGCCGCTTCGCCGAGAGGCCGAAGAGGTCCAGCTGCTGGGGGGCGCCCTCCTCGATCAGATCGTAGGCGGCCAGCCCCACCAACCGGAACGGCTCGTCGTAGGGGAACTCCTGCAGCAGGGGCAGGGCCGCCTCGAGCAGCCGCGCCGCGACGTCGGTGGCCTCCGGCAGCAGCCGCTGGCGCGTCAGGAGCTGGAACGACGACGTCTTGAGCTTCACCCGGATGCCCCGGGCGCGGAGGTTGCGACGCCGGAGCCTGCGCCCGATCCCGTCCGCCGACCGCCGGAGGTGCTCGACGATCGCCGCCCTGTCCGAGATGTCCTCGGCCAGCGTCCGCTCGCTCCCCACGCTGCGCGCCGACCGCCGCCCCTCCACCCGCCGCGGGTCCTGGGCGTGCGCCAGGCGATGGAGGTGCGGCCCGAGGCTGCCCAGCCGGCGCTCGAGGACGCGCGGATCCGTGGCCGCGAGGGTGCCGATCGTGGTGTAGCCGGCCTCCACGAGCTTCGCCTCGGTCACCGGACCGACTCCCCAGAGCTTCGACACGGGCAGCGGCGCCAGGAACGCCTGGGCCTTGTCCTGGGGCACGACGGTCAGGCCGTCGGGCTTGCGGAACGCGGACGCGACCTTCGCGACGTACTTCGTCCCCGAGATGCCCACCGAGATCGTGAGCCCCCCCGTCGCCTCCTTCACCGCCTCCTTGATGCGCCGTCCCATCGCTCCGGGCGTCCCGAAGAGGCCCTCCGCGCCCGTCATCTCCACGAAGGCCTCGTCGAGCGAGATGGCCTCCACGTCGGGCGAGAAGTCCTCGAACACCTCCATGACCTGCCGCGACGCCTCGGTGTACCGCTCGAACCGCGGCGGGACCACGATCGCCTGGGGGCACTTGCGGCGGGCCCGGGCCATGGGCATCGCGGATCCGACGCCCCAGGGCCGCGCCTCGTAGGACGCCGTGAGGACGACCCCGCGCCCCGTGGGCGGGCCCACGAGGATCGGCTTGCCGCGCAGCTCGGGCCGGTCCAGCTGCTCCACCGACGCATAGAAGGCGTCCATGTCGGCGTGCACGACCACCCTCGGCCACCGGGAACGCTGCGCGTTCCTTGGGCGAATCCCTGGCGCTCGCCCCGTTCGGGGCTCTCGGGATTCGTGTTCGGCCATCGAGCGCAATCTACCTCGCTGGACGTTTGTTCAGTGTGACGAATCCTCGCCCGAGACGACGGCCCGCAGCGCGTCGAAGGGGGCCCGTCCAGCGGCGACGCGCGCCCAGGCTGCTTCGGCGGCCCGGGCCTCCGCGACGGTGGGCACCGGGACCCGCAGGCCGCGGATCTCGTCGAAGGACAGGTTCGGGGTGCCCACGCCGTTGAACGTCCGCTGGATCTGCGCCCACCCCGGAGGGCTGCGCAGGAACCCGAGCACCCACGCCGACGAGATCCCCCGCAGAGACACGCGGTCGGTGAAGCAGTCCACCACCGCCGGGTGGGGGGCGCCGTCGAAGCGCGTCAGGCGGTTGCGGCCGAGGGTGCCCGCGCCCGACCGGGGCAGCGCGAGGTCCCCGGGGGCGAGGCGGTACCGCGGGCCGTCCCAAGGGCGCTCGGCCACGATGCGAGGGCACGCCTCGAGGTCGATCCCCCCGTCGGTGATCGCCCGCTGGGTGACGTACAGCGCCGCCGGCCTGCCCTCCTGGGCGGGCCGCGGGGCGGCGCCGGGCTTGATCGCGCCGTAGGCCAGCTCGGCGATGAACTCGCCCAAGGGCCGGAGGGGGCGCCGCACGGTGGCGAGCTCGGCGTCCCAGCGGGGGTCGTGGTAGCGGGGGTCCCAGCGGCGCGCCCCGAGGAGCTGCGCGACCGGGACGGAGCGTCGCCCGACGCCGTCCCCGAGCCGGACCGGCGGATCGGTGAGGGCCGCGTCGAGCGACGGCAGGACGTCCGGTCGACGCACCCCGAGCACGAACACGGTGTGGGCCCGCGTCCCCGCCGCCGAGAAGGTCCCCGGAGCCAAGGCGTCCACGGCCACGAGCCGGACCCGGCGCAGCAGCCAGGCGCGGGGGCCCTCGTCGCGGCGGTTGGCGAGGAACGACGCGGGGAGCACGAGGCCGACCACGCCCCCGGGGCGGGCAGCCGCGACGAAGCGATCGACGAAGAGCGTGGCCACGGGGAACCGGGGCGGGACCGACCGCCCGGGCCGCAGCTCCCCGCGCGGGTCCGCCCGGTGGATGGACAGCCTGCGGCCCAAGGCCTCGAGGGCGTCGGGCGGGCGGTCTCGCACCCCGCGCCCCCCGAACGGCGGGTTGCCCACCACGGCGTCGAACGGGCCGTCCAGGGCGAGGCCGTCGCCCACGTCGAGGGCCGCGCCCGGAGGGCCGTCGAGGACGGACGCGTCGGTGTCCCGACCCCGGAGGCGGTGCGGCGCGGCCCACCCCGCGACGGCGGCGGCCGTGAGGAAGGCCCCGTCGCCGCACGCCGGGTCGAGGACGTCGCCGCGGGGGACCGACTCGCCCGCCTCCGCCAGGTCCTGAGCCGCCCGACGCAGCAGCGCCTCCGCCACCTCGGTGGGGGTGAAGAACTGGCCCCGCGCCTTTCGGCTCGCCCGGGGCGCTCGCGCGCTCGCGGCCACGGCGCAGCCTACTCCCCTCCCTCGCGGCGTTACACTCGGGGCGGATGCGTCCCCCCGTCTCGCTGCTCGACGCCGACCGACCGCCCCCCCCCGGGCCGAGCTGGATCCCGCGCGGCGACGTGGCGAGCCCGATCCTCGAAGACCTCACCGGCCGCGGCGTGGCGGTGCTCCAAGGCCCCGCCGGCAGCGGGACGTCGACGCTCGCCGCGGCTGTCGCGGAGCTCTGGCCCGGGCCCGTCGTCTGGAAGCGGGCGGGGCTGTTCTGGCACCTCGCCGACCTCGCGCGTCCGCTGTGGGACGAGGCCCCCGACGCCCTCCAGCAGGCCCCCGCGGACGACGTCGTGGACGCGATCCTCCGCCGCCTCGTCGAGGCCGGGATCCTCTGGGTCCTGGACGACTTCGACGACGCGCTCGATCCGCCCCCCGGCCCCGCCGTCCCGCGGGACCCGGACGTCGCGGCGCTCTTCGCGGCGATCGAGGCCGGGGCCCTGGCGGCGTCCGGCGCGGCCGTCCTCGTGGTCACCCGCCGCAGCCCCCGCGGCCTCTCCGCCCCCCCGAGGCCGATCCCCCCGCTCCCCGTGGAGGCCGCGACGGCCCTCGCCGAGCGCCCGCTGGACGGCCTCGACGCCGCCTGGTGCCGCCGCCCCGGCGCGCTCGCCCTGCTCCCCGCCCTCCCCCGCGACGTCCCGCCCCCGAGCGGCGGGATCCACCCCTTCGACGAGCTGCTGGACGCCATCGCCGAGTCGCTCGACGAGACGACGGCGACCGTGCTGCTCACCGCGGCCATGGCGGTCCATCCGGTGGGCGTCGTGGCCCTGCACTCGGCCACGGGCCTGCCGCGGGAGGACGTCGCCCGGGCCGTCGCGACGCTCACCAACCTCCGGCTGCTCGTGCCTCGGGGCGCCGGTCGGCTGTGCCCCCGGCACGTGGCCGAGGCCGCCGTCACCGTGCTCCCCGATCGCCTCCCGAACGTGCTCGCCGAGCCGACGCTGGGGCGACTCGCGGCGTTCTACGTGCGCCAAGGCAGCGGGACGGGGCGGGGCTGGAGGTCGGCGGATCCCGCCATCACCGCGCGGTTCGGGGGACGGCTCGGGGCCCGCGCGGGCTACCCCGCCCTCTCGCTGACCACCGCGCTGTACGCCGGTCACGTGGCCGTGCTCGAACGCTTCGGGGCCCTGCGCGCCCTCCGCGACGACCTGGGCGCGGCCCTCGCGCGACCCGGCGACGGCATCCCTCCCCTGGACGAAGCCCGCGCTCGCCTCGCCCGGGCCCGCGCCGCCGCTCGCCTCCAGGATCACGCGGTGGTGGACGCCGAGCTCCCGCGGGCCCTGGGGCCGGCCCGCGCGGCCCACGACGCCGACCTGGTCCGGGAGATCCAGGGCCTCTTGGGGCGCCGACTGCTCCTCGCCGAGGACCCCACCCGCGCCGTCCCCCACCTCCAAGAGGCGCTGGTGCTCGCCCGGAGCGCGGGCGCGCGCGGCGAGGAGGCGGGGCTGCTCCTGAGCCTCGCGGGCGTGGCCCTGCGAGAGGACGACACGGCCCTCGCCGAGCGCCGCTTCACGCAGGCGAAGGTCGCCGCGGAGGAGGCCGACAGCCCTCGCCTGCGGGCCGCCGCCGACGCGGGGCGGGCGGGCGTAGTCCTGCACCGGGGCAGGCTCCGGGAGGCGGAGGAGCTGATGGTCGACGCCGCCGACGCCGCCGCCGCGATCGAGGACGCCGGGGGCGAGGCGAGCCGGCGGGCCAACGTGGCGATCATCCGCACCCAGCGAGGCGATCTCCGGGGGGCGATGAAGGCCGTCCGGCAGGGCCTCGCCGCAGGCGCCGACGACCCCCGAAGCCGCGCCCGCCTCCTGACGCTGCGCGCGGAGCTGCGTCGCCTCGCCGGAGACCTGGAGGGCGCCCGCGCGGACCTCGACCGCGCCGAACCCTTCGCGGCGGGCGGCGGCGACCGCGCGCTGGTGGCGGATCTCACGTCCGTCCGGGCGGATCTCGCGGCCCTGGACGAGCGCTGGGACGACTCCGTCGAGGCGTGGATCGCGGCCTCCCGCGCGCTGGGCCGGGCCGTCGACCCCGCGGGGCGGGCGGCCCTGGAGCTCCGGGGCCGCAACGCCGAGGCGTGGCGCGGCGCGGCGGGGGTGCTGGACGGCGAGCGGCACGCCGTGGACGTGGTCCTGGAGGCGTCGCGACGGGCCAACGAGCTGCTCGCGGTGGTGCTGGAGTCGCCCCTCCGGCCGCGTCGCGTCGCCGCCGAGCTGCAGGCCCACGAGGCCGCGCTGCTCGCCGCGACGGTGGCGGGCACGGCGCCGATGGGGACCCTCCGACGGCTCGACGTCCTGCTCGCCGCGGCCTCGGACGATCCGGAGCGCTCGGACACCGGCGAGCCCGCCATTCGCCTCGCGCTGGCGTGGGCGCAGCGGCTCTGTCGGCAGGAAGAGGTCTCCAGGGCCACGGCGACCGAGGCGGCGCGACGGGCGGGGCTGGCGTCCATGGCCACGGCCCGCGGGCGGGCCCTCGCGCTCGCGGGTCGGGAGGCGCAGCCATGGAACGCGCCCGCCCGACTGCTAGCTGCGTTCTTTCCCCCGCGGGGGGACTGACACCGGCCGCGCCGAGTTCTGCGAGAGCGTCTGCTCCACCTCGGCGGCCGCCGTGCGCGCCTCGGTCAGATCCGCGACCACCGCCGCGAAGCGAGGATCCAGGGCGGGCAGGCCCTCGGTCAGGAGCGCCCCGCCCCGCTCGGCCTCCAGGGACCTCAAGTCCTCGAGCAGCGCCCCCGCCTGGGTGGCGAGGCGGTGCATGTCGAGGAGCAGGTCGTCGCGACGATCGCGCTTGGCGAGCACCTCCGCGCGACGGGCCTGGGTGGCCGCGAGCGCCGACTCCGCCCGCTTCATGGCCTTCGCGTCGCCGCCCGCCTCCGCCTCGGCGAGGGAGCGCTGCTGCCCGGCGAGCTCCTTGTCGAGCTTGTAGGGGTCGTGGTCGCGGCGGCTGAGGAACGCGTCGGCGGCCTTGAGCTCGGCGGCCTGCGCCTTCGCCTCCTCGGGCAGCCCCGCCAGCGCGTCGAGGGCGGCGACGGGGTGACCGCCCGCGCGGAGGGCCCTCGCCTCGGCGGCGAGCTCCTTCGACACCGCCTTGAGGTCCTTCAGCACGCGCCCCGGGTTCAGGCCCTGCACCGCCGGGTCGCGCTCGGGCGAGGGCTCCAGCCCCCCCTCGAGCTTCGTGGCCCGGCGTCGCTCCAAGAGCGTCATCCAAGCGCCCGAGAGCAGCCCCAGCAGGAGCGCCTCATCGATGAAGGGGATGGGATCCGGGACCGCCACGTCGCCCAGCACGAGGATCGTGAGGACGAACGTGATGAACATCAGGAGCGGGGTCGGAATGAGGCGGAGGAATCGATCCATGGAGCTCACCAGCGCGGAGGTCATGGAGGGACGTACGCCCCGGCCCGCCCGCCTATTGCGGTCCGCCGCGCGCCTCGCGCTCGTCCATGTACTTCTTGAACTCTTCGTCGCTCATCTTGCTGACGTCGTCGGCGTCCTTGAGCGCGGCCTCGCCCACCTTGTTCGGGTCCATCTTCTCGAGCTCGACCCGCTTCTGCTCGGTCTTCTCGTCGATCCGGTCGGCTTCGGCGGCGTTGATCGCCACGGGGATGTGCAGCTCGGCGCCCGCGCCGTCCCCGTCGGCGACCGCGAACACCACCTCCCCCTTCCACTCCTTGTCGAGCTGGACCTGACGCACGCGGATGCGGCCCTTCGTGTCGATCGTGACGCCCGGGGGGCCCTCCCTGAGGGTCCACGTGAGCTGATCGTCCGGGTCCGCGTCCGAGGCCTCGAGGCGCACGCCGTTCATGCGGCGGGCGTCGCGCAGGTCCGACAAGATGACCGGCGTGGAGTTGGCGATGACGAGGTCCTTGCTCTCCATCACGGCCTCGCGCTGCTTCTCGTCCCTCGCCGTCGCCCGCACGCGCACGCGGTCGCCCTTGCGGACCTCGCCGCGGTCGGCCGGGAGGTGGTCGCGGCTCCACCCCAGGACCTCGCGATCGTTCACGAGCCAGGTGTAGTTGATGTCGGTATAGACGCTCGACCCCGCGCCCAGCTTGGCGACGGCGGTGAGGTCGTCCACCACGGTCGGGGTGCCGGGGAGGATGCCCACCTGGGCGAAGCTGGGAGGCCTGTCGCCGCCGTCGTCCGCGGCCCTTCCGCCGCTGCGAGTCACCGCGGACTGCGGCTCTTCGGGGCCCGCGACGGGGGCGCGCTCGGTCCCCGAAGAGGCGCCGGATCCCGCGCTGGGGGTGGTGTCTCCGCCGCAGCCCACGAGGAGGACCGCAAGGCAGGTGGAGAGGGCAATCCGCATCGTCGTCAACCTCCGGCGGGGCTCGGCTCCGCCCGACGACCCTCTCGGACCGCAGGCAAGAGCCCCTGTGGGCGCAGGACCATCATCGCCACGAGGGCGAGTCCGAACACAAGCATGCGGTAGTCCTGGAAGTCGCGCAGCTTCTCCGGCAGCGCGGCGAGGATGATCGCCCCCAGGACGACGCCCGGGATCGAGCCCATGCCCCCCAGAACCACCATGCAGAGGATGATCGCCGACTCCATGAAGATGAACGACATGGGGTCGATGAAGGTCTGCATGTGGGCGAACAGCAGGCCCGCGACGCCCGCGAAGGACGCGCCGATGGCGAAGGCAAGGAGCTTCACCCGCGTCGTGTCGATGCCCATCGCCCGGGCGGCCAGCTCGTCCTCGCGGATCGCTCGCCACGCCCGCCCCACCCGGCTGCGGTCGAGCCTGCCCGCGACCACCGCGATCAGCAGCGCGTAGGCCACCGTCACGAGATAGAAGTTGATCTCCTTGCCCCACCACGGGATGGCGGCGATGCCGTCGGCCAGGGCGTAGTCGAAGATGCGGGGCGAGGGGATGTCGGCGAGGCCCTTGGGCCCGTTGGTCACGCTGTCCCAGTTGTTCAGGATGATGCGGATGATCTCGCCGAACCCCAGCGTCACGATCGCGAGGTAGTCGCCGCGCAGCCGCAGCGTGGGGAAGCCCAGCGCGACCCCGAGGCCGCCCGCCACGAGCATGGCGCAGGGGACCCAGAGCCACAGGGCCCACCACGCGTCGAAGTGGATCGAGACGAGCGCCGAGGTGTAGGCGCCGATGGCGTAGAAGGCGACGTACCCGAGGTCCAGCAGGCCCGCGAGGCCGACCACGATGTTGAGTCCCAGCGCGAGGCACACGTAGATGCCCGCGAGGGTGGCGACGTAGATCCAGTACGAGCTGCCGAACCCCACGGCGAAGATGAAGGGGAACGCGATGAGTGTGGTGACGAGGGCGGTGCGGGCGTGCACGGGGTGCGAGGCGAAGAGCGCCTCCAGGGCCCCGGGGCCCGCCTTCGCGTCCACGAGCCGTCGGGCGCCCACGACCGTCGCCACCACGAGCAGGAGGAACGACAGGAACACCCAGGGGTTCTTGATGCGCAGCCCGATCACCACGGCGGCGAGCCCGACCCCCTGCAGGAGCCAGATCAGCAGCCGTCGGACGGCGGGGGACGCGAACATCGGCGCAGGATACCGAAGCGACGCACGCGCTTCGGGCCCCGAGGCGAAGCGCTACTCCAGGGCGCGGCGCGTGGCCTTCACGACCCGCGGATCGGGGTCGTGGAGGAGGGCCCCGAAGGCGGGCAGCGCGAGCACCTCGGCCGGGGCCACCGCGTCGAGGGAGCGCACGGCCTGCAGGCGGACGTCCGGAGCCGCGTCCGCGAGGGCGGGGATGAGCAACGGCACGAGGTCGGCGGCGTCGGGGCGACGGGCCACGACGGCCACGGCTTCGCGCCGCACCCGGGACGACTTGTCGCCCAGGGCGGCTTCGAGACCCTCGCGGGCCGGCGCCGGCGCCATCGTGCGCAGGGACGCGACCATCATCGCGCGCACCGCGTCCGACGTGTCCGTGGTCAGGAGCCGCAGGCGCAGGCCGTCCCAGGAGGAGTCGACGCGCAGCAGGCGCTCGGCGAGGGCGCGGCGGACGTCGTCCGAGTCGTCGCCGTGGACCAGCCGGTGGGCGATGGCGGGCGTGGCGGCGGGGTCGAGCATGTGGGCGTCGGCGTAGAAACGCAGGGTGCCCGCCCGCGTCGTACGCGGCTGCGCGACGGCCACGGCGGCGAACAGCTCCGGGTGAGCGTCCAGCCCGGCGGCGTACGCCGAGTCGAGGTCCGCGAACGCGTCCGCCGAGGCGGAGGACGGGAGCAGCAGGAGGGCGACCACGAGGAGCAGGCGCTTCATCGGACCACCCCCTCGAGCAGCGGCGCGGCGGTGTTCCACCAGTCGCCCGCAGGCTCCCGCTGCACGTTCGTGCCGCAGTGCACCTCGCCCAAGCCGGCGTGATACACGGACCAGTCGTCCAGGAAGTGAAGCTCGTACTGCGGCGGCAGGATCTCGTGCATGTGCGCGATGAACGGGTCCTCGCGCTGGTCGCCGAGGCTCGAGCGGACGAAGGGGTCGGCCATGAACAGGTGGTCGTCGCCCTCGCCGAAGTTGGCGACGATCAGGTTCACCATCCCCGGGATCATCGCCGCGTGGCAGCCCCCGTAGCCCGGCACCGGCTCGAACAGGTCGGGGACGCGGATGATGTCCTCTTCGTTCAGCCCGAGCTCGCGCCCGAACAGGGCCACGGCGGCGTCGAGGCGCTCCTCCTGGATCTCCTCGTTCTCCCGGCGCAGCCCCGCGTCGTTCAGGATCTGGCCCACGGTGGCGTAGCCGTGGCCGTCGTTGGCGGAGTAGCGCGGGAGGCGCGTCGACGGATCCATGGACTCGAGGATGTCGTACGCCGACACCGTGTCCGCGATGAGCATCCAGAAGCCCTTGGGCGCGTCCGGGTCCGGAATCCAGCTGATGTACTCGTCCACGTGGCCGACGCACAGCCACCCGACGTCCGCCTCGAAGGGGTCCTGGATCGTCTGGTCGTCGAGGAAGTCGCGCAGATCCTGGTGGACCCGGCCGATCCACCAGTCGTCCGGCCCCACCAGCTCGCCCGGGTAGCCGTAATAGACGCGACCGTAGGGGTAGTGGACGCCGTCGACCGTGACGGGCGGGGTGGTCTCGAGGTTGCCGAAGGAGTCCTGGCTGCTCGCTTCGCCGCGACCCCACACGCCGCGCGCCGCGTCCGCGCCCACGATCTCCCGGGTCGCGAAGGAGGCCAGGCCGCGGTCTCTGATCGAGTCGATCACGATCTCCATGGCGAGGCCGTCGGGCCCGCTCACCGAGGCGTACTCGACCTCGTCCTGCATCCACGGGTCGTTGTCGTAGTCCCGGGCTCGGGCGCCCGCGAAGCGGTCCCCCAGCGCGTCCTCGTACCCCTCGATGAGGGCCGCGTTGGCGCCCCCGAAGAGCCCGTCGACGGCCCACACGCGGGTCGCGGTCATGTCGTGGTGGTTCACGATCAGGGGGGACGCGAGCAGCGTCGCGGTGAGGGTGTGCGCGGTCGTGCCGTTGCGCCGGTGGTGGGTGACCGTGAGGGTCCCCGCGGCGAGGTAGTCGCCGAACTCGACGGTGAGCTCGCCGGGATCGGCGCGGAGTTCCAGGGCGCTCTTCACCTCGCCGTCGTCCTCGCCGAGGAGGATGTCGTCGCCGCTGCGGATGCGGATCTGCTCGACGTCGCCCTCGAGGGTGACGGTGACCACGCCGCCGTCGCGCAGGCTCGGGAACGTCCCGTCCACGAAGGAGAAGCTCGAGAGGTCGTCGTCGCCGTCCTTGTCGCGGTCGGTCCAGTCGGGATCGCCGTCGGCGTTGTCGTCGTCCAGGTTCGGGACGCCCACGACGTCCGCCACGGAGAGCGACATGTCCACGCTGCCGTCGCCCTGCTGGAGCTGCGGCTCGGGACAGCCGAGCGCCAGGAGCGCCACCGCCCCCAGGGCCCCTCGGTTCACGAATCGTTCGGGCTGCACACGCTCCCCTTCTTCGACGCTGCGATCGCTAGGTCGCCTGTATAGGGGAAGGAGCCCCGCTCCACCAGTGAAGTTTCATGCAGTACACGGAGCCGCCGGACTTGAGGAACTCGACGGTGGGGATGTGCATCACCTCGAAGCCGGCGTCGCGCACGCGGGCCTCCGCGGCGGGCGCGCCCGGGGGGGTGAGGAGCGTCCTCCCGTCCGGGCAGTGGCCGTTGCAGACGAAGGCCATCGCCTCCGCTTCGTCCACCTCGATGAGGTGCGGGATCAGCCGACGCAGGAGGCCCATCGAGCGCTCCGAGAACGCCCCGGGGAACGCCAACGCGGTGCGTCCGTCGAGCAGGCCGAGGCAGGTGTCCAGGTGATAGAAGCGCGGGTCCGTCAGCTCCAGGACGGCGACGGGGAGGGCCGTCCAGGCGCTGATCGCCTCGTAGGCTTCGCGCGAGGACCGCGGGCCCACGCCCCCGAAGAGCAGGGCCCGACCAGGCAGCCACGCCGCGTCGCCCATGCCCTCGAAGCAGTCGACTCGTCGGCGGTCCAATCGCAGCACGTCGAGCCCGTGCGCGGCGAGGTGGTCGACCACCAGCGGCACCTCGGCGCGACGGCGGGAGGCGCGCATGATCGAGGCCACGAGGGCCGGCCCCTCGGCCACGACGCCGGGGGGGATGGGGAGGCACTGGTTGGCGGTGAACACCAGGTCCGGCAGCAGCGGCGCCGCGGGCAGCACGTCCACGGGATAGCCGAGGGCCCGGTAGGCGTCGTGCAGCGTGTCCCACTCGAGCAGCGCGGACCGACGATCCACGGTGCTCAAGCGCCCCGCCATGTGCGGGTTGATGACGTAGTCGACCTGGAAGAAGTCGGGATCCGCCATGAGCACGCGGTCCGGGCTCGGAATCGCGGGCAGATCGTCGACGGAGAAGTCGACGTCGGCGGCCTCATCGAGGAGGCGGGACACGCGCGTGTCGGGCATCAGCTCCCGACGAGGAGCGCGTAGCTGACGGTCTGGGCCGTGCCGTTGAACGGCGGGAACTTCAGGGCGTTCACCTCGCGGGACAGGCACTTGTCGAGGGACGTGCCCTGGAACCGCGACGTGGTGACGCGAGCGCGCTTGACCGTGCCCTCGGGCTCGATCGTGAACTTCATGTAGATCTTGCCGTCGACCTCGGTGCCGCGGGCCCGCTCGACGCCGATGCAGCGCTTGATGTCGGCGCTGCTGCGGATGATGGTGTCGACCACGAAGAGGCTGGGCTTGTCGTCCTTCGGCTTCTTCTCGGTCTTCTTCTCGGTCTTGGGCTGCGGCTTCGCCGGGCCGCTGGAGAGCATCTCGTTGCGGGGCTCCTCCTTCGGCTTCGGCGTGGGCTCCGCGCGGGGCTCGGGCGTGGGCTCGGGGCGTGTCTCGCGGACGGGCTCGGGCGTGGCCTCGGGCTCCTCTTCGCGGCCCAGGCCGGCGATGTCTCCCGAGCTGAACTCCCGGACCTTCTCACGCTCTTCGGCGGACAACCCGTCGGGGTCGGCCGCTTCGTCCTCGGGGGTGGGCGCGTCCTCCTGGCCGGTGGGGGCCGGGGGCGTGACCACCGAGGGGCCGAACGCGTCCGCCGCGGGCGGGTCCGGCTGCGCGACGGGGGCCGGCTCCGGCTCGGCCTGGCCGCGCGCGAACGCCATGCCGCCGATCGCCCCGCCGATGATGAGCGCGAGGAGCAGGGCGAGGGCGGTCTTGTCGGACTTGCGGCCGCGATCGGAGAGCAGCGAGATGAAGAGGGCGCCGCCCGCGCCGAAGCCGGCCATGCCGAGGCCGACCGCGTGGATCGGGGGGGGAGCGAGCACGGCCGCGACGCAGCCGACGAGGCCGACGGCGCCCGCGAAGGCGACCGCGCCCAGCGCCGCCGCGCCGCCGGGGGCCGGGACCGCCGCGGTCTTGGTGGCGACCTTGGGCATGCCGGGGGCGGTGACGGGGCCGGGCGGCGGGATGGCCGGACCGGGGGCCGGGGGCGGGACGACGGGGCGGGGGCCGGGCACGGGCGGACGCGCGGCGCCGGCCTTGGCGCTCGAGACCGCCGGAGTCTTCGGGCCCGCCGGGGGCACCGTGGGGACGGACGGGAGGGAGGGCGGCTTGGGGGCCGGAGGGGCGGCCGGGCCCGGGCCCTTGTAGACCTGCGTGCGCGGGCTGTCGCTGGGGGGGATCCCCGGACCCGCGGGCTTCACCACCGGAGGCGGCTGAATCGGCACCGCGGGGGCGGCGGGCGCGGCGGGGGCGCCTGCGCCGAGGGCCTGGGCCGGGGGGGCCGGGGGCTTCGGCGGGATCGGAGGGGCCTTGGGCGCGGTGGGGGCGGGCCCGAGCACCGCGGGCGTGGGGGAGGCCGCGGGGGCCTTGATGCCGGGGACCGAGATGGCGCGCAGCTCGGCGGTCAGGCTGCCGATGGACGGCACGCTCTGGGACGAGTTGAGCTTCTCGAGGTCCGGGACGTTCTTGATGACCGTCCGCTCGTCCTGGTCGTCCTGTGGCGGCGGGGGCGCGGGCTTCGCGGGGGTGGCCTCGTTGCCCGGACGGTAGATGATGATCTTGTGGCCGCACCGCTTGCAGGTGGCCTTGTTGACGTCCTTGACGAGCTTCGAATCCGCGATCTTGTAGACGGCGCCGCAGTTGTCGCAAACGACTCGCATGACTCTCCTCGTCGGCCTGGACGGCCGTCCTGGGCGCTCTCGATGTGGATTCCCGGGGGCCCTTCTCAGAGCGCGTGGGTTCTACTTGACGTCCCGCGCCGTGACAAGTCCGTTGCGGTCGTGGACTTTCCCGCGCCCGGGCCGGCGGCGCCCCGCGCGCTGGTAGCCTCCCGCTCCACGTGAACACCCTCGGAGCGAAGCCCCGGAAGTTCGTCGCCGTCGCCGGGAACATCGGCGTGGGCAAGTCCACCCTCGTCGACTTCCTGTCCACCCAGTACGGGTTCCGACCGTTCGTCGAGCCGAACCTCGAGAACCCCTACCTGGACGACTTCTACTCCGACATGCCGGCGTGGGCGTTCCACTCCCAGATCAGCTTCCTGGCCCACAAGTTCCGGATCCACATGGACCTGATGGCCGAGCCGAGGACGGTGGTGCAGGACCGGACGATCTACGAGGACGCGGAGATCTTCGCCCGGCACCTCCACCGCCGGGGGCTGATGTCCGACCGGGACTGGGGCACCTACTCGGCGCTGTACGCAGCGATGTGCAAGGCGCTCGCCCCGCCCGATCTGCTGATCGTCCTGCGGTGCTCCGTGAAGGCGATCCGGCGCCGCATCCGCAAGCGCGGCCGCAGCAACGAGCAGGGCATCCCCACCGCCTACCTGCGCCAACTCAACGGCCTGTACGACGAGTGGTTCGAGCGCTGGGACCGGTGCCCCGTGCTCGAGATCGACACCGAGAAGCTCGACTACATCCAGGACTTCGTGCACCGCATGGAGGTCGAACAGGCCCTGGAGCCGTTCCTCTCGTGAGGCGCGCCGCGCTCCTCGCGCTCGTCATCCTGGTCGGCTGCCCGCGGGGCGGCGCGGACCCGGACACCACGCCGCCCGCGACGCCCCTGCAGCGCGCCCTGGTCCTCGCCGGGGCCGACGGCGCGGACCTCTCCCTGCCCGCCGCGGCGGAGGCCGGATACACGATCCCCACGTCCTACCCGGTGGTGGACGCGGTCCTCGCCGCGCCCCTCGCCGCGGGCCCCTGGGCGGACGGCCTGGGCGCCTCGCTCGACGCCGCCGGGGCCGAGCCCGGCCCGCTCACCGCGGCGCTGTCCGTCCTCTCCCCGGGCGGCAGCGCGCCCCGCGAGCCCCTCGCCCCGCGAGCCTCGGAGCCCGAGTCCGACGCCTTCGTCCGCTCGGATCTCCCCTCCCCCGTGGACGCCCTCACGTCCGCGCGCGGGGCCATCCGCATCGAGCACCTGCGGCCGGTCGTGCAGGGCGCGCTCATCGACCTCGCCACGCGGCTCGAGGCGGTCCACGCGGCGTCGAGCGGCTGGCACGCGACGGCGGGCTCGCCCCGGACGCCGCCCCGCCCCCCCGAGGACTACTTCATCGACCCCCGCACCGGGCGGTACCGCTTCGGCACCCACCCCATCGCGGTCCAGCTCGAGTTCCTGCCCGACGGCGCGGCGCTGGATCAGGCGGCCATGACGGCCGCCGCGGTGGGCCTGCTCGACGCGGCCCGGCGGTGGGGCACGACGCTTCGGGAGGACCTCGAGGAGCAGCGAAAGCAGGAGGCGAAGGCGCGACGCCCCGGCGCGAAGCCCGAGCCTCCCCAGGACTCCGGGGGGCCCCTCCTGCACCTCGAGACCAGCCTCGGCCCGATCGTCGTGGGCGGGCGCGGGTCCGACCGCCACTCGGGCGACGCCTTCCTCGCCGTGGATCTGGGCGGCGACGACGTGTGGACCAACAACGCGGGCTCCAACTTCGGCGTGCCCGCGGCGGCGGCCCTGGCCTTGGACGTCGACGGCGACGACCGGTACCAGTCGGTCAGGCCCCACGCCCAGGGGGCCGGGTTCGCCGGGATCGGCCTCTTGGTGGACGCAGGCGCGGGCGCCGACGGCTACTTCGCCGCCAAGCACGCCCAGGGCGCGGGCTTCTACGGCGTGGGCATCCTCTGGGACGACGGCGGGGACGACGCCTACCAGGCCGAGGGCTTCGCCCAGGGCGCGGGCACCTTCGGGACCGGCCTGCTGGTGGACGTCTCGGGCAACGACGAGGCGATCGTCCGCGGCCGAGGCCAAGGCTTCGGGTCCACCCTGGGGCTCGGCGCGCTCCTCGACCTCGACGGCGACGACCAGCGGCGCCTCGGGCTGCCCGGGCGCGACCGCGACGATCCCCACGGGGGCGTCGGCCAGGGCGCGGGCTGGGGGACGCGGCCCTACCCCTGGCAGGACGACGTCGCGCTGCACGGCGGCGTGGGCCTGCTCTACGACCGGGCGGGCGCGGACACGTACTACGGCCGGGCGCGGTCCCAGGGGTCGGGCTGGTTCCTGAGCCTCGGCCTGCTCCTCGACCGCGCCGGGGACGACCGCTACCTCGGCGAGGAGCGCTCCCAGGGCTCGGGCGCGCACCTCGCGGCGGGGCTGCTCATCGACTCGGGGGGCGCGGACGCCTACACCGGAGTCCGCTCCGTGCAGGGCTCCGGCGACGACCGAGCCTTGGGGCTCCTGTGGGACCGCGGCGCGGGCAGCGACGGCTACTCCGTGGGGCCCGGCAGCGGCAAGCAGGGCATGGGCCGCGACGGTCAGGGCTTCGCGCGGCGGGCCCGCGCCCTCGGGCTCTTCGTGGACGAGGGCGGCGACGACGCCTACACGGCCGACCGCGACGCCATGGGTGAGGTCCTCGTCCCCGCGCGGCCCGTGGCGCCGCCCCACGGCCTGTTCCTGGATCTCGGGGGCACCGACGTCTACGAGAAGGGCGCCCGTCGCCCCGGGAGCAACCCTGCCGACGGCGCCGCGTGGTCGAGCGAGGACCTCGCGGCCGGCCTGGACACGACCGCCACCGCCGTGGGCTTCGAGACCTCGGGGATCCCCGCGGAGTTCCCCGCCGCGACGTGGGACGGCACCTCGGCGCCGATCGCCGCGGCCGACCCGGCCCCTCCCGCGGGGACGGCCGCCGCCTACGCCCTCGCGGAGGCCCACCTGCGGGTCGTCGTCGGGCTGGGCGAGCCCCCCCCCGATGAGACCCCGCCGTCCGGCGACGTCCGCGTGGTGCGCCTCGCCGCCAAGGCGCAGGTCCTCGACGGAGACAAGGACGCGGTGGCGCTCCTCATCGACACCTTCGATCGCCGCACCGAGGACCACTCCGGGCGCGACGGCGCCACCCTGCCCGCCTGGCTCACGGCCGCGACGGGCCTCGATCTCGGCTGGGATCGCACGGAGGCGAGGGCCATCTGGAGGGACGCCCGGGAGTCCGTGGACCTCTCGGCGCACCTCCCCTCCCTCAAGGCCCTGGAGCGGGCCCGGTTCGCCGCCGAGGAACGGGACGCGGGGACGATGCTCGACGCGCTCGAGGAGGCCGTCGCCGCGGCGCCGCCGGGGGACCGGGTGGTCCGCCCCCGAGCCGCCCGGATGGCGGGCGCTTGGGCGGGCATCCACGCCGACGCCGAGTCCCACCGGCACCACGACCCCGCCCTCGCGCGTCGGCTCGCGGAGTCGTCGATGGTCTGGAACCCCGCGGGCGTGGGCGCGTTCGTCGACTTCGCCTGGGCCACCCTCGCCCTCGGCGACCTGGACGCTTGCCGCAGCGCGCTCGAGAAGATCGAGGTCGCGGACCCGGACCACCTCGATCTGGAGGCGCTGCGGGCGGAGCTGGACGCCCTCGCCGCCGCGCCGCCCGTCGTTTCGCCCGACTGACATGAGTCGCCGCCTCGCGCGGTATCTTGAGGGGTCTCCGAGATGGCGTTCCTCATCACCACCCGCGTGGGCCTCGACCGCTTCCCCGATCTGGAGGCCCTCCTCGGCGTCCTCCGGCCCGTGGTCGGGCGCACGCTCCGGGTGGACGCCGAGACCGAGGCCGCCGCGCGTCGGGGCCGCGTCGAGTCGTCGTGGTGCCCGTGGCCACGCACGACCGTGGGGCTCTACGTGCCCGGCGCGACCACCCGGGGGGCGGACATCGGGCTGGCGCGCTCGGGCCCCGGCATCGAGGTGAAGGTGGTGCACCCCGTCCTCGGCACGTGGACGGACTGGCGCATCGCGATCGAGGCCGCGGCCGTGATCGCCGAGCGAGCCGACGCCCCCGTGCGCCTGGAGTCCGGCGACGCCGTCACCCCCCAGGATCTGCGCCGTCGCTTCGTGGCCGACGACGCGCGCTGGCTCGCGGAGTGCTCGGCGGGCGCGGAGGCCGTGCGATCGTCCGTCACCAAGGGCCGGGTCGTGCGCCTGGGGGGCCCGGCGGGGATGGCCGCCATCGGCCCCCGGTCGTGGCAGCGATTGGACGTCGACCCCGAGGACGAGGCCCCCGCGGGGGAGCTGCTGGACCTCATCCAGCGCTCCGTCGAGGCCCGCGGCTTCGAGACCTACTACCCGGCGAACCTCCTCTGCCTCGACGGCCGGTCGGGGCGGGAGGTGATCGCCTCGCTGCTGGCGGCGGACGTGGCGACGATCCTTCGCGATCCCGAGTACATCCTCCTGGGGGACGACCTCGAAGACCGCTCCGGGCCCCACCTGTGGCTGCTGCGCCTGGAGGACCTGGACGACGCCCTCCCCCGCCGCGTGGTGTGGCTCGACGACCGCACCTGCGCCATCCCCCCGATCCGCCGGGACGAGTGGGGCGGGCTGCTGGAGCGCATGAGGCCGTGGCTGACCCCCGTGACCGACCTGCTGGACTCGGCGGCGGGGTTGCCCGGCGGGCCCCTGGAGGACTGGCGCTCGATGATCCCCCCCGAGGAGGCCCCGTCCCCCCCCGAGAGCGCCGACGGACCGGCCGACGACGAGGCCGATCCACCCCGATCCACCGCCCCCGCGCACCCTCGGCCCTGGTGGAAGTTCTGGTAGCTTCTTAGCCGATGTACACCGTCGCGAACCTCGGCCGCGTCTGCGACATGCTGGTCGAAGACGGCCTCATGCACTCGGGCCAGGTCAAAGACGTGATGGTCCGCTACTCCATCCAGGAGAAGCGGATCCTCATCCAGAGGCGCAACGAGCTCCGCAAGAAGCTCGGCCGCCGGCGGATCATCTACGACGTCGGCGAGATGGAGCTCATCGCGTCGTTCAAGTTCCCGATGCCGAAGCGCGACGAGGAGCTCACCGAGCAGATCATCACCGAGTGCGTGGCGCGGCACATGTCGCTGCCCTTCAAGCTGCTCGACCCCCTGCAGCTCGACTACCAGCTGGTCACGTCCACGTTCCAGGGGGCGTTCGCCGAGCGGCACGTCGTGATCCCCCTGGCGAAGCACGGCAAGAAGCTGACGATCGCCGTCGCGGACCCCTTCGACCGCCAGATGATCGAGAGCCTCAAGCACTTCACCGGCATGGGGATCGACGTGGTGCTGTCGCCGAAGTCGGACCTCATGCGCGTGATCGTCGAGTTCCACGGCTTCAAGAAGTCGGTGGACCTCGCCGCGGGCAACATCAGCGCGGAGCTGCAGGACCTCGGGAACCTCGAGGCCTTCAGCAAGATGAAGGCCGTCGACGAGATCGACGCGAGCGACAAGCCGATCGTCCAGGCGGTCTGGTTCCTCTTCAACTACGCCTTCGATCAGCACGCCTCGGACATCCACGTGGAGCCCAAGCGCGAGACGAGCGTGGTGCGCCTGCGCATCGACGGCGTGATGCACCGCATCCACGTCATGCCCAAGTCGGTGCATCGGGCGGTGATCTCGCGCGTGAAGACGCTCGCCCGCATGGACATCGCCGAGTCGCGACGGCCCCAGGACGGGCGCATCAAGACCAACTTCAAGGAAGACGAGATCGAGCTCCGCGTGTCGACGATCCCCACGGCGTTCGGCGAGAAGGTCGTCATCCGGATCTTCGACCCCGAGATCCTGCTGCAGGACGTCGCCGCCCTCGGGTTCTTCGCCCGCGAGCAGGAGCTGTACGAGTCGTTCGTCGGGCGCACCAACGGGCTCGTCCTCGTCACCGGGCCCACCGGCTCCGGCAAGACGACGACGCTGTACTCGACGCTGCAGTACCTGCACTCGCCGGGCGTGAACATCGTCACGATCGAGGACCCGATCGAGATGGTCCGCGAGGAGTTCAACCAGGTCGCCGTGCACACCCGGATCGGACTCACGTTCGGCCACGCCCTGCGCACCATCCTCCGGCAGGACCCGGACATCGTCATGGTGGGCGAGATCCGGGACGAGGAGACGGCCGAGAACGCCGTGCAGGCCGCGCTCACCGGCCACCTCGTGCTGTCCACGCTGCACACCAACGACACCGCCACGTCCGTCACGCGGCTGCTCGACCTGAACGTCCTGCCGTTCCTGCTGTCGTCGGTGGTGGTGGGCGTGATCGCGCAGCGCCTCGTGCGTCGGATCTGCCAGAACTGCCGCCTCGAGACGTTCCTCACCCACGACCAGGCGCTCGCGCTGCGCATCCACGGCGCCGAGGGCCGTCGCCTCAAGGTCTCCTACGGGGCCGGGTGCCCCAAGTGTCGGGGCACGGGGTACCAGGGCCGGACGGGCGTGTTCGAGGTGATGCCGGTCAACCGGCGCATCCGGGAGCTGATCATGGAGTCCGCGAGCGCCGACGTGATCAAGCGCGAGGCGCTGAGCGAGGGGATGATGACCATCCGCGATTACGCCATCAAGAAGATGGCGATGGGCCTCACCTCCTACGAAGAGGTCCTCCGAGTCACGACCGAGTAGCCGGTGGCGAAGAAGAAGAAGTACGTCGTGGTGCAGGACGGCATGCAGACGCGCCTGACCCAGAAGGCGCTGTCGCGGCGCATCCGCATGGAGTGGTACGACGGCCACGAGCTGTTCCGCCTCGTGCACGAACCCGAGAGCGCGCTGCGGCCGCTGCACACCCACGAGCTGTACCAGACGATCCACCAGCTCACCCCGGAGGAGGCCGCCGGACACGTGCAGCTCAACACCGCGCGGGGCTTCGCGTGGCACGCGGCCGTGTTCCTCGGCGTGATGATCTTCCTGGGCAACCCGTCCTGGGGGATCTTCTGGCTCATCGCCCTGCTCGCCCACGGGGCGAAGTCCCTGGGCGCCCTGCAGAAGGTGTTCGCGGACGGCCTCCCCAAGGGGATCGCCCGGCTGTCCGGCTCCGAGAAGCTCGCCCTGCCGACCCTCGCCCCCACGCCCACCGGCGCGGACGAGCCCGAGGACGACGAGTCGCCCCGCGATGAGCTGGAGCAGCAGCTCGCCGACGAGTGGGCGCGCCTCGACGATCTGGGGGAGAAGCTGGACGCCGAAGGCAAGGCGCACGTCGAGTCCTCGCGCGACTCCCTCGACGAGATCCTCGACCACCGCGCCCAGGTGCGCGAACACCTCGCGGGCGAAGACGCGGACGCGCTCGACGCGGAGGCCGCCGAGCTCGAAGCCGAGGCGGCGGCGGCCCCCGACACGCGCACCCGGGAGGTGCTGGAGCAGGCGATCGCGGCCATCGCGGCGCGGCGGGCGGCCGTGACCGAGCTCGCCGCGGCGAACGTGCGCCTCACTGCCCGGGCGCGAGCGACGCTCCATCAGCTCAAGTCGATCCGCATGAGCCTCGTCTCTGCGGGTCCCGAGGAGAGCGGACGGACCGCCTTGGGGACCCTCACGGACGAGCTCCGCGAGGAGGCTCGATCCGCCGCCGAGCTGGAAGAGGCCCTCGCGGGCGGACGCGTCGACGGGGCCCAGGTCGCCGCCGGAGCGGCCCGATCCGGAAGGAAGGAATCGACATGACCCGCCGCACGACTCGGCTCGCCCTCGCGGCGATCACCGTCTCCCTGATCGCCGCCTGTCCCACCCGCGGCGGAGGCGGGCGCGGGGGCGCAGACGACGACGACGCGGGCGACGACGACGACTCGGCCGCGGACGACGACGACGCAGTGGACGACGACGACGCAGTGGACGACGACGACGCAGTGGACGACGACGACGCAGTGGACGACGACGACGCGGTGGACGACGACGACGCGGTGGACGACGACGACGCGGTCGCGCCCGGCTGGCCCGCGTACGGCGACGTCGTCATCACGGAGGTCCTCGCGGACTCGGGCGTCCTGTCCGGCAACCAGGGCGAGTGGTTCGAGCTCTACAACGCCTCGGGCGTCACCTGGGACCTGTCCGGCATGGAGCTGGCCGACAACGGCAGCGACAGCGTGATCATCTCCCCCACGGCCCCTCTCCTGGTGACGGCGGGCAGCTACGTCGTGATCGCGAACAGCATGCTGTCCGCCGAGAACGGCGGGGTGAACGCGGCCTGGGGGTGGAGCAACTTCCTGCTCGCCAACGGCGAGGACGAGATCGTCATCCGGCCCCCGGGCGGGACCGCGGTGATCGAGCTGCTCTACAACCAGGGCGGCGTGCCCTGGCCGGACAGCGAGGGGAACGCGAGCCAGCTCGACGCCGTCTTCGGGGCGCCCACCCCCGCCCTCTCCGAGGACCTGGGGAACTGGTGCACGCCGAGCACCGCGACGTCGTTCGGGCTCGGCGATCGCGGCACCCCGGGCGGCCCCAACATCCCCTGCCCGGTCTAGTGACCGACATCCGCCCCGCGTCCACCATCCTCCTCCTGCGCGACGTAGACCCCGAGCGGCCCGGCTTCGAGGTGTTCATGATCGAGCGCAGCAAGGAGTCCCGCTTCATGGGCGGCGCGTACGTGTTCCCGGGGGGCCGCGTGGAGGAGGACGACGCGACCCACTTCCCGGACGTGACGGCGGAGGCCGCGGCCGCGCTGTTCCCCGACGACGTGGACGGGGACGCCGCCCTCGCCTACCTGGGCGCGGCGCGCCGGGAGCTCGCCGAGGAGGCCCTCGTGGACCTTCCGGACGGCACCCGGGTGTTGCCCTTCGCGCACTGGATCACGCCGCCGGTGGAGACGCGTCGGTTCGACACCTGGTTCTTCGTCGCGGTGCTGCCCGCGGGGCTCGAACCGGGCCACGACGATCACGAGGCGGTGGCGTCGCGCTGGGTGGATCCCCGCGCCGCGATCGATGGCGACGGGAGGCCGTGTCTGCCCCTGCCTCCGCCCACCTATCACTCCCTGTGGGACCTCGCGCGCTTCGATCACGCCGCGGACGTCCTGGACGACGCCGCCGGCCGCGCGCTCCCGGCCTGCACGCCGACCCTCGAGCTCCTCGACGATCGCCCCACCATCGTGCTCCCCGGCGATCCGCTGCACCCCGCGGACCCGCCGATGCACGGCCCCACGCGGCTCCACCTCGGCCACGAAGGCGCGTGGTGGGCGGTCGCGAACTCGAGCATGCCGCCGGCCTGAATCGCCTCGCGCGCCTCAAGTTCGGAGCCGCGCCGTCGATGGACTGGTCCATGAGGAGCCTGGACCCGATTCAACTCGAGAAGGCGGTGCTCGACCTGCTCTGGTCGCGCGAGGTCGTCCCTGCGTCCAGGTGGCGCGCCCTGGGCCCGCCCGGCCTCACGAAGCTGTACGCGCTCGCCGTGAGCCCCTCGGAGTCCCCCCAGGCGGACCGCATCCGCGGCTCCGCCCTGGCCACGCTCGGACGCCTCGGCGCCTTGAGCCGAATCCACGCCATGTTCGACGCGCTCGCCGAGCCGGACGTCACCCCCGTCGTGCGCTGCGGGGCCATCGAAGGACTCGGCTTGCTTCGACACCCGCGGGCCCTGGCGGTGCTCCAGTCCCAGGCCTTCCACGCCGACCACCGGGTGCGCCTCTACGCGTGCGAAGCCCTCGGCCGGGTCGGCACCGCGGGCGCGCGCCGGGTCCTCGCGGACATCTCCATGCGCGATCCCCACGACCAGGTGCGACGCGCCGCGAGCGCGGAGGTGGAGGTCATCGACGGCCCCACCCCGATCCGCCTCGTGCGCACGGCCTAGGAGCCTGGAGCGCGTAGACGAGTGCCGATGCGCAGCCAGTGATCGACGGTGGGAACTGTTCGTGATCTGCTTGGCGCACGGCACGCAAGCGCTACCGCTCCTGGACGCCCAATCAGAGCTTCCTGTTTCCGCCGTCTCCGAAGGACTGGCTCCCGGACGACCATCTCGTCGACTTCGTGCTGGAGCTGGTCGAGGTCCTCGATCTCGGCGCGATCGAGGGGGTGATCCAGGCCAAGGACCCGCGGGGCGAGCGGCCGTACCACGCCGCGATGATGGTTGCGCTGCTGGTCTACGGTCACAGCACGGGGGTCTACTCCTCGCGACGACTCTCCGGGCCGTTCATGAGCAGGTGGCGTTCCGCGTGCTGACCGGAGGGCAGGCACCCCACTTCAAGCGGATCTCGGCCTCCCGCCGGCTCCACCTGACTGCGCTCCAGGGGCTGTTCCAGCAGGTCTTGCACCTGTGCATGGAGTCGGGCAGTCGGGTCTGGTGAAATTGGGCCACATCGCTCTGGACGGCGCGAAGGTCCAGGCCGATGCGCGAGCACCCGGCTACCGGAGGCGCGATCTACAGGCGCCGGAAGTGCACGGTCGAGCCGGTCTTCGGTCAGGCCGAAGAGGCGCGCGGCTTCCGCCGATTCCGCGGCTGGCAGAAGAGCCCAAGCGGCGTCGGCCACGCGGTCGAGCGGCAGCGCCGCGGCTCCCTTGAGCGTGCCTGCGAGCAGCCCGTCGGGCCCCATCGCGAGCGAGTACGGGGTGCAGGCCCTTGTCCGACCTTCGATGCACGGACCAGGCCGTTTCGGCCCGCGAAGGCGCCGCTGGGCCGACTCTTCCGGAGAGAATCAGAGAGGCTCGGCTACCAATTCCAGGGAGAACTCGGGAGTACTGAACGAGTCGTTTGGCAGACGGAACTCTCCCTCGGGGATCCCGCTTCTAAGGTCTATCGTCACGTCGATCCGCAAAGGGTCGTCGCCAACATCGCCAGACGGCTCCATGCACCAGCCCGAGTCCACACGCCAGCGGTCCTCGCCAATGTCGGCGACGAAGGCCGACTGCGGGGTAGTCCACGGCGGCTCACCACAGAGTGTTCCTGTCCCGACGTTTCGAACAAAGATCCCTCGCACGCTCGGGCCCTCTTGGCTTACCGGCCCAAGGTCGATTCTCTCCCCGGTCCCCTCAAGCAGCGTCCCATCTTCCAACGTGACTGCAATGTCGCCGACGCGACCATTCGAGCCGGCTGGGTTCGGATACGGGTCCTGGGGCGGAGAGTTGCAACCCTGTAGGCCGAGGGCCGCAACCATGAACACGAACTGTCTTGTCACCCGGCCTGCGCCCTCGGGCCCGTAGCTGGCCCGCAGGCCTCAATCACCGGGAACGACGTCTGTTCTCCTCGATTGACGACAGCACAGCAGCGCCGCAGGGCCAAGTAGCCGTAGGGCTCTCCGAAGACCGCAGTTTCAACGACTTCGGCCGCTATCAGAGTTACGAGGGCGTGACCGCTGACGCTGTGTTCCGGCCTACTGGGGCGAGCAATCAGCCGCGGGTCGATATCCATCTCACAGGTCTCGTCCTCGTGGTTCAGCCCCGGAAAGAAGATGAAGAATGCGCAGTGAAGCATCTCGTGCAGGACCGTCTCCAAAAACTGAAGGACGTCGGCGAGGGGACTGAGCCCGATAGGAAAGAAGCCACTCGCGGCGAACGGGAAGGCTGTCAGCGGCGACGCTACATCGGCCAAGTACCGTCGTTGGAGACTGGGCACTACGCGAATAGTTGCCGCAAGATCGATGTTCCAGCGAGAGAAGAGATGCGGCTCCCCGTCGTCCCCGGGCACCGCGCTCGCCCAAACCTCCGCGTTGAGGGCGATCAAGTATCCGGCGTCGGAATCGGACCGCGCAAGCCCGGTCGCGAGGCCGAGCGATGACATGAGATCAACGTACTCGCTCCCATACGAACTAGCGGGTCTCGTCAAGTCGACCGTCGATCCGGCGGCGCCCCCCCGAAGCACGAAGTGGTCCTTGTCCACGACAATGAACGCAACCTTCGTTCTGCCGCGAGCCACCCAGCGAAGTTGACCCCCGATGCTCGTGACGTCCGAGCCGACCTGGATTGAGTACTTCCCGTAGATAGGAAAGGTCAGGCGCGCGAAGTCGATCGCGAGCATTAGGTCCCTCCGGCGCCCGACATCGAACCCGTGGAGTCGTCCCGTTCGACGGATTCGATGCCCGCGATACCTCACCCAATTGTCGGACAGCTCAGGACACCGCTCAGGGCGACCGAAGAGCCACCAACGTGAGATGAAGCGCCGCCACAGGAGAGTTCTCTGCGCGCGCCCGGCACCTGGAAAGGCCGGGTTCTCGTCGTCGGGCACGTCATCCGTTGGGTATGGCTCGTTCATGAACCCGTTTCGCCCGTAGTCGACCCCAAACTGGATCCTATCGGCGTAGGTCACGGGGCCTCCGCCGATGTCGGCAAGGACCAGTTGATCTTGTGAGGCAACAGCGAGGGGCGATTCCAGTGGGGCGCAAGGAGGACGACCCAAGTCGAAGAGGTCCAGCCTCACCGGTTTCGCGATGCCGCGAGGATTTGTGGCGTTGGCCCGGAGGGCGCCGGCGACCACCGCCTCCGGCGCCGTCGAGGATGAGAGCAGGTCTTGCCCAGCCAGCCCGACCTCCGGTGGGCGACTGACTATCCGGACCCGCGTCTCCTCCTTCAGGCCCACTCCTCCAGGGATGAGCCATGGAAGGGCGCGATACACGCTCCTGGCGTGTTCGTCCATCGGGGCCGGAGCATGCGTCCCGCAGCCGCATCCGAGGTTTGCGTTAGGCACGCTTGGGCACGCTTAGAAGGGCTTGAATACGGCGTAGACCGAGACCGTGGCGGTCTTCTGGTTGCCGCCACCAGTGGAGTCCTCTTCGATCTCAATCGTGAATCGGACCTTGCTGCCGAACACGGTCGAGCCGTTGTTCCCGGTGAGGACGCCCACGGTGACGTCGTCGCCGGAGTCGATCATCGCCGTGGACTCCATCTTCCAGTTCTCGCCGTCCACGCCGTGACCCCAATAGCCGCTGATCTTCGAGTTCGTATCCACCTCGTGGACCACGATGTAGAGCAGGATGGTCTTCGCGTTGAGGGCGGCGGCGATGGGATCGCTGACCCACTTGCTGGAGCTGCCGTCGCCTAGCGAGCGAATCTGGACCTGTTCGAGGAGCTTGTCGACTTGCATGGTTCTGCCCTCTCGGTCGAACCCGGCGCAGTTCCTCACCGCGCCGGACCTCGGCCTTCTTGATGCTCGTCGACTTCGAGAGTCCCTCCCCCGGCCGCGACGAAGCGGTTGAAGCCCCAGAGGACCATGCCTCCCCCCCCCCCCCCCTCGGGCATTGACGTGCCCGGGCCGGCCCCTGCGAAAGGTGCGCTCCCCCGCGGAATCCCACCGGGACCCCGCCTCCCCCCCCCCCCCCGCTCGGGCATTGACGTGCCCGGGCCGGACCCTGCGAAAGGTGCGCTTCGCCGCGGAATCACATCGGGATCCCGCATGTATCGTGCGCGGCGTGTGGAGTCCAAGGACCCGATCCCTCGCCGGTCTCGGCGCGATCGTGCTCGTCGCCTGGGGGACTGCCTGCGGCGGTCCGGGCGAGGCCCCACCTCCTCCCGTGGAGGCTGCTTCCCACTTGCGGGGACCGACCAAGGTCACTGGAGAGTGGTCGCTCGTCTGCACGGCCCACACGTCCTGAAGCTCTTCAGGGGAGGAGCAGCCCTCGTCCCTGCCTGAACGCAGGGAGAGCCGGTCCGACGATCACTTCGCTCGTCTACGCGCTCCAGGCTCCTAGGGTCGGCGAACGGCTACTCGGGCTTCGCCTCGGGCTTCGCGGGCGGCTCGCCCCCCACCAGCTTCCAGAACCGCTCGTGCTCGTGCAGCGAGTTCAGGTCCGTGTCCAGGCGCGCGAAGTCGAGGGACGTGAAGCCCAACTCGATCGACTGCTCCAGCATGTGCAGCGCCTGGTCCGTCTTGTCGTGCAGGGCGTAGAGGCACGCGAGGTTGTAGTGGCCGGTGGGATCGTCGGGCTCGAGCTTCAACAGCTCCTCGAGGCCCGACATGGCCGTCGCCAGGTCGCCCGCGCGGTAGGCGTCGAGCACCGACTCGTTGAGGTCGTCGGCCCGCTTCCACAGCGCAAGCTCGGTGTCCGTGGGCGGCTCCCAGCGGCGCATGCGGGCGGCCGGCAGCTTCGCGAACGGGACCCCGGGCGTGGACTGGTACCAGTAGGCCACGGCGGCGAGGCGGTCCTTCCGCTCGTTGTCCACCCCGTGCTCCAGGGAGACGGAGATCGACTGCTTGAACTCCACCGGATCCTTCACGTGGAAGCGGTACGCGCTCGAGCGCGCCTTCACGCGGTTCCCCTCGTCGAGGGTGCATCCCTGGTAGGGCCCGTGTGCCACGGCCACGCCGAAGACGCCGCCGAAGTACTCGAACAGGCTCGGGGCTCCGGGGCTCGCCTTGGGGTCGCCGTCGACCTGCACGAGGAGCCGGCCGTCGCCCCAAGGGCCCGGCTCGGCGTTCTGGGCCGACACGCTGAGGCCCACGTAGCGACCCGCGCCGGACGCGCGCAGCACCTCGAGCGGGGCGCCGGCCTCGGGGGGATCTCCCTGGGTGTACTGGGCGTGGAAGTAGCCGCTGTTCGGGGGCAGGGCCTCGACCCGGCGGTAGTCGATCTCCCAGGCGATGTGGCGGGTGTCGGTGCTGCCGTCGTTGGAGAGCGTGACCCGGGCCGACCGGGCGAAGGGCATCTTCCAGAAGCTCGTCATGGCGCGACCGCTGGACGTCACGGTGATGGGCAGCGACTGCATGCGCTGGTCGGCCGCCCCCGGGCCGACGGCGAAGAAGTCCCCGAGGGGCGCTTCGATCGAGGGGGCCCTGCCGCCGTCCCAGGTGATGCGGAGGACGATGTCCCGGGACGCCGTCTTCGAGCCGTCCACCACGATCCAGATGCGGTCGATGATCCCCGGTCCGGCGAGCTCTCCGAGCACCAGCGACTCGCCGCCCTCGAGCACGGCGGCGTGGGTCATGTCCGACGACGTGACCCGCGCGAACGTCCCGGGGGAAGGCACGGTGAGCGCGCCGAGGTCACCGGCCGGGGGCGGGGGCGGCGTCGGCTTCTTCTTCTTCTTCGCGGCGGCGGACGCCGGGACCAGCAGCAGGATCGCGAACAGGAGGAGGAGACGGGGACGCAGCATGGACACTCCAGGGGGGTCCATCAGGGTATCAATTGGGCGTGCCTCAGTGCAGCAGCGGCTCGTCGTCTTCGTCCGGGGGCGGGTGCGCCGGCTGGATCGATCTCACCCCGAAGATGGCGGCCGAGAGCTCGGCCGACGGAGGGGGCGGCGGCGGCTCGCGCGGCACGCCGTCCATGATCACGCTGCGGACCCTCACCGGCGCGGGCTCGCCCGTGCCCATCGCCTCGATCCGGCGCTTCACCGACCGACGCTTGCGGAACGCCGCGACCCCGAAGATGGCCGACGCGATGCCCCACAGGAACCCCGACCCGCCGACCACCGGCAGGAACGCGTGCCAGAAGCTGATCCGGCGGGACCATGCGCCCTCCAGGTCCGCCAGGTTCGATCCCGTGAGCTCCTCGATCGTCTCTTCGAGCGGTTCCCCCGCCGCGAGCTCGGCGATGAGGCGGGGGAGGACGTCGTCCCCGAGGTCGCTCAGGTAGGCGGTGAAGTCCACGGACTGCGCGTAGGCCAGCGACGCGCGCCGCGACGCCCGGGGCCAGCCCTCGGTGAGGGACTCCAGGGACAGCAGGCCGCCCGCCAACGCCGCGCGGGTGAGCTCCATCTGCTCCGCAGGCCGGAACTCCCGGGCCAGCAGGCGCGCGAGCCCCTCGTTCAGCCAACGCGGGGGCTGCCCCGAGCGGAACGACCGCCCCAGCAGCACGTGCACCAGCTCGTGCACGTAGACCTGATCGATGGGGTCCTGTCCGGTCCGCGGCATGCGGGTGCGCAGATACACCTCGGCGCGGGAGGCGTACGCCGTGCCCGCGGCCCACACCGGGGGCGTGCCGGGCTGCGCCGCGGCGAAGATCTCGAACGTGGGCGCGAGCACGACGTCGATGTGCGCGGGGATCGGCAGGCCCGCGGTGCGGTCGATGTCCCGCACACGCAGCGGCGTCTGCTCCGCCAGCGCCTCGGCGATCCCGCGGTCCTGGGAACGGAAGTGGAAGGTCACCGGGGCCTCGCGCAGCGACTCCCAGCCCGCCCCGGTCGGGGCCGCCGCGGAGGCCGGTCCGGGGAGCAGGAGGGCGAGCGCGAGGGCGCACGCCGCGAGGAGGGGGAGAGACCGCAAGGTCCACCTACCCTGGGTCGACAACGGGCGGCGTCAAGGACCGTTTCGGATCATCATCTCGGTGTCGCCCACGGTCCGGACCGTCCGGTAGTTCTCCATGAGGTAGGTGTGCACCTTCGGGGCCGCGGCCCGCAGTCGGCGGCCCGGACCCTCGATCGTGTCGTCGATGTAGACGGCGACGGGGGGCGGATTCGCCTCGAGCCGCGCGAGGTACCGGTCCTCCCGGGCGCGGTCGTCCGCGTAGTAGATGAGGCCCACGTGGCCGGTCACGTCCTCACGCCCGCTCAGCCCGTACAGGAGCGGCTGGTTGGTGGGGACCCAGAGCGGGCCGGGCGGGGCCCTCTTGAGCCACCGCAGGATGCGCTCGAGCTGCAGGTGCTCGCCCTGGTTCAGGCGGACGGAACCCATCTCCGTCTCCAGCACCTCGGTGCGCGCCTCGGGGATCGTGAATGAGCCGGTGTACACCGATCCGCGGTGGTCCTGGAGCGTCGCGCCGAGCACGAGGGCGGGCAGCAGCGAGGCGAAGACGAGGGCCACCACCGTGCGGCCGGGGCCTCGCTGGGCCTCGAGGAGGCGCGCGCTGACCAGCGACCAGGCGACGAACACGAGCGGCAGCGTCTGGAGCAGGTGCCCGAACTCGGGCTTCATCCGGATCTGGTTGCAGGTGGCGATCCCGAAGAGGAGCACGACGCCGAGCTTCGAGCGCCGGCCGCTGGGGGACAGGCCCAGCACCGCGAACAGACCCACGTACACCGGCAGCGGCGACCACATGAGCCAGTCGCCCAGGCCCGCGCCCCCGAGGAGCGTCCCGAGGCCGGGCATGACCGGGTGCCGGATGCGGTTGTTCTTCGCCACGTCGTCGACGATCTGGTCGGCCACCGCCGACACCGCCTCCACTCCCCCCATCGCGAGGATGGCGGCCGCGAACGCCGCCACGGTGAGGAGCAGAGAGCCCCACACGAGCACGATCTGTCCGCTGCGCTTCGGCACCGGCCAGGCGGCGATGAAGAAGATCACCGCCCCGAAGGCGCCAAGGTCCATGCGGAACGTCGCGACGCAGGCGAGGAGCGCGCCGAACCCCAGCGCCCGGCGCGGCGTCGGGTGCTCCAGCCAGCGGACGAGCCCGAGGGCCAGCGCCAAGGCGCCGAGGACGTAGAAGCCCTTGTGCAGGGGCCCCGGCAGGAGGATCAGCGCGATGGGGGCCACCCAGGCGAGGGCGCGAGCCCGCGCGGGCAGGACCGCGCGTCCCAGCTCGAACGCGCAGGCCGTGATGCCGATCCGCAGGAGCAGGAAGACCACCCACATGGCGGTGAGGGAGGCGCCGAACGTGCCGAACAGGGCCGCCATCAGCAGGTAGCGGCCGGGGCCGTACGCGTTGACCGTGTAGTCGAGGCCGGGGACCGCGAAGTCCAGGATCTGCTGGGCGAAGAAGACCACCTCGCCGTGGTCCCAGAGCATCAACCCCGACCCCAGCTGGGGGGTGATCACCAGGACCGTCGCCAGCGCGAGACCGACGTGCGCGCCGATCCGCGGGAGGTCCGGCCCCCGACTCACGGGCCGGGCCTCACCGGCCGGCCCCGCCGTGCCACTCCTGCACCGAGCGCACCCGGAAGTCCTGGTCGGAGAGGGCGCGGATGCCGTGCACCGCCGCGACCGCCGCCGCCCGGGTGGTGATGCAGGGGATGTTGAACTCGAGGGCCGCCATGCGGATCGCCCGCTCGTCGTAGTGGCTGTCGAGCCCCAGCGGCGTGTTGATGATCAGGTCGATCTCGGCGTTCTTCACGTAGTCCACGATGTTCGGGCGCCCCTCGTTCACCTTGTATACCGCCTGGCAGGGCACCCCCGCCTCCTCGAGCGCCGCGGCCGTGCCGCGGGTGGCGATCAGGTGGAACTTGAGCTCGACGAGCTCCTTGGCGATGGGGAGCAGCTCGACCTTGTCGACGTCCGCCAGGCTCAGGAACACCGTCCCCGTCACCGGGACCTTCTCGCCCGCCGCCATGGTGGCCTTCGCGAAGGCCTGCCCGAAGGTGCTCGCGATGCCCATCACCTCGCCCGTCGACTTCATCTCGGGGCCGAGGGTCGGGTCGCTCCCCGCCAGCTTGCGGAAGGGCAGCACGACCTTCTTGACCGACACCATGTCCGGGACCCGCTCCGCGGTGAAGTCGAGGCCGACGAGCGTCTCGCCCGTCATCAGCCGCGCCGCGTACTTGGCGAGGGGGACGCCGATCGCCTTGCTCACGAACGGGACGGTGCGCGACGCCCGCGGGTTGACCTCGAGCGTGTAGACGAGGTCCTCGTGGATCGCGAACTGCACGTTCATCAGGCCGACCACGCCGAGCCCGGCGGCGAACTTCTTGGCGACCCGGCGCATCTCGTCGAGCAGCGGGTCCGCGAGGCCGAGGGCGGGGAGCACGCAGGAGCTGTCGCCGCTGTGGATCCCGGCCTTCTCGATGTGACGCATGATCCCCGCGATGACGACCCCGCCCTCCGCGTCCGCGAGGCAGTCCACGTCCACCTCGATCGCGTTCTCGAGGTACTTGTCGATGAGCACCGGGTTCTCCGGGGCCGACCGGAGCGCGTTGCCCACGTAGGAGCGGAGCCGGTCCTCGTTGTAGACGACCGCCATGCCCTGCCCGCCGAGCACGTAGCTCGGGCGCACCAGCACCGGGTAGCCGAGCCCCGCCGCCTTCTCCGCCGCCACGTCCTCGGACAGCGCCGTCCCGCCCGCGGGCACTCGAGCGTCGATCTCGGCGGCGAGCTCGAGGAACTCGTCCCGGTCCTCGGAGCGGTGGATGTCCGACGGCGACGTCCCCAGGATCGGCACCCCCGCCTCCTCGAGGCGCAGCGCCAGCTTCAGGGGGGTCTGGCCCCCGAACTGCACGATCACGCCGTGGGGCTTCTCGTGGTCGAGGATCTCCATCACGGACTCGAACGTGAGGGGCTCGAAGTAGAGCCGGTCCACGATGTCGTAGTCGGTCGAGACCGTCTCGGGGTTCAGGTTGATCATCACCGTCTCGTACCCCGCGTCGCGCAGGGCCATGACGCCGTGCACGCAGCAGTAGTCGAACTCGATGCCCTGGCCGATGCGGTTGGGCCCGCTCCCCAGGATGACGACGGTCTTCGCCCCCTCCGCCGCGCGACGGGCCTCGTTCTCCTCGGACTCGTACGTGGAGTAGTAGTAGGGCGTCTCCGCCTCGAACTCGGCGGCGCAGGTGTCGACGGCCTTGAACACGGGCCGGACCCCCGACTTCACCCGACGCGCCCGGACCTTCTCCTCGGTCGACCGCAGCAGGAACGCGAGCTGGACGTCGGTGAACCCGTCCCGCTTGGCGCCGCGCAGGGCCCGGTCCGTCAGCTTCGCGAGCGAGCCCACCGCGCGGAGGGACTCCTCGCGCTCGACGATCCGCTGGATCTGCGCCAGAAACCAGGGGTCGATGCCGGTGTGCTCGCGCAGCTCGGGCACCGTCATGCCGAGGCGCAGCGCGTGACGCAGGAAGAAGATGTTGTCCGACTGGGGACGACGCAGGCGGCGGCGCACGGCCTGGAGCAGCGCCGCGCGCTCCTCGGGCTCGCGGGTGCCGTCGACGTCGATCATGTCCTTGCCGTCGGCGCCGAGCCCGGACCGCCCCTGTTCGAGGGACGCGAGGCCCTTCTGCAGCGACTCGCGGAACGTGCGTCCGATGGCCATCACCTCGCCCACGGACTTCATGGACGTGCCGAGCGTGGTCTCCGCGCCCGGAAACTTCTCGAAGGCCCAGCGCGGGATCTTCGTGACCACGTAGTCGATCGTCGGCTCGAAGGCGGCGGGCGTCTTCTTCGTGATGCTGTTGGGGATCTCGTCCAGGCGGTACCCGACCGCCAGCTTCGCGGCGAAGTACGCGATCGGGAAGCCCGTCGCCTTGCTCGCGAGGGCCGAGCTGCGGCTCACCCGGGGGTTCATCTCGATGACGACCAGCCGACCCGTCTTCGGGTTCACCCCGAACTGGATGTTGGACCCGCCCGAGTCGACGCCGATCGCGCGGATGATGCGCAGCGAGGCGTCGCGCATCTCCTGGTACTCGACGTCCGAGAGCGTCTGGGCGGGGGCGACCGTGATCGAGTCCCCCGTGTGGATGCCCATGGGATCGATGTTCTCGATGCTGCACACGATCACGACGTTGTCGTGGAGGTCGCGCATGACCTCGAGCTCGTACTCCTTCCACCCGAGGATCGACTCCTCGACGAGCACCTCCGTGGTCGGCGACGCGCGCAGGCCGTTCTCGACGATCGCGCGGAACTCTTCGCGGTTGTAGGCGGTGCCGCCGCCGGTGCCGCCGAGCGTGTACGACGGCCGGATGATCGCCGGGAACTTGGTGTGCTCGACGATCTCGAGCGCCTCGTCCATGGAGTGGGCGAACCCGCCGCGCGGGAGGTCGAGCCCGATCTCCAGCATCAGCGCGTGGAACGCCTGCCGGTCCTCCGCCTTGCGGATCGCCTCGGTGTTCGCGCCGATCAGCTCCACCCGGTACTTCTCGAGGACCCCCCGCTCGGCCAGCTGCATCGTGGTGTTGAGGGCCGTCTGGCCGCCCATCGTGGGGAGCAGGGCGTCGGGACGCTCGCGAGAGATCACCTTCTCCACGGCCTCGGGCGTGATCGGCTCGATGTAGGTGGCGTCGGCCAGGCCCGGGTCGGTCATGACCGTAGCGGGGTTGCTGTTCACGAGGATGACGCGGTAGCCGTCCTCCCGCAGCGCCTTGCAGGCCTGGGTGCCGGAATAGTCGAACTCGCAGGCCTGACCGATGACGATCGGGCCGGAGCCGATGATGAGGATGGACTTGATGTCGTCGCGACGGGGCAAGGCGATCTCCCGCGAAGAGGGGCCGTCGGCCCGACCGGACCGGCGTCGCGGGCGGGTGATAGCCCGGCATCGGGGGGGGCGCAAGGTGCAGAGCTGCTGGGCTATGGTGGAGGGCGGTCGATCGAGTGCCGGGCTTCCACGGGCGGGGGCTCGTAGGCGAGCGACCGATGATTTCCGGGGCGCATGGATACGACGACGAAGGAATGCGCGCGCACCGCTTGGCAGGACCTGCATCGCGCGGTGCGCGCCGCGACCCTCTATTCGCAGGGCCACGCCCGCGTCCGTGAGTTGATCGCGGGGCACTCCCGGATCGTCGCCGACGGCCTCCGCCTGGCCGAGCGCCTCGTCATCGACCTCGCCGAGGACGGCGCGTCCGTGGACGGCGAGCCCTTGTCGAGCTTCGCGGACGGTCCCGACGACCTCGCGGCCATGCTCTACATCGAAGGCATCCGGTGCGTGCAGTTCGGCCCCACCTACGACCAGGACGGCGCGACCCGGCTCGTCGACAACATCCGCCCCTACTTCCGCACCGAGAGCCCGCCCGAGCAGCCGCTGTCCGACAAGCTCCACTGGGAGCCGATCGAAGGGCTGACCCTGTCGATCGCGGACGTGGTGGACCGGAGCGACGCGGCCTTCGACGAGATGACCCACGGCGAGCACGCGTGGCACGCGCTGCTCCTGGAGGCGGACCCCCGGGCCCAGGAGACGCTGCCCCTGGAGGCCTTGCGCGCGAGCTGGGACTGCACGGGCGGGTCGATCCCGTGGCCCGCCCCCGTCGATCCCGAGGAGCTGGCGGACCTGGACCGCGAGGTGGACACGGCGGACACCAGCGGCGCCCCGATGTCGCGGGTGGGGATGATCCTCGCCGACGTCGCGGAGCTCTGGATCACCGATGAGCGGCTCGAGCGGATGTTCGCGTTGCTCCCCGATCAGGTGGACGATCTGCTGGCCGTGCACGCCCCCGGGGAGGCGGCGCGCCTGCTCGCGCCCCTCCGGCGATGGGGGGACGCCCTGGGCACGTCCGCCCGGGACTCGGCCGCGAAGACCCTGTTCCAGGGGCTGCAGGCGCGGCTCTTGGAGGACCGCCTCCTGGCGAGGCTCATGGACTCGATCCTCGCGCGCGCCGTGGAGCCCAGCAAGGCCGCGTCGTACTTCGCGGGGAGCGGCCCGGCGGGCCCGGCCCGGGTGCTGGAGTTCGCCGCCGCGACGCCCGACGGCCCGTATCGCGAGGCGATGGTCCGGGTGGCCATCAACGATCTGGGGGACGTGGCCCAGCGCCTGGAGGCGATCCTCGAGAAGGCGCCCGTGGGGCCCGCGCTCATCGCGTTCGACGTGCTCGCCGGGCTCCCCTCGTCGAAGATCGGGATGACGATGGCCCTGGGCGGCCTGGATCGGCCCGAGCCGGTCCTGCGCCAGCGGGCCACCAGCTACCTCATGCGGTACGACGAGGACGCCGTGGGCGACCGCATGATGCAGCTGCTCCTCGGGCCCAAGGAGATCCGCTCCCTCGCCCTGGTGTACTTCACCCGGCACCCGCGGCCGGGCGTCTTCGAGTGCCTCCGGGCGGTCGCCACGAACGCCCGCTTCGACGCGCTGCCCATCGAAGACCGGCTCGAGGTGACCCGCAGCGTCGGGTTCGTCGACCCCCCTCGCGCCACCGACCTCGCCCTCGCGGTCCTGGGTCCGCAGTGGGAGAGCGGCGACCTCAACCGCGCGGCGCCGTGGGTGATGTGTCTCGCCGCCGCGGGGGCCCAGGAGGCGTACAAGGCGCTCGTGACGCTCGATCGGCGCTCGGACGACTCGCTCGCGGACGTGGTGGCGGCGGCCTCGCGCACCTGGCAGCGCCGGTACAAGGCCGAGCGCACGGGGGAGGACACCGCCGAGCCGCCCGACGCCCCCGATCTGTCCACCATGCCGCCGCCCGGGGGCTACGAGCGCAACACGGTGCCCGGGGTCCGCAAGCCCGAGGCGAAGAGCCGCGGGACCGACGCCGTCGTGAAGCGAGCCCACGATCCCCTCGATCCGGTGGTCCTCACGGAGGCGCTGCTCGAAGACTCGTCGCTCGAGTTCCACATCGCCGAGGCCGACTGGGCCATCGACTCCACCCAGGAGTCCATCTACGAGATGGATCCCGACTCCGGGGGGTGGCGCAAGTGAGCTGGTCCCCGCCCGCGGGCTACGATCTCGAGACCCCCCGCGGCCGCGCCGGGGCCCTGCGTGGCCTCGTCCGTCGGGTGGCGGCGGTCCTCCGCACGGCGCAGGTGCACTACAGCGACAACCCCGCCCTCGCCGAGGCGACGGAGATTCTTCGCGGCCAGATGGAGCCGCTGATGAAGCTGCACGGCAGCCTCACGATCGAGGTCGCGCCCACCGGCATCGCCATCAACGACGACCCGTCCGCCATGGTCACGACCGGGGAGCGCCCCGAGCCGGACCTCCTCACGCCGCTGCTGCGTCGGCGCCGCTTCGCGGGGATCGAGTTCAGCCGGGTCCCCAGCCAGGCCGAGCTGCGGGCGTTCCTCGGCGTCTGGCGGTCGTGGCGGCCGGGCGCGCAGGACGACGCGTCCTTCAACGAGACCCTGCGCAAGGCGGGCGTGCGGTCCGTGAAGGTCGTGCTGCCCCGGCGCCACGCGCCCCGACCGCGGACCGAGGCGGGGCACTCGTACGACGACGTGCTGCACGCCTACTGCGCCCTCCTCGCGGTGGCCGAGCGCGCCACGGATCCGGGCACCACCGCGGACCCGAAGACCGAGCGAAAGACCGAGGCCGCGCTCCAGTCCATCGCGGACATGGTGATGGTCTGCCCGGATCTCCTGCTCCCCATGACCAGCCACCGAGACCCGGCCCGCTACGAGTCGGTCCACGCGGCCAACACCGCGGTGCTCGCCATGCTGCTCGGCCGCCGCGTGGGCCTCGGGGCGGAGGCGGTGCTCGACATCGGCCGGGGCGGCCTGAACGCGGACGTGGCGATGGCGCTCCTCGCCAACGACGCGCGGGACACCAGCGGCCCGATGGACCGAGAGACGATCGCCCGCGTGCTCTCCCACCCCGTCGAGGGGTTCCTCATGTCCCTGGGGCGCCGCCTGGACGCCCGAGGGCGGGCCCGCGCGATCGTCGCCTACGAGCACCACACGGGCGTGGACGGCGCGGGGTATCCGGGTCCGGCGCCGGGGGGCGGGCCCCACCTCTTCTCGCGGATCGTCGCCATCGCCGACGCCTTCGACGCCCTCGCTCACGACCGCGGGGACCGCGCGGGGCTGCCGCGACCGCTGGCGCTGGAGGCGCTCTACCAGGAGGCGGGCCGTCGCCTCGATCGTCGCCTCCTGCACGCCTTCTACGCGATGGTCGGGCGCTTCCCGCCGGGGTCGGTCGTCCGCCTGGACCAGGGCGAGATCGCGCTCGTGGCCGCCCCCCCGCCGGACCTCCGCCTCTTCGATCGGCCGACCCTGTTCCTGATCCGGGACCGCACCGGCGCCGCCTTGCGGACCCCCCGAAAGGTGGAGCTCGCGAAGCATCGCGGCGAGCGCGGCGGACGCATCACCTCGGTCTTGAACGACCGCCTCTTCCCCGAGCGCCTGGTCCCGATCCTGGTCTCCGCCGTGGGTATCTGATTCAGGGGGCGAAGGCGACCCGCACGTCGTCGCCGATGCCGAGCCCGTCCGGCAGCCGCGAGGGCAGCTTGAAGCCCACCTCCCGCCAGGTCGTGACGACTCCGTCGTCGTCCTCGATGGGCACGTCCACGCTCGAGACGCTCACGACCACGCCGGGGAGCAGGCGGTCGGCGGCCTCGACGTGGCGGGGCAGCTCGACCCAGACCTCTTCGTTGATCTCGAACTTCTTCGCGCGCACCGACGGGATCGTGACTCGGGCCACGTACGAGGCGGGGTCCACGACCTCGAAGGCCGCCTCCGGCACGCGGGTGTTCCAGGGCTCACCGACGCGCGCGTTCACGCGGACCACGAGGCCGTCCAGCGGGCTGGCCACGCGGCTCTTGTTGACCGCGTCCTCGAGGTTTCGGACGCGGGTGCGCAGCTCCGAAGCCACCGCCCGGGCGAGGGCGTCGTCGCTCGCCTTGGCCCGCGCGCGACGTCCGCTCGCGCCGCCCCGGTTCCGATACGTCGCGATGTCGATCGCGAGGTCTCGGGCGGCCTCCTCCCCCGCTCGCTTGGCCGCCCGCTGGACGGCGCCGCGGTCTCCGTCGGCCTTCTTCGCCTCGGTCTCGACCTGCTTCAGGCGCCGGCGAACCGCAGCCTCGAGATCGGGAGGGGGCGGGCCCCCGCCCTCCTGCGCGTGGGGCGCAGCGGCGCGGGCGCTTCGGTAGAGCTGCCGAGCCGTAGCCAGCTTCTCCTCGCGCTCCTCGGTCGCGAGTCGGCCCAGGGTCTGGCCGCGACGGACGAGATCGCCCTCGGCCACGAACACCTCGGAGACCATCCCCGGCACCTCGAACGAGATCCGCGACGTCTTCGTGGGCTCGACCATGCCGCGGGCCACCGTCCAGCCCTCCGGCACGCCGGGGATGGGGCCCGCCCCGAAGGGCTCGGCGTCGCGCATGGAGATGAAGGGATCGAAGGGCGCCGCGGGCGGGGGAGGCTCTTCGCCGCAGCCGCCGAGCCCCCCCACGAGCAGCCCCGCCGCGAGGAGGCCCGCGGGGACCGAGGACCTCATCGGAAGGTGCCGCCGATGCGGAACGAGGGCATGCCCACCGGGCGGCCGCCCGGGCCGCCGACGACCACCGCCCCGACGCTCATGGTCCAGCGCCGACCGTCGATCCGGAAGGCGAGGCGACCGTAGGGAGTGCCGCGTCGGTTCTCACCCATCAGCGGCGCCACGAGCCGACCGTCCGTGATCGCCCAGGCGCCCGAGCCGAACAGGCCCAGGAAGCCGACGCCGAGCTCCGGCCCGACGAGCAGGGGCACCGGCGTGAACACGGCCTCCACCGCCAGCCCGCCGACGCCCAGGGCGTCGCCGTTGTGCGCCCAGGCCGCCACCCCGGCCGAGCCGACGAAGCCCAGGACCCAGTGCGGTCGGCCCTCGATCCAGATCCCGCCGCCGCCGATGGGGGCGAACGCCGCCACGCCCACGCCGCCGCGGTTCTTCGCGCGGGGGTTCCAGTCCTTGGGCGGCTTCTCAGCCTTCGGCCGCGGCGCCGCCTCGGCGGGCTCCGCCTCGACCTTCGCGGGCTCCGCCTCCACCGGCGCCGCCTCGGCGGGCTCCGCTTCGACCTTCGCGGGCTCCGCCTCCACCGGCGCCGGGACGACGGTCGGGGGGCCGAAGATCAGCCCGTCGGGGTCTCCTCCCGCCGCGACGGCGCTCGCAAGCTCGGTCTCGCCCAGGGCGAGGTGGCACTCGGCCAGGTAGCTGCGCGCGGTCGCGTCGGCCGGGTTCGCCCGAAGCGCGGCGCGGAACCCCTCGGCGGCGCCCGCGAAGTCGCCGCTCTGGAGCAAGGCCTTCGCCGCGTCCAGGGGCGGGGGCTCCTCGGCCCGCAGCGGGGACGCGAACAACAGCACGACGAGCAGGGGCAGCAGACGGGACATGCTGGGAAGAATAGTCCTCATGACGCGCGATCCAGGGTTCACGGCGTCCACCGCGCGCGACCGGTGGGCAGCTTGCCCTCCCGCAGCGCCCTCCGACCGCGAATCGCCAGCCATCGAGCCCCCGCGTCGGCCGAGGCGCGACGCAGGAGGCCGCGCCCGCTCCCGGGCACCCCGAAGGCCCCCTCCAGCCCGAGGCCGCTCACCTCCAGCAGCCGCCTCAGCTCCTCCACCGATCTCACCGTGGTCTCGGCCCGAAAGGAGCGCATCACGGCCCCGACGTACCGACCGTTGCGCTCGACGGCCAGGAACGGCGCGTCCTCGGCGAGCAGGGGCGCGATCTGGATCAACAGCGCGCGCACGGAGAAGTCGTCCCGGAGGGTGAGCGCGCCCGCCAGCACGAGCCCCCCGAACCGCTCGGGCCGGCCGGGGAGATCCTCGAGGCGGTCGCAGCCCTCGTCGTCCCACCGCAGGGGCGACGCCTCGTGGGGCCGCCACGCCCAGGGATTGCCGGGCGGCTCGGTGGGGGTGGCCAGGAACCTCGGGGCGGCGGCGAAGAGCCGGCGTTCACCCTCGAGCTCGCGCCGGAGAGGGGCCAACCACGCCTCGGCTTCGTCCGCGCCGTCGCCCCCCAGCCACAGAACGGGCGCGTCCCCGACGAAGATCTCGACGCTCGGATCGCCGCCCGGCCAGGGGTCGAGGTGGAGTCGGGGGAGGGGCATGTACGCCGTCAGGGTACCTCGCCCCGGGGCGGGCTCAGTGGCCCTCGACGTCGGCGGGGTCGAAGTCCGGCTTCGCGGGAGCCGCCCCGTCGAGGGGCTTGAGATCGAAGCGCGTGGCCCGGAACGTCGAACCCGCGATCGTCCCCTCCACGGTCGCCTTGCGATCGACGTTGCACATGCCGTCGGGGGCGTGACTCTCGTGGTCGCGGGGCGTGACCCCGGACACGGTGTACTGCTCACCGTCCAGCTTCACCGCCCAGAAGCAGCCGCGCTCGGACGGCATGCCCATGCGGCACATGCCGCAGGCGACCACAGCCTCCCGGGCGTGCACCTTCACGGTCCCTTCGCCGCACCCGAGGCCGGCGGTGAGCGCGAACGCGGCGCCCCCGGCCAGGAGGGCGCGGCGTCCGATCATGAAGTGGCGAGCCACGTCAGGCGGGGAACGTGGCCTGGAAGACCGACTCGATCGCGGCCCGTCCCTCGTCCGTGAGGAACCGCGTGCCCGTCCCGCAGAAGTTCGCGGAGATCAGGCGCGGCGTCATGGTCTTGCTCCACTCGGACTGCAGCGAGTTCCAGCGGAACCAGGCCTTCTGCTCCTGGTCGAAGACCCACAGCGGCTTGTTCCAGACCCGAGCGAGCTCGGCGCCCCAGCCGGTGCCGCCCTTGACGGTCCCGTCGGCCTGGATGACGCCCACGACCAGCACCTGCTGGGCGTGGTTCACCTGGTGCCAGATCGACTGGAGGACCCGGCGGAAGGTCGTCGACGACGTGTAGCTGCGGTTCATGCGACGGGAGACGTACGCCAGGGAGACGTCGCCCTGGCGAAGCTCCTTGTCGTCCAGCGTCACGAGGCCGTTGGACCGCGCGGGCTGGTGGCCCTCGAAGGTGAAGTTCACCTCCCGCAGCTGGTACTTCTCGCACATGGCCCCGAAGGCGGCCTCCGTGCCCGGCGCGCCGCCCGAGTACAGCGTGCACTCGTCCCGCCCGAGGCGGATGGCCGCGAACTCGTCCGTGGCGCGGTGGTCCACCAGCGTCATCGTGTCGGGGTCGAGCGCCAGGGACGTCGAGCCCGAGTCGCCGCCACCCTTGAGGATGTGCAGGTCCACGTGGCTGCTGCGCGGCTGGAGCGCGACCGCGACGTCGATCGAGCCCTCGAAGTCGGCGATCGGACGCGGCAGATCACCGACCGCCGGGTCGTCGCGGTGCGACAGCGCGGTGAGCCACACGTCGCCCTCGACGAGCTTCGCCGTGGCCTTGAACGACTCGAGGACGCCGGGGTTGATCTTCGACCACTCGAGGCCGTCGATCAGGATGTGCGCGGGCCGGAAGCCGGCGTGCTCGGCCAGCATCTGGGCGACAGCGCGCAGCTTCTCGGCCGAGAACTGGGCGTCCGCGTACGTCTGGATCATGCGGTTGCGCTCGACCACGAGGCGGCTCGCCATCGCGTCGTCGAGGTGCGTCCGGCGCGCCAGATCGTTGAACAGCGACTCGTACCAGCCGCGCACGTCGTCGATGGAGTCCCCGATGGAGACGTGCAGGACCCGCTGCTCCTGGAGGAGCGCGTCGAGTCCTACCTGGACGAGGAACGCGGTCTTGCCGACGCCGGCGCGCGCCGTGACGACGGCGAGGCGCCCCACGCTCTCGTTGCCGGAAAGCGCGGAGTCGAGGACCCGCAGGGGGCTGTGCTCGTTGAGCTCGGAACGGAACATCGTCTTGCTCCCCTTCCTACTTCTTCGCCGCGGCCGGCTTGGCCTTGGCGACTTCTTCGAGGAGCGCATCGTGGGTGCCCTTCGGCACCTGCGCGTAGCGGTCGAACTCCATGCTGAAGTTCGCCTTGCCCTGGGTGGCGGAGCGGAGCGTCGTGGCGTACCCGAACATCTCCGCGAGCGGAACGTGAGCCTCGATGCGGGAGAAGCCGTCCTCCTCGTGCGCACCGGCCACTTGGCCGCGACGCTGCATGAGCGTCCCGACCACGGCGCCGTGGAACTCGGCGGGGGTCTCGATCTCCACCTTCATCATCGGCTCGAGGATGGCCGGCTTCGCCGTCCCGTACGTCTCGCGCCAGGCGCCGCGGGCGGCCTCCTGGAAGGCGACGTCGCTGGAGTCCACCGAGTGGGCCGAGCCGTCGAGCAGCAGGACCTTGACGTTCACGACCGGCGCGCCGATGAGGCGCCCCTTCGCGAGCATCGACTTCATCCCCTTGTTCACCGAGCTGATGAACTCCTTGGGGATGTTGCCGCCGGTGACCTTGCTCTCGAAGGCGTACTCCTCTTCGTCCCAGGGCATCAGCTTGCCGATGACCTTGCCGAACTGACCGGAGCCGCCCGTCTGCTTCTTGTGCGTGTAGTTGAACGTCGCCTCGCGGGTGAGCGTCTCGCGGTACGCGACCTTCGGGGGCGACACCGTCACCTCCGCGGCGTACTCGCGCTTCATGCGCTCGATGTACACGTCGAGGTGCAGCTCGCCCATGCCCTGGACGATCGTCTCGCCGGACTCGGGGTCCACGCCCACGCGGAAGGTCGGATCCTCCTTCGTGAAGCGCTGGAGCGCCTTGGACATGTTCTGCTGCGCCTTGTTGTCGATCGGCGTCACGGACACGGAGATGACCGGCCGCGGCACGTGCATCGACGTCATGGCGAACTGGACGCTGCCGTCCGTGAAGGTGTCGCCCGAGTAGCAGTCCACCCCGAACAGCGCGACGATGTCGCCCGCCGTGGCCTCGGTGATGTCCTCCATCTCGTCGGAGTGCATCCGCACCAGGCGCCCGACCTTCAGCTTCTTGCCGTTGCGCATGTTGAAGATGAAGCTGTCGCGCCTCAGCACGCCCGAGTAGACACGGACGTACGTGAGCTGACCGTAGCGCCCGTCCTCGAGCTTGAACGCGAGGATGATCAGCGGGCCGTCCGGGTCGTTCTCCACCACTTCGGGCTCGCCCTGCTCGGCGTTCACGCCCCGGCCCGTGATGGGCAGCGCCCGGTTCACGACCTCGGTCGGATCGGGCAGGTAGGCCACGACCGCGTCGAGCAGCTTCTGCACGCCCTTGTTCTTGTAGGCCGACCCACAGAAGACCGGCGTGAGCTGCAGATCGATGGTCGCCTTCCGCACCGCGGCGCGGGCGATCTCCGGCGTGACCTCGTCTTCGAGCATCGCCTCCATCAGCTCGTCGCTGAACATGGAGACGGCGTCGAGCATGATCTCGCGCTGCTCGTCGCACTGGCCCTGCAGCTCGGCGGGGATGTCCGCCTCGCGGATGACCTCGCCTTTGTCGCCCTCGAAGTAGAAGGCCCGCATCTCCACGAGGTCGACCACGCCCACGTGGTCCGCCTCGAGGCCGATCGGCACCTGCATCATCACGGCGTTGTGGTTCAGCTTCTCTCGGAGCTGCTCCGTGACGCGGAACGGGTTGGCGCCGCTCCGGTCGCACTTGTTCACGAACGCGATCCGCGGGACGTCGTAGCGCTTCATCTGCCGGTCGACGGTCAGGCTCTGGGACTGCACGCCGGCGACGGAGCAGAGCACCAGGATGGCGCCGTCGAGCACCCGCAGCGATCGCTCCACCTCGACGGTGAAGTCGACGTGCCCGGGGGTGTCGATGATGTTGATGTGGTGATCGGCCCACTCGGCGTGCGTCGCCGCCGACTGGATCGTGATCCCGCGCTCTCGCTCGAGATCCATCGAGTCCATCTTGGCGCCCACGCCGTCCTTGCCTCGGACGTCGTGGATCGCGTGGATCCGATTCGTGTAGAAGAGGATGCGTTCGGTCAGCGTCGTCTTGCCCGAATCGATGTGGGCAGAGATGCCGATGTTCCGACGCGTACTCAGGTCGACGGACACGGGTGGCTCCTAGTAGGTGGCCTCGGCGTAGTCGTTCTACGCCAGCGGCCGGCCTTATACGGAAGCCATTTGGTGGGGTCAACTCTCGCGAACAAGCTTTGGGGCCCGCGCGGCCCGATTCACGGCTCGGAGGCGGCCTCGTTCAGGGCGATTCGAGCGTGTAGAGACGAGCCGGTCGGGTCGCAGTCGGTCGACGGCGGGCCAACTCACGGACGCGACGGTCGTCGACCCAGCGGCCGACACGTTTTCTGAAGTTGCTCGGATCGATCTCGGTGCGGAGGAAGCACTCGTGCACCCGCCGAAGCTCCGTGACGGTGAACTCGGGGTGCACGAAGAGGAACCCCGAGTCCCCGTGCTCGACGCCCATCCCCACCGCGGCCACGGCGCGATGGAGGACGTCCTCGTACCCCGCCTCGAGGGGGCCGGGCTCCCACGCGGACCGCCACACGGCGCCCGCGATGGGGGCCGGGGGCAAGCGGTGGCCGGGCGGGGGAGGACGCACCGCGTGGGCGAAGACCACCTCGATGCCGCCTTCGGGGGTGCCGACCGTCGCCACCTGGATGGGCGTGCCGTCGAGCCCGAGCTGCTCTCCGGCGGCGCGGCGAGCCGCCTCGTCCACACTCTCGTCGTCGTGGATCACCGCTTCGAGGAGGTGGGATCCGCGGGCGCCGCCTCCGAGCAGGGCCTCGACCCGACGAACTCCGACCCGCAGGGGGACGATGCGTAGATGGACCCGAGTAGGCGTCCCGAGGGGGACCGCAGACTGCGCCTGGTGCACGACGAAACCTCCCGACGCCATCCGCGGCGTCTGGAGGCCCTATCGGCGGGCGCCGAACGATCTGTAGGGGGCTACCGCTGCGAGTCGATGATGATCGCGGGGTCGACCACGAAGTCGAGGTCGCCGGGGGGCTGCCCGTAGGCGGGCCCCACGCGGTCGGACGGCAGGATCAGGAACTTCGTCACGTGGACGTCCTTCTCCTTGTAGAAGAACTCCTTCTGGACCCACCACGCCCGGGCGACCAGCGTGGAGACCGTGAGGTAGTCGCCCACCTTGGTCACGCCGCCGAGCTTCGGGTAGGAGTCGGGCTTCCTGAGGTCGCTGATCCGGATCTCGGGCGTGAAGTGATAGAGGTAGATCTCGACGTCCTTGCCGTCGCCGATCTTCTCGACGATGGCCTCTTCGAGGTACTTCTTGGTGGCCTGCTGGTCCGCGAGCACGTGCACGTTGCCCTGGGACAGGTGGTCGTTCAGGAGACCGATGACCTTCGACTGCTCGACGAAGTTCATCACCACGGAGAAGCCGAGGACCAGGCCGACGACCAGGACGATGATGACGCCCTTCTCCTGCCAGCCGCCGTACTGGCGGAGCGAGGGGCGGCGAGAGCGTGAGCGGGGACGAGGCGGCAGCATGCGGTTCTCCGGGAGGGACGAGCATACCGCGGCGACAGACGCGGGCCCACCGGGCGCGAGGCGGTTCTTGACAAAGCCTTGAAACCCGGGCTGAATCCTGCTCTCTAAGCTACATTCGTCGCGCTCCCGTGCAGCGTCGGGGGCCGGGTTTCAGTCGGAGATCATGATGAACCGTTCCCTCGTCCTCCCCCTCGCCTTCTCGCTCGCGGCCGCGGGCTGCGTCGTGAACCCGGATCAGGACGGCGATCTGCTGTCCGACGAGTTCGAAGCCCTCATCGGCACGAACGCCGAAGAGGCCGACACCGACGGCGACGGCTACTCCGACGCGTACGAGCACTTCACCTACTTCTCGCCCCTGCGCGACAACGACGTCCCCTACGAGGAGTTCGACGCCGACTACGTGCGCCGGCCCATCCCCTGGGGCGACGCCTGGGACGAGATCTCCGAGGACAAGGGCTGGAGCGAGGGTGACTTCTCCGGCTCTTGGACCGGCGAGGACCAGTTCGGCCTCGAGCTGAAGCTCAAGCGCTTCTACGGGCAGGTCATCCTCATCGACGTCTCCGCCGAGTGGTGCGGGCCCTGCCAGGCCGCCGCCTCCACGCTGCAGGAGGAGTACGAGGACCGCCGCGACCTGGGCTTCACGCCCTTCACCATCCTCACCGAGGATCCGGGCGGCAACCCCAACCCGAGCCCCGAGCGCTGGGCCGACACCTACGAGCTCACCTCCCCGGTCATCGAGGACGGCGGCCGCGAGATCTCGCCGCGCTACCTGACCACGGCGTACCCCACCTACACGGTCATCGGTCGCGACCACACGATCGTCGAGCTCGACAAGCAGGGCGGCACCGCCAACTTCGAGCTCATCGACGAGCTGCTCGACCAGGACCCCCCGCCGGTCGACTACCTCTGGCCCGAAGGCGCCACCGAGATCGCCGAAGCCCTGGGCGTGCCGGTCCCCACCGAGCAGTAACCGGCCGCTTCGTCTCTGCATCCGTCGCCCTCGGAGTTCGCTCCGGGGGCGTCGCTGCTTGGGGGGCCGAGGGGCGCGAAGGGGGCCCCCGGACTGGTAGAACGCGGCCCATGAAGCGTCTCCCTCTCTTCGTGTCCCTGTTGGCCTCCCTCGCGCTCGTCGCGGCGCCCGGCGCCGGGTGGGCGGACGACTCGGAGTCGCCGTGGTCCAAGGAGAGCAAGAAGAAGAAGGACGACGAGGACGACGAGGACGACGAGGACGACGAGGACGACGAGGACGACGAGGACGACGAGGACGACGAGGACGACGAAGAAGA